>Ga0209197_1000488_pt1 | contig 27965 bp, 20 predicted proteins | sample COGITO_mtgs_1105_4_FD_184802 | JGI IMG/M metagenome (GOLD analysis project Ga0209197, IMG submission 184802) | Pelagic marine microbial communities from North Sea - COGITO_mtgs_110512 (SPAdes) (version 2) | ecosystem: Environmental > Aquatic > Marine > Epipelagic ... | reverse complement strand
GTTTTTAGCATTTACAAATGCTTCTAACCAAGGTGAAACAGCATCTTTTCTTCCTTGAGGATAGTTTGCCCAATTCCATTGAAAAGTAGAACGCTCTATGTGTGGCATTGTAACTAAATGTCTTCCGGTTACATCACTCATCATTGCAGTATTATAATCAGAACCATTTGGGTTGTTAGGATACCCTTCAAAACTATATTTTGCAACAATATTGTAATTTCCTTCATCTTCTGGTAAGTTGAATTTTCCTTCTCCATGAGAAATCCAAACACCTAATTCTGTTCCCGCTAAAGAAGATAGCATTACAGAATTGTTTTCTTGAATTTTCACAGAGGTAAAAGAACTTTCATGCTTCTTAGAATCGTTATGAACCAATTTACCATGTACTTTATGTTTTGGGTTTATAAGATCTAATTCCATCCATAATTGGGCTCCGTTACAAATACCAACAGATAAAGTATCTTCTCTTTTAAAGAAGTTCTTTAATGCTTTTTTTGCTTTTGCGTTGTATAAAAATGCGCCTGCCCAACCTTTAGCAGACCCTAGGACATCAGAATTAGAGAAACCTCCGACAGTTCCAATAAATTGAATATCCTCTAAAGTTTCACGTCCAGAAATTAAATCTGTCATATGAACATCTTTTACATCAAAGCCTGCTAAATACATTGCATTTGCCATTTCACGCTCAGAATTAGAACCTTTTTCTCTAATTATTGCAGCTTTTGGTTTTGAAGATTTTGAATTTAACTTTGGTAATTTTCCTGTAAAGTTTTTTGGAAATTTATACGTTAAAGGTTGTTTTTTGTAATTATCAAAACGGTCTTTTGCTAAATTATTAGCCGTTTGCTTTTGGTCTAGTAAGAAAGAAGTTTTATACCAAACATCTCTCATTTCAGCAACATCAAAAGAGAACGTTTCTTCATTATTTTTAATAGTTACTTTTCCTGAATTGTTAGCTTTACCGATATTAAAAACAGTAATTCCGATTTCTTCAAACGCTTCTTCTATCGAGGCATCTGCTTGAAAAACAATTCCTACATTTTCAGAAAATAAAACTTTAATGGTATCTTCTTCATTCAACTCAGAAATATTAAAATCTGCTCCTAAGTTTACATCAGCAAAACACATTTCTAATAAGGTTGTAATAAAACCACCAGAAGCAATATCATGTCCTGCTTTAATTTTATCTGCTTTTATTAATTTCTGAATAGTGTTAAATGTATTCTTTACATAAGAGGCATTCGTAACATCTGGTGTTTCGTTTCCAATAGTATTTAAAGTTTGGTTAAATGAACTTCCACCTAACTTATATTCATCTTGAGAAACATTAATATAATAAATATTTCCACCATCCACTTTTAAAAGAGGCTCTACTACTTTACTTATTTCACTACAGTTTCCTGCAGCAGATATAATAACTGTCCCAGGAGAAATTACTTCACTATTTGTGTATTTTTGTTTCATAGATAAAGAATCTTTTCCGGTTGGAACATTGACTCCTAAATCTATAGAAAATTCAGAAACTGCCTGCACAGCTTTATATAAACGGGCATCTTCACCTTCGTTTTTACAAGGCCACATCCAATTTGCAGAAAGCGAAACACTTTTTAAATTATCTTTTAACGGTGCCCAAATTAAGTTCGTTAAAGATTCTGTTATTGCAATTCTACTACCAGCTGCGGGATCAATTAACCCAGAGATAGGAGCGTGGCCAATAGAAGTTGCTACGCCTTCTTTACCATTATAGTCTAAGGCCATTACACCAACGTTGTTTAACGGTATTTGTAACGGACCAACACATTGTTGTTTTGCAACTTTACCACCAACACATCTGTCTACTTTATTTGTTAACCAATCTTTACAAGCAACAGCTTCTAACTGTAAAACTTGTTTTAAATAGATTTCTAAATTTTTTATTTTATAGCGAGAATTCTTATAGTTTCTTTCAACCGTAATATCGGTTAGAACTGTTTTTGGAGATGAACCAAACATATCTTCTAATGCTAAATCCATTGGTTTATCACCTTTCTTTTTAGACTCAAAAGTAAAACGGTTATTCTCTGTAACATCACCAACAGTATACATTGGAGAGCGCTCTCGATCTGCAATTTTTTGCAAAGTATCGATATGTTTCTCTGCAATTACTAGACCCATTCTTTCTTGAGACTCATTGCCAATAATTTCTTTTGCTGACAAAGTTGGGTCTCCTAAAGGTAATTTATCTAAATCTATTTTACCTCCGGTATCTTCTACTAGTTCTGATAAACAATTTAAATGTCCACCAGCACCATGATCGTGAATAGAAACAATAAAGTTTTCTTTGCTTTCTACCATTCCACGAACTGCATTTGCAGCACGTTTTTGCATTTCTGGATTTGAACGTTGCACCGCATTTAACTCAATTCCTGATTCAAATTCTCCTGTATCTGAAGATGAAACAGCAGCACCACCCATTCCTATTCTATAATTATCTCCACCAAGAATTACAATTTTATCTCCTTCTTTAGGTGTGTCTTTTAATGCTTGATCTGCTTTTCCATATCCAATACCACCTGCTTGCATTATTACTTTGTCAAAGCCTAATTTTCTTGGTTTTGATGTACTTGAAGACGAATTTTCTTCGTGTTCAAAAGTTAATACAGAGCCAGTTATTAAAGGTTGTCCAAATTTGTTTCCAAAATCAGAGGCTCCATTGGAGGCTTTTATTAAAATATCCATTGGTGTTTGGTACAACCAATCTCTTGCTTCAAATTTATGCTCCCAATACCTGTTTTCTTCTAAACGAGAATAAGAAGTCATATAGACCGCTGTTCCTGCTAAAGGCAAAGAACCTTTCCCACCAGCTAATCTATCTCTAATCTCTCCTCCAGATCCAGTTGCAGAGCCATTAAAAGGCTCTACAGTAGTTGGAAAATTGTGTGTTTCTGCTTTTATAGAAATAACAGATTCAAAATCTTCTGTTTTATAAAAGTCTGGTTTGTCTGCTGTTTTAGGCGCAAACTGTGCCACTTTTGGGCCTTTTATAAAAGCAACATTGTCTTTGTATGCTGAAACAATATCATTTGGAAATTGTTTCGATGTCTCTTTTATTAATTTAAATAATGATGTTGGCATTTCTTCCCCATCAATAACAAAAGTTCCATTAAATATTTTATGTCTGCAGTGTTCTGAGTTTACTTGACTAAAACCAAATACTTCAGAGTCTGTTAATTTTCTTCCAATTTTTGTAGCAATATCCTCTAAATATGTAACTTCTTCAGCACTTAAAGAAAGGCCTTCTTCTTTATTATATGCAGCAATGTCTTCAATATTTAAAATAGGTTCTGGCTGAATATCTATTGTGAATGACTCTTGTTCTAAGCTTTTGAATTTTTCAGAAATCATTGGATCGAAATCTGTAAAATCTTCTAAAACTGCTATAAACTCTTCAATTCTAATGATGCCTTTAATACCCATATTTTGAGTAATCTCAACAGCATTGGTGCTCCAAGGAGTAATCATTGCTGCTCTTGGCCCTACAAAAAATGTATCAATTGATGTCTCTTCTATTTTTGGTTGATTGGCAAATAACCAAGTTAATTTAGAGACCGTTGTAGCAGTTAACTCTTTTGTTGTTTGAACAGCGTATACTTTACTGTCTTTATTTCCAAAGAAATGAATCATTATAATATTGTGTTAGCTTGTGGGTGTAAAAATGCAAATTTACTTTTTTTCAGTTAAATAGCTAAGATTTATTTAAGTGAAATTCTAGAGTTATTCACTTATTTATAAACGAAAAAAAGACCATCTTATTAAGATAGTCTTTCAATTAGTTATTTGTAAAATAACTTAGTACTTTATTAATTTCTTAGATATATTGGTGCTTCTAAAGTTTATTTTTATAATAAAAATCCCTTTTGATAAATTAGATATATCAATATTATTTTTATTTTCAGAAATATTTTCAGACTTTACAATTTGCCCTAGAGCGTTGTAAATATTAATGTTTATATCTTTCGTAGTTTTAAAGTATAAGGTATTTCCATTTATAGGATTTGGATACATTTTAAAAGTTTCAAAATCTGAAAAATCAACACTTGCAGTATTTGAATCATAGATTCCAATACCATCAAATGTATTAAAATCGTATTGATCCCACTCAGAAGCGGTATAGGTGGTATTTGGAGTGGTGATCGTTAATTTTCTTCTCAAGGTCATACTCTCGAAATTTTTAGCAGTCTCACCCAAAACACCAATGATATCAATTAAAACATCATTTTTAAATAAACCTACAGCATCGTTTCCGTTAAAATTAATAGGTGCACCATAGTTTGAACCCTCTGGTGCTACTAAATCAGCTTCCGAAGTTAAAGTATTATCATCAGCTTGAAAATGAATCATAACAAAAACATCCTTCACTGCAATTGTGCCACTTAATGGCAATTCATTTACCCAATCTCCAGCACCATTCGATTGTTTTTTTATGCTATATGCAGATAAATCTATAGTATTGTCAGTTAAATTGACAACTTCGATTGCTTTATTATTACCACCACCTTCAACATATTCAGAGAAAAATAATTCTACAACACTATTTACCCCGTTGGTAGTAGTCGCAGTAACTGCTGTTGACTGCGCTGATTGGTTATTTGCCGAATCTTTTGCTAAAACCCGTACACTATAATCGGTTGAAATAGTAAGTCCTGAGACCGTATAATTTGTGCCTGTAACAGCACCATTTAACGTGCCATCTATATAAACATCATAACTTGTCACTGCCGTATTATCTGTGGAAGCAGTCCAATTCACTTGAAAGCTGGTTCCGGTAATAAAAGTAATATTTACGTTGCTAGGAACTGACGGTGCTGTGGTATCATCAGTGGTGCTGCCGTTCGCAGGTGCGGATTGTACAGATGCATTACCTGCAAGATCTTTCGCCAACACAGTTATGGCATACGAAGTATTTGAGTTTAAGCCGGTTGCCGTATAATTAGTACTAGCTGTTTCTCCGTTTAAGTTTCCGTTGGCATATATTTCATATTTTGTTACGGCTTCATTATCTGTAGCTGCAGTCCACGAAACATTTATACTAGAAGTTGTTATATTACTAAGAACAATATTTGTAGGCACTGTTGGTGCTTCATTATCATTAGACGTGTAAATTCCCCATGAATCTTCCGCAGGGTCTCCTCCCCAAATTCTAGTAGCTAAATATGCATTGTCTATAAATGGATTTCTATTTCCTTGCGCATAGTTTTGGTTAGAATCGTGGTGCGTATTTTTTTGTCTTTCAAAATCAGAAACAGGGTCTTCTACATTCCAATCTAAAAATAAATCAATCATAAAGTCACCAGTAGCAGCGTTACTTCCAATACCAACGTTATTTGGTTGGCATTGGTTTCCATACCGAATATACATGTACATCATCATGCGAGCGATATCTCCTTTCCATTCATCACCAGGATACCATCCACCTGAAACACTGCCAGAAATACCATCACCGTCAGCGAATTTTAAGTTACCTCTTTGGCTATTGTATTGTACATCTGAAGGACGTAAATGATGTGCGTCAGCCCCAGGACCTGAAGATCCTAGATTTGGATTTCCTAAAGATTTTGCATAGGTGTGCTCTCGGTTCCATTCCCCTTGTCCACCTCCATTATTATTGATGCCACTTGTTCTGGCAGTAGTACCAGATGCAGAGTAACCATAAATTAATAGAACTTCTGAACTATTCTCTGGGTTCACATCTGTTATTTTAGAGGATTCCCAAACCCCGGGCGTATAACTTAAAAAGTTTGTATGCGCACCTATTGTTTTTGCTGCTAAATTTTCTTTTAATTCTGCGCCCTCTGCAGTTAAATTAACCCCGGTATAATACTGCTCTTGGGCAGAAATAGCAAAGGTGAATACTAAGGATAATAGTAGTAATTTTATTCTCATTTTTTTAGTGTTAAAAATAATTCAATTTTGAATAGTTTTGTGAATGTTTAGTATTAATTTTTAATTAATTTCTTCGTAATAAATTGTTTTCCAGAATTAATTTTCACTAGATAGATTCCTTTAGCGAACTCAGAAATATTAATACTGTTTTTACTTTTAGTAACTTCTGAAGATTGTATCAATTTACCAAGAACATTGTAAATATGGATACTAGCATCTTCTGTTACACTAAAATAAACTCTATGACCATTTGTAGGATTTGGAAACATTTTAAAAGATTCAAAAACAATGTTTTTTGTACTTAAAGTTGAAGTATGACTGCCAAAATCATCAAAAGTATTCGCGTCTAAAAGATCCCATTCAGAACTGTCAAATCTTGTGTTTGGTTCAGAAACAGTTGCTTTTCTTCTGTATGTTTTATTTTGAATATGATTGCTTGAATTACCTTCTTCGCCAATAATATCAATTAACTCCCCATTTTTAAACAAGCCTACAGGGTCATTTCCGTTAAAGTTTAAAGGAGAGCCATAGCCATAAGGAGAGGTATCAATATTTGGTGGGCCAAACTTGTCTGCTTCGGCTAAAAGTAAATTGTTATTTGTGTCTGCATGCACAATCACAAAGACATCACCCGGAACTATGTTAAAGTCCCCTAATGGGTAATCATCTACCCAAGAACTCCCATTAGATTGTTTTTGAATAGAATAGTCTGATAAATTTACAGTTGAAGCGGTTAGATTAACAATTTCGATTGCTTTATTATTTGCTATACTTGGTTCTGCATATTCAGAAATAAACAATTCTGTAATTCCATTAGAAGTACCTGCAGTTGTGGTAGCGTTTATCGAATTGCTTTTAGCAGATTTATTATTGTCAATATCATAAGCTACTATTTCTATAGCATAGGTTGTAGAGGTATTTAGACCGCTAACCGTGTAAAAACTATTTGTAGTTGTTTCTTTTAAACTGTTATCTACATATACTTCATAACCAAGAACAGCATTATTATCTGTTGATACTGTCCATGAGACTTTAACAGAAGAATCTGTTTCATTACTTATAGATAGATTTATTGGAATTGATGGTGCTTCGGTGTCCTCTAACGTTTTTCCACCGATAGCTGCAGCGGCAGACCTATTATTTATTAAATCTTTAGCTACAACTGTAAAGTTATAATTTGTATTCGTACTTAAATTAGAAATGGTAGTGGTTGTAATTGAACTAGAAGTTTGTGCTGTTAAAACTTCATCTACATAGACATTATAGCCTGTAACACCAACATTATCAGAAGAAGCAGACCAAGAAATGTTGACGCTATTAAAGGTAATATCAGTTAAGGTAACGTCTGTTGGAGTAGTCGGTGCCTCAGTATCTGTGTTTTTATAATAGTTCCAGCGGTCTTCGGCAGAATTACCTCCCCAAATTCTTGTTGCTAAATATGGATTGTCTATAAATGGGTTTCTATTTCCTTGTGCCGCATAATTTGAAGTATTTTCATGATATTCATTTCTCGCAACTTCAATATCAGATACTGGGTCCTCTACATTCCATTGTAAAAATAAATCAATCATATCATCTTCGGTAAATTCTTTACTACCCACACCAACAGCAGTAGGTAAACATACAGCACCATAACGCATGTACATATACATTAACATTCTCGCTGCATCTCCTTTCCAATCATCACCAGGATACCAAGCTGCAGTATTTGGGCCATCTAAGCCTTCATGAAAATCTAAAGAAGAATAGTTTGAATTCCCCGATCCTCTTCCATATTTTCTGTTGTTTCTAGAAGAATTTCTACCTCTGTCCGCAGCTCTTAAATGATGTGCATCGGTAGCTGGACCTGGTATGCTTGTATCTAAAATTGGATTTGCAAGTGATTTAGGAAAAACATGTTCTCTGTTCCAAACAAAATCGGCACCACTGCCATTATCTTGTAAGTTTTTACTTCTAGAAATATCATTGGTTATATCTTGGTCGTTACCATTTTCCCAGCCATAATATAAAATTACTTCACTCGTGTTTGCAACGTTTTCATCAGTAGATTTAGTTGCGTCCCAAACATCTGGGCCGCCACTAGTATATTCTAATGTTGTAGAATGCGTTGCTATAATTTTAGACGCTAATGCATCTTTAAGCGCTGCACCAGCCAATGTTAAATCTACATCATTGTAATACTGTTCTTGTGAAAAAGAAAAAGAAAAAGAAGTAATAAAAATTAGGATAAGTAGTTTTTTCATCATTTATTTTAGATTAAATTAAAAAATAGATCCTTTCTTTTTCTGGAATTACAACACTAAATCAGCAATAAATTTAGTGTTTTATTTCTTTTCTAATAGCGCCATATAAAATCCGTCGAAACCAGAAACGTGTGCCAATACTTTTTTATCTGACACAAATGTAAACTCTTTTCCGGCATCAGATGTTAAGAAAATCTTAACTTGTTCTTGGTTCTCTGAAGGCAAAACAGAACAAGTAGCATACACCATTTTTCCTCCTGGTTTTACCATTGTAGAATATTGTTGTAAAACATCTTGTTGAACTTTCTTTATATTATCTATAAACTCTGGTTGTAATTTCCATTTAGAATCTGGATTTCTGCGAATAACACCTAAACCCGAACAAGGAGCATCTATTAAAACTCTGTCTGCTTTACCTTGTAATTTTTTAATAGGTTTTGTAGAATCTATAACACGCATGTCTATATTATGTGCTTTGTTTCTTTTTGCCCTAACTTTTAATTTTCGGAGTTTACTTTCATAAATATCCATAGCAATAATTTGTCCTTTATTCTGCATTAAAGAGGCTAAATGCAATGTTTTACCACCAGCACCTGCACAGGTATCTACTACTTTCATACCAGGTTTAACATCTAAATACGCAGCAACTAACTGAGAAGAAGCATCTTGCACTTCGAAAAACCCATTATGAAAAGCTTCTGTCTTAAAAACATTAGCTCTTTCCGGTAATATTAGTGCATCTGGATGATTGGGCACAAATTCTGTACTAATATCCTCTGCTTTTAATTTCTTTTGAAGAAGTTCTTTTGAAATATTTAGAGTGTTGGTCCTTAGAATTACCTTCGCTTGCACGTTTAAAGCAGCAATTTCTTTTGTCCAGATTTCTTCACCTAATTCGTTTACACAAATTTCATCCATCCAATCTGGTATAGATTCTCTATATTTTCTTGTTTTAGATAATTCTGCAAAACGACCTTTAATTTTTCTTTCTGGTACATCACCAATTTGATTCCAATCGGGTAAAGGAATTCCTCTTAAAATACACCAAACAGAGAACAGTCTCCAAATATTGTCTCTATCGTAAGGCATTTTTACTTCTGCTATTTCAGCATATAAACGGTTCCAACGAACAATGTCATAAATTGTCTCTGCAACAAATTTACGATCTCTTGCTCCCCAGCGTTTATCACGTTTTAAAGCTTTTTCGACAGCTTTGTCAGCATAAACACCTTCATTAAAGATATCTCTAATACTGTCTATAACTGCAAAAGTTAAATTTCTATGTAATCTCATTTTTTCTTATATCGGGATGCAAATATACAAATAAGTACTACCTCAACAATTATAAAGTTGCATAGAAACACATAGGTATATAATATTCTATTTTTTTTTTAAATAAATAATTCTTAAACCCTTATCATTTGCACACAATGATAATATCAAAACAAGGTAAGTTTAAATTAATATTTCTAGTCTTTTGTGTATGATTTTTTTAAAAAAAACCTACTCCAAGAAACAACTACATAAATAGCTTAAACATTTATTATCATTTACTTTTAGCCATTTATACTCTTTTTAACAAAGAATAAAAAATACTTTAAAATAACAAGTGACATAGTTACCACTCCTTATTTTTATAATTCTCATAAAATATTAAATAAATAAATTTTATGTTAAAAAATAGTTTTATTGATATAAAATTAAGACTTTTGAGTTGACTAATATAAATCTTATACGAATGAAGACAAAGTTTAAAGGAATCTTAACGCTGTTTCTGGGGTTAGGTGTGCAAATTTGGTTTGCACAACAAAGAACTATCTCGGGAAAGTATCTGATGGATCGGTACCCTTGCTAGGAGTTAGTTTAGTTCTCAAAGGTTCTAAAATTGGCACAGAGACAGATTTTGATGGAAAACACTCCATTAAAGTAAGCTCAGGAGATATTTTAATATTTAGATACATTAGATACTTTTTTCCTCTCTATTTTTTGTATTGTACTAATATATTTTACTAAAAAAATACTGGTGATTCAATTAAAAAAATACCCCGTTAATAAATTATAACAGTCTTTTAAATCTTGTATTTTCCATATACCCCAATTGTCTATTCTAGCTTAAAGTAAAAAACTTAATACAAATGTAATAGCTGTATTATGCAACTTTAAGGTTACGTAGTTAAATTATAAAACCAAATAAAATGTCTACCCAAAAATTATTTGATAAATTAATTAATGATAAATTCCTTGCTTTACGTCTGGATGATGTCATAGAGCTCGTTGAAATAAATAACATTATGTATTTAGAGGCAAACGGCAAGTACACAACGTTTTATCTTCTAGATGATATTATTAAGGTAGTTTCTAAGAATATTGGTTTTTATGAGGATAAATTACCTCAGGATTTTTTCTTTAGAATACATCATAAATTTATTGTAAACTTCAAATTAGTTTCTTGTATAACGACGTCAGATGGCAATTACTGCATACTTAAGAATAATAAATCTTTAAATATTTCTAAAAGAAAATTAGAGCCTCTTAGAAGATTTTTAAATCTAAGGCAATAAAGTAGACTTATTTAGTTGATGTAGATTAATTCATTTTTTTATTTTTTATATAAATTACTTATATTATATTTGTGATAGTTTTGTGATATAATTTTTTTAAATCTTAAAAAGATTGAAGAATCTTATAAGATTTGTAAATTCTAACACAAGGAGTTTTTATTATTTCGATAATAGAAAACATTTTATAAAATTGTAGGGGTTTTTTTAATTTGTTTCCTTGTGTTTTTTATATATAATTAGCCTTAATAAAAGTCAATAGTAATTTTGGTTTTTATTAAGGTTTTTGTTTTAAAAAGGGTTACATTTTTAGTTAATTTAAATTATTCTAAAATCATTTATTATTTAAGTTTATAATGTAAAGAAAAAATAATTCCTATTATTTATCATTTAAAGCTTCGCATTTATATCCTCTTTTTTATATTATTTATAATAATATTCACTTTTTAAATTGGATTTCATTAATTTCGTTATCATAATTTTTTAAGTTGAATTTAGATTATCCAATTACATACATAAATGGAATTAGTGTTCAAAGAGCAGCGCTTTTGTATGCAGATTTAGGTATAAAAACTTGTAATGATTTATTAAATTTTTTTCCTTTTCGATATATAGATAAAACTACTTTTTATCCAATAAAGGATTTACAACCAAATTCTTCGGAGGTACAAATTGTAGGTAGCATTGCGCATTTAAAATCTGTTGCACAAAAAAGAGGAAATAGGTTGGTAGCTACTTTTCAAGATCCAACGGGAAGCATGGAATTGGTTTGGTTTAAAGGTCAAAAATGGATTAAAGATTCAATTAAAATTAATGAGCCCTATGTAGTTTATGGCAAGTTAAATCATTACAATGGTAATTTTAGTATTCCGCATCCAGAGATAGAGTTGGTTTCAGAATATAAGAAGAAACTGCAATCTAAAATGCAACCAGTATATCCCTCAACAGAGAAACTTACAAATTTTGGTGTTTCTAATAAATTGATGCGTACTTATATACAAAGTCTATTGAAACAGTTTTATGATAAGATTGAAGAAAATCTCTCACAAGAAATTATTTCTGATTTTAAATTGATGTCTAAACGGGATGCTTTGTTAAATGCACATTTTCCTAAGAGTCAAGAAAATTTAGCAAAAGCAGAATATCGCTTAAAGTTCGAGGAATTATTTTTTATACAATTGCAGTTATTACGAAAGAAACTTATCAATAAAACAAAAATAAAAGGATTTGTATTTGAAAGTGTAGGTGCCATTTTTAATGAATTCTATGCAGATAAACTTCCGTTCAGTTTAACGAATGCACAGAAAAGAGTTTTAAAGGAAATTAGAAAGGATGTTGCTTCTGGTGCACACATGAATCGTCTTCTTCAAGGAGATGTAGGGTCTGGAAAAACTATTGTGGCTATTTTAGCAATGCTTTTAGCTATAGATAATGGTTTTCAGGCTACTATTATGGCGCCTACAGAAATATTAGCAAATCAACATTTTACAGCAGTTTCTGAGCTTGTTAGTGGTATGAATATAAAGGTAGATATACTTACTGGTTCTGTAAGGGTTAAAAAAAGAAGAGAAATTCATGCAGCTTTAGAAGATGGAACGTTACATATTTTAATTGGCACACATGCCTTAATAGAGGATAAAGTTAAATTTAAAAACTTAGGAATTGCCGTAATCGATGAACAACATCGATTTGGTGTAAAACAAAGAGCAAAATTATGGGCTAAAAACACGCTTCCTCCTCATATTTTAGTAATGACCGCAACACCTATACCAAGAACTTTAGCGATGTCTGTGTATGGAGACTTAGACATTTCTGTAATTGATGAATTACCTCCAGGGAGAAAAGAAGTAAAAACAGTGCATCGTTTTGATAGTAATCGTTTGTCTGTCTTTAAATTTATGAAAGATGAGATTGCTAAAGGGCGACAGATTTATTTAGTTTATCCCTTAATTGAAGAATCTGAGGCAATGGATTATAAAGATTTAATGGATGGATTTGAAAGTGTTTCTAGAGAGTTTCCATTACCAAAATATCAGATAAGTATTGTTCATGGAAAAATGAAACCCGCAGATAAAGAATTTGAAATGCAGCGTTTTGTAAAGGGTGATACTCAAATAATGGTGGCAACTACGGTTATAGAAGTAGGAGTAAATGTGCCCAATGCAAGTGTTATGATTATTGAAAGTTCTGAGCGTTTTGGACTTTCACAATTACATCAATTAAGAGGAAGAGTTGGAAGAGGAGCAGACCAAAGCTATTGTATTTTATTATCTAGCTATAAATTGTCTCCGGAGGCAAAAATGCGCTTAAAAACGATGGTAGATACCACAGATGGTTTTAAAATTGCAGAAGTTGATTTAAAACTACGAGGACCCGGTAACCTTATGGGGACGCAACAAAGTGGTGTGTTAAATTTAAAAATTGCCGATATCCTTAAAGATTCTAAAATTCTAGTTACGGCCAGAAATACTGCAATTACTCTTTTACAAGAAGATCAAAATTTAGCAAAAAAAGAAAACCTACCAATTAAAAAAGCGTTTATAAAAATGACTAAGTCCTCTAAAATTTGGAGTAATATTAGTTAATTGCTTTTGCTCTTATAAATACAGTAAGAATATTATTTTACTGAAATTAAAGCCTAACAATTTTCTGAACATTGTTTTTGTTCAAATAATTTTTTATAATTGCTTTTGCTAATTCTTTATTTTTAATGGGCGTTACTACAGACTTTAAAATTTCGATATTATTTTCTTGAAATGCTAAATTAGTATAACCGTAACCAAAAACTTCTTTATTTTCTATTAGAATGACTGCACGTTCTTCTAACGCTCTCCCTTTATCAAAAATTATAAAATCCTCATTATTAAAATCTTGTAAAAAGACTTTTTTTTCTTTTTGAAAGTTATATTTTGGCGCTAGGGCTTCTAATTCTATATAATATTTTAATCTTGTAAATAAATCATTTCCTGTTTTCTCAAAAGATATAGAGATTGCTCTGTCTTGAACCTTAACAGCTCTTTTCGTTTCTTTTAAAAATAATTTATTTACTTCAGATTTTATATCTTTTCCCCGCCCTAAATAAATTACTTTTCCGTCTGCACCGTGTATGTAAAACAAACCTAATTCTTTAGGTACAGCAGCTATTAATTTTTGCAGTCTTTCTTTTTCTACTCTTTTGTCATGGTATTTTATAGAATCTTGAATAATTGTTTTAGTAACGTCTTTCTCTAAAAGTAACTTAAATAACTGCACTGTTGCGAGAGCATCTCCAGAAGCCCTATGTCTATCTGTCATGGGGATTCCTAATGCTTTTATCAATTTACCTAAACTGTAAGAAGGTTGATCTAAAATTAGTTTCTGACTTAATTCTACTGTACAAAGCGTATTTCTTGTGAAATCGTATCCTAATCTATCAAATTCTGTCTTTAGAATTCTATAATCGAACGAAGTATTATGAGCAACTAAGGTAGCATCTTTGGTTATTTCTAAAATTCTTTTGGCTATTTCATAGAATTTTGGTGCATTCTGCAACATTTTATTATTTATACCTGTTAGTTGAACAACAAATGGCTGAATTTCTTTTTCAGGATTTACTAAGCTAATGAATTGATCTACAACGACGTGACCATCAAATTTATAAACAGCAATTTCTGTAATGCCCTCTTCATTAAACTTACCACCGGTTGTTTCAATGTCTAATATTGTATACAAATTCTTTCTCTTATCTTGAAATTAAATAATATTAATTTCGATTACCAAATATAGAACTTCCTACTCTAATCATAGAACTTCCGTTTTCTATTGCCAAATTATAATCTCCGCTCATTCCCATAGAGAGTGTTTGCAGTTTACAGTTGTTATTTTCTGTTATTAATTGTTGCGAATCAAAGAAGTTTTTTAAAGATAAAAACTCTTCTTTTAATTGAGACTTATTATCTGTAAATGTTGCCATTCCCATAAGACCTACAACTTTTATATTTTCTAATTCTTTAAATTCTAATGATTGCAAGATAGTAGCTATATCTTCAAAAGACAAACCAAATTTTGTTTCTTCCTTTGCAATTCTTGCTTGCAACAAACAGTTTATAACTCTCTCATTTTTTTTTGCTTGCTTGTTAATTTCTTTTAGTGTTTTAAACTTATCAATTCCGTGAATTAAATCAACAAAATGAGCCATGTATTTAACCTTATTACTCTGTAAATGGCCAATCATATGCCATTGAATATCTTTTGGTAAAACATCAAATTTACTGGCCATTTCCTGAATTTTATTTTCACCAAAAATACGCTGCCCTGCATCATAAGCGGCTTGCAAATCTTCAACAGGTTTGGTTTTAGAAACTGCAACTAGAGTTACATTTTCTGGAATTGATTCTTTTATTTTTAATAGATTTTCTCTAATCATTTATAATGTTCAATTATTTTAATTTCACAAAATCTTAATTTAATAAAGCAATAATCTGTTGTGCCAATTCTACTCCAATTCTATCTTGAGCTTCTTTTGTAGCTCCACCTATGTGCGGTGTTAAAGAAATTTCTGGATTCATTAATAGCTGTACAGCAGGTGTTGGTTCTGTTTCAAAAACATCTAAACCGGCAAATTGTACTTTACCACTTTCTATTGCAGTTACCAAGTCTACTTCATGCAGAATACCACCTCTTGCAGTATTTATAATTCCTACACCATCTTTCATTTTTGCTATTTCACTTTTTGTAATTATATACTCTTGTTGAGAAGGCACATGTAGCGAAATAAAATCTGACTCTTTCAGTAATTCATCTTTAGTAACTGTATCAATATTTATAGTTATTTTCTGACCGTTAAAAAATTCAACTGAAATAGGCGCACTAGTAATTATGTCATCTGTTGCAATTACATTCATTCCCAAACCTAAACCAATTCTTGCAACTTCTTGTCCTATTTTACCAAAACCTAAAATACCAATTGTTTTTCCTTTTAACTCTATTCCTTGAGAGTAGGCTTTTTTTAATTCTTTAAAACGAGAATCTCCTTCTAAAGGCATTTCTCTATTAGAAGAATGTAGAAATCTCGCCAATCCAAATAAATGAGCAAAAACTAATTCTGCAACAGAACTTGAGGAAGCTTCGGGTGTATTTATAACGTGTAAACCCTGGTCTTGAGCATATTCAACATCAATATTGTCCATACCAACACCACCACGACCAATTAACTTTATACTCGGGCAGGCATCTACTAATTCTTGTCTTACCTGGGTTGCACTTCTCACTAAAATACCATCAATAGTATGTTCATTAATGAAATTTTCTAATTGATTCTGTGCAACCTTTGTAGTAATTACTTCAAAACCTCCTTTTTCTAAAGCGTCAATTCCGCTTTGAGAAATTCCATCATTTGCTAATATTTTCATCATTCTTTCAAACATTAAAAAATTAAAATATTTAAAAATTATTAAATTTCTAAATTCTCAAATTATTATATTATTTTTTTGCTTCTAATTCTTGCATTATATCTACCAAAACCTGAACACTATATAGCGGCAAAGCATTATACATACTTGCTCTATAGCCACCAACACTTCTGTGCCCATTTAAGCCATTTATACCAGCGGCATTCCACATAGTATCAAATGTTTCTTTTAAAGAAACGTCTGTTAATATAAAGGTAGCATTCATAGTACTTCTATCTTCTTTGGCAACAATTCCTGTAAAAAGGGAATTTCTATCAATTTCAGCATATAAAAGTGCTGCTTTTTTATTGTTTACTTCTTCAATAAATTTAATTCCGCCTAAATCTTTTAACCATTGCATTGTTAACATAGAAACATATACAGCAAAAACAGATGGCGTATTGGCCATGCTTTCTTTAGCTATATGTACTTGGTAATCTAGCATAGTAGGTATTTCTCTTTCTACTTTTCCTAAAATTTCTTCTTTAATAATAACAAGTGTAGTTCCTGCAGGACCCATGTTTTTCTGGGCACCTGCATAAATTAAATCAAATTTTTCAAAATCTAACTGACGCGAAAAAATATCTGAACTCATGTCACAAACAAGAGAAACCTTTGTTTCTGGAAAAGCTTTCATTTGTGTTCCTACAATGGTATTATTACTTGTACAGTGAAAATAATCTACATCTTCAGGAATTGTATACCCTTTAGGAATGTAATTAAAACCTTTATCTTTCGAAGAGCTAACTTCGAGCACTTCTCCAAAAGCCTTTGCTTCTTTTATGGCGTTGTTTGCCCAAGTACCTGTGTTTAAATACGCTGCTTTTTCATGTAATAAATTGTAAGCCACCATTAAAAACTCTAAACTTGCGCCACCTTGTAAAAAAACAGCTTTGTATCCTTTATTTTCTAAGCCTAATAATTCTAAAGCTAAAGATCTAGCCTTTTCCATTACTTCCACAAAAGATTTACTTCTGTGAGATATTTCAATTAAAGATAAATTATCATCATTAAAATTAAGCACTGCTTCAGATGCTTTTTGCAAAACTTCTTGAGGTAAAATACAAGGACCTGCGCTAAAATTATGTTTTTTCATTTTTTTATAGTTTAGATAAAAACTCAAGGGTATTAACACCATCTGCGTAATCCCATAATTGCGGATATTGTGTTTCTCCAAATGCAATTTCATTTTCTATGAAATTTTTGGCCACAATACATTGAATTTTTTGTTTGTCTTGATGTAATTTTATTTTTAAATCGATTGGATCGTCATAATATTCATAAAAAATAGTAGCAATAGGAGAAGAGTAACTCTCATCTTCCTTAATCATTAAAAAGCCATTCTCTAATAAATCGAACAAACTCATCAAATAAACTGCTTTGTTATAATCGTAATTATTGGCATATTTTGCGTTGTTAATAATGTCTTTTTTAACAAACATTCCATTAAAGAAATTGTTAAAATCATAAGCTCTTGGCACATATAACTTAGAGACAGATCTGCAACCCAATCCAAAATACCTAAAAACATCTTCAGATAATTTTTCTAAATCTTCTTCTGTTTCTTTTCCTGTAATTACAGCAACAGAATTTCTGCTTTTTCTAATGATGTTTGGCTTGTCTTTAAAATAATATTCAAAATAACGCGCCGTATTATCGCTACCGGTTGCAATTACAGCATCAAAATTTTCTATTTTTTGTTCTGTAAATGTGATATTTCCTTTTAAATCAACATCAACATATTCCAAATATTTGGCTAAAAAAGGTAATAAATGTTTGTCGCTAGAAGACTGTTTTACTAATACCGAATGACCAGAAATTAAAACAGATAAGAAATCATGAAAACCAACTAACGGAATATTTCCCGCCATAACAATTGCAACCGTCTTTGGTGTATTGCTGTCTATTAGTTTTTTAGAAATCCATGCTTCTAAGTTGCTTTTTGTTAATGCTTTAGACCAACTATTTAATGCAAATATAATATTGTCTTTTGTAAACCAAGAATTCTTTTCTTGTGCCACTTTTATTTGATGCTTAAAACCATCAAAAAACAAATCATTATGTTCTATGTTAGTTGCTTTCTCAAATTTTTCTTGAGAAAACTGACTTAAAAAAGCTCCTAATTTCACAAAAGCCGTAATTCTATTTTGAATACTATCCATTTATTTTGGTTGTAAATATATTTGGCGTTATTTTTGCAATTGCAAAGGTACAAAACAGAAAAGAAAATTATGGCAATTATAATAACAGATGAATGTATAAATTGTGGGGCATGTGAACCAGAATGTCCAAATACTGCAATTTATGAAGGCGCAGACGATTGGAAATATTCTCAGGGAACAGATTTAAAAGGAAAAGCAGTATTACCAAATGGTAAATCTGTGAACGCCGATGAAACACAAGAACCAATTTCAGACGAAATTTATTATATTGTTGCAGATAAATGTACAGAATGTAAAGGTTTTCATGATGAGCCTCAGTGTGCTGCAGTTTGCCCTGTAGATTGTTGTGTACCAGATGAAGATAATGTAGAAACTGAAGAAGAGTTGTTAGCGAAGCAAAAACATATGCACAACGAATAATACTCTAATTTAATGAGGATAAATAATTAAGACAAAAACCTCGAATTTATTCGAGGTTTTTTTATGAATAAAAATATATATTTGCACTCGCAAAATCTAAAGACATGAAAGCTGGAATTGTAGGATTACCAAACGTAGGAAAATCAACTTTATTTAACTGTTTATCAAATGCAAAAGCGCAAAGTGCAAACTTTCCTTTCTGTACAATAGAACCAAACATAGGAGTTGTAAATGTACCAGACAAAAGAATTGAAAAATTAGAAGAATTGGTAAATCCAGAGCGTGTAATGCCTGCAACTGTAGAGATTGTAGATATTGCTGGTTTGGTAAAAGGTGCAAGTAAAGGAGAAGGTTTAGGAAATCAGTTCTTGGCAAATATTAGAGAAACAGATGCTATTTTGCATGTAATTAGATGTTTTGATAATGATAATATTATTCACGTAGATGAATCTGTAGATCCTGTTAGAGACAAAGAAACAATCGATATCGAATTGCAGTTAAAAGATTTAGAAACTGTAGAGAAAAGATTAGAGCGTGTAAAAAGAACTGCAAAGACCGGTAATAAAGATGCGCAAGCAGAATTAGTAGTCTTACTAAAAGTTGAAGAAACTTTATTAAAAGGTATTTCTGTAAGAGCTTTATCTTTTAATGAAAAGGAGCAAGAGTTTGTACAATCTTTACAATTTATTACAGCGAAGCCAGTTTTATATGTTTGCAATGTAGATGAAAATTCTGCTGTTACAGGAAATGCATATGTAGAAAAAGTAAGAGAGGCCGTAAAAGATGAAAATGCTGAGGTAATTGTTTTAGCAGTGGGCACAGAAGCAGACATTACAGAATTAGACGATTACGAAGAAAGACAAATGTTTTTAGCAGATATTGGCTTAGAAGAAGCTGGTGTTGCTAGATTGGTTCGTTCTGCCTATAAATTATTAAACTTACAAACTTACTTTACAGCAGGTGTAAAAGAAGTAAGAGCTTGGACAATTCCTATAGGATCTACTGCGCCACAAGCTGCAGGAGTTATTCATACAGATTTTGAAAAAGGTTTTATTAGAGCAGAAACAATAGCTTATGCAGATTTTGTTACTTTTGGTTCTGAAGCAAAAGTAAAAGAAGCTGGTAAAATGAAAGTAGAAGGCAAAGAGTATATTGTTAAGGATGGTGATGTAATGCACTTTCGTTTTAATGTGTAAATAACTGTTAGTGCCTAATTTTTATAATCCCCAATAATTATAAAATACTAAATTATTTATAACAGACTTTGGCACATAGATTGCTTTATTAACTTTAAATAAAATTAATTATGAAGAAATCTTTACTTTTTAGCGCTCTTATTTTCTTAATATTTTCTTGTAGTAGTATAAAAAATACACAGGAAGCTATTAGCAATGGTAATTACGATAGCGCAATTAATACGGCCATTAAAAACTTAAAAAGAAATAAAACCAAAAAAGGAAACCAGCCTTACATCTTATTATTAGAAGAAGCTTTTGCGAAAGCAACGACTAAAGATTTGGCGAGAATCAACTTTTTAAAGAAGGATAACAATCCAGAAAAGATTGAAACTATTTTTGTCTTATATGAACAATTGAAAAGAAGGCAAGAGATTTTAAAACCTTTATTATCTTTATATATTATAAATGAAAAGAGAGATGCAGTATTTCTATTTACTAATTATGATGATGCTATTATAGAAAATAAAAATCAATTATCGGATCACTTATACGCAAAGGTAAAAGGACTATTTAATATTGACTCTAAGTTTGATTACAGAGCTGCTTATGACGATTTAGCGTATATCGAAAAGGTGAATCCTAATTTTAAAGATGTACGTAATTTAATGAACATTGCACGAGAAAGAGGTTTAGATTTTGTGATTGTTTCCATGAAGAACGAAACACAAAAAGTAATCCCTAAAAGATTAGAAGATGATTTATTAAATTTCGATACCTATGGTTTAAATGATTTATGGACAGTTTATCATGGTTCTAAAGATCCAAGAGTTCAATATGATTTTGGTTTGGAATTAAATCTAAGAAATATTCAGGTTTCGCCAGAACGTGTCAGGGAGAAAGAAATTAATAAAGAAAAAGAGATTAAAGACGGTTTTACGTATCTATTAGATACAAACGGAGATCAAGTTCTAGATAAAGATGGTAATAAAATTAAGGTAGATAAAATGGTGCCTGTGCGCTGTGAAATTTACCAGTTTACTCAGTTTAAGTCTGCTAAAGTAACCGGAAAAGTAAAATACGTAGATTTAAATTCAAAGCAAACCATACAAACGTATCCAATAGCAAGTGAGTATACTTTTCAGCATAGATATGCGGATTGGAAAGGAGATAAAAGAGCTTTAGAGTCTTCTTTTCTCGATTTAATTAGATTGCGTGTGGTGCAATTTCCTACAAATGAACAGATGATTTATGACTCAGGACAAGACCTAAAACAAAAACTGAAATCTATTATTACTCGAAATAAGTTTAGAAATTAGACTATAATAAATCCCAATGAATTTTCATTGGGATTTATTATTAGTTTTTGAAGGCTTTTTTAGTGCTATTAAACCCAGTTTTAATAAGGTCTATAATTTTATGTAAATTGAAGTGTTTTTGAGAAGTAAGACATTAAGAAAGTATGTATTTAATTTCCTTTAATTCGGACCCATAAATCTAATAGTAATTTTTTACCATCACTTTTTTCTTTGGGTTCTTCTAGAAAAAAAGGAGTTCCATTTGCATCAACTTCTATCTTATATTTGAAAACAAAATTAGTTGCATTTGGTTGTAGACTTAAAACGCCAAAACGCAAATCATTAAAATACAAGTTGTTATTTTTTTTATTGATGGTGTACCAACCTTTAGAAATGGCAATCATTCTTTTTGTTTTTGGGTGTTTTCTAATAGCGCCTAACAAATAATGATTTTTAGGATATTCAGAGAACTCAATGGGGTGTTGATCTAAAAAAGAAGAATTTCCAATTAAATAAGATTTTTCTGTTTCTATATTAGCTGTCCACAAAATGGTGTTTAGTGGTGTTGGTTTTGTTTTTATTGTTTTGTAGCTAATATTTTGTTCTGCTAATTCTTTCGTAAATTTTTGATAAGAAACTCCTTTTAAGATTAAAGTTAATACCAAATATAAGCTGCTAATACACAGCCCTAGATTATTATAAAAACGCCTTTTTTTACTTGCCTTCTTCTGGCGCATTGCCAAAATTAGAAACACTAAAAATGGAATCGTGTATAAAGGATCTACCACAAAAATATTTTTAAAAGCTAACCGAATATCTAAAGGCCAAAATAGCTGTGTGCCCCAGGTGGTTTGTGCATCTAAAATAGGATGTGTAATAAACGCCCAAAAGAAAAGGAACGTCCAGCTTTTAAAGTTTTTGTACGTTTCATATTTGGTTACAATAAACGCTAGTATCGGTGCGAAAAGCAGAGAGAAAAAGACTGAATGTGTAAAACCTCTATGAATTTCTAAGGCACTAACGGTGTCTGTGAAAAATGAAGCAAATACATCTAAATCTGGAATTGTTCCCGCAATAGCTCCGTATAACATTGCTTTATTGCCAATTTTTCTTCCTAAAACGGCTTCTCCAACCGCGGCACCTAAAATTATTTGAGTTAATGAATCCAATAAATAGTGTTTTTATCCATAGTTATTAGTAGCTTTTTTTTCGAATTTATTTCATCAAATATAAAACTCTAAAAACATTTATTTTTTATGGTTTTTTTACCTTCAATAGTTATTTTAGAACCTTCAATAAGCATAATAGAGGTTGGCTTTATGTGATTTAAAAACTCAAAATGTTTTCCATAAACCAATTCGAAATCTACTTTTATATTAGCACTTTCTACTTCATACTTTTTCCATCTTGGATGGGTAACTTCATATTCATTGGTAACAGTATCATTTACTTTTGCATACCCCCAATAATGTTCGGTAATAAATTCAGTCTCGCTATTTTCCTCAATTTCTGAAGTTTTAAGTGCTGCGGTAATTTTAAAAGATTGCCATATATTATTCTTTCTCCAAAGATATGCTACACTTCTATTTTTGCTATTTTCTTCCCATTTGTATTTCATGGGCATGGTTTCATAGTGTTCTTTGTAAATTGTGTTTGCAACAAATGTAAGCATGGGTTTGGATACAATTTCTTTGATGAAAACGGCACCACGTTTCCATGTATTATTTTCAAAACGCTTTACATAAAAACGCAAATTTACTTCTTCTACAGTTTTATGAAAGGGAACTTTAATGCCGAATATTTTAGTATTTAGAAATATAAATCCAATTAAACTGACAAAGCATTTACCTTCCCATAAATCAAGCTCTGTTCCTGGCGGAATATATTGTGCTAAAACTTTCGGATCAACTTCGTAATTAGCAAAAGCTAATTTTCTCCATTCTGCTTTTAAAAAACTCATTTTAGTTATTTTGTTAGGTTTTAATTAACCACTGTTTCCGTTAGTAAAAATAAGCTTTTAAATAGAGAAACGGCATATCTCTTAGAAGCGAAATATGCCGTTTTATATATTATTTTTAGCAACTATTTTTATCCTTTATAAAATGGTAACTTTATAATAGTTGCAGGTATTGCTTTTTTACGGACCTGAATATGAATTTTTGTCCCCGCTTTAGCAAGAACCCTTGGCACATATCCCATTCCAATTCCTTTATGTAAACACGGACTCATAGTTCCTGAGGTAACAACGCCAATAACGCTTCCGTCTAAGTCTACAATATCATAACCATGCCTTGGAATTCCTCTCTCATCTAACTCAAAAGCAACTAATTTTCTTTCTGGTTTTTGTTCTTTTTCTTTTGCCAATGCGTCTGCATTTACAAAGTCTTTGGTAAACTTAGTTATCCAACCCAAACCAGCTTCAATCGGTGATGTTGTATCATTGATGTCATTTCCGTACAAACAATAGCCCATTTCTAAACGTAAGGTATCTCTTGCTGCCAAGCCAATTGGTTTAATGCCATATGCTGCTCCAGCTTCGAAAACGCTATCCCAGATTTGTTTTGCTTCAGAGTTTTTACAGTAAATCTCAAATCCGCCAGAACCAGTATATCCAGTAGCAGAAATAATTACATTTTCAATACCTGCAAAATCACTTATTTTAAATTTGTAAAAAGGAATTGCTGCTAAATCTAAAGAAGATAAAGATTGCATTGCTTCTACAGCTTTAGGTCCTTGAATTGCTAACAAAGAATAATCTTCAGACAAATCTGTTAAATCAGCTTTAAATTCTTGGTTGTATTTAGAAATCCAGTTCCAATCTTTTTCAATATTAGAAGCATTTACAACTAATAAATATTCCTCTTCTTTAATTTTATAACAAATTAAATCATCTACAATTCCGTCTTTTTCATTAGGAAAACAGCTGTATTGCGCGTCACCAATTTCTAATTTAGATGCATCATTAGAGGTTATTTTTTGTATCAAAGCCAATGCATTTGCACCGCTCACTAAAAATTCACCCATATGACTTACATCAAAAACACCAACCGCAGTTCTAACCGTTAAATGTTCTGTAGTAACACCCTCATATTGCACAGGCATATTATAACCAGCAAAAGGAACCATTTTTGCACCTAATTTTTCGTGAATTGAATGTAATGCGATATTTTTCATTGTTGTATTTCTAAATTCCCGGCTAAATTATTGAAAAATTCGCAATTATCAAGCACTAAAATTCTGTTAATATTTCTAACTAAAAATTAATTAACAGTACATTTGAAAAATCAATAAGTAAACGAACCGTAATGAAGATTTATAAAATTCTTTTCGTGGCTTTTTTAGCAACGTCTTTTTCCTTATTTTCTCAAATACCAACAGATTTCTTATCAAAAGACTTTCACAGGGGTAGAAGAGATGCCTTACGAGCAAAAATGCCAGCAAATTCAGTAGCAGTGCTTTTCGCAAATCCGCTTAGAAATAGAGCTAATGATGTAGATTATGTTTTTCATCAAGACCCTAATTTTTATTATTTAACAGGGTATAGAGAACCAAACGGCGTGTTAGTGCTGTTTTCTGATAATCAAACAGATGAAAACGGAATTTCTTATAATGAAATGTTATATGTGCAAGAAAGAGATGCCAGAGCAGAACAATGGAACGGGAAACGTTTGGGCATTGAAGGAGCAATAGAAGAGTTAGGTTTTCAAATGGCAAAGAATGCGAATGATTTTATACAAACAAACATCAATTTTAAGAGTTTTGACAGAATTTTTATTGAAAAATTTAATGATGATTATCGGGATTCTGCTAAAAATACTGCAGAAGTCTATGATTTAGTCGCATCTTTTAAAGAAAATACCGCATACAATCCGAATAATTTTTTGTCGCCAATGAAAAAGCAAATTTATGAGTTGGTAAAATCGACATCCATAGAAAATAGTGCAAATGTTGCGCAAATAATAGGCAGAGCTTTGGCATATGATCCTTCCTTGAAACATGATGCCGATTTAATGAAGTTTAAAGATGCTACAGATAAAGCACTAAAAAAAGAGTTACAGCAAAAAATTGCCTTAAAATTAGATGCAAAAACAACGATAGATATTCATTTTCTATCAAGCAATTTGGCAACTTTAAGAGAAATTAAAACTTCAGAAGAGTTGGTGCTATTAACAAAAGCGGTAAGAATTTCTGCTATCGGACAAGTAGAAGTTATGAAGGCGATGAAGCCACATATGTCTGAAACAGAATTGCAAGGAATTCATGAATTTGTGTATAAGAAATACGGAGCGGAGTATGAAGGGTATCCCTCTATCGTTGGTGCAGGTAATAATGGTTGTATTCTGCATTACATAGAGAATAGTAAAACGAAGTTAGGCAATGAATTAGTTTTAATGGATTTAGGTGCAGAATACAGAGGGTTTACGGCAGATGTTACCCGAACAATTCCTGCTAATGGCGTCTTTTCTAAAGAACAAAAAGCCATTTATCAGATTGTTTACGATGCACAAGAAGCAGGTATTTCCGCTTATGTAATTGGCGAAAGCATGGCAACACCGAATTTGCTTTCTAAAAAAATTGTAGATCAAGGTTTGTTTCAGTTGGGTATTATAAATTCTTTAGATGAAAAGCATCCGTATTATCCGCATGGCACGTCACATCATATTGGTTTAGATGTTCATGATCCAGGAAATTACGGTAATTTTGAAGAAAATATGGTGGTTACTATGGAGCCTGGAATTTATATTCCGGATGGCAGTAATTGTGATGAAAGATGGTGGGGAATTGGAATTAGAATTGAAGATGATATTTTAGTAACGAAGACCGGACCCGAAAACTTATCTGCGGAAGCACCAAGAACTATTGAAGAAATTGAAAAAATGATGGCTAAAAAATCTATTTTAGATGATTTTGTGTTACCAAATTTAGATAACTAATGAATAAAACTGCTATTGTTTTAGGAGCCACTGGATTTACAGGAGGTATTCTTTTAGAAAAGTTACTTGCGGATACTAGTTATGAGAAAATTAAACTTTTTTCTAGAAGTTCGGTTACAAATACATCAGATAAGATTGAAGAACATTTAGTCGATGTATTAAAATTAGAAGATTACAAAGATGCTTTTATGGCAGATGAGGTATATTGCTGCATTGGCACTACAGCTTCAAAAACAAAAGATAGAGAGGTTTATAGATCTATTGATTATGGTATTCCGGTAGCCGCAGCAAAATTAGCAAAACAGAACAATATAACTACTTTTATTGTAATGTCTTCTATGGGTGCAGCTGTTTCAAGTACTGTTTTTTATAGCAGGACAAAAGGAGAAATGGAGCGCGATATATTAAATCAAAATATAAAGAATACGGTTATTTTAAGGCCTTCTTTAATTGGTGGTCGCAGACCAGAATTTAGAGTAGGAGAAAAAATTAGTATCGGAGTTATGAGTATTATAAGTCCGTTACTTATAGGAAGTTTAAAAAAGTATCGCATCATTCATCCAGAGAAAATAGCAACTTGTATGAAAATACTAGCGCACAAACATCAAGATAGAAAGATACTTAGTTCAGATGAAATTTTAACTATTGCAAAATCTAAAGAATAATGAGCGGACAGCAGCTTAACAATCCATTACACGGTATAAAATTAGCAACCATGCTAGAACAATTATTTCTAGAATACGGTTGGGAAGAGTTGGGAGATAGTTTGAATATTAATGCCTTTAAAAACAATCCTACTTATAAATCTAGTTTAAAGTTTTTAAGAACTACTCCTTGGGCAAGAGAAAAAGTAGAGCAATTTTATTTAAAGAATATGATTGACTAAATTTTTGCTTGCGCAAAAATGATTATAAATTTAAGAACTAATTATTTCAAGCACTAATTCTCTCGTTAGCGGTTTACCATTTGCTATTTTTTTGATGTTATCAAAAGTAAAAACAAAATTGCAACCTGTTTTATAAGCAGAGCAACCATAGCCTGTTTTTCCTTTTAAGACAGTTCCGGTTTTACATTTAGGGCAATTAATTTTTTCTGAAGCAGCTGCCTTAGCTACTTTTTTAGCTTCTAACTTTAAACTGAAATTTTCATCAAAACGTATCAAGCCCTCCACAGCGCCATTGGCTATTTTAAATCCCTTTAAATTGGTTGTGCAGCCTTTGTCTAATAAACGCATCAATTGATTTTCAGAAACTTTCTTACCGTAAATTTCAAACGGAATTTTTAAATCGCAACTATTTTTATATTCCGAACAGCCAAATGCAGAGGAGCCTTTTAAAATAGTTCCTTTTTTACATTTTGGACATGTTTTTCCTACGACCTCTTTTTTAGATTTCGGTTTTTTAGTGGGAGTTTTTTTTGCTTCTCTTGGAATGACAGTATTAGAAGAAATGCGTTTAGACGTTTTGTTAGAACGTACTTCATACACCAATTCATCAACCATTTTCTTCATATTGTTAATGAAATTTCCTGCATTAAACTCTCCTCTTTCAATTTCTTTTAAACGTTTTTCCCATCGTCCCGTTAATTCAGCAGATTTTAGTAATTCGTTGTCTATAATGTTAATTAAATCGATACCTGTTTGGGTGGGTAGTACTAATTTCTTTTTACGCTCAATATATTTTCTTCGGAACAACGTCTCAATAATACTCGCTCTGGTAGACGGTCTTCCAATGCCGTTTTCTTTCATTAATTCGCGCATTTCATCGTCATCTACTTGCCTTCCTGCTGTTTCCATGGCGCGTAATAAGCTTGCTTCTGTGAAAT
>Ga0209197_1000478_pt1 | contig 28141 bp, 20 predicted proteins | sample COGITO_mtgs_1105_4_FD_184802 | JGI IMG/M metagenome (GOLD analysis project Ga0209197, IMG submission 184802) | Pelagic marine microbial communities from North Sea - COGITO_mtgs_110512 (SPAdes) (version 2) | ecosystem: Environmental > Aquatic > Marine > Epipelagic ... | reverse complement strand
CATAAAAAATGTGCAGATGCTCCTTTTTTAAGTAACAAAGCATGTAACAAAAGCAGTTTTATAAACCCATTAAACCTATATTAATCAATTGCTTATAGTCTAAGTACAGTTCCTGCCGCCTCCACCAAATAAAGATAACCCCTTGTCGTTTAAGGGGTTTTTCTTTCTCCAGCTTTCAATTGGGTTCACTTTGTCACTCAATGCCGAAACTATCAGTACCCTGCACAATGACAAGGACTCCATTGCTCTGATCGAAGGCTTTATTGCTGCGGGCAAACCTGTGGCCACTGTTTGCCATGCACCTGCGGTACTATTGAAGGCTAAGGCTCCAAATGGTGATTCATTGGTGCTGGGTAAGAACGTAACTGGTTTCAGCAACAGTGAAGAAGCGGCTGTACAGTTAACTGACATTGTGCCTTATCTGCTCGAAGATGAGCTTGTCGCTATGGGTGGTTTGTACCAGAAAATTGAAGACTGGAATTCGTTGGCCGTCGTTGATGGGTTAATCATAACTGGCCAAAACCCAGGGTCCTCAACTGCTGTTGCTGAAGCGTTGGTAAAGACGATTAAGCAGCTTTAAGACACATGGGCGGCCTCCACAAAGCACCATCTAAAGATAGGTGGCAAACACTGCGATTGGCAGTTACCTTATTATCTTAAGATAACAAGGTAACTGATATCATAAGAAAAATCTGGTCGTACCAATTTCTGTATGTTGTAATATATGTACTGTAAAACTTTAAATTTAAATGGGTGGAATATGGAAAGCAAGTCAAAAGGCAGTAGGCTTTACCGCCAAATTACTTCCAAGTTACTGGAGATGATGGAGTCTGGTGAGTATCCCCCTGGAAGCCGACTGCCAGCTGAGCGAGAGCTCTCTGAACTCTTTGGTGTCAGTAGGCCTACTATCCGTGAAGCTGTTATAGCATTGGAGTCACAGGGAAGAGTCAATGTCAAAACAGGTTCTGGTGTGTATGTAGGTGAGCCTCAAGTGGATATTACTAGCTTGGGTTCGTCTATTAGCCCATTTGAACTTATAGAAGCCAGGGTATACATTGAAGGCGAGGCTGCAGCAATAGCCGCTTCGCTGATCAATAATGAGCAACTAGAGCGATTAGATGAGGCTTTGGCTGTGATGGCTCAAGAAAATAGTCAGGATAATCTCACCTCTGCTGTTGCTGACAGAAAATTTCACTCGATTATCTCTGAGGCTACCAATAATAAGGTCTTGACGTTGTTTATTAACAAGCTTTGGGACGCTCAGGAGAAGCTTGAAAATATCAGGCTTGCTCATTCAGCTGTGTGTATGAAAGATAAAGCCCAACGAATGGCTGAGCATGAGGCAATAGTCGGTGCATTAAAACGACGTGATTCCGGTGCGGCCCGTATCGCCATGCGGAGTCATTTTGCTAGGATTCTCGCAGCCTTGCATGAAAAAGCTGAGGAGGCCGATGTGAATGAAGCTAAGCTTAAGGCGTCTAAAAATAGAGAGCGATTTTCTCTGGATCGCATGGTCGATTAATCGGCCACATTTTGTCTTTGCTTGTTTAGACTGATAATCTTTATTTTGCGCTAGCCTACCACCCTATAACAATCATTGAATACTATTAAATGCTTGCTTTGCGATCATGGCTTCATGATTGCCTGAATTCTCTGCATAAAAACTTTTTTATAGCCCTCTTTTTGCGAAACAATGCTGTCCTGCCTCCTCATATGTCTAGCGGAGTAATTAACTTTTGGTTTGGATAATAGCAATTGATGATTATTGGTATTTTTGGCTTGGCCAATAATTCATTATTGGTAATACAGTAATAGTTGACAGATATTGATTGACTGGTTATATTAAAGGGGGTTATCTAAATTATCAGAGGGTAGAATGATGCGATCATCAATTAACAACAATAACTTAAGTCGCGGTACCACAGGATTAAAATTCCGTTTAACTTTGGCCGCTGCTCTTGTGGCAGCCGTTACTGTGAGTGTGAGCGCGCAGGAAGGGCAAATAGAGGAGGTTGAAGTTTTCGGTATTCGTTCATCTTTACAGAACGCTCTTGAAGAAAAACGTGACTCGACCAATCTCGTTGAAATAATTCGCGCAGAAAATATTGGTAAACTTCCTGATCAGAACCTGGCTGAGGTTTTGGAAAATATTACAGGGGTTCAAATCACTCGAACCGCAGGTATTGGTACAGGTGTTCAAATTCGTGGTACTAATGCAAACCGAGTGGAAATAAACGGCGTATCCACGGTAGGGTCGGGTTCCGGACGGAGCGGCATTGATTTTGAAGATGTTAATGCTTCTATAATTTCAGCGGTCGAGGTGACGAAAGCGTCTGAAGCCAAGACTATTGAAGGGTCTGTCGGTGGTACTATCAATCTTCGAACCATTCGACCTCTTGAATTAAAAGAGACATTAGGCTCTGTTCGCGTGCAATTAGAAGAGAGTAGCCTTAGTACAGAAAATGCTCAGCCAAGATTTTCAGGTGCATGGGGAGATAATTGGACAACTGATGCGGGCCAATTTGGTGTCGTTATAAGTGGTAGCTTAACCGAGCAAGAGGCTGTTTCTTTTCGCCCGCGCACAGACCGAGATAATATAGCCTCGCCAGTCGGTTCGAATCCCTCTGAATTCTTGGGTATCCAGTTCCTTGTTCAGGAACAAGAAAATGACGATTATGAGACTAAAAACCTTTCTACAACATTTGAGTGGGCGCCTAGTGATAATCTAAAGTTTCATTTCGATGCAATTATTAATGAGCAGGAGCGTAGTCGCGACCAGTATCGGCTTCAAGCATCGGGCGTGAGTTCTTTGCGAAATCTTAGTATACCTACTGCATTTGAAACAGTTGACTTTGGTGTTGGTCCCGGTCTTTTTCCCGCAGCACTTGCTGGGACCTTGGAGCCTGATCTAGCTAATGATGACGATGATCCAAACTTAAGATTCTCGAGTGAGACTAACTCTCGAATCACTGATAGCGAAATATTTTCTCTTGGCGGTGAATGGCAAGGTGATAAGTTGTCTGCCAGTTTTGAGGTGGCAACGACCAGCTCAGACACAGTTACGCCAAACTTAAGCACCACATTAAACTTTATTAACCCAAACTGTCCCTTGGATGGCAGCAGCAATGATAACTGCGTACCATTCATTTATGACTTGTCTGGCGGTACGTTATCATTTGGCATTAACTATGATTCACCGTTTGCTCCATCTCCAGCGGATTTACTCAATCCAGCTAATGTTGTTCTAGATCAGGTTTCAGTGGACCGAAACACGAATGCTAACTCAGAAGATGCGTTACGTTTAGATTTTACTTATGACTTGGACTGGAACTCAATTACCACTGTTGACTTCGGATTCCGTTACAACGAATCTTCTAGTAAGTTTGAAGATATTGGTGACCGTATAGGCGGCTTTAGTAAAATGGTTGATAGCCCTAATGGTACCTTGTTTGCAGACCTTCTTGTTCCTGGGCCAAATAACTATAACTCTGGTGATGGTAGAACTTTGTTCATTCAAAACTTCCTGCTGCTCGATCCAGATGCATCTTTCTCTGATCCCGAGGGAACCATTGCGATTCTGCAAGCAGCTGTTATTGCCCATGATCCAGACAGCCCTGATATTTTGAATTTGAAATCGAATGAAAATGCGTTTTATGATGTTGGTGAAGAGACAACAGCTTTGTATGCCCAAGCAAATTTCGAATACGGAATTATTAAGGGTAACCTCGGTGTGCGTTACATACAAACAGATGTTGATTCAGTCGCCTACGGCCCTGCTGATGCAAGTGGCACTAGGTCATTAGTCTCAACTAAAGGATCATATGATTTTATACTTCCACGCTTGAATATCGTGGCCAATGTGAGTGATGATTTACTCGTGCGCTTTGGCTATGGCTCAGATATCAGACGCCCTAACTTTAGTAATCTAAATACAGGCTTTTCGTTTGATCCAAGTGAAAACGCCTCAGTTTCATTGGGCAACCCTGGTTTAGAGCCTGAAGAAGTTGATTCGTTCGATATAGCGGCTGAGTGGTATTTTGCTGATGCAGCCGTATTCAGTATTGGCTATTTCAACAAGAAGCGTACCAATATATTTGGACAGGATTTTGAGGGCGCTCTACTTATTCCTGACGCGAATAGTGTCAGTGGCTTCATCCGCGAGACCAACGCTGCATGCCCTGGAGGTGGTATCTATAACCCAGAAGTCGTACCAAATGTCCTAGGTGACCCATCGCAACTTGGCATGTGTGTCGATTTTACCCAGCCAGGTAATGATCCCGCGACAACGACGCAGTCTGGTATAGAGCTTGCTCTACAGTATGACCTGTCAAGCTTCGAAGAGCAGTTAGGTTGGGCGTCAGGATTTGGTATCGTTGCTAACTACACTAATCAAGATTTCAAAGGTGGTTCAGCAGTTGATAATACTTCTGGACGTGGTTTAGCAGTCCTTGGTCCGGTTAGTATCAACCGTGGATTACTTGACTTCTCTGAGGATGCATACAATTTCACTGTGTATTATGAGAAGTTTGGTGTGTCTGCGCGGATGCGTTATACCTGGCGTGATGGCTTCCGTACCAATGATTTTGCTGGTGGCGCGAACACAAGCGGAAGTAGTACGTTTAGCTTCCCTGTTCACACTCTAGATAGAGGCCAGTTGAATGCTAGTATCAGCTACGATGTTAATGAGAAGCTGAATATTGGTCTTGAGGCCGTAAATCTGACTGAATCGGGTATTGATCAACACTGTGTTAGCGAGACGGGACCTTTATGTTTCGTAGGGATACCTGATCGGCGCATTACTGTTGGTGCGAGCTATAGATTTTAGACTGACCCATTTAAAGTCTAGGAAACAGGGCCTCAGCTCAGCTCCCTTAGATGTAAGTCAAAGCTGAGTTTTCTTAAAAGCCCCGGTGAAAAGCTGGGGCTTTTTTGTGGAAAGAATCATGAATACTGCTGGCTAATCACCACGGTATGCAGCAAATTTTAATTAGAAATGGGAAAAATCATAGATGCGTGAATCTTGGAGGTGGTTTGGACCCAATGATCCAATATCTATTGAGGATATAAGGCAAACAGGCGCCACCGATGTAGTAAGCGCTCTGCATTCTTTACCTGCAGGACAGGTATGGCCAATTAATGCCATCCGCAAGCATCAAAGTCTTATAGAGGATTTTAATCCAAGTATGTCTCCTTTGAGTTGGACGGTGGTCGAAAGTATTCCAGTTCATGAGGACATTAAACTCGGGCGGCCCGACCAGGATATCTATGTAGATAACTGGATTAGATCAATGGAAAATCTTGCTTCCTGCGGGATTAAAGTAATCTGCTATAACTTTATGCCGGTCATCGATTGGACGCGCACTGATCTAAAGTATCGGCTTTCCAGCGGTGTTTATGCTTTGCGCTTCGATCAAGAAAAATTCGCAGCTTTCGATCTCTTTATTCTAGGACGTAGTAAAGCAAATGAAGACTACAGCGACCAAGAGATCATGGATGCCAAAATTTGTTTTGACCGGATGTCTGAGCCTGACAAAAAGGAACTGACAAGCAATATTATTGCAGGCCTTCCCGGGAAAATGACTGACGCCTATAGCCTCGAAGAATTTCGGGCCATGCTAGACAATTATAAAAACATCAATAGTGATAGATTGCGAGCAAATTTATTGAGTTTTCTTGGAAAGGTTTTACCTCGTGCTGAAGCCCTGGGTATGAAATTGGCGATTCATCCAGATGACCCTCCTAGAGACATGTTCGGCTTGCCTCGTATAGTTTGCACGGCTTGTGATCTTGAGAAGCTTTTCGAGGCTCAGCCGAGCCCTGCTAATGGCATGACTTTGTGCGTTGGTACCTTTGGTAGTCGCCAAGATAACGATCTACCTGACATGGCATATAAGTTCGGATCGCGTATTCATTTTTCTCATCTTCGCGGCGTCTGTCTTGATCCTCTGGAGCCTCGTTCGTTCTATGAAGGCGGCCACTTGGACAGCGATATAGACATGGTTGCTGTGATTAAGGCGTTATTAAATGAGGAGAATCTACGTAGCCAAGCCGGCCTAGCAAATAGAGAGATTTATATTCGCCCTGATCATGGGCATCAGATGTTGGATGACATCAATAAAACTGTGAATCCTGGGTATTCTGGTATCGGCCGTTTAAAAGGTTTAGCGGAAATACGGGGCGTCATTCGTGCGTTATCTTCTCAAAGTGGAGGATGCTAATGATCAGCGTGAAGATGACTCTCAGCAAAAAAATCGCTAAAGGTCTTGCATTGTTTCTTCCTGGAATTTTTCTACTGGGATTTAACATTGGCACGGGCAGTGTCACTGCCATGGCGGTGGCGGGAGCAGAGCATGGTATGTCTCTGTTGTGGGCCATCGTTATATCCTGCCTCTGTACATTCTTTATGATCAATCTCTACGGCCGCTATACTCTGATTACCGGAGAGACTGCCCTGCAAGCATTTCGAAAGCATATACATCCAGCGGTAGGTGTTTTCTTTATCGTCGCACTGACTGCTGGTGTCAGCGGTAGCGTCATGGGTGTGATGGGTATTGTTGCTGAAATTTGTTATGAGTGGTCGAAGTCGATGGTAGATGGAGGTATTGCTCCGCTCTACTTTGCCATACTTTTCATTGCTTTGATTTATTACATTTTTTGGAACGGTAGTATCGAGTTTTTTGAGCGCAGTCTGGCGGTTATTGTTGCGGTGATGGCAGTGTGCTTTGTGGTTAACTTTTTTATCATGATGCCGCCGCCGATTGAGATTTTAGATGGTTTGATTCCGGGTATTCCGAAGGTTGCTGCGGGTTCAGATAAAAGTGGGCTTCTGGTTATTGCAGCCATGGTCGGCACCACGGTTTTTTCTGGTCTGTTTATTATTCGCACTACGCTGGTTAAGGAAGCGGGCTGGACTCTGGCCGATTACAAAAAACAACGCAATGATGCGATTGTCTCCGTGGCACTGATGTTTATTATCAGTGCCTCAATCATGGCTGCCGCGGCTGGCACGCTCTATGTAGAGGGTGTTGGGCTTTCAAAGGCATCGCAAATGATCACGCTACTTGAGCCTTTGGCTGGATCTATGGCCACCTCTATATTTGCGATTGGCCTTGTAGCTGCCGGTGTGTCTTCTCAGTTCCCCAATGTACTGATGCTGCCCTGGCTTATCTGTGACTTCACCAATACCAAGCGAGATATGAAGTTGCCGAAATACAGATTATTGGTGCTTGGCATCTCTCTGTTGGGTCTTGTCGTTCCAATTTTTGAGGCCAGACCCGTATCGGTCATGATTGTGTCCCAGGCTTTTAATGCGGTTATTTTACCTGTGACGGTTGGATGTATTTTTTATCTAAGCAACCGAAAAGATTTGATGAAACAGCATAAAAATACTGCGGTCGCTAATAGTATTCTTCTGGGAATTTTTATTTTTGCACTGTTCACATCTGCTGTAGGAATTAAAGGTGTGTGGCAAATGCTGTAGGGGCTCGACAGAAGAAGTACCAAGGGCTTAGGGCAAGATTTATTTTTGGTGGAGAAAAGATTTGAAAATTGAGGAGATAGACGTTCGAGTATGTAGCCCAGGTAGGAATTTCGTCACGGTTAAGGTGATTACTGATACTGGTATTTATGGGCTGGGTGATGCCACCTTAAATGGACGGGAAATGGCTGTGGTTGCCTATCTGCAGGAACATGTTTTACCTTGCCTGATTGGCCGAAATGCTCATGATATAGAGGATATTTGGCAGTATCTCTACAGGGGCGTGTACTGGCGGCGCGGCGCAGTGACTATGGCTGCTATCGCTGCTATTGATATGGCACTTTGGGATATTAAGGGAAAAGCTGCTGATATGCCTCTGTATCAATTGCTTGGAGGTAAGAGCCGTAAAGCGGTGAAACTATATGCCCATGCTAATGGCACTGATATAGAAGATACATTGAACAAAGCCGAAATCTTGGTCTCTGAGGGTTTTAAAGCAGTGCGCCTCCAATGCGCCATCCCTGGATTGGATGTTACCTATGGGGTTTTGGGAGACAAAAAAGACTATTACGAGCTACAGGGTAGTCGGCCATTGCCACCTGAAGAAGTCTGGTCCACCGTAAAATATTTTAATTTAATTGAAGACTTATTTCGGGAAGCTCGGACGCGTTTGGGTAATGATGTTCATCTGCTCCATGATGTTCACAGCCGTTTGACCCCCATAGAGTCGGCGAGGCTAGGCAAGTTACTCGAGCCTTACAATCTATTATTTCTGGAGGACGCCAGTATGGCAGAAAACCAGGATAACTATAGATTGGTGCGCCAGCACACGACGACGCCGCTGGCCATTGGTGAAACATACAACAGTATCTGGGATTGCAAAGAGCTAATTCAAAATCAGCATATAGACTTCATCAGAACCGCCGCTACTCATGCGGGCGGTATTACCGCTATGAGACGTATTGCTGATTTCGCCAGTATTTATAATGTTCAGACCGCACCTCATGGTGCGCCAGATCTTTCCCCAGTCTGCTTTGTAGCCCATATGCACTTGAATATCTGGACGCCTAATTTTGGTATTCAGGAATTTGTTGGCCTAGGCAATGCTCAGAGTCAGGAAATTTTCACCCATGGTGTTGAGGTTAAAGATGGGATGGCTTATTTGAGCGAGGCTCCGGGCCTGGGCATCGACTTCAATGAAGAGGCCGCCAAGGCTTATCCGTACAAACGATCTTACCTTCCGGTAAGCCGCCTGGAAGATGGAACCCTGTGGAATTGGTAGCCGCCACATCAGAGTAGATTGCTTTAATAACAGGAAAAAAAGATGTCAAAAAAATTGAAAGTGCTGGTCCACGGAACTGGTTTTGCAGGGCAGGGCCACGCCGCAGCTTTTAGATATGCCGGCGCCGAAGTTGTGGGCATGGTGGGTAGAACAGAATCTGTAGTGAAGGCGGTGGCCAAAGAGATGGCGATTCCTTACGCAAGCACGGACTGGGCGCAAGCATTGCGCGATTGTCAGCCAGATATAGTGTCAATCGGTACCCCTGGCGGTGCCCATGCCGAGCCCATTAAGCAGGCCATTGCTCATGGTTGTCATGTGTTTTGTGACAAGCCACTGACTGAGAGCGGCGAGACATCCACTAAGTTGTATGAGTTATCACTGGCAAAGGGCGTGAAAACTGCTTTTGCCACCAGCTTTCGATATATGCCCCATGTCAGGCATGCGAAGCAGCTTGTGGCTGAGGGTGTGATTGGTGAGCCGCTGGAAGTTGAATGTATCTCACACTTCAATCTTGAGCGTGATATTCCCTTTGGTTGGTCCCATCGAAAGGAAGATGGTGGCGGTCGCCTGAATAATAACTTTACTCACAAACTGTCTATTGTGACCTCTGTGGTGGGTGAAGAAATACTCTCGGTTATGGGCGAGGTGCGGAATGATTTGGGCAAGGCCCCAATTGTTGAGGGCGTGCACAACTTTAAGAATCGACGAGAGTATATTCCCAAGGATCTAAATTCCCCCTCTTTAAAGTGGGGCGAGTCCAATGTCGAATGGACCTACACCGTGCTGGCGCAGCTGAAAAGTGAGTATGCCAGCAAGCCCGTATCTGTGTTGTTTAAGCATGGGGGGTTAAACCCGCGCTTTAACGAAGACCATATTGTTTTTTATGGTAGCCAGGGCGCAATTTACATTGGCGGCCACTACGGCAGTGGGCCGCTATCTGTGTATGGCGCTGATAAGCAGTGGCGATATCTGGAACTGCCAGATGCGATTTCTGCCAGTACACCGGATGTGAAAGGCGATACGGAAAGAAACTGGTGCTACCTGATTGGCGAGTTGATCAAGGATATTAATGGCGAAGCTGTGGCTCCTTATCAGACTTTTAAGGAAGGCAGTCAGTATCAGCGCATAATCGATATCGTTCGTCAAAATGACCGCTGGGTAGATGTAAGTCTGTCCCAATAAAAATAAGGCCAATATAGAAGCTCCCGAGGGGAAGGCATGATTTACGACTATCTGGTGATTGGCGGCTATTTTTTGCTGGTGATGAGCATCGCCTTTGTGTTTAAGCGCATGGCCAATCGCTCCACCAGTGATTATTTTCGTGGTGGCGGGCGCATGCTTTGGTGGATGGTGGGGTCTAGTGCGTTTATGGCTCAGTTCTCTGCCTGGACTTTTACGGGGGCTGCGGGCAAGGCGTTCACCGATGGCTTTGCCGTTAGCCTAGTATTTTTTGCCAACACATTTTCCTATTTTTGTGGCTGGGCTTACTTTGCTCATCGGTTTCGTCAGATGCGTGTAGATACGCCGACTCAGGCCATCCGGCGCCGATTTGGTGACCAAAACGAGCTATTTTTCTCATGTGCACTGATTGTCTTCAGTTTGATTAATGCCGGGGTATGGCTAAACGCGCTAGGCGTGTTTGCCAGTGCCGTGTTTGAGGCTGATATAGGCCTAACAATCATTGTTACCGGGCTTGTTGTGCTTCTTGTCTCAGGGCTCTCTGGTGCCTGGGGCGTAGTGGCGTCGGACTTTGTGCAGACCTTGGTGGTGGCAGTCGTCTCTGTTGCCTGTGCGGTGGTGGCTTTGGTAAAAGTAGGGGGGCCGATAGAGCTGGTGCAAAACTTCCCTTCAGGATTCGTGATGGGGCCAAATATGAATTATGGGCTACTGTTGGTTGGCACCTTTGTATTTTTTTTGGCCAAGCAGCTAATTACCATCATGAATTTGAATGATTCGTTTCGGTTTTTAAACTCGAAGGATTCAATCAATGCGCGCAAAGCTGCACTACTGGCCATGGGTTTAATGGGGGTTGGCAGTATTATCTGGTTTATTCCCCCCTGGGCTTCGGCCGTATTGTACCCCGATGCAGCCTCGGCTTACCCAGAGCTGGGCAATAAGGCGAGGGATGCCATTTATCTTGTGTTCGCGCGTAATGCCATGCCTGTGGGCACGGTTGGTTTGCTACTTGCAGGTCTGTTTGCCGCATCTATGTCATCCATGGACTCAGCGTTGACTAAGAATGCAGGCATCTTTGTGCGCAGTGTATATCAACCATTTCTAGCGAAGCGCGGCAGGCAGGCAAGTGATAAGCAGCTCTTGCGGCTAAGTATGTATTTGATTTTTGCCAGTGGTATTGGGGTTATTGTGATGGCCCTATTCTTTAAGTCGCTCAAAGAACTCAGCCTGTTTGATTTAATGATGTCTGTCTCCTCTATGGTGCAGGTGCCGCTGTTAGTGCCACTGCTGCTAGGGCTATTGATTAAGAAAACACCGCAGTGGGCGCCTTGGGCCACAGTGGTTCTGGGTCTGTCTTTATCCTTTTTTATTAAGGAATTGGTGCCGCCACAGTTAGTGGCCAGCTTGATTGGGATGGAAGATCTGACCCGCCGAGAAGCGGGGGATATGAATCTAATCGTCACTCTAGCCTCACATGTATTTATTACCGGCGGGTTCTTCTGTCTGACGGCATTGTTTTACAAAGAGGAGCGAGATAGCTACCAGGAGGAGCGAGAGAGCTTTTTTGTCGATTTGGAAACACCGGTAATTGCAGATAGCAGGCAAGACAGCTACGACCAGCAGCAGCGGGATAAACTTGGCTCTATGGTGAGCATCATGGGCACTGGCGTGTTACTGATGACGGCTATTCCCAATCCAATGTGGGGCAGGTTGGTATTCCTGTGTTGCGCGCTGGTCATTTTGACCATTGGCTGGTTGCTTAAGAGAAGTGCGCGGCCAGAGTCCAGTGCTGAGTAAGTGACCGCTGGGAGATTTAATTGAACAAAATAGGAGACGTGTGATGTTGCGAAAAAATTTGAATGCCTATGTATTAGCCTTGTGTATGTTCGCTGCTTCATCGGCTTTAGCCACTCCTCGGGTAGTGCTGACCGAGGGTGTTGACGAATCTGCTGGCGGCGGCGCGGCCTATATCATCAGCACGCCCGCGGCCACTTACTATTTAGATAAAGCGGGCGGAGGTCTATCGAGTCTGGTCGACAATGCCGGGGTAGATTGGCTCGGTTTCCACCGCGCACCGGGTTCAGGTTGGAAAGGTGAATACCGCGGCTTCCCTAATGCCGTCCACCGCCAGGACGGTAATTACTTTCATGCGATGAATGCAGGTACGGATCCCTCCACGTCGGTGGTGCATGGTGTGACTGACCAGCATCTGAGCATCAGCTTTACTTCGGACAATGGCAAATGGCAGAGTCGTTGGGACTTTTATCCTGATCGGTGTGACTTCACCATGACTATGGTTAGCCCTGGCTACAAATATTGGGTGCAATATGAAGGCGTACCGGGAGGAGAGATGAATGTCTCTGACTTCTGGTATTCCTCGGCTGATGATCAGAAACACCTGATTGAACAATCTTTTATTGGTGACCTACCGGCGCCGGAGTGGATGGCATTTGGCGATGAGGACTCACCACGGATGCTGTATATCCTCCATCACCAGGATGATGATTATCCGGATGATTACGTCAGCAGGCCCTATATGACAGTGCTAGGCTTCGGGCGCAGGAATAAAGACAAACACCTTGATAGCCCACAGAGTTTTTCTATCGGCTTTGTGGAGTCGACGGATTATATTTTGATTGATCGAGCTTTGAGGGAGATTGTCGATTAACTCAAGCTCTGTGATTTAGTTAAAATAGGGGGATGCTTTAGGATGCTCTCTAAAATTGGGAGGGACTTAGCATTTTGGTAAGTCCAAATTATTATTATTGGTAATACATTAATACTTGACAGATTTTATATTTTTGGTTACTTTAGATTGTCGTTTTTATTATAACTTGGGAGCTAGGTTGCTGATAAGGTCCTTTAGTTTTACTAAGGTGTCCAGCATGGATAATAACCAATAAATTGATTGCTGTTGAGGGTTGTATCGATGATTTTTTTTAATAAGTTGGCAAATGCTCAAGTTTCATAATAGGGCAGTCGGACAAAGGCCTAATCAGACGATTTCTTGCTCCCCTCCCCACTGCCAGCCTCCTCGCGGCGGCGGGCGAAAACTGTCTTTTTAGTCTACTGAAAGGCGGCTTTATTGAATTAAAGGAAACGCCGTTAACGGGCACTTACTATGAGTCATATTCAAAACGGTATAAATCGAGTTTTTAGATATTTGGGAATAACGGCGCTTCTGCTTGTCAGCCCGAATGGAATAGCCATGGCTTCAGCCCCGTCCTTAGATGCCAGCGTGCTTGTGCACTCACAGCAGGAATATAGTGACGCGGCTAAAGATCTTCAGCCAGGGGACAGTATTACTCTGGCAAATGGCGTCTGGACCGACTTTGAGATTCTATTTCAGGGCCTGGGTACAGCCGACCAACCTATTACTTTGACTGCACAAACCAAGGGCGGCGTGATTATATCGGGCCAGTCGAATCTTCGTATTGCGGGTGAATATCTAGTGGTGTCTGGTCTGGTATTCAAAAATGGACACACGCCTACAGATTCAGTTATATCGTTCCGCAAAGGCAAAGCTCAGCTGGCCAATCATTCGCGGATTACTGAAATTGTTATTGATAATTTCAGTAATCCAGAGCGTTTTGAAACTGATTATTGGGTGTCTATGTTCGGCAAGCATAATCGGTTTGACCACAATCACCTTGAGGGTAAACGCAATAAAGGTGTGACCATGGCGGTTCGACTGAATACTGAGGCCAGCCAGGAAAATTATCACCGTATTGACCACAACTATTTCGGTTCTCGGCCAGTGCTGGGCTCAAATGGAGGTGAGACACTGCGTGTTGGTACCAGCCATTACTCTCTGACCAATTCCTACACCGTAATAGAGAATAATTATTTTGATCGCTGTGACGGAGAGGTCGAAATTATTTCTATCAAATCTGGCAGTAACCGTGTTAGCGGTAATCTGTTTTATGAGTCTCGCGGCACCCTGACACTGCGGCATGGCAACGATAACCTGATTGAGAACAATATCTTCTTGGGTAATGGCGTTGATCACACCGGCGGGATACGGGTGATTAATAAACGCCAGACCATCCGCAATAACTACCTTCAGGGTCTGATGGGTTACCGTTTTGGCGGCGGTTTGGTGGTGATGAATGGGGTACCTAATTCATCGATCAATCGTTATCACCAGGTTGATGGAGCAGTGATTGAAAACAATTCTCTGATTAATGTTGAGCATATCCAGTTTGCCGCGGGCAGTGACGCCGAGCGCTCTGCAAAGCCGGTCAATAGTAGTTTTAGTAATAATCTTGTTTTCAATAAGAAGGGCCGAGACGCTTTCACTCTTTATGATGATGTCAGCGGTATTCGCTTTGACAATAACCTATTAAACAATGTTACTAACCCGCAGATTACTGAGGGTTTTACCAATACAGAGGTAGCTCTAAAAACGGCGTCCAATGGTCTGTTATATCCCCGGGACGCTAAGTTAGCGGAGGTTGGCGCTAAGCGAGACCTTTTGGTTCTAGATAAAGCCATCACAGGTGTAGCTTGGTATCCCAAGTCTAGTCGATCTGTCCGCTTTGATACTGGCCGTACCATCGATGTGCAGCCGAATTCGGGGTCACTTGAGGCCGCGGTTAAGCTGGCCGAGGCTGGCGATATCGTCCGCCTTGCCGCTGGCGATTACATAGTCAGCAGAGTGCTGAATATCGATAAGCCACTGACCTTTGCGGCTAATGAAGATGCAGAAATCCAATTCGAACGGACCACGCTATTTGAAATAGCGGATGGCGGCAGTTTGAAGCTCAGCGGTCTAGCTGTCTCGGGTAAGAGTTCGCCCGATAATGTTGGTAACTCAGTAATCCGCACCAGTCGTTACTCGATGCTGATCAATTATCAGATTGATGTAGAGAATTCCAAGTTCACCGATCTTGATGTAAACCGCTCATTTAATTTCCTCAATGCGGCAAAAAGTACCATGGCCGATAGCATCAGCATTGTTGACTCGCAGTTCAGTAACGTCAGTGGCACCATTCTTCAACTAAACAAGGAAGCCGATGACTACGGTATCTTTAATGCGGACTACGTTCGCATCAGCGGTTCAAGCTTTACTAATGTGCAGGGCGCTCTGGTCAATCTGTATCGAGGTGGAACCGATGAGAGTACTTTTGGGCCGCATTTTTTGCTTGAAGATTCTGAGCTGAGCAATGTTGGCAAAGGCAGTAAAAATAAATCCAGGGCTTCGATCTACTTGCACGGGGTGCAGGTGACTCAAATTGCTAACAATAGCTTGTCCGATAGCCTGGCTATCAAAGTGGAACACACGGTCGGAGAGCCAGTAACTCATATTGTTAACAACAGACTTACTGCTATGCCGCTGCCAATGATTAAAGAGCTTTACAGCCAAAAAGAAAGCACCGCTGTGATTGCCGGTAACACCGTTAACTAAAACTAGATATTAAACTTGGTCTGTAACTATCGGCCATTGAAATTTTGGAGATATAGAATATGCAAACAGCGCCTTTTTTGTTTGGACAAGAAATTGCAGTCGAACCTGTTGCTCCTGGAGTGACCCGTAAATTGATGGGTTTCAATGACCAGATAATGATGGTCAAGGTCTATTTTGAAGAGGGTAGTGAGGGCTATGTTCACAGTCATTTTCACTCCCAGGTTGCCTATGTTGAGCGCGGTGAATTTGATGTAACTGTAGGTGATGAAACGCGAACCTTAGTTGCCGGTGACTGCTTTTTTCTAGAGCCGAACATTAGCCATGGCGCCATATGTAAAAAAGAAGGCGTACTGATCGATGTATTTAGCCCAATGAGAGAGGATTTTTTAGAGGACAATAATAAATGAAAATAGCAAACCTCCGCTGGTGGGTCATTACGTTGATAGCACTGGCGACAGTAATTAACTACATTGATCGTCAGTCTTTAGTTGTACTCTGGCCAAGCATTGCAGCAGACCTATACCCAGATAAATCACCTGATGAGCATAAAGAGATTTATGCGTTTATCTCTGTGATATTTATTTTTTCTTACGCCTTTGGCCAAGCCATATTCGGCAAAATATTCGACTGGATTGGTACGCGTCTTGGTTTTGCGCTATCGATCAGTATCTGGTCTATTGCCACTGCACTGCATGCGTTTTCAAAAGGCGTTGTGTCTTTTAGTATCTTCAGAAGTATTTTGGGTATCGCCGAGGCGGGTAACTGGCCCGGTGCTACGAAGGGTAATGCTGAATGGTTTCCTACCAAAGAGCGCGCTCTGGCACAGGGCATTTTTAATTCAGGCGCGGCTATTGGTGGCCTTATCGCTATCCCTCTGATTGGTACTCTGGCAGTATATTTCAGCTGGCAAATTATTTTTGTACTTATCGCGTGTCTCGGCTTTTTGTGGCTTATCCCCTGGATGATTCTGGTTAAGTCGCCACCTAAAGAGCATCCCTGGATTACTGACGAGGAGCGCGAATATATTCTGAGCGGTCAGCAGAATCAACAGGTTGGTAAGGACTCTGATCACGAGGGATATAACCCCACTACTAAAGAGCTTCTCTCCCATAAACAAAGTTGGGGCGTGATTGTTGCTTCAGCTTGCATTGATCCAATATGGTGGTTATTTATTTTCTGGATTCCCATTTACCTGTTCGAGGTTTATGGCATGGACGTTAAGCAAATTGCTCTTTATGGCTGGGTCCCCTATATGGGAGCTATGGTAGGTGCATTCTTTGGTGGTCTGCTGGCACAAAATAGATTTAAGGCAGGTTGGAGTACCGACAGTACGCGCAAGTTAGTTATAACTCTGGGTTGCCTGGTAATGCTGCCGGCACTTCTGGCCATGTCGAACCCAGGTACACCAGTGGTCGCTGTGTTGCTAATGGCCATTATTCTGTTTGGTTTTCAGACAGCTATCGGTAATGTACAGACTCTGCCCAGCGATTTTTTTGGTGGCAAAACAGTGGGAACACTGGCGGGTTTTTCTGGCATGGCGGCAAAACTTGGTGCTGTTGGCCTGACCTCGCTGGTACCCATTTTGACGGCGGGCGGAAACTATACGCCGGCATTTATGATTGGTGCAGGTCTGTCCTTAACAGCGCTGGCCAGTATCTGGATTCTGTGCCCGAAAATTGAACCGCTTAGCCCTAGAGGCTGAGTCGAATTTGCGCGAATATTTTAATTAAACAAACTTAAATATAATAATCTTATTGGGAGTAATGCATGGCAAGCCCCGTCATTGGTTTTATTGGACTCGGCCTTATGGGCGGAAATATGGTCGAAAATCTGCAAAAAAAGAATTTCGAACCCATCGTAATGGATCTCAGTAAAGAGGCGGTTGCGGCTGTTGTTGCCCGTGGTGCTTCAGAGGCGGCCTCTGCTGCCGAACTGGCTGCCCAGTGCGATATTATTATGCTGTGCCTGACAACCTCTACCGTTGTAGAAAAGGTAGTTTATGGCGAAGACGGTTTGCTGGCGGGCATTAAAGAAGGTGCCGTGGTCATTGATTTTGGTACGTCGATTCCTGCCTCTACGCGCAAGATCGGTGCTGATCTGGCTGCGAAAGGCGCTGGCATGGTTGATGCCGCGCTGGGCCGTACCCCTACTCATGCCATTGACGGGTTGCTTAATATTATGGCTGCTGGTGATCAGGAGACCTTTGATAAGGTTAAGCCGATCCTTGATATGCAGGGCGAGAATATATTCTATATGGGTGCGCTTGGCGCGGGCCATACGACTAAGCTGATCAATAACTTTATGGGTATGACCACTGTTTGCGCTATGTCTCAAGCGTTTGCCGTTGCTGCCAGTGCGGGTGTTGATGGCCAGCTATTGTTTGACATTATGTCGACAGGTCCCTCGAGTTCTCCCTTTATGAATTTCTGTAAGAAGTACGCGGTTGATGATGTCAGTGACCTGGGCTTCTCTATCGCCAATGCGAACAAGGATCTGGGCTACTTTCTGGAGATGGTTGAGGGTCTGGGTACTCGATCGCAGATCGGTGAGGGAACTTCAGCCAATCTCCAGGCGGCATTTGATGCTGGTATGGGCAGTGGCAATGTTCCTGAAATCTTAGATTACTTTCGTACACTCGAAAACTAAATTGGTGATGCCCTTAAACGGGCATTATTTATTAAACCTTTAAAAGAATAGACTTAATGATATTGAAGCATGAGAACAAAGTAGCGGTAGTGACCGGTGGTGTTAGGGATATCGGCCGGGCTGTATCCCTTAAGCTGGCAGCAGAGGGCGCCAAGGTGGTGGTTAATTATCATGGTAGCCATGATCTGGCTCAGGAGACCTTGGCTGAGATCGAGGCTGCTGGTGGTCAGGCGATTCTTCACAAGGGCGATATGACATCGCCTGCGGATGTTGAGGGTTTGGTAGCCAAGACTATAGAAACCTTCGGTGCCGACATTGATATTCTGGTTAATGTGGCTGGTGGTTTAGTTGCCCGCAAAACCATTGATGAAATGGATTTAGACTTTTTTAATCATGTCATTCAGCTCAACCTGAACTCTACGTTCCTTATTACCAAGGCGGTTGTGCCACATATGTCTGAAGGGGGCTCGATTATCTATTTTGCTTCACAGGCAGGGAGAGATGGTGGTGGCCCAGGTGCCAGTGCCTATGCAACGTCAAAAGGTGCGGTGATGACATTCACCCGATCTATGGCTAAAGAGTTGGGGCCTAAAGGTATCCGCGTTAATTCTCTTTGCTGCGGTATGATTAGCACAAGATTCCACGACACATTTAGTAAGCCAGAAGGGCGCGTAGTCGTCGCCGGTAGCACACCACTGCGTCGCGAAGGTGCGCCTGATGAAGTCGCCCACACAGTGAGTTTTTTGGCCTCCGATGAAGCTGCCTTTGTCACTGGCATCAATATGGATGTTAATGGTGGTTTAGTATTCTCCTGATAAAGTCAGGACAGACTGAGTTACGGAATAAAGATTATGAGAAATAAAATTGCCGTTATTGGCGAGTGTATGTTGGAAGTGACCAGCCCGGCAGGGAGTGATAACAATCAGTTACCACTCCCTGCCGGGCTGTCATTTGGTGGTGATACACTGAACACAGCCATATATCTTGCTCGTCTTGGCATAGACGTTGATTATGTCTCTGCTCTGGGCGACGACGATATGAGCGACTGGATGCTGATTCAATGGCGCGCTGAAGGCGTTGGCTGTGATTTGGTTAGCAGGGTGGAGAACAAAGTTCCTGGCCTCTACATGATTCAGCTTGATGATCAGGGAGAGCGTTCGTTTCTATATTGGCGCTCTAATTCCCCGGCGACAAAGATGTTTGATGATGCCAATGAAGCAAAGACTCTGTTTGATCGTCTTTCAGCTTATCAGCATATTTATTTATCGGGTATTTCACTGGCAATCTATACAGAAACTGCACGCCACCGCCTGTTTGGTTTTCTTAAAAATTATCGCGCGCGAGGGGGAAATGTCATATTCGATGGCAACTATCGCCCCCGTCTTTGGGCCAGCCCAAAGGTCGCTCGAGACACTTACGAAAAAATGTACCGCCTGGCCGATTTGGTATTACCTACGGACGAAGACGAGGCGCTCTTATTTGGTGCCGAAGAGCCGGCACAGGTGGTATCGAGATTGAAGACCTTTGGCGCATCAGAAGTTATTCTGAAAATGGGGACTAAAGGCTGTTTAATTGGTTCAGCGTCGGGGATAGAGTTGGTGCCCGCTGAGGTTGTTACGGTTGTTGATTCGACGGCTGCCGGTGATTCATTTAACGCCGGATTTATGGCGTCAAGATTCAAGCAACACGATCTGAAGACCGCCTGTAATAATGCAAATTGTCTGGCATCGATAGTTATTCAGCATCGCGGTGCAATTATTCCCATGACAGCAATGCCTGTTTAGAATTGTTAAAGAGACAATCAGCAAAAAAATAGATAGCTAATTAGAACGAGAGCCTGGAGTTTCCATGAAGTTAATAACAGCAAGAGCATTGCTGCTTACCTTACTCGCGATGATTATGCCGAGTGAATTGCAGGCCCAGGATCACCCCAAATTGATTCTTACCAAAGATGGCGTTGAACGCATAAGAATGAATCTTGGCCAGGTGCCTCTTTTTGATGCTTCTGTGCGGCGCGCACAGATACAAGTTGATGCGGAAATAGCCCTGGGTATTGATACCCCAATTCCCGAAGATTATTCCGGTGGCTACACTCACGAGCGTCATAAGCTCAACTTTGCCGTGGCGCAAAAAGCCGGTGCGCTTTACCAGATTCTTGATGATGAAAAATACGCTGTGTACGTGCGCGATATGCTGTTTCAGTATGAAGCCATGTACAAAGACTTACCTGTGCACCCTAAACCCAGATCCTATGCTAGGGGCAAGCTGTTCTGGCAGTGCCTGAATGACAGCAACTGGTTGCTCTATATGGCCCAAGCTTATGATGCGATCTATGATTTTTTATCGGAAGAAGAGCGGCAGAGGCTAAATCAAAATCTGTTTCGTCCGTTTGCCGATTTTATCTCTATCGGTAACCCGCAGTTCTATAATCGCATACATAACCACAGTACCTGGGGTAATGCGGCCGTGGGTATGATTGGGCTGGTGATGGATGACGAAGAGCTTATTAAGCGGGCTCTATATGGTATTCAGGACGACGGACTTGAAGTTGGCCTTAAAGATAATGATGGTGGTTTTATTAAGGTTGAAGGGCAGAAGGAGGGTTTTCTCGCCAACTTAGAAGAGCCTTTTTCACCGGACGGTTACTATACTGAAGGGCCCTATTATCAACGCTATGCCATGTATCCATTTCTGATTTTTGCTTTGGCTATGGACCATGTGAAACCAGAATTAAAAGTCTTTGAGCACAAGAATGGCGTGTTGCTGAAGGCGGTCAATGCGTTATTGAACCTATCCGATGCAGCAGGCAATTTCTTTCCGCTGAATGATGCCCAGAAGGGCATGTCCTACTTTTCGAGTAGCCTGGTGACGGCGGTTGATATCGCCTACCATTACGGCGACAAAAATCCACAACTGTTGAGCGTTGCCGATAAGCAGGGCGAGGTGCTGTTGGATCAGTCTGGTCTTTCGGTGGCAATGGATATTCGCGATTCCAAGACCAAACCTTTTTCAAAAAACTCTGTCAATTTCAGCGATGGTGCCGAAGGTACTGAGGGTGGTGTGGCGGTGTTGCGCTATGGCGATGAAGATTTAGCGTTGGTGTTTAAATACGCTGCCCAGGGTCTGAGCCATGGCCACTACGACAAGCTGTCTTATTCGCTTTACGATAAAGATGATGAAATCGTTCAGGACTATGGTCTGGTGCGGTTTGTTAATATCGAGCAGAAGGGCGGCGGTAATTATCTTAAGGAAAATAATACCTGGGCTAAACAGACTATCGCCCACAATACATTGGTGCAAAATCAGACATCCCACTTTGACGGCAAATATGAGATCGGGAGTCAGCATCATTCCCAGCTCAATTTCTTTGATGCTTCCCGTACTGATATCAAGATAGTCAGTGCCCGTGAGAGCAATGCCTATCCGGGTACTGTAATTAATCGGACTATGGCAATCATTAAGCCAGAGAAATTCGCTACGGCTTTAGTCGTCGATATTATGAAAGTTGAGTCTAAAAGTAATAATCAATATGACTTGCCCTTCTATTTTATGGGGCAGGTATTGAAAACTAATTACGCTTATGAGTACCCAGCAACATTGTTGCCACTGGGAGATTCAAATGGCTATCAGCATCTGTACCTTGAGGGAAAAGGTAAGCCATTATCAGACACAACCCAGCTCAACTGGTTGGTGAAAGGTAAGTTCTACACCATGACATCAGCTACAAACGCGGATGACGACTTGCTCTTTACCCGCGTGGGTGCCAATGATCCAGAGTTTAATTTACGGAGAGACGCAGCATTTATTTTGAGGAGAAAGGACATCGATAACACTTTGTTTGCTTCTGTGATTGAGCCCCATGGCCGTTATAGCCCAATTTCAGAATTATCAATGAATCCCAATAGTAATATTTCTGAGTTCAAGGTCTTGCATGACAGTAAGGATTACACAGCAGTGCGTATTGAAGATAACAATGGGCAGGAGAGTATACTTTTCATCGTAAACAGAAATATATCAGCCGATAAGAGACATCACCTGAAAATAAACGGTCAAAAGTATAGTTGGCAGGGGCCCTATAATTTGACGTCCAATTAACGGTAGAGGCCAGTTATAATTTCTAGGTCACCGGAGCAGTGCAAAAGTTTTTATTCTTCTATAGAGTCGAGGATGGAGTCTGTCAAAGATAGTCTCTGAGTAGAAGTCCTGATGACCAGAATGATCAGGCCACTGAGCTATCTTTTTTTGGGATTAGAATGGGTTATTTAATGTAACAAAGGATGTAACAAAAGCGGATTTTAGAACCCATTTAATCTATATTAATCAATAGGTTATTCTGTAAGTACAGTTCCCGCCGCCACAGCATCGTGAGCCTTGGATCCTGAATTGTGGGACGCGAACCCCATACACCCACATTTTTAGACAAGGTTCCAGAGCTAAGTTCGAAAACAAGGTTCCAGACTGATCAAAGGGGGAAGATGGGCCTCCTTGCCGGGGGGGATAGATATATTTAGCGGTGAGTAGACCTCGAAAAAATTTAAGGTCACCTGTATAGTGATCCCCACGGTGGGTTCACTTTTTATAGATATTGGGGACCTAGAAAGTCTATTTTTCTATGTCATTTCAGCACTGAAGTTAATAAATCTAATTTGACACCGCATCAGCTAAACTCTACTTTTGGGTGAATTTTCGTAATGTTTTAGCAACCGCTGAAATAGCTTCTTTACCCTCATCAAGCACACCTGCTAAGGATACAAATGGATGGAACATTCCTGGATATTCTTGCAGGCTGACATCAATACCACTGGCCGTTAGCCGGTTGGCGTAGGCCACGCCCTCATCTCTTAATGTATCGTAGCCTGCAACTATAATTAATGTCGGTGGTAAGTACGTCAGCTCTTTTGCTATAAGCGGAGCGTAACGAAAGTCTTCGCGATCTTTGTCTGAGACAATGTAGCTTTCATGAAACCAAAGCACTGTATCTCGCTCCAAAAAATAGCCTTTTGCAAAGGCAAGGTGCGACGAAGAATCCGCATGAGATGCTGTGGCTGGGTAGATCAACACTTGGCATTTGATATTGGAGATGCCCTGGTCTCTTGCCAGTATTGTGACCACGGCGGCTAAGCTTCCTCCAGCACTGTCGCCACTGATAGCGATATTATTTTTATCCCCACCAAAAGTTTCAGCCTGCTGTAGCACCCACAACAAAGCGCCATAGGCATCATCTATTGCCGCTGGAAATTTATGCTCTGGCGCTAGGCGGTAATCCACCGATACGATGATACAGTCAGACTGCACACAGATCTGCCTACACAATGTGTCGTAGCCGTCTAGGGTGCCAATTACCATTCCTCCACCGTGATAAAAAATACATACAGGTAAGAGTGTCTGTGACTGCTTGGGCGAGTAAATACGTATTGGAATCGATAAGTTGTTTTGTTCAACAACGCGGTTTTCTACTGAAAAGACATCGACCCACTGCGGCGCGAAATGTTTCGGCCTTGCAGCATAGGATTCCCGTGCTTTCTCTGCCCCTAAAGCGCGCATAGGGGTTCTGTCTGAGGCGTTAATAACATCAAGGAATGCTTTGGCTTGCGGATGTAAGGGCATGCTATATGTCTCTTGTTTCAGGGCTAGTTAGTTCGGTGAGTTCCTGCTTGAGAGTCCGCAGTTGTCGCATTGCGTAAATCGACAATAACAGGCCGATGGTACAGGCGAAAACACCGACAATGGCCAGTGAATAACGCAAGTCTGCTGGATCACGAAAAACATAATCGGTTAACACCGCCACAAGCGTTGGCCCCACGCCTAATCCCAGAATATTGAGAGTAAATAGATAAAGAGCTGCTGCCTGTGCCCGCAGACGGTTAGGGGTAATGTCATGAACTACCGCCATGGCAATCCCTAGAGGTAAACCGGCGATAAATTTAATCACCGCGACAAGTCCCAGGGATACCCATGGGTTGTCTACCAGAGTCACGGTGGCGGCAGGGATCAGCAGTGCCGCAAAAGCGATCACAGTTATGCGAGCATGAGCTAAACCATCACCGCGACTCGCCCGAGCACTGGCTATTAGACCACCAGAAATGATGCCAGCTGGGGCGAATATTAAAACCACAGTGCCATAATATTTGCTCACTTGGAGCGTATCCCAGCCGTAGGTTCGAATAAAGAACGACGGTGTCCATGCCGTCAGTGAATAAGCGTAGAGCGTGCCAAAGGCCATAGCTAGATAAAAGCTCAGGTAAAAACCCTTGCGCTGTCTAAACCAATGCATGGCTTCGCCCATGGGTATGGTTTTTGGTGCACCTGGCACTAGTCCTTGCCTAGCAGGCTCACGCAATGCCATGACCAAAAAGAAGAACAGCAGGCCTGGGGAGCCCACAGCTATAAATGTTAATTGCCAACCGCGCAATTCGCCTACCCATGGGGCGGTGACTGTACCTATATTGTCAAAAAACTCGATTACCTGACCGCCCAGCAACATGGCTAAACCTACACCTAGATAGAGCCCCATTGTGTATACGCTCATGGCTTTGGCGCGCTTTTCCTCAGGAAACGAATCGGAAATAAGTGAGTATGCAGCCGGTGACAGTGCTGCCTCACCAGCGCCAACACCAATTCTTGCAGCAAATAAATAGCCAAAGTTTTTCGCCAAACCACAGGCTACAGTCATTGCGCTCCAAAAAAGAACGCCCACCGCAATAATTGAACGCCGACTTTTACTGTCAGCTAGGCGCGCAATTGGGATGCCCAAAAAAGTGTAAAAAACGGCAAATGCCAAACCATATAAAAGACTGATTTGTGTGTCGTTCAATAATAGGTCGCGCTTGATAGGTTCTATCAAAAGGACAATGATCGTGCGATCGAGAAATGAAAACATATAAAGCAGCATAAGCAACAGAGTCATATACCAAGCATAAACTGGACTAGGTCTCTCTGGTGTTACAGCTGGGCTGGTGGTTTCTAGCCTTGGCTCAACGTTCATCTTTATGGCCTTTTTTTATTGTACTTAATAGATCAAAGAGAAAATAATAAGAGCGTTAATAGCTTGTTCTACATAGTTGTAACGTTGGTTAGTGGATCAGAACTGGGCTATTGGCAAGGGTATTAGCCTGCAGTCCAGCCTCCGTCCACAAGTATGTGGGTGCCGGTGACCAGAGATGATGCATCCGATGCCAAATAGAGGGCCGCACCCATGATGTCTTCCACCTCGCCCACACGGCTAAGCTTGATTTTGTCTTGGATCCATTTCAAACCTTCGGGATTATCTAATGTAGCTTGAGACAGGGGTGTGCGAATGAAGGTCGGACAGATGGTATTGATGCGGATACCCAATGAACCCCACTCAATAGCCATACTTTTGACCATGCCTTCCAGGGCATGTTTGGATGCGCAATAAACGCTGCGATGAGTGCCGCCAATGTGGCCCATTTGTGATGAGATATGGATGATTGATCCATCGATCTTAGCCGCTTTCATTAACTGTGCGGCGTAAATTGACAAGAAATAGGCTGACCGCAGATTAACGTCCATGACACTGTCAAAGTCCTCGGCTGAGGTTTCAAGAGCCGGCTTTTGCCGCGCCATCCCTGCGGAATTTATGATGATATCAAATGGTTGCTGAAGCGCAGCTTTCAACGCACTAAGATCCGTTTGATCAAGGATTAAGGCCTGTGCGCCCAATCCCTTTGCTGTTATCGCATCAACAGTTTGCTTCAAACGGTCTGCACTGCGCGCAGCACAGACAACAAATGCACCTGCCTCAGCCATAGCCACGGCACAGGCTTGACCGATCCCAGAGGATGCACCGGTCACTAAGGCGCGCTTGCCATGTAGGGAGAAAGATGGGGTAGAGGGCAATATCATAATGTAGCTCCAACAAAAAAATGCGCGGGGAATCTCTTCCCGGCTTTGTTAAACGATCGCAAACGGCCAAAGGCGGTTGCGATCGTTGCACGGTTTTTTATTGCTAGATTCATCTATTCAGTAACAGCGCGATAAGGGGCGCCTGTTCCGTATGGCACATCAATTCCGCCGTAGCGACGCACACGCATATTGCACTGCTCTGCATGACCGACAAATCCTTCGAGCATGCATAAACGGCTACCGTATTGTCCAACCAAGGTTGCGGCCTCGTCGGTCATGATTTTTTGGTAGGAATGGGTCTTCAAAAACTTACCCACCCATAAGCCTCCTGTATAACGTCCGGCTTTTTTAGTGGGCAATGTGTGGTTTGTTCCAATCACCTTATCGCCGTTGGAAACGTTAGTCCTTGGACCAAGAAAAAGCGCGCCGTAACAGGTCATGTGTTCAAGGAACCAATCATCACGGGTGGTCATGACTTGGACGTGTTCCGATGCCATATCGTTTGCGACGGTCAACATCTCCTCATAGGTATCACATAAGATCACTTCGCCGTAATCAGCCCAGCTGACGGCCGCAGTGTCTGCCGTGGGTAAAATTTTCAGCAAGCGATCAATTTCGCGCAACGTATCATCGGCAAGTTTGCGCGAGTTGGTCAGCAATACCGCGGGGCTGTTGTAACCATGTTCCGCCTGTCCCAATAAGTCTGTGGCGCAGAGTTCGCCGTCGACGGTATCATCGGCTATCACCATTGTCTCAGTAGGACCGGCGAACAAATCAATTCCAACACGACCAAACAGCTGCCGTTTGGCCTCAGCGACGAATGCGTTGCCAGGGCCAACAAGCATATGAACGGGTTTAATCGTTTCAGTTCCAATGGCCATTGCGCCAACGGCCTGAATACCGCCCATCACATAGATCTCGTGTGCACCACCAAGATGCATGGCAGCAATAACCGCCGCATTGGGTTTGCCCTTAAACGGCGGCGTACAGGCTAGGATCCGCGGCACCCCAGCCACCGTGGCTGTGGCTACAGACATATGGGCGGATGCAACCATCGGAAACTTGCCACCGGGAACATAGCAACCAACGGATTGTACTGGGATATTTTTGTGACCCAAGATAACGCCCGGCAGGGTTTCTATTTCAATATCTAGCATGCTGTTACGCTGTGCTTGGGCAAAGTTCCGAACCTGCGCTTGGGCAAATTTGATGTCGGCCAACTCACGCTCCGACAGCGATGCTATCAAGTCAGAAATCTCTTGCTCCGAAAGCTTAAAAGAGGGTGGCGTATAATTATCGAATTTCGCCGATAGTTCACGCACCGCGGCGTCGCCACGTAATCTAATATCTTTCAGGGTTGCCTCCACAACCGCCTTGGTCTTGGCATCATCTTCTGCACGTTCTGAGTTTGGTTTTCCGCGTTTAAGATATTGGACAGCCATGATTTTTGCCTTAATTTAGTGTGTGGTTCTATAGTGTTGTTGTGTTTGCTTCCCAGGATGCAAGGGCTGCTTTAATCTCATCGACACCCTGCGTTACCTGGGCTTCAGTAGGTGAAAAATTGTCTTTGAGCATTTTTCTAGCCAGCATGTGCTCTCCCGGCCGGTTTATGGTTTCAACCGCGCACAGGAGCTTATCCAGGTAGTGATAAACAGCAAAGTTGCCATCAGCGGGATTACCGCTGACCACCAGTTTCGAGCCCGGCTTGGCGAGACCGGCGATCTGCAGGCGGTTGTCACCCTGCACTGACCAGAACCAGGACACTCCGTGATAAACCTCCTGGCCTGAGCCTACCAACTCTTCAGCAACATAGCTGGCCTGATCGGTTGAATTTTGTACAGATTCCAATCGCAAGGAATGACCGGTTGTTGGGTCAGGGAAAAACGCACAATCACCAACGGCGTAAACATTTGTTGCGGCTTGCAGCTGCCCGTTCACGATGATGCCGTTGCTGCTCTCCAGCCCAAGATCCTGTGCGAGTTTGGGATCAGGCACTGAACCTATAGCGACTACCGCTAACCCGGCTTTAAAGCGTTCCCCTGCAGCCGTGAGAACATGACTGATACGGTTGTCATCACCTTCAAAGCGGGATACTTCTTCATTGAGTAAAATACGTACACCGAGCTTCTCAGCTTGGGTCTTCAGAAATTCTGACATGACCGGTGAAACGGCGCGTTGAAGAAGTCGCGGAGTCTGTTCCAGAACGGTGATATTGCGTCCGGCTCCGGCCAGACTGCAGGCCAGTTCGAGGTTGATAAACCCGCCACCGACGAGTACCAGATCTTTT
>Ga0209197_1000468_pt1 | contig 28326 bp, 29 predicted proteins | sample COGITO_mtgs_1105_4_FD_184802 | JGI IMG/M metagenome (GOLD analysis project Ga0209197, IMG submission 184802) | Pelagic marine microbial communities from North Sea - COGITO_mtgs_110512 (SPAdes) (version 2) | ecosystem: Environmental > Aquatic > Marine > Epipelagic ... | reverse complement strand
AAGTAAAATATTATTACGACTCAGATACCCTAAGCTATCGTAGAGTAGAAAAATCAAAAGGGAATATTTCCAAGATCATTATTCTCAGTTTTTTTGGTGTTATTTTAATTATGCTCTCAGGTTTTATTGTATTAAGTCAGTTTTTAAAGACTCCAGATCAGCTTTCCCAACAAAGAGAATTAGAAAATCTAAAATTTAATTATGAACTATTAAATAAAAGATTAGACGAAAGCTCCTCTGTACTTTCTCAACTCCAACAAAGAGATAATAATATTTACAGAGCTTATTTTGAGGCAAATCCAATACCGGAAGAACAACGTAAAGCTGGTTTTGGAGGTGTCAATAGATATAGTTACCTCAATGGTTATGATAATTCTGTACTGGTAAAGAATGTCACAAAAAAATTAGATATTCTATCAAAACAAATGGTTGTTCAATCTAAATCATTAGATGAAATTGTTTCTTTAGCTAAAGAAAAAGAAAATATGTTGGCCTCAATTCCAGCAATTATGCCAATAAAAAAAGAAGATTTATCCTATGTTGCCTCTGGTTTTAAATATAGAATGCATCCAATTTTAAAAATTAGAAAATTTCATAAAGGAATGGATTTTAAAGCTGCAACAGGAACACCAATCTATGCCTCAGGAAATGGGAGGGTGTCTTTGGCTCAGCGAAGTGCAACTTTTGGTAAAGTTGTATACATAGAACATGGCTTTGGATACAAAACAGTATATGCTCACATGAGTAAAATTGCTACTAGAAAAGGCAGAAAAGTGAAACGTGGAGATATTATAGGATATGTAGGAAATACCGGAAGATCTGTTGGTTCCCATTTACATTACGAAGTACATAAAAACGGTCGTGCTTTAAACCCTATCAATTTCTATTATGGAGATTTAACCCCAGAAGAATTTTTAGCAATGCAAATTGCTTCTGAGGAAGAAGGGCAATCCTACGATTAATTCAGTAATATGCACATAGATTTACCTGAAAAAAGATACTACAAGATAGGAGAGGTAGCTAAAGCCTTTTCAGTAAATACATCGTTGATTAGATTTTGGGAAAAAGAATTTGAAATCATCAAGCCAAAAAAAAATGCGAAAGGAAATCGTTTATTCACTTCCAACGATGTCTCCAATTTCAAACTTATATATAACCTTGTCAAAGAAAGGGGTTTTACTTTAGAAGGGGCGAAACAAAAATTAAAGAAAAATCCAATCGGCACGATAAACAATCATGAAATCGTAAGTAGATTAGAATTTGTAAAAGCAGAATTAATAAAGATAAAAAATCAATTATAAAATACTATGCACGCATAGTATTTTATAATTATTTGTCCTATCTTCGTGCATTAAGTTAAAATTAAACATCAATTTTTAAAAACGTAAGATAATATGGCTGAAAAATATGTTGATATAGATACATTAAAATACCTTCTTTATGATATTCACAATTTAGAGGAGCTTTTAGTTAGAGATCGTTTCCAAGATCATGATAAAGAATCACTAGACATGTTTATAGATTCAGTTAAAGAGTTTGCTGATAGAGAACTATTCCCGTATGTAAAAGAAATGGATGAGAATCCTGCTTACCATAAAGATGGGAAAGTATTTGTGCATGATCAAGTAAAAACAATGATGTATAAGGGAGGAGAAATGGGTCTAATTTCAGCTCCATTTAATTATGAAGATGGAGGAATGCAAATTCCATTTCTATCCCACACAGCTGCTACTTATATTTTAGATGCTGCAAATAATCATTTACCTGGTTATGCAGGGTTAACTCAAGGAGCTGCAGAGCTTATTATTCATTTTGCAAATAAGGAACTAAACCAAACCTACGTGCCCAACATGCTTTCTGGCCAATGGGGTGGTACAATGTGTTTAACAGAACCTCAAGCTGGAAGTTCTTTGTCTGATATTGTTACAAAGGCAACACCAACCCAAGACGGATATTATAAATTAACAGGACAGAAAATTTTCATTTCTGGAGGAGATAATAATTTTACTGAAAATGTAGTTCATTTAGTACTCGCTAGAATTGAAGGAGCGCCAAAAGGAACAAAAGGGATTTCTTTATTTGTTGTCCCTAAAAATCGTCCATCAAGTGATGGGTCACTAGAATTTAATGATGTAACAACAGTAGCAGACTTTCAGAAAATGGGACAACGAGGCTATTGTACTACTCATCTAGGTTTTGGAGATGCAGAAGACTGTAAAGGATGGATTGTAGGTGAGCCAAATGAAGGATTAAAGTATATGTTTTTAATGATGAACTCTGCTAGAATTGCGGTAGGAAGAGGAGCCTCTGGTATTGCTTGTGCGGCTTATCATGCGTCTTTGCAATATGCAAATGAGCGTCCTCAAGGTAGAAAGTTATCAAGTGACGGTAAGAAAAACCCAGCGGAGAAACAGGCCTTAATTATAGAACACCCAGATGTCAGAAGAATGCTATTGATGCAAAAGTCTGTTGTGGAAGGGTCTATGAGTTTGGTTTTTTTAGCAGCTAAATACTACGATATCATAGAAACTGCAACTTCACCAGAGGAAAAAGAGAAATACAATCTTCTGTTGGAAATGATTATCCCAATTGTAAAAACATATCCCTCGGAAGCCGGATCAGCCTCTGTAAATAATGGATTACAAGTACTAGGAGGTTATGGTTTCTGTGCAGATTTTATTTTGCAACAATATTATAGAGATATTAGAATATCTGCGTTGTATGAAGGAACAACAGGAATTCAATCTCAAGATTTATTGGGTAGAAAAGTTACCATGAGTAACGGTAAGGCATTACAACTACTTTCTGCTGAGATTATGACAACAATTAAAGCGGCCTCAGCAATAGAGGAATTAAAATCTTACGCCAATACGCTAGGAGCAAAATTAAAACTTACAGAAAAAGTATTGGGTCATTTAATGCCCCATGCGATGAAAGGTGATTATGAAAGGTATCTCGCTGACGCCTCCATTTTTATGGAATTTTTTAGTCTAATAATAATGAGTTGGACATGGTTAGATCTAGGAGTTCATGCAACAAAAGCTACTAAATCTAATGGAACCTATTCAAAAGAGTTCTATGAAAGTAAAATTCATACGATGAAATACTTCTTTACGTATGAGTTGCCAAAAACTACAGGGTTATCTGAAATTTTATTGAATTCTGAATCCATTACCATCAAGAAAGAAACAGAACCTGTAATGTAATGAATACAGATCAACAATTTAATTTAGAAGGAAAGGTAGCAATCATAACAGGTTCTAGTAAAGGAATAGGGAAAGCTATCGCAAAAGGGTTGGCTGAAAAAGGGGCGCAAGTAGTAATTAGTAGCAGAAGCCAAGATGCTTGTGATGAGGTGGTGAAAGAATTTATTGAACTAGGACTAAAAGCCACTGGAATTGCTTGTCATATTGGTAAAGAAGATCAAAGGAAAGCTTTGGTAGATCAAACAATTAATGAACTAGGCCGAATAGATATTTTAGTAAACAATGCTGCCATTAATCCTGTTTTTGGACCTATTGAAGATGTAGACCCGGCAATTTTTGATAAGATTATGGATGTAAATGTAAAAGCACCATGGGCATTGTCAAATTTAGTCTTACCACATATGCAAGAACATAAAAATGGGAGCATTATAAATATAGCCTCTGTAGAAGCTTTAACCCCTGGGTTGGGATTAGGGTTGTATAGTACAAGTAAAGCTGCTATTTTAATGCTGACTAAAAATCAAGCGAAAGAGTGGGGTCAATATGGAATAAGAGCTAATGCAATTTGTCCAGGATTAATTCAAACAAAATTTAGTGCCGCTTTATGGACTAATGAAAAGCTGTTGCATAAAGTTCAAAAAACAATTCCAAGCGGTCGCATGGGACAGCCAGAGGAAATGATAGGTATTGCTGCTTTATTAGCCTCAAATGCAGGTGCATACATGACAGGAGGCGTATACACCGCTGATGGTGGATATATGATTGCTGGTTAAAATTAAATAAACATATGAACTTCGAATATTCTCAAAAATCAGTAGATCTACAAAAAAAACTCACTGATTTCATTGAAAAACACATTGTACCTGTAGAAGATGAATTTTACGCTTTCCAAAAAGATCCAGAAAATATCTGGACACGTTGGCCTAAACTAGAAGTATTAAAACAAAAAGCTAAGGATGCAGGGTTGTGGAATCTTTTTTTACCCAAAGATTATGGAGATTTAAGCCCGGGTTTAACAAATTTGGAATATGCTCCTTTAGCAGGAATTATGGGGGAACGTATTTGGATTTCAGAAATTTTTAATTGTTCTGCACCTGATACTGGAAACATGGAAGTATTAGCCAAATACGGAAGTGATTCTCAAAAGAAAGAATGGCTAACTCCTTTGATGAATGGTGAAATTCGTTCGGCATTTTTAATGACTGAGCCAGAAGTAGCCTCTTCAGATGCTACAAATATTGAAACTTCTATTGTTTTAGATGGAGATCATTATGTAATTAATGGTAGAAAATGGTGGTCTAGCGGTGGTATGGATCCACATTGTAAGGTAGCCATAGTGATGGGGAAAACAGACCCAACTGCGCATCGCCATCAACAACAAAGTATGGTATTGGTTCCTATAGATACTCCTGGAGTAAAAATTATTCGACCGCTATCTGTACTTGGGTTTTATGATTCACCAGAGGGGCATGCAGAGATTGAATTAAACAATGTTCGTGTTCCTAAAGAAAATTTAATTTTAGGTGAAGGAAGAGGTTTTGAAATTGCTCAAGGACGTCTTGGGCCTGGAAGAATTCACCATTGTATGAGACTAGTAGGGATGGCTCAGTATGCACTAGAATTGATGTCTAAAAGAACCTTGGAGCGTGAAGCTTTTGGTAAGAAGTTTTATGATTTTAGTAGTATTCGTCAAGAAATTGCTATTTCAAAATGCGAAATAGAGCAAGCCAGGTTGTTAACACTTTCAGCGGCAGATAAAATGGATAAATTAGGCAATAAAGAAGCAAAAGAGATCATAGCCATGATAAAAATTGTTGCTCCAGATATGGCTTTAAAAGTAATTGACAGAGCTATTCAAATTTTAGGAGGAAAAGGTGTTGGGCCAGACACGCATTTGGCACATTATTTTGCAATTGCAAGGATGTTGCGTTTGGCAGATGGCCCAGATGAAGTACATATGTATCAGTTAGGGAAAAGTGTCATTCGATCTTACGGAAAATTATAACTATGTCTAATCAAGAAGTTCGAAAAGGGGAGGAGTTACCAGAAAAAAATCTCAAAGAATTTTTACACCAACATCATTTGATTAATTCGCTTCAAAGTGAATTATTTGTCAAGCAGTTTACACATGGCTATTCTAATTTAACCTATTTAATATCTTTAGAAGATAAGGAATATGTGCTACGTAAGCCTCCAGTTGGAGCTATTAAACGTGGCCATGACATGAGTAGAGAGTTTAAAGTACAAACTGCAGTAAAAAAAGAGTTTTCTAAAGTCCCAAAGATGTTTGCGTATTCAAATGATGAGGCGATCCTTGGAAGTGAATTCTACATCATGGAAAAAGTAGATGGAATTATTCTAAACTTCAAAGAAGCTAAACAGAGGGCCATCCCAATACATGATTATAAAACCATTGCTAATACGTGGTTAAATACCTTTACAGAGCTACATACACTAGATTATAATTCGGTTGGGTTGTCTGATTTAGGAAAGCCAGAAGGTTATGTACATAGACAAGTAACTAATTGGGGGAAACAATATCTAAAAGCAGCAACACAAGATGTTCCTGCAGCTCTAGAAGTTATGCAATGGATGCAAGAACATCAACCAAAAACCTATCAACATTGCTTAATACATAATGACTACAAATATGACAATGTAGTATTTAAAGATACTTCTTGGAAAGATATTACTGCTGTTTTAGATTGGGAAATGGCTACTCTAGGTGATCCATTAATGGATTTAGGAACATCACTTGGGTATTGGACGTTGGCATCAGATCATGATTTTGTAAAGCAAGGAATTCCTTCTCCAACAATTTTTGAAGGGAACCCAATTAGAAGTGAAATAGTAGCTTCTTATTCAAATAAATCTGGAAGAGATATTCATAATATCGTATTTTATTATGCCTTTGGCTTGTTTAAAATAGCAGTGATAGCTCAGCAAATATATTACAGATATAGTAAGGGGTTAACCTCAGATCCTCGTTTTGCTCATCTAGATAAAGCTGCAGAATTATGCTGTAATTTAGCATTAAAATCTATAAAAACGAATTCCATAGATTAGTAATGAGTGAGCAAATAGATCAACAAAATAGTTTAAAAAAATTACAAGATTTTCCTGATGGACAACCTGTTTTTATGCTCAATTATTTGAATTATAAAGAAATAGTTACAGAAACAGGAAAAACTGGTAAAGAAACATATGCAGATTATTTAAGGGCAGCCGTTCCTTTTTTTAAAACTTTAGACGCGGAGATTATTTTTAAAGGATCACCGATTGCCACTATTGTAGGGCCTTCAGAAGAGTCTCTTTGGGATGAGGTACTTATTGTGCGATATGCCAACAAAAATGAGTTTATGAAATTAATGGCAATGAAAGATTATCCCAGAGATCTTAGGTCTTTAGCATTGTCTGATTCTCGATTAATTTTTTGTAAATAATTTTTTAAATAAAATAAATACTCTTCTAGGGTGTTTAATTAATAATCATCTAAACAAACAAATCAAGTTATATGGAAGTAAAAAATAAAATAGTAATAGTAACAGGAGCTGGTTCAGGAATTGGAAAAGCAGCGGCAATTCATTTTGCTAGTCATGGGGCAAAAGTAGTTGTTTCTGATATTAATTTTGATAGTGCAAAAAAAGTAGCAGATCAAATTGTAACAAATGGAGGCGAATCGCTACCTATTAAAACAGATGTTACTAAGTTTCAAGAGGTAGAAGATTTAGTAAACCAGACCTTAAGTAGCTTTGAAAGATTAGATGTAATTGTAAACAATGCAGGAATTGGTCCTAATTTACTTCCAACACATAAAGCTAGATTAGAAGATTGGGATAGGGTAATTTCTGTGAATCAAACAGGAGTTTTTTATTGTATGAAAGCAGCTTTGCAACAATTTTTAAAACAAGGATATGGTAATATTGTAAATATTGCTTCTTTGGCTGGTTTGAAAGCTTCTCCAAATAATATCAGCTATAGTGCTAGTAAATTTGCTGTGGTAGGTATGACTAAATCTGCGGCTATGGAATATGCGACAAAAAACATTAGAATTAATGCTGTTTGTCCAGGATATACAGAGTCTGCTTTATTAGATCAGTTAATTAACGCAAAACCTGAGATGGATGCCATTCTAAAGAGTGTTATACCTATGAAGCGTTACGGAAAAGCCAGTGAAATTGCAGATGCAATAGTTTGGCTAGCATCTGATCAAACAAAATTTATGACCGGTCAAACCATTACGTTAGACGGAGGAACATCTCTATAGAATGAAAATATTTAATTAATTATAAAAACAGAATAAATGAAAAAGTGGCTTCCATTAATAATTATAGTTGTAATACTATATGTAGGATACAGTTGGGCTAAAGGAATTAATAATACTGCAGTTATAAATCAAGAAGATGCAAAAGCTGCATGGTCCAATGTTGAAAGTGCTTATCAACGAAGAAATGATTTGATTGGAAACTTAGTGAAAACAGTACAAGGGGCTGCAGATTTTGAAAAATCAACGTTAACTGAAGTTGTAAATGCTAGAGCTAAAGCTACCTCTACAACCATTAATGCCGGGAATTTAACGGGAGCTAGTCTAGCTCAATTTCAACAAGCTCAGTCTGGTTTATCAAGTGCACTATCAAAATTACTAGTAGTAGTTGAGAAATATCCTGATTTAAAATCAAATCAAAACTTTTTAGAATTACAAAATCAATTAGAGGGTACAGAAAATCGGATTAAAATGGAAAGAGATCGGTTTAACGGAAAAGTAAATCAATATAATAAACATATTAAAGTTTTTCCAAACAGTCTTTTAGCAGGTGTATTTGGTTTTGAAGGAATGGACTTGTATTCTTCTTCACCTGGCTCAGAAAATGCAGTAGAAGTAAACTTTGATTTTAACAATAAAGAGTAATGTCTCAACAAGATTCTTTTTTATCATCTCAAGACGAGGAAGCAGTTGTAAATGCAATCAAAGAGGCAGAAACTAATACTTCAGGAGAAATTCGAGTTCATATAGAGGCTCACACAGATGAGGATCATTACGAACATGCACTCAAGGTTTTTGCTGAGTTAAAAATGCATAAAACTGAACTAAGAAATGGGGTTCTTTTTTACGTGGCTGTTAATGACCATAAGTTTGTGATTCTTGGTGATCAAGGAATCAATGATAAAGTAACAGATGATTTTTGGGATAATACTAAAGAAATGATGCAGGATTATTTTAGGAAAGGAAATTTCAAACAAGGTTTGGTAGATGGAATTTTAAAAGCTGGTCATGAATTAAAAACTCATTTCCCATATGAGGCCGATGACATCGATGAATTATCTAACGAAATCTCTAAAAGCTCATGAAAAACATCTTATTAGTTGTATTTTTTGGACTTTTCTTTTTAGGTAGTAGTCTGGCGCAATATAAAATTCCCGCCACTCCAAATAAACAAACTAGTGTTTATGATTATTCTAAACTACTTTCTTCTTCTGAAGCAAGAAGATTAGAACAAAAATTACTCAGATATTCAGATTCTACTTCTACCCAAATTGTTTTAATTATTATTAATTTGTTAAAGGGAGAGGATATTAATTATCTAGCAGCCAATTGGGCAGAAAAGTGGCAAATTGGTCAAAAAGGGAAAGACAATGGTGTTATTTTAATGATGTCTAAAGATGATCGAAAAGTTGCCATTCAAACGGGAAGAGGTATCGAAGCAAGCCTAACAGATTTAATGTCTAAACGAATTATACAATCTAGAATTATTCCTGAATTTAAACGAGGGAATTACTATAAAGGTTTGGATAAAGGGACCGATGGAATTTTTGAGGTTTTATCAGGTGAGTTTAAAGAAACTAGAAAACCAAAAAGAAAGAATAAAGGGTCAGGTTTTTCTGGTGTTATTTCTTTTATAGTCATGGTATTTTTATTTTTTATTTTTAGAAATAGAGGAGGAAGAAACGGAGGAAGAAAATCTAGTTCAGGAGCATTGTTAGATATACTCATCTTAAGTAGTATGGGTAGAAGTGGCGGATTTGGAAGCGGAGGTTCTTCAGGAGGTAGCTTTGGTAGTGGTGGATTTGGTGGTGGATTTGGAGGCGGAAGCTTCGGAGGTGGAGGTGCCTCTGGGAGTTGGTAAGTTAACCAAAAAACAATTTTTGATCTTGTGTAAAGTTAAGAGCTACACGATAACATTGAGCAACCTACCTTATGTCTTGCCCATTCTGGCCTTTTAGCAAACCAGTGTTCAAATTCAGGTTGTTCTTCGTAAGGTTTTTTCAGAATTTGATACAACTCTTCAATTAGTGATGAATCATTGGTCTCTACTTTATCAATGGCTAATTGAGCCATATAATTTCGAAGTACATATTTTGGGTTTACTTTGTTCATCTTTTTCTGACGCTCACTAAAAGGAATAGGCTCTTCCTTTAATCGTTTTGCATATTCAGAAAACCACTGTTGCCAATTGTTTAAAAGATTGTCATGTATTTCATCTATTTTATAAAAAGCATTTTCTACCAATTTAATTCCTTGTTCAGGAAATTCTTTTTTAAAATCACTCAACTTTCTGAAGAAAATTATCATGTCTGTTTCGGATGCCTGTAGATTTTTTTCTAAAGACTCAATTAATAATAAATCATTTTTTTTAGCTAAGGTTAATCCTAACTTTGAGCGCATCATATGTAATGATTCTGTCTTAAAATCTCGTTGATATCTTTCTAGAATTTCTTCCAAAGGGGCAGCTTCATCAATTAAAGGGTATAGTGCATTGGCTAATTGATATAGATTCCATAATCCAATAGTCGGCTGGTTTCCATAACGATACCTTTTGTGCTTCTTGTCAGTGGTATTTGGTGTCCATCCAAGATCAAAACCTTCAAGCCATCCATAAGGTCCATAATCAATAGTAAGACCTAGTATAGACATATTATCTGTATTCATCACTCCATGAACAAAACCTACTCGTTGCCAATGAACTATCATTTCTAAGGTCTTGTTAGTTACTTCTTGAAAGAATTTTAGGTACACTTCTTTGCATGGATTACCTAAATGAGAAAAATGATGAAGGATGGTGTAGTCTGTTAATATTTTTAAATTTTTAAGATCATTTCTAGCAGCAAATATTTCAAAATTACCAAAGCGTAAAAAAGACTTGGCAACTCTAGAAACAATAGCACCCTTTTCATAAGCTGAGTTTCCGTTGTACATTACATCTCTTAACACTTGGTCTCCAGTTAAACTTAGAGACAATGCTCTTGTAGTGGGAACTCCAAGATGATGCATGGCTTCACTGCATAAATACTCTCTAACGGAAGATCGTAACACAGCCAACCCATCTGCTGTTCTAGAATAGGGTGTTGGACCTGCTCCTTTGAGTTGTAAAGCCCAATTTTTAATTTCTCCTAAGTTTATAGCTCTTCCATCACCTAATTGACCGGCCCAATTTCCAAATTGATGGCCAGCGTAGCACATCGCAAATGGTTTTGAATTTTCTATAATGCTGTTGCCAGTAATTATCTCTAAAAATTGGTTTGATTGAATATCTTGATTAGAAAACCCAAGTTCTTTAGACATTTCACTAGACACATGAAGTAATCTAGGATTGGACGTTTTAATTGGTTTCACAAAAGAAAAGGCAGCCTCTGTTACTTGGCGTCTAGAATTTTCTTGAATAGGATCTCCAGGTAATTGATCAGTAAATTTATTTGTAATGTTTAGTTTCAGAATGTAATTTATTTAATCTATTAACTTATCTGCATGCATTGTTCTTAGTTTTTGCAATTTTGGATTGATTACAAATGAACAATAGCCAGAATTTTGATTATTTTTATAATAGGCTTGGTGTTCTTTTTCTGCCTCATAGAAGATTGATAAAGGACTAATTTCAGTCACTATTTTTTCATTATAAACAGGAGTTAATGCATTAATGACTGTCTGTGCAATTTCCTCTTGTTGTTCATTGTGATAATAAATAACAGAGCGGTATTGTGTCCCAACATCTGCTCCTTGCCGATTCAGTTGAGTTGGATCATGCGTAGTCATGAAGATGATTAAAATAGACTCATAAGAAATGATGTTTTCATCATAGGTAACTTGAATTACTTCTGCATGCCCGGTTAATCCAGAGCAAATTTCTCTGTACGTTGGTTTTCCTGGAGCATTCCCACCACTATACCCAGAAATAACTTTTTCAATCCCTTTTACTTCTAAAAAGACGGCTTCTGTACACCAAAAACATCCACCACCAAAAGTTGCTTGTTGTAGATTATTCATCTGTTTTCTTTAATCTTATAGAGGCAGAGTTTACACAATATCGTAATCCACTTGGCTCAGGGCCATCAGGGAATACATGCCCAAGGTGGCTGTCACACGTATTGCACAGAACTTCCACTCTTATCATTCCAAAAGAATCATCTTTTATATACTGGATGGCATTTTCTTCAATAGGCTGCGTAAAGCTTGGCCACCCAGAACTTGAATCAAACTTAATAGTAGAATCAAATAAGTTGGTATTACAACAAATACATTGGTAAATTCCTCCTTCAAAAATAGAACAAAGAGATCCAGTATGAGGTCTTTCGGTTCCGTGTAATCTGCTAATTTGAAATTGCTCTGGTGTTAATATTGTACGCCACTCTTCTTCAGTTTTTTCAACTCTTTTATGTGGTTTAGGGTTTCCATTCACCGAAAAGTGAATGACATCTCTCCATCTTATCATGCTTATCTATTTTATATAAAAATAATGAATTTGTCTTTAGTTTCAAATAACTTAACAGACGTTTTAATTTAGAAAACCTTTCAAACTAAAGAACGTTTTTTAAACCGTTAAAATTACTTTTGTCTAAAATAAATAGTGATGGGTACTCCAGAAAAATTATAGTGTTCTCTCAGTTGATTTTCAACATACCGCTTGTAAGGGTCTTTTACATATTGAGGTAGATTAGAGAAAAAAGCAAATTGAGGAGTTGGTGTAGGCAATTGCATACAATACTTAATTTTCACAAATTTACCTTTTGTAGCAGGAGGCGAGTTCTGTTGAACAATTTCCAACATCGTTTCGTTCAATTTACTGGTAGAAATTCTTCTTTTTCTATTTTCAAAAACCTCAACGGCTGTCTCTATTGCTTTTAGAAGACGTTGTTTTGTGAGCACTGATGTAAAAATAATTGGAACATCTGTAAAAGGAGCAATTTGTCTTCGAACTTGAGCTTCAAAATCACGCATGGTATTCGTTTCTTTTTCAACCAAATCCCACTTGTTAATTAGAATGATAACTCCTTTTCTATTTTTATCTGCCAACCAAAAAATATTTTGATCCTGGCTTTCAAAACCACGTGTGGCATCTACCATTAAAATAACTACGTCTGAGTATTCAATAGTTCTAACAGCACGCATTACAGAATAAAATTCTAAATCTTCTTTTACCTTAGATTTTTTTCTAATTCCGGCAGTATCTACTAAATTAAAATCAAAACCAAAACGATTGTATTTTGTATCGATAGAGTCTCTTGTAGTTCCGGCTATATTGGTAACAATATTTCTGTCTTCTCCAATTAAGGCATTAATGAAGGATGATTTTCCTGCATTTGGTCTTCCAACAACTGCAAAACGAGGGAGTTCTTCTTTTTCTAAATCTACTTCTTCTGGTTCTGGCATTTTAGCTACAATAGCATCTAAAATGTCACCAGTTCCACTACCATTTATTGATGATATGGTGTGGTAATCACCTAGGCCTAAATTATAGAATTCTACAGCATCAGCAACTCTCATAGCATTGTCTACTTTATTAACAGCAATGAAAATAGGCTTTTTTACTTTTCTTAAAATTTTAGCTACCTCAGCATCCATGGGAGTAATGCCTTCCTCAACATCAACCACAAAAACAATGATATCTGATTCTTCAATAGCTAATTGAACTTGTTTTCTAATTTCTCCCTCAAAAATATCATCTGAACCAACAATGTAACCACCAGTATCTATGACAGAAAATTCTTTTCCGTTCCAGTCAGACTTTCCGTAATGTCTATCACGAGTAACTCCACTAACAGAATCAACAATAGCTTCTCTACGTTGTACTAAACGATTAAAAAGTGTTGATTTTCCAACATTAGGTCTTCCTACTATGGCAACAATACTACTCATGAAAGTAAAATTTTGTGCAAAGATACTATTTTACAGTAGACTAGCTAAGAGATATGAGTTTGTTTGCAATCATTTTTGGTTGTAGCCAAAACGCTTCAATTCTTTATCGTTTGAGCGCCAATTCTTATTCACTTTTACATACAATTCTATAAATATTTTTTTTCCGAAGAAAAACTCTAAATCTTTTCTAGCTTCTGCGCCCACTCTTTTTATAGCAGTACCTTTATGGCCAATAATAATTCCTTTTTGAGTTTCTCTTTCTACCATTATCAAAGATCGAATACGAATGATCTTATCTTCTTCAATAAAACTTTCTGTTTCAACTTCTACAGAATATGGGATCTCTTTTTTGTAGTGTGTTAGAATCTTTTCTCGTATCTTTTCATTCACAAAAAAACGTTCAGGCTTATCAGTTAACTGATCTTTGGGGTAAAATGCTGGCCCCTCGGGGAGCAATTCAATTATTTTATAAAAAACAGTTTCTACATTAAATTTTTCTAGTGCAGAAATTACATACGGAAAGGAATTAGGAACCTTATTTTTCCAATAGGCTATTTTTTCCTCTACCTCTTCTTGTGTAGATGTATCAATTTTATTAATTAATAGAATAACTGGAATTTTTGTGTTAATGATTCGTTTGAAAAAGGCCTCATTTTTTAATTCTTTTTCTCCAATTTCTACCATGTAAATTAGAATATCTGCATCATCAAAAGCAGATTTTACAAAATCCATCATGGATTCTTGTAGCTGATAAGCAGGATTTAAAATCCCGGGAGTATCGGAGAAAATGATTTGATGATCTTCATCATTAACAATTCCTAAAATACGATGTCTTGTGGTTTGCGCTTTTGATGTAATGATTGATAGTTTTTCTCCTACCAAAGCATTCATTAAAGTTGATTTTCCAACGTTTGGATTTCCAATAATATTTACAAAACCTGCTTTGTGTGTCATGAGGCAAAGATATATTGTTTTTTATGGATTTGTTTATTATTCCTATAAACTTGTAAGCCAACAAACTACCAATAATCTGATAAAATAATGAGGTTTTTTTGGTGGTTGGTCTTTTTTTGCAGTATCTTTGGAGTCTAAATCGCGGGATAGAGCAGTAGGCAGCTCGTCGGGCTCATAACACTCCTTACTACCCAATTTCATACAATTTTATTCATTCATTTTCAAACGAGTGGTAAAATGGAGAAGTGATTATTACCTAAACACCCATTCTTTTGGATGTTTGTATTGCACCCTGTATAGGGTAGAAAAATCTTCTTTACAGTACATACTTCTTTTGGTCATTACTTAAATTCTTTACTGGGGTAACCAAGACCAAAAGCAAGAGTATCTTTCTCAGAAAACTCATACTATAGTTGTGCATTTAGTTTGTAGGTTTTCTAATCAGTACAAGTAACTTCTCTAAGTTTTTTAAAATACTTTCATGTTATAATTAAAGAAAACAAACTCATCTTTAATTCTAAATGTATGTTTTTTTTCATCAAATTTTTCATTGATGTAGGTTTCTACAATTTTTAGAACTTCATTTTTTGGGTTTTTAAAATCTTTTGTGCAAAAAATTAAAGATTCTCCTTTAATTCCATCCCAACTCCAAATTTCATGTCTACAATCGAAACTATTAATCTTTATATAGTCTATTAGGTGTATTTTTGTGTCTGCCTCTATTTTTACTCTATCAAATTTTTTCATAAATTGCTCTAGTTATGACAAATATAAAATTTTCAGATTATTCAATCAATCATTTAGAAACCTTCCTAGAAAAAAAACTATTTTTAAAACTTAGTAAAATAGGTATAAAAACCATCGGTGATTTTGAAAATCTTACTTTAGAAGAGTTCTCAAGTCACAAAGGTGTTGGTGTTAATGCAATAAATTTATTTGTAGATTTTAAGAAATATTTCAGTATCAATAAAAGTTCTATTTTAAAAGAAATTAAAAAAAATACTGAGTTTAGAATATTGCCTAGTGATGAATATAAAGATATTGAAGAGAAATTAAATTTTCTTCAAGAATTATCAATAACTGTATTAAAATTTTGTGATTTAGTTATAAACAAAAAATATGCGAAAATTTTTTCAGAATATTATGGTTTAGAAGCAAATAAATACTCAAACGAAGATATTGCATTACTTAATAATTTATCTAATGAAAGAGTTAGACAAATTAGAATTAAAACGTTAATGCAATTTACTCAATTTGTTCATTTAGGAATAGATTCTAAAAATAGATTAAAATTAAATGAGGATATTATCAACAAATTAAATAAAATTAAATTAAAGTTTGATAATATTGAGTGTTTTGTTTTTGACGAATTCAAAAATTATATATCAAAAGAGTTTCAAATTTCTACCATAGATGGTTTCAACAATGAATTAAAATTTTTAATTGATCTTTTAAACTATTCTTTTTTTGGAAAACTAGAGTCTCAATCTACTGAGGCAGTGCTTATTTCCACCAATTTAAAAACAAAAAAAAAATATAATAGCATAACAGAACACACTGTAACAGTTTTAAAGAAGACATGTATAAAATTATCAGAAAATGATCTTTTAATTAAACTCAAGAAAAAAATTGGGAAATTTGAAAATCAAAAGATATTAAGATTTATAAAATCTCTTCCTGAAATTAATTTTATTGTAGTAGATGATCATAATTTTTATGAAATTAAATTTCATCTTCTTTCTCGTGCTTCCGATAAAGCTTTTAGAGTATTATATAATAACAATAATAAGGAAATGTATATTGATGATATAGTTTCAAAAATAAATTTACTTCAAATTGAACATAAATTTAAAGCTTACGACAGACATAGCTTAGCTTTACATTCTGATAAAAGGTTTAAACCTTTTGGAAAAACAGGTAAATGGATTTTATCAGAATCAAATAAATCTTCAGAAATTATTGAAGTTTTAATTAAAAAGGCTCTCACTAAATTAAACAAGCCTTCTACAATTAATGAAATAATACTAAAAGTTGAAGAGGAAAGAAAAAATGTAAACATAAAATCTATTCAAATTTTATTATCAAAAATTTGTTTTAAAACAGAGTTGAAACTCTACATTTTAAAAGAATGGAAAAACAAATATAAAGACCTAAAACTAGTAGAAAAAAGAAAAAAGCATAGTAGAAAAATCCCACCCATTCATAGAATCAATCAGATAAAACATGTTTCAACTTATTTAGAGAACAAGTATGAAAATAAAGATTATGCTTCCAACATAATTAAAACATTAATCTCCAAGGATAATAAATATACCACACAAAGTTTTTATAAAATCTTTGAAAATGAAAATTATTTTGAAAAAATAAAAGAAGGCAACTCTCTAATTGTTAGATTAAAAAAATCAGTTAAAGAACCCGTAGAGGATAATGTTTTAGAGTTAATTTCATCTGGAGAAAGTAGTACATGTGAATTTAAAGAGACTATGAGAGTATGTTTAAGTCAAAAAGCACCTCCTCAAGTTATTGAACGTGGAGTTTTAAAAACCATAGCAGCATTTTTAAATTCTAAAGGTGGAGATTTATTTATTGGAGTTAATGACAGTGAAGAAATTGTTGGTCTTGAAAAAGATTATCTAAGTTTTAATAAGCCCCAAGATCAAAATAAAGACGGGTTTTTAAAACATTTAGATAATATTATTGGAAAAACATTTTCAAATTCTATTCATTCTTCATTAAGAATAGGAATAGAGACTATTAACAACTTAGATTTTTGCAGAATAAATGTCAAAAAAGTCAAAACCCCAATTTTCGCAATTATTGATAAAAAAGAAATATTCTATATTAGAAGGAGTGGTAGCACTGTTGAATTGTCTAAAAGTGAGATGATGAAATATTTGAAAAACAGAAACTAATCTGTTACTTATTTATTTTTTTTTCGATTGAATTAAGTCTTGAAATAATTTCATCTAATTTATTGTTCTCATCTTCCTCTTCTTTTTCGTTATTTATAACTCCTTCTACAAAAACAGAGTTTATTATTGATAATCCAAAAATACCACCAATAAACAACACAAAAATAAAATATATTCTTACAGCCCATATTTTTAAAGGGCTTGTAATATTTTCAGTTACCATATCTGGTATCTCATACCATCCTTCAATGGTGAAAATTTTAAATATAGAGTAAAAAGATTTCAAAGGATCACCAAAATGTTCAGGAGTAACATTTTGAAATAGATTGTGAGATAAAAGAGCAAAAATAAAATTAATAATTACAAAAATAAAGATAATTAAATACGAGGATTTTAAAGCTCTTTGAACCCCTCTAAACAAGTGTTTGCTATTTTCAAAAATTGCAACTACTCTAAATAATCTAATAATTCTTACTAACCTAATTGTTCTTAAAGTAAATAAAAAAGATAAATCTGTAACGCTAACATTTGAAATTAAGGTAAAAACTTCAGGTAATGAGATTAAAACAAGTAGAAAGTCTAACCTATTTAACCCACCCTTAATGTAATTCTTAAAACCATTTTCCCGAACCTTAAAAAACAATTCAACTACATAAATAAATAAAAATATAAAATTAAGGTTGTTGAATAAAGAACTATAAATTTCCATTTGAGAAAAACCCTCAATAAAAATTAAAATGGAATTTAAAAGGATTACAAAAATTATAATCTTTTCATTTAAAAAAAATCTCTTCATCATACTTTTCATTCGTTAAATCTGAAATATTTAAGAAAATTAATAAAAAAAAGTTAAATTTTAGTACTAACCTGCCTCAAATATTTTATTTGATTTTTTTTTACTATTTTTAAAAATTATAAACTAACAAAAATAAACTTATTATGAGTGAGAAAAAATTTACGCACGCCCACGCATTAGTTGGTATGTTTATCGAAATGACAGCTGCTGACGGCCAAATGGACAAAGTAGAACTACAACTTGTTGGAGGTCTTATTAATGCAATTTTAGAACCTGCTGGATTTGATAAGGATGCCCAAGATAAACTAATAGAAGAGTCATTTGCTTGGTGGGGTTCTTTTGATACATTTGAGGACAGAGCAAATGCTGTTTTTACTGCTGCTGGAGGACTTACTGCGTTAGACAAATCTACCAGAATAGTAGCTGCTAGAGGTCTAATGATGATTGGTAATGCTGATGGAGAAGTAGATGAAATGGAAAAAAGTTTTTTACATGGTTGTTTAGAATGTATGGACATAACTTTTGATGATTTAAAAAAATAATTTCTTTTAATTTTCAATTTAAAAAAGGGCAATAAGCCCTTTTTTTATTAGCCTAATTTATGGGTATAATTATTCCTTTATTATTAATTGTAATTTCTAGTCTAGTTATTTGGAGAACTTCCAATGGTTTTGAGGATGCATCTTCTTTTCTAGGAAGAAATTTAACAGATGGTGTTAAAGGCGCCACTATTAATGCAATTTCTAGCTCTATACCAGAATTGCTAACTAGTATTTTTTTCTTATTATTTTTAAAAGATTCAGAGGGGTTTTCTGGTGGTCTTGGAACAGTTGCAGGAAGCGCTGTGTTTAATGCTATGGTAATTCCAGCATTATCAATTATTGCAGTAGTTTATTATGGTGTGTCAAAAACAATCCAACTTTCAAAAAAAGTTATTTACAGAGATTCTATAGCCTTAATCATTCTTCAAATTGCATTAATAGTCATAATTTATTTTCAGTTATTAAATGTTATTGGTGGTGCTATTTTAGTTAGTTTGTATTTAATTTATGTAATCTACATGATTTCGTCAATGAAAGCTAAAGGTGTTACCAATACAGATTATTACAATGTTACAACGTCTATAAGTACCAAAAATCGTTTGGTAAGTTTTTTACAATTAGATTTTTCAACAGCCTTGATTGGAAATAAAAAAATTAATAATTTCAGAGCAATTATACTCTTGCTAGTTTCTTTATTATTTATGGGTAGTTCTTGTTTAGTCCTAGTTTGGGCTTGTGAACTAATTGGAGAAAAACAGTATTCTATTTTTGGCCTTGAAAATTTAAGTGGTTTAGATTTACCAATTTCTATTGTTGCAGTAATTATTGCGGCTGCTGCAACTAGTGTTCCGGATACTATACTTTCTGTGAAAGATGCAATGAAAGGAAATTATAATGATGCCATTTCAAATGCAATTGGAAGTAATGTTTTTGATATTGGATTTGCTTTAGGTTTTCCTATTCTTATGTTTTCTGTTTTTTACAATCCTATTTTTTTGACACAAAGCATACAAAATTTTAGTCTTAAAATAATGTTTGTTTTATTAGCACTTACAGTTCTTACATTTATAATCCTAATTTCAAATAAGAAAATTGGATTAAGTAGAGGGATTCTTTTATTAATTTTATACATCTTTTTTATTGTTTATGTATTATTAAGTTAAAAAAATGAAAATAACAGATACACATAACAAACCTTCTGAAGGCTGTAACCTCGAAGTTTCTTTTTCAGGTTTTGGATCTGAATTTAACCAAGGGTTTATTTCAAAAAATGATTATAATGAATGGATTAATAATAAGGAAAAATTAGCTCAAACTTATTCAGTGATTCAAATTAGCTTGTGGAACCAATTTTGTATTGATTATCTTGAAAAGGATGGATATTGGGATATAAGCGATGTTTCTGCTTTTACTGCTTTACACTTTGATCTAGCATTTATAGAAATTTATATTGAGGATAAACTGTTTTTTTCAGGAAAAATTTCAGATTTAATGAACAAACATTTTGATGAAGATGAGATTACAAAATCTAAAAATGTTAGCAAGGATTATGGAAAGTCTTTTTTGCCTGAAGATTGGGATAATTTTTTTACACCTGAATCCTTCAACAAAAGAAATAATAAATTAGTTACCACTTTAACAGCAGAAAATTTTGAAGTTAGTGGGTTGCTAGAGTTTAAATCATCTTTTGATATTAATAAATTTGGACTCATTACAGTATCAACGGATGAAATGGGTTATGGCAATGATCATGGGGATTATATTATAGGTTTCACTTATGATAACTCTGACGTATATTTAGAATTTCCAGGTGGTGTGGGCCCCCAAAATTCACCGGTTTTTCACTAATCAAATTTGATAATATATTTTATCTTGAATATATCTTCATTTTTAATCTAAAAAGGATTTTCAACCCCAAAGTATTCTGCTAAAGAATTAATAGATCCTTTTTCATTGGAAATCACATTACCATCAGATTGAGCAATTTCAACCAGCCAATTTATAATTGATTGAGCAAAAGTTGGATTAAACCAATCTTGATTTTTCATCCATCCAATGACTTTATTAAACTGTTTTCCAACCTCTTGATTTACCTCGTCTTCAGGGGTGTTTTTTATAATTGAAAAATACCAATCATGGGCTTTCTTTAATTTTTCATCTGGTTCATCTGGTAAATAGGGCATACCATCCCCAACCCAATGAGAAAAAGTTATTTCATTGATTTCTCTAATTTTATTCATTTCCTCAGGAGACAAAGTTGCATCAGTCACTTCTGCATTAGCAATTAAAATAAAATTTAAGCAGTCTACCCAATCGTATCCAGCTTTTCCTGATTTCCAATCTATATATTGTTGATTATAACCCATAATTTTTTTTAAAATGTACAAATTTTATTATGAGCATACAAATTAGGGGTAAAATGGGGATTTTAGATTGCAAAAGTGAGGAAATTCAGTTGTTACCTCTCCTGTTTCTTCATTTACAATATCCTCTTCAAAATCACTTATTTCTTTTATTTTTTTTCCACAATCTTTGCAGAAATCTTTCTCGAAAGGATAGGTAAAATTAGAATTAATCTCTAAAAGAGAATTGTCTTCTTGTAATGGTAGGTATCCACATTTACAATTATTATCTCTACTAAAAACTTTCATACCGCAGTTTTCGCAAAAGCTTAAAGTTTCATCAAGTCTAAAAAACTTACCACCTCTAACATTTTTACTGCAAGTTTCACATTTTTTTGTATAGTTTCCCCCATTCCATTTAACAAGAGACCCGCACCAGACACAATATTTCACTAATTTCTTAATGTAATTAATTTCCTCTATTTCGTTAATTTTTTTTGAATCTGAATTCGTAAAGGAGTCTAAAGTTGGTCTTTCACAACATGTACTCGAAAAAGAATATTTTTTTCCACACAATGAACAAAAAACATTATCATTTTTTTTCATAGTCTTATGGAATAAAAATTATGGATTTTCATTAATTCCTTTAGTACTGTCATCTTCTGACTTGGCCCAGACTAAAAGTTCATCCCAAGAGTTAAAATACTCACTATTTCTGGGTAATATAAACATACTAGTATCTTTGTTTTCAGCAACAGTATCTTTCCAAACATTGTCCCATATAGCTTTGATAATGTGTAAAGTAGACTTGTTACCTGGACCGTGTGTGTCAACAAAATTAACAACTATTTCATTTCCAGAATTAGGGTGTGTTCCTTTAATTTTAAGAGAAGTAATATTTTCGTTATCTAATTCTAAGTCTTCTTCATTGTAATATCCTTCTTCAATCCAATTGTCTAGTAAACCGTTCCAACCCTTTTCTACGCTAATACTTTCCCATAAATCTACATGTAACACACAGGTTAATTCATCACTGTTTTTATAATTAGTAAATATGCCGTTTTGCTCAAAAAATAAAAAAGAGCCAATATCAAATCCATAACATACAAAGGGCATAAACCAAAATGGAGCTTTAAAACCACGATTATCAATTCCAGCTTCTAAACTTTCATTTATCCATGTTAAATAGATACAACTTTTAGAAGAAGTAATCTTATTAACAATTAAATTTATTTCATCTTCGGAAAACCTCCTAAATAAATCTTTTTCAACATTAGCAGAATTACTCAAATTGGGAAAAGGAATTACTTTAAGAGGATTAGAACCCTCACCCTGAATAATCTTGTTTTCTTTAACTAGACAGTTCCAATGATTTAGTTTTGTTTGAAAATATAAATTATCAGGGTATTTATCAATTTGAGAAACTTCTTTTAATTTAGAGCTATCAGATTTTTTTTGAAATTTTGGAAATTTTTTTCTCATACCAGAATTTTCAGGAAAAGCTCCGTCAAATAATTTTTCTTGAACACCCCATATTCCTTTTAAAGCCTCTATGAATTGAAATTCACTATCGTGACAAAATCCGTCTGCATACGAGAGCAACTTTAAATCTTTTAAAATAAATACCAATTGAGTATTAATTTTATCTTTTTTCTCTATATCTGAAGTTGTATTGTCTTTGTTATATTTATTTATAAAAAAAGCTTTTATATCATGAACACATTGATATAGTTTTTCAATAGAAGAATTTTTTTCCAGTTCAGAAGTTACTTTCTCAAAAGTCTTATTATACAGTTCATCATCAGAATCATTAACCCATTCTCCCCAATATTTCCTCATTTTCTCTTTTTCTCCCTCGTCAAGTTCGTCATCAATTTTAAAACAGAAAAAAACAAAAAGAAATAAAAGCTTTTCGTTAAACCTCCAGTTTATAGGAAATTCAATTAACTCACTCTTAGTTTTTAAAAAATCTTTATTCACGTTTCTGTCACGTGAGATTAATCCTAATCCACCAGGAACATCAATTGAATTCCAAATATATTTTCTTAAAAATATCCATGTATCTTTATTAGGATACTTAAAAAGTAATCTAATTTTCCACCAATGTTCTAATAGAGGGTGCTCATTATCATTATCAATTAAGTAATTATAATCTACAAACCTATTTTTATGATAAGAATCAGTTACGTATTTAGAGGCTTTTTGTGCCTCTTCATTAGAAAGTTTATTAAAGAAATTATCACGATTACTGTCTATAATAGATCTAAGAGTCCAGAGTGTTATAGACCAATTTGCATGAGGCAATATCCATCCATCTAAAATATTTTGATAGTGGATATAACTATTATCTAATCTAGAAAACAAACACAATGCAAGTGCTACGGTATCTCTCCTAAACCTTCCATTTGAATAAGAAAATTCTTGATCACTCATTAGAAGATCATTCCAGTGTAATGCCACAATAGAATAATGACACGCTATATCACGAAGTTCCTTATTAGTTAGGTTTAAATCTTGTTTGTAAATAAAATCAACAAAAACCCTAGTTACCTGCCATAATTTCTCTCGTTCTTCAGAAGAAGGTTCTCTACTGATAGTTTCAGTTGTTATTTTTGTACGAGAATCTATTAGTTCAAATTCCATCACAGCTTTATTTATAGCGTGATCTGCATCAGAATAAGATGAAGAAGAATTAAATTGAGAATCAATCATTTGTTATGGTTTTGAATAGTATTTAACATAAATTTTTCTTTCATGGTAGGATTGTTGTAGGTCAATTTCTTGATTGTTAAATCTTCAGCTTTATCATTTGCTAAGCGTAAGTTTCTTTCAGATGAAGTTAGCGCTTCTTTAATTTTGTTTAAATGCATAATGCTTTTATCTATCTCTTTAATAGCCTCGCCAAATTGTCTTTTAGCTAAATCATAGTTTCTAGCAAAACCAGTTTTAAAATTCTCCATATTTTCTTCAAAATGGGTAATGTCTATGTTTTGGTTTCGCATCCTAGTTAGTTCTGTTCTATACTTTAAAGATTTCATTCCTGCATTACGCAACAGTGTAATAATGGGTATAAAAAATTGCGGTCTAATTACATACATTTTTGGGTATTTGTGAGAAACATCTACAATACCTGTGTTATAAAATTCATTATCTGCTTCTAATAAAGAAACCAATACGGCATATTCACACCCTTTAGCTCTTCTATCCTTGTCTAGTTTGGCAAAGAAATCTTCATTTTTCTTTTTGGTAGCAGTTTCATCTCCCTCATTTTTCATTTCAAACATGATAGAAATAATTTCATGATCATTTTCATCTTTTTCTCTAAACACATAATCTCCTTTAGTACCTCCTGAGGCATCATTGTCTTTTTCAAATTCAGCGTTTTGAAAACCGGTGGCTCTTATTTTATTAAACTCTGTTTCACAGTGAAGTTCAAGTGTTTCACCTACCATTTTAGTAGATAATTTTTGCTTAAAATCTTTTAGGCGTTCAATTTCATCATCTTTTAATTTAATATCTTTTGCCACATGATCAATTTCTCTTCTAAACTCTTCTTTCAAAGATTTTTCTTTGAGCTCTATCTCTGTATCTTTTGCTCTTAAATTATTTAAAAGCTGATCTCTTTCTTTCTCAATTGTTTTAATAGCATCAGAGAGCGCTAGTTTTTTATCTATTTCTCCTTGATTAATTTTTGATTCTAGAGTTAGAATTCTTGCGTCTTTTTTTGAAAGCTCTTCTATTAAATCAGATTTACTTTTTGCTTTTAAAACATCTAACTCGCGTTGTTTGTTCCCTAATTCTCTCTGAAATTTATTGTTAAGCTCTAGCTCTATTGTTTTTAAGGCAGCTTCTTTATCTCTTTTCTCGGCAGCTATTCTAGTGTTCAATTCATCCTTAAATTGCTGGTCACGTACTTGATTTACAATGTTGTTGTACACAGCATCATCTACTTTAAAAATTTCTTTACAACTTGGGCACTTTACGGTGTTGTCTTTCATAACATTTATTTTAATAATTTACCTCTATAAGAATGAAGCATCATAGCTTAGTAAATATAAAAAAAATAATGCAAATTTATTTTGGAATTATTGATAATCATTATCAATAATGGAACTAATTAAATTTTTTTATTTAAAATTAATTATTTCATATAATTTCCCTCAAATGTTCATATATCATGACCATAGCCAAAGTATCTAGCTCACAATATCTCAATAAAGAGTTTGTAATGGCTTTTCTCTCCTCTATTGACATATCTGTATATTGAAGCTTGCCAAATGCTGTTAATGCTGCACCACCGTCTGCTAATTCCTCCATCTCTGAGATCAACTCAAAATCAGGGGTATGCTCATTGAATATTTTAGGCAATGAGAGATATGGATCTTGAATTTTATTGTCTATTTCCTCAAGCCAAATTTTAGATTTTTGAAAGTTCTTTGACCCTAAATTAATTTGTCCAATAGGCTTACTGTATTTTTCTCTTATAAACGTTGAAGTCTCAAATACAGCAGGTAAAACTTTTTTTATTGAATTAGAACCATTCGTAAGAGGGTTGTAATAAAAATGTTTGATAACTTTACATAGATCTATCATATCCCTTTCCCCTTTCCAAGTCTCTTGTGTTATGTTTTTTTTAGAATGACTAATAGATTTTAGGAAAACTATTAATTCATCTTTATCTGCCTCGTTACTCTGAATTAACTGCTCTATAATTGCGTTTACAATAGTATTTTCATGAGAAGCAAACTTAAAAACGCTACCATTATTTTTGGATAATGCTTCCATAAGAGCTCTTGCAAACAGAAAATTTGGATATACCCCAGGTTCTGTACTTATAAATTCGCTAGCATGCTCAATTGTTCCGTCTTTGTGATAGATATGATGTGAAAATTGAAAAGCAACTTGCTCATATGGCTTTTGACCTGCAAAAAAAGGAAGTGGAACTGTAGATGTTTCAAAATCGATAAAATTCAGAGGGTATTTCCAAGAAGCCATTTCTTCCTTTAATTCTTCTTTTAAAACATAGGGAGAAGTTTCCCCTCTAATAGACTTTTCTATTTGAATCCATTGTCTTTCTGTTCTAGAAATTTTTCCCGATTCTAGTTTAACCCCACCAATATGATCTTTACTAACTTTCTCTAATAAAATATCATTAGGATCTTTTATTTTTTGCCAACTTCTAAAATCCCAAATATCGAATAAATTAGGCTTCTTAAAGAAATCATTACCTAAATTAAGTTGTTTGCTCCAACAATATTCAAAACCAGATTTTAAGTTTGAAGATAAATTGTTCGTTTGCACTCTAAATTCACACTTTTTACATTTACCTGCTTCAATAGGGTAATTAAAGTATTGATCTGTAGAGTAGAAATTAGATAATGCATCTATACTTTCTTCAAAATTTAGTGCATCTATAAGCCTATCTTGTCCTTTTTCAATCCTTGACACTAAATTTGTCATATTAACCTTGGATAAAACAGATTCTTTATCTGGATTGGTTAATTTATCAATATGTTTTATAATCCCTGTTCTCTCACTTGTATTTTTAGTAATTCTAAACTTTTGATTTAATCCATCTATAGTTGTTGTTTTGCTTTTATCTGCAAGCATTAAATAAGGGGTCACATCATAGGTTGGATTAGACTTCTTTACGACATGTTTTTGAAAAGCTAAATCAAAAAGGTATGGTTTCCATGAAGACTTTATATTTCTATTTTTTCCAGAAAACTCAAAGTCATTGTCAGGATTATATGATTTTGCTTTTACTTCAATAAGTTCTATTTGATTTCCTTTTTTTACTAAAATATCTGTTCTAATAAAAAGACCTTCGTAAATAAAAGCCGCCTCAAAAATTACAATATTATCTCTTTTTAACAGTCTTGTTGTATTGGCTGCCAATACATCATAGTCATAGGCATCCAATTCTTCCACTAAGATACCTTCAGGGTAATGCATTCTCGCTAACTCCTCTACTTGAAAGCCTCCAGAAGCTAAAGCCATAAGAAAAGAGTCCTCACTTTTTAAGTTTAAAAACTCATTTTCTTTTTTTGTGAAATAAAGTTTGTTGGGGCATTCTAAACCTAATTTATAGCGAGATTTTGTAAGATAGCGTTTAGACATATGTAATTATTTAAATTTTAATGATATTATAAGTTATGGAAAATAAACAAATCAAATTTTCATCCAGTGCAAGAGAAGCTCTTAAATCTGGATTAGATACTTGATGGTCTTTTGACACCACTTTCTGAATATCCTTTTCGAGTATAATTTTGTTTAACTAAAACACCTGTTTTTGTTAACTTCGGTAATCTTTTAATTAAGAAATATTTTTATTTTCCATTTTCCAATAATTTGATTTTTCCTCTGGCATCGTTAAGCCTCCAATATAATTGCCATCTTCCAGACATGAAAAATCATTTGGATCTACTTCAATTTCTCTGACATTAATAATATAACCATTATCTAAACGTTCAAATGTTTTTACTATACCATTAAAATCAATACCAGTAATAGTTTGACCTTTTTTAATAAAAGGACCTCCTCTTGGATTTATATACTCTATATCACCTGGTTTACCACCAACTCTATGGTCTTTAAAGTTTCCTTCCATTAGGACCTTATTTATTCCTTGTTTAGTAAAGGTATAAACCTCACCATTTGCATTTGTATATTCTTCCATAGTAATACGGTACTTAAAAATTCTATAATAATTTGTTTAATACACACTCCCAGTCGTTATATTCGTTCCAAGATTGATTTTCATAATCCCAACCAAAACGGAGTAATTCTCCTTTGAAATTTTTAGCGCCATTTGCTAACCTATCGTCAATTAAATAATCACCAATTAAAAGATCTTTGCGGTGCGTGATAACCATTTTCTTTTTAAATATTTCTCCAAAATGCTCTTCTATCCAAATTCTTTTATCAGAAAAACTACTGGGATTATTCCAAGGTGCAGTCGTTGCAATAAACAAATCATACTTACCGGATTTATGTAATTTTATAACTGATGTAACAGCATTCTTTAATGGTTCTAAATCTCTAAAAACACCCTCTATTTCATCAGGTGATTTTTTAAAATGCATGGAGATTGTGTCATCTAAATTAATTTCGTTTACCTTTTTACCAAAATCGGCTAAAACACCGTCCATATCAATAAAAATTTTTTTCATGATTAATTGTTTTTAAACAACTAAATATAATAAAAGTTGATACAATTAAACAAATCAAATGATATAGAAATAGTTAATATTTTTTGATTTTATAATATGTAAAAAAATGAGAAAAAAATAAAGTTTCAGCTAGTGAATTAGACGTTCAGCTATTTGAAAATTCAAACAAAATAATAAAAGTTATAGTTGCTCCAGGATAAGGAGTATCTGAAGAAATTAGAGCGGGTGATGATGTGGTTACTTGTATGACAGACCATTAATACTTAAATTGCA
>Ga0209197_1000449_pt1 | contig 29179 bp, 23 predicted proteins | sample COGITO_mtgs_1105_4_FD_184802 | JGI IMG/M metagenome (GOLD analysis project Ga0209197, IMG submission 184802) | Pelagic marine microbial communities from North Sea - COGITO_mtgs_110512 (SPAdes) (version 2) | ecosystem: Environmental > Aquatic > Marine > Epipelagic ... | reverse complement strand
AGAAAAAATTAACAATTGAAACAGCTTTTTTAAATGTAGAAATTGCTCCTGAAGATATTTCGAAAAAATCTAAAGAACTACAAGAAACCATAGAAGGTATAGAAGAGAAAGAAGAGCGTTGGTTAGAACTTACTATGAAATTAGAAGATTAAACGCTTACAATATCTGACTCTTTTAATAAGGCTTGATTATTGAACATTAACAGCACTTGCGCAACAGCAACGGTGTCTTTTTCGCAGTAATCTACTATTCTTTGTAGGTTTTTTTCTTCATAATAAACTCTTGCAACTTCACTACCATCAATATCATCTTTAGGAGAAGGAATACCTAAAATAGAGGTTAGCAGTTTTAAGGAAGTATAATGCTTATAGTCTCCGAACTTCCATAATTCTAAAGTATCTAAATGTGGAACTTCCCACGGTTTTTTGCCAAATAAATTCAGTTTATTAGGCAATGCTATTTGATGCACAATCATTCTTCTAGCGATAAAAGGAAAATCGAATTCCTTGCCATTATGTGCACATAAAACATTACTTTTCTTAACAAAATGTTTATCTAAAAGTGCTTTAAAATCAGTTAGTAGCATATGCTCATCATCACCAAAAAAAGAAGTTAAGCGCAACTGCTTTTTCTTTTCTACATCTATAAAATATCCCACAGAAATGCATATTATTTTTCCAAACTCTGCCCAAATACCGGCGCGATCGTAAAATGCTTCTGCTGTAAATTCTTCTTTACGTTGGTATTGCGTTTTCTTTTCAAAGAGAGCTTGAGTTTCTTTTGAGAGTTCTTTCCAATTCTCTTTTTGCGGAACTGTTTCAATATCTAAAAACAAGATATCTTCTAATTTAATGGACAAATTCATAACAATGGGTTTTTCTTTTTCAAAAATAAAGATAGTAAAAATAAAAAAGCTCCGAAATAAATTCGGAGCTTTTAAGTATTAGAAATAATTGGAAACTTATCTAATTACCAATTTTTTAGTAGCTATTTTACCTGCTTCCATTACTTTAAGAATATAAATTCCTGCGTTAATTGCAGATACATCTATAGTAGCGTTAGTGCCAGAAAAATTTGTTGCTAAAACTTTCTTTCCTATTACGTTAAAAATAGCAACCTTCTTTTTACTAGAACTATTGCTTGTTATTGTAAATGAATTTTTTGTAATTGGGTTTGGGTACGTTGCAAAGCCTTTAATTGTGTTATTAGAAATAGAGGCTGTACTATCATTTGGAGTTACATCTGCCCAAGAAGTAGAAATGCGCAAAGCATCTAGTTCTATAAAGGGGGTTTCATTATTAGAATCTTGTCTTAAAACAAATAAATTTATCGCTGCAGGTGCCCCTGTATCCACACCAGATATTGTTGCTGTTGGTGCTGTGCCTTCAAAAGAAGCAGCATCTGGGTTAATCCAAGTACTAACAGTTGAATCATCCATATTGTATGACATCACTACGAAAATTACATCGTTTAAATCATATGTTGCAGTTGTAAAACTTGGATTTGAAGATTCTACTCCATAACCAATATCAAAAGTAGTACCACTTGTATCTGGATTAGGTCTTACCCAAAATCTTGCATCATAACCACTTGCACTACCAGCTAAAGCAGCAATGTAACCACCATCACCAAGATCTATATTTGAACCTGTTTGAAAACCTGTAACTTTTAATAAGAAAGAAGCATATACTGTGCCATCCGTTACATCAGAAAATGCTGTATACGTTTCAGAACCTGTTTCATCAAATGTAATTTTACTACCGGTAGAAGCTTCTAAACCAGTGTAATCTAAATTACCTGCTGCAACTAACATCTCATCTCCGCTATTAAGCATACTCCATCCGTTTTGACTTCCTAAAGTTGAAGCATCTGTGTAATCAAAATGTTCTACTATAGGAAAAGAAACACATGTAGGGCTCGCTAATGTTTCAGAAAAATCACAGCTACTTCCTGCACCTCCAACAATTGTTATTGGAGTTTCAATATATTCTGTCATTCCAGAGAATGTAATTGTACCTTCCGCTATTGTGTCTGGATTATCACCACCAACTGTTACCCCATTAGGCGCTGAAATTGTGTATGATATTCCGGTATTACCCCCTGTAAATGCAATTGTACCACTGTAGATATCTATACCTGATGTTGTTGTATCACAAGTTGTAGCCATATCTCCAAGAGTTAAATCACAAGGTAGAGCAACAGAAAAAGTAACTGTTTTATTTACTGCAGGAGTAATCGCTGTATGTGAATTATCTACCAACTCCATATAAATAGTGTAAGAATTTCCTGGTACAACAGTTATGCTTTCATCATTAGTGTCATATTTCATTGATTGAGCAACAGCTGTATCAGAATTTTGTTGTAAAGTCCAATGAATATGACCATCTACACCCGAACCATTTAAAACACCTACTGTAAAATTAGAGACAGATAAAGAAACGTCAACGGATGAGGTTGAAGCAATTGTAGAGCCATCTGCTGGAGAAGTAATCGTTAAACTTGGCTCTGAAGATGTTGTCTCTCCTATCCATGCTCCAGGATCAAAACCACCAGGTGCATCTTGTGCACCACTTCCAAAGCCTTGATCATTATCAGTATTCCATTCACTAGCAGTCCAAACTGGATTAGAGCTACTAACAGATGCTGCTCTCTCAGCTCTTCCATCTTCAAAGTTATCAGCAGAACTAGCGTTATTTGAGTCTACCCCAGGTGTTCCATATATATCAATAGTAGTATCCGAATCATCATAAATAGCAATTTTATCATCTCCATTGCTGTCTACAGCCCCACCTGTTCCACCAATTATGTCTGCATTAATTCCATAAACTGAAGCGAATGTAGTACCATTAGCCGCTATAATGGCAAACGATCCTGGAGTTAAAGTACCTATTGGAGTTAAATCAACACCAGTCCCTTGCGGATCTACGTTAGCATTGGTCCACCTTCTTAATTCCCAATCAGTTAAATCAACGTCAGAATCACTAACATTATAAATTTCAACAAAACGTGCACCAGCAGAATTATTTGGATCAGCTAATTCGGTAATTATAACTTGCCCAAAAGAAAGTCCGGATATAAATAGGGTTAACAATAAAGTTAAAAAGTAATTTTTTTTCATATTATAAATATTTTAAATTAGTTCACAGTGAAATTACGGAATTTTTACATAAATCTTTATTAAATTAAAATTAATTTAATTTTAACATCTCATTATTAAATAAATGATAAAAATATAGCTTTTTTATACTAAATTATATGTATGTTAATTTAGCATTAAACAATTGTAAACTAAATAAATCTAGTGGTAATTAAATTATATCTTTCAGTTTAAATTACTATTTTTGACTTATCTTTTAAAGAAATCATGAATAAAAACGATATTAAAATCTTGTTGGTTGATGATGAGCCAGATATTATAGAAATTGTTAGTTACAATCTTAAAAGTGAGGGCTATCAAATTTTTACTGCTACAAATGGCATAGAAGCTGTAACATCTGCTAAAAAAAATAGTCCGCATTTAATTTTGTTAGATATTATGATGCCAAAAATGGATGGTATTGAAGCTTGTGAAAAAATTAGAAAAATAAGTTCTTTAGAAAATGTAATTATTTCTTTTTTAACCGCAAGAGGAGAAGATTATTCTCAGGTTGCCGGTTTCGAAGCAGGTGCAGATGATTATATTACAAAACCTATTAAACCAAAAGTTTTAGTTAGTAAAGTAAAGTCTCTATTAAGAAGATTAAAATCTGAAAAAGAAAGTGAAGAAACGTATACTGTTGGAGATATTATTATTGACAGAGAAGAATATGTTGTTTATAAAGCGGGTGTTAAAATATCTTTACCAAGAAAAGAGTTTGAATTGTTTTCTTTACTAACCTCTAAACCAGGAAAAGTATTTAAAAGAGAGGTGATTTTAGATACCGTTTGGGGAAATGAAGTTGTTGTAGGGGGAAGAACAATAGATGTTCATATTAGAAAATTAAGAGAAAAAATTGGTGACGACCATTTTAAAACTGTAAAAGGTGTTGGCTATAAGTTTGTGCTATTAGACGCAGATAAATAAATTTACTTTTATGAAAATAAAAAAAACGTATTCTTATGCGCTTTGGTCAGCAATTTACATCACTTTAACAGCTGGGGTATTTGCTGCAATTTGGTACTTTTTTATTTTAAAAAAAATAAGTTTTAGTGCCATTCTAATTTCTATTGTAGTACTTTTTATTATTTCATTCTTTATTATACAATATAGAGCAGAACACTTTATTTATAGAAGGCTGAAAAAGATTTATGAAGATGTTTCTATTCTAGATGTAAACGATTTAAAGAAGGACTCTGTTACAACAGATATAGAACAGCTTTCTAATAAGATGCAAACCTACGCAGAAGGAAAAGAACTAGAAATAAAGAGTTTAACTGAGCGGGATTCTTTTAGAAGAGATTTTTTAGGAAATGTTGCACATGAATTAAAAACGCCTCTTTTTACTGTTCAAGGTTACATACTTACACTTCTTGAAGGCGGAATGGATGATAAGAATATTCGTTTAAAATATTTAGAACGCGCCAATAAAGGTGTCGAAAGATTGGTTGCAGTAACCAAGGATCTAGATATGATTGCCAAATTAGAAACCGACGGTTTAAAAATAGATAAAGAGGTGTTTAACATTCTAGAAATCATTCAAAATGTTTTTGATTTGGTTGAAATGAAAGCAAAAAAGCGAAATATTGTTCTAAAATTTGATCGTATTTATGAATTTCCTATTTTCGTAATTGGAGATATTGAAAAGACAGAACAAGTGCTAATTAATCTGGTTGTAAACTCTATTAAATATGGCAAACCAGGGGGTACAACTATTGTTACTGCTGATGATTATGATCATAATAAATTTGTAATTCGAGTTATAGATAATGGTGAAGGAATTAAACAACAGCATTTCTCTCGTTTATTCGAACGCTTTTACAGAGTAGACCAAAGTAGATCTAGAGAACAAGGTGGTTCTGGTTTAGGTTTGTCTATTGTAAAGCATATTGTTGAAGCCCACAACCAAAACGTTTTACTAAAAAGTACTTTTGGCAAAGGATCTGAATTTTCATTTACCATGGAAAAAGCAAAATAGAATATTTCTTATACTAAATCAAAACCAATGTCTTTTCTGTAATTCATTTGATCGAAATGAATTTTATCAATACTTCTATATGTTTTTTCCAGAGCCTCTTCAATTGTATCTCCAAAAGAAGTTACTGCCATAACTCTACCGCCATTTGTAACTACTTTATCGTCTAAAGTAGTAGTTCCAGCATGAAAAATTATAGATTCCTTTATATTCTCGTAACCTTTAATTTCTTTGTTTTTTTGGTATGCTTCTGGATAACCACCAGAAACTAACATAATTGTAGTTGCCGTCTTATCTGTTACCGAAAAAGACTTTTCATGTAAGTTTTGATGTGCAACACCTTCGAATAAATCAAATAAATCTGAGGTAATTCTTGGCAATACAGCTTCGGTTTCAGGATCTCCCATTCTAACATTGTATTCTACTACAGATGGATTTCCATTATTATTCATTAATCCAATGAAAATAAAACCTCTGTAATCAATTCCATCTTTTTGTAAGCCTGCAATTGTTGGTTTTACCACCAATTCTTCCACTTTATTCAAAAAAGTTGCATCTGCAAACGGTACAGGAGAAATAGCGCCCATTCCACCAGTATTTAAACCTAGATCTCCTTCTCCAATTCTTTTATAATCCTTTGCTGAAGGTAATATTTTATAGCTTTTACCGTCTGTTAAAACAAAAACAGATAATTCTATTCCTTTTAAAAATTCTTCGATTACAACCGTTGCAGAAGCCTTACCAAACTTCTCATTAGAAACCATATCTTGTAGTTCTATTTTTGCTTCTTCTAAAGAATTTAAAATAAGTACTCCTTTTCCGGCAGCCAAACCGTCTGCCTTTAAAACATAAGGTGGGTCTAGAGTCTCTAAGAACATAAAACCGGCTTCTAAATTTTCCTTTGTAAATGATTGATAACGTGCGGTAGGAACACCGTGTTTTTGCATAAACTGTTTAGAAAAATCTTTACTCCCTTCCAGTAATGCACCATCTTTTTTAGGACCAATTACAGGAATATTTTTCAAATCTACATCTGCTAAAAAGAAATCATGAATACCTTCTACTAAAGGAACTTCTGGCCCTACAACAACCATTTTAATGTTATTCTCTAGAACAATTTTCTTTACTGCTTCAAAATCTGAAAGATCTACATTAATATTTTTGGCTATTTTGTTAGTTCCTGCATTTCCTGGAGCTACAAATAGTTGCTCAACTTTACTACTTTCACTCAATTTTAATGCAAAAGCATGCTCTCTACCTCCAGAACCTAAAATAAGAATATTCATTATGTTGTTGTTGTGTTTTTGTTGATATGTTACTGTTGCAAATATATTTTAAATTCCTTGAATTCCGGCTTTAGAATAAGATACATTTTAAAGAAACCCATAATCAAGTGTAGTCTATTTTTTTAATTAAAACCCCACTTTAAAAAGTACTTTATTGCAGATGAAGTATGTATAATAAATAATTTTATGCTTTTTGAAGAACCTTGTTGATGGTGATGTATAATTTCTACTTTAGGATAATACAGTTTCTTTTTTCCAATTTTATCAATTCTTCTGCAAATATCTGCGTCTTCCATGTATAAGAAGAAACGCTCATCAAAACCTTTTAAGTTTTTTAAATCAGTAGTATTAAAAAGCATAAAACAACCATGAATAAAATCGGGATAAAATGGTTTTTGTAAATCTCTATCCCTGTACTCTCTATTTAAAAATTGATCATTCGAAATTTTTAATTTTCTATTAAGTAAATCAAATAAAGTTGGGTGTTTCCTACAAATATATTGCGGTTTCACACTCGGGTACCGCACTTTTGGAGTCACAAAAGCAACAGTAGGGTTTTCATTTAACGCTGTAATTAAAGAAGAAATTACTCCTACAGAAAAGACAACATCTGGGTTTAAAATTAAATGAAAATTAGAACATAGTTTATTTAGAACAAGGTTATGAGCTGCTCCAAAACCAATGTTTTTTCCTACAAATAGATATTCTATTTCTGAAGATTTAAAGAACGCTTCTAATTTATTAGAATTAGAATTATCAATGAGATAAAGTTTCTTTTTTACAGAGATATTTAAAAATGAATTAACTGTTTTTTTCAGTATTTCGAAGTCATTATTAAATAAAACAATTGAAGCCGTTATCATTATTAATATGCTTTTTCTTCTCCTTTAAATACATTTAAAACAGTCTGTATAATAATTTTAATATCTAAGAAAAAAGACCAATTTTCAATGTAAAAGATATCTAAACGGACTCTGTTCTTAATATCTGATTTCTTTTTTATTTCTCCTCGATACCCACCTACTTGAGCTAAACCTGTAATACCTGGCTTTACAATGTGTCTTTTTAAATAATTATCTACATCCTTTTGATATTCTAAAGATAAAGTTTCTAAATGCGGTCTAGGGCCAACCACACTCATGTCTCCCAATAAAACATTTAAAAACTGAGGTAACTCATCCATACTTGTTTTTCTCAAAAAAGCGCCCACTTTTGTTACTCTTGCATCATTTTTTATAGCATGAATTTTATTTGATTCTTTATTTATTCTCATAGATCTAAACTTATAACAAATAAACTCTTTACCGTTAAGCCCCTCTCTGCCTTGTTTAAAAACTAAAGGCCCTTTAGACTCGAGCTTTACTATTATCCAAAGAATTGGTATTAGCCATGAAAGAATAAAAAGGCAAACAAAAGCCGAAAATAATATATCAAAAAATCTTTTTAAATAAAAATTTTCTGTAAAATCAAACGGTAATTTATTTACGTTTAAAACCATTAAAGAATCGCCATAATATTCTATACTTCGGTTTTTACTGTACAACTCGTTCACATCAGGAATTAATTTTAAAATAATCTGCTTATCGAGTGCAAACTTATTTATTTTTTTTATTTGCTCATTTGATAATGCAGTTAGTGAACAATAAATTTCATCAACTGTGTTTTGTATTGCATATTCAAAAACAGCATCTAGATTCCCTAAATACTCCTTTTTTTTGTGTAACTTTTTAGAAAAAAAACCTAAGTATTTATAACCTAAATTAGATTTACTTTTAAACATTTTAATAATGTTTTTTGTAGAATCATCAAAACCAATTACAATTGTTGTTCTAAAATTATTACCAAAAGATCTGTACTTTTTCAAAAGAAATAACCAGGAAAGTTTAACAAAGGAAATAGAAATAATTGTAAGCATTAAAATTAAAAACTGATTATTAACAATATCACCCTCTTTAAAAATGCCAAAATATGCGAAATATCCAAGAATAAAAAATAGAAATTGTTTTACTAAAAGCCTCAGAAGGGTCAGAACTGCAGTATGCCTGTGTACTTCATAAAAAGCAAAAAAATAAGATATAACCAACCAAAAAAACGAAATGTATGATAAAAAGAAAATATTTAAATATTCTTTATCGTACACAAAGTAGGTTATCGTATTTAATATAACTAAATCTACTACTATTTGTAAAGGTTTAATGAAATGGGAATATCTTTTTTTCAAGTTTTAATTTATTGTTTATATATTTTATTAACGTAGAACTTTCAGAATCATTTCATCCAATGTAAATAATTTTTTTGCAATTGCTTTTTGGTGCTGTTGATCGATTTGCTTGTTTATTAAAAAAACTAATTTTTCAACTAAAATATCGGTATCCCAATTCGTAACAACTAAAGTTAAATTATGTTTAATGAATAAATTTTCTATTTCACTGTTGGCATCTGTGATCACAAAAACCTTGCATCCTGACGCTAATAAATTTGGCATTTTAGAAGGTAAGGAACCTTTAGATGTATTTTCTTTTTGAGGTATAATTTGTATTGTACTTTTATTATACAACTCTTCTAAATTTTCTTTATTTACGAGGTTATGAAAAAAGATTTTTTTACTTTTATTTAGCCTTTTGAGCTCTTTAATTGCTTCCCCTTCAGAAAAAAAATGAAACATCGTATTATCTAATTTTTTTGATGCTTCAGAAAAAAAATTTAATAGTTGAATTGGATTTTGTTTTTCACCTAAAGCACCGGAGTATACCACATGTTTCTTGTCTTTATCGAAAAGATGTTCTAAATCATTTGTGCACTTATCTTTTATGGTGATAAACGGATATTGAACCTCTAGTTTAATTTCTTGTAAAGCATATAACTCTTTTGCTTTCTCCTTCATTTCCTTAGATAGGAAAACTAATTTGGTACAACTTTGATAACATTTTCTTTCTATTTTATGTATAAAAAAATGAACAATTTTATTTATCAACCCTCTTTTATCAATGGAATAAATCTCCTGTAAATCATGAACCATTCCAACCTTTTTAATTTTTTTATTCAAGAATGGTAAAATGGAATAAAAAGCAAAACTTGGCGGAAAAACAGGGATTATAATATCTGTATTTTTTTGATGCTCTCTTATTTTTCTCAAAATAAAGAATGCGAAGCTAAGCTCTAAAATAATTCTTCTTACAATCGTTTTTTTTGAAAAAGCTAAATACTTTCCTCCTCGAATTATTTTAATACCGTTTAATTCTTCTTGGCTTTCTTTTATTTTCCAGTTTGGATAAAAGGGATGATAACATAACACCGTAACATTATGACCATCATCTTTTAAAGCAATGGCAAAATCTGTGTTAAATTTCCCTGTAGAAATTGGTTCAGGGTAAAAAAAAGGAGATATTATTAATATATTTTTATTATTTTTCACTTAACCGTTCTCTTATAATTTTAGCGGGGTTCCCGATGCAAACTTTGTTTGTAGGCAAATTTTTATAGACACTACTTCTAGCCCCAACAACAGTTCCTTTTCCAATGGTAATTCCTGGAGCAACAAAAACATCTGTCGCTAACCAACATTCATCTTCAATTGTAATCTTTTTTGCAAAAATAGGAAAATCTGATTGTAAATAATCATGCGAACCCGTGCATAAATAAGATTTTTGTGAAATAACTACATGTTTACCTATTTCAATCTCCCCTAAAGAATATAAAACAACATCATCTCCAACCATAGAATAGTCTCCAATAGATACTTTCCATGGATAGGTAGTCCTTACTGTTGGCCTTATGATTACCTTTTTACCGATTTTCGCTCCAAAAATGCCTAATAAAAACCTTCTAAACCCGTACATAAACTGAGGTGAATTTTTAAAAAATATAGATTGAACAATCCACCAAAGCTGAACGACAAAAGCATTTCTACCTCTAAAATTTTTTGGTAATTTAAATGTGTTAAGTTGCTGCATCATCTTTAATTATTTTTATAAATTCTCTGCTAAAAATATCTATTGTAAAGTTTTCCATAAAATACATTTTATTATAATTACATATTTCTAAAATTTTAGATTTATTTTCATCTAAGAAAATTAACTTATTTGTTACACTTTTAGAATTTTTTTTCTCAACTAAAAATCCGTTTTTATTATCTTCAATAACATCTACTATCCCTGCATGATTGGTTGAAATAATAACGTTTTTTGTTGCTAAAGCTTCTAAAATAGATATTGGCTGACCCTCCATTTTGTAATAGGTTGGTAGCACAAAAATATTACTCCAATTTAACAACTCTTTCTTTTCCTCATTATACACGACACCAACATAACTGGTATTCTTTAACTTTAAAATTTTACTTAAAATAACATTTTTTAAAGAAGAATCGATATTACCTGCTATTTTTGCTTCATATTTAATTTTTTTTCTTTCTAACTCATGTAAAGAATCTAGTAGCAAAAAAATTCCTTTTTCTTCCATAAGGTTACTTAAATAAGAAATTTTTAAAATACTAGTATCAACCTTTAGATTCTTATCAATCAAATAATTTTGAGCAAAGTTGTTTAGAATATGTATATTCTCTTCTTTTAAAAATGGAGTTAAATTTTGTTTTAAAGAAATAGACAAAACAATTCCTTTAGTAAACTTTGATACTAGAAAATGAAAAAACTTCTTTTTTATTCCTAATAACTGTTGATACTGAGTTCCTAAAAAATTACCATGAACATGTATAATTAATTTTTTATTTAAAATTGAAGAAAATAAAATAAACAATGTATACTTTGTGATCCCAAAAAAAGTTTGACCAGGAGTTATATATACAATGTCATTTTTAAAAACTTTAAAAATACTACAGTTAATTTTCAAAAAATAAATAAATTTTTTAAAAGAAAAGCTTCCAATTGCATCTTCAAAAACATTGTAGGAAGTATTTATAGTATCTACTATAAAATCATTAGAATTTCCTATGATCTCTTTTACAACCTGATTTGATATAGAAACCCCTGAAATTGGTTTTGGAAAAGGGCCTATTAGTAGTATTCTTTTCATTAATTTTTGAGGATTAGATTCCTATAAATAAAATAATTTATCAATAGAGAGAATAAAATCACTCCATTTTGTCTATCCAAAATATTTTCTGTTAGCATAACGAAAACAAGAAGTAATATAATTGAAAATGCAGAATAATCTTTTCTGTTATATAAAAAAATTAAATTTAGTATTATGGACATAATAAACAAAAGTAGTCCAAAAACACCAACTCTTAAAATAATTCCAAGATATTGATTATGTGAGTTAAAGTTTCCAATATAGAGCACTTCAGACTTATCCTTATAACACTCTCTTAGCTCCTCTCCTACACCCCCTATTCCGTAGCCAAAAAGCCAAGATTCTTTTATTTTTTCAAAGGAACATTTATATATTCCGTGTCTTATGCTAGTTGAAGAGTAACTTACAACTTCATCGTAGCTTTTTGTATCAAGAACTTCCCTAAATCTTTTTGCTGTATCTGGAAAATAATTTTGACTTAAAAATAAAATTGCGGTCATAAAAATGAAAAAGTAAAGTAAGACTTTCTTTTTATTTTTGATTTTCATTAAACTAAAAATCAAAAATGAGAGCAGTAAAGAAATTATAACTCCTTTTCTAGATAAAATAAAAACAACTATTACCTCAAATATACCAACTAATAAAAGCATAATTTGATATTTCCTTTTTGCTTGATTAAAGAGCTCAGCAATTAAGAAAAGTGAAATTGATAAGTAAATGGATAAATATATAGGATGATCTTTCATCCATAAAAACCCTTCACTTAAATCATATACAAATCGATTTATATTTACTTTTTGAGTAATGTAATCTCCATAGTTAAATGAGAGCATAAATATAAGTATCGATAACAAAAAGGAGGATGCTATAAATGTATATTTGAAAATATTTCCATATTCTACGATATTGTTTATTGCCTTTTTATTTGCAATTAATAATAAAAAACCTATTGGAAAAATAAATAAAGAAAGTGTTGTCTCTAATTTTGAGATTCCTTCTTTAAAGTTGTCTGAATAGGTTAAACTGATAAAATAAAGAACAAATAAAGAAGCATTCAATAAGAAAAGGTAATTGATCTCTAGCTTTCTTTTTTTTAAAGAAAACAGGACTATTACAATGAAAAAAAGGCCCACTATTCCTTTTATCTTAAATGGCAAAATAGGAAATAAACCTGTTATAATTAAAAACAGTCTTGGTAATATTTTATTTAACTGCACTGAGTAATTCAATTGTGATTTTTTTTAGTTTATTTCTTCTTGAAAAAAAATTTTATCTAGAAGCTCATTAATTATAATAGTAGAATATATAAAATGTCCCATATCATTTGGATGAACACCATCTGGTATTATTGCATTGAACAGCTCTTTATCTTTTGATAATTTAAGCAGATAATTCCCCACATCAATTAATTGAATATTCAGTTCTTTCCCAGCCTTTATCCAAGATTCCGATGTAGAATCAATCTTATTATTTTTCCTTTTTTGTAATCCTTCCACTTTATTTAACAGAATTAAGCAAATCTTAACATCTTTATTTTTATTTTTTATTTGCTTTACAATTTGCTTTAAGTTAACAATTATTTGCTCTGAGTCAATATTTGTGTCATTTAAAGCAAACTCTAAGAACACATAATCTAATTTTTCTTTTAAAAGAACTTCTATATTAATCAAAGCTTTTTTTGCAGACCATCCTGGAAAACCTAAATTCTTATTTATTGTCTTTACTTTTAATTTTTTTTAAAGAAATCTGACACCCTCCACATAAAAGAGTTCCATGGCTTATCTTTACTCACATGCGCCCCTTGGGTTGTTGACTCGCCATACCAAACTATTGAAATTTCACTTTTAGGAATTTCTTGAAAAGAAGAAAAGATTATAAATAAATAAAACAATAAGTGTGTGTTTTTAAAAAAAATCATGGTTAGGTTTTATTAATAAATGTTAAACTTATCCAAAAAACTGGCATACTCCAAAGAAAAGATGCTGCGGGTATAGAAAAAAAGAACCAAAAAATTAAGAGTAAACTCCAAAAGATTTCTTGTTCACTTTTGCTTTCATTAAGTATTCCTAATATTGTCTTATACACGATTTTTAATAACACTAAGAATAGAATTAGTCCTACTAATCCATATCTAAAAATCATAGAAAACGGAAGTATATGTATGTTGTGAACTTTACTTTTTCCTAAAAGAGAAGATCCAAGAACAGAATTATCTAGAAATAATTTACCACCATCAATCACACCTCCAGAACCAGTTCCAAAAATAAAAGAAGCAATACTCGAGGTCCACATTTCAAAAACTACCTGCGCTTCAATCATTCTTTGAGAAATTGAAGTGAAAAAAGGATCAGAGTAATCTATTCCTTCTTCTAATATTATTGCAATTTGATTTATTCTATACCCAATATTGCTTTTAGGGTTGATGAAGTTTAACATTCCTAAAATTATTTCTTGCCTAAATAAGTAAGTGAATAAAATAATGGATAGCCCAAAAAATATAACTGATTTTTTACTAAAAAAAGGTCTAAATATTTTCAATAAAAGTAAGAATCCCATCAAAAAGAAAACAACCAACTGAGTACGATTGGAAGAAAAGACTAAAATTGAATAAGGTATAAAAAACAAAAAAAAGAGTACATATCTTTTATTTAAGATATTTAAAAACATTAAAGCGGCCATTATAACTAATAATATTGCTGGAGCTTTCAGATTAAAAATAACACAAGCTAAGCCTATTATAAAAATTGTTTTAGATAAGTTTACAAAGTCAAGTTCATCATTATGCTTATTTCTAAAAATATAAAATAATAATGCACCTAAAAAAATATATATAAAATCTGTAAATATATATACAATAGGGTTTTTATATAAAACCCCAATTAAGATTGAAATTAGAGCGAAAAAAAACCATCCATACACAAACAACTCTCTCCAAGAACATATCTTTTTAAATTTTAGCTTAAACTTTAGTTTTAAAATATCTAGACTAAAAAAAGCAACCGTAAATAAAATTAGTATAATTCTAAAATACGGCGTTAGTGCAAAACCTTTTGCATCTATATACTTAGCAATTATGTTTAACAGAATCTCTAGTATTATAAATGCGACGATAAACCTATATTCTTTATATTGTTTTTTAAATATTGAACTCAAAATACTTCTACTGTTTTATTTCCTCACTAAGCTTATTGATAATTTTTTGTCTAATTTTAGCAACTTGTTCTTGAACATCTTGTTTTATTTTACTTTTTGATTTTATTAATTCAATGATTTTGTTTTGCAAATCTTTCTTTTGAAAAGTTCGAATATCTAAAACGAACTCTTCTAGGCCGACTAAATTAAAAGTACCTAAAGTTTTTGGTTGGTAAGCTAACGCTATTGTTGGAACATTACCTACTAAAGAAAAGATAGCTGAATGCATTCTGCTACCAATAAATATATCCATTTTAGAATACAAATAAATTAACTCTTTCGGGTTCTGAATTTTATCCAGATTAACAATTTCTGACTCTTCATTTATTTTTTTCTGTAATTCTAGTGAGACTGCAAAATCTCCATCTAAATCACTTACAGTTACTTGTGGAAATATATAAACTTTGATCTTTTGTTCGGTAATATGTTTTAAATCGTTAATTGTATTTGAAATTTTTGAAAGATAATGTTCGATGTCGCGTGAGTTACTTCCTTTTATTGCAAATCTCCAATCTAAAACCGTTATTCCTATTTTTAAATAGTTTTTCCCCTCTTTAAGATTACCATCTAATAAAGTGTGCTTTTTTGAATCTAAAATAAATGCAATATCAGGTAATTGCTCAAGCTTAATTTTTACTTTATTTTCTCTCATAAGGTTTGATGTGATTTCTTCTCTACTATATAAAACATCGACCTTACTAAAAACCTTTTTTAAAATAATTTTATCTAAAGAAAAATTTAAGGGACCTATGCTTTGAGGAAATAAAACAACCTTCTTTTTATATTTTTTAGAGATCCATAAATGATACAATACATTAACAAAGCCAATTCCTAATGGGCCTATTTTTGATGAATATAAATACCCCCCTCCTGCAGACAATATTAAGTCTGAATTTACAATTTCATTGGTTTGTTGCTTCTTATAGAAAAGTACTTTTTTTAAACCTGTAAAATACTTTTTTATGAATCCTTTTGGATTTAATATGTCCCAAACTGGTGGTACAGACCTAACATTCATTTTTTCATAAAAGAGAACATTCTCGTTGTGAAATTGAGACATCACTGAAATATCAACGTTATTTTTAAATGTTAATTTAATTAAATCAATCATAGCAACAACAATTCCTGCATCTCCTCTGTTATTATAAGAGTATGCATTAATTATTAAAACTTTTTTCTTTTGTTCAATCATTTTATATTTTTTAAAAAATATAAATTAAATAACTCATTTTTAATTTATAATTTTTTTAAATTATTTTTTAATTATTTTTCTATAAAAATAAAAAATTCCAGCTGAAAATACTAGCATGGAACTAATCATTATAAAAATTAATACTAAACCATTATTAAATTTTAAAAACAATAATTGAGCTAGAAGAAGAGTAAAAGTAGCTGCAAGAATATGACTATATAATATATACTTTGTAGCATTAATTGCCTTTAATGCTACAACAAATGTTCTTGAAACCCCAAATAAAAACTGATATAAAAAAAAATATAATATGTACATAATTTTTTCAGAGTAAAAAGAATTATCTTGATAGTATATTTTATATAATTGAGTCATTACTAAAGAAGAAACAACTAATATAACGATGAATGGTATCATTAACTTTTTTAGTAATTTTTTTACAAATTCGTTAATACCAGCTAGTTTCTTTTGTTCGAAAATTAAAGACATTTTAACTAACATCATATTTTCAAAAGTAACAAAAAGAACCGATAATACTCCAACTAAATTCTGAGAAATTCTAACTGCATTAAAATCTTCTACATCTAAATATTTTTCTGCTACAAAATATATTCCTTGCGTATAAGTCCAAAAAAAAATAACCCCAAGAACTAACCAGCTAGCATAACTATAATGCTTTTTAAATACTTCCAAAAAAGTCTTATTTTTAGTTTCACTTTTTTGAAATAAGAATGTTTTTATCTTCTTAAATTTAAGTAATATAAAAATAAAAATACCAAACAAATAACTAATTATTAGGCTAATATATATGTTTTTAATACTTAAATCCCCTATTATGTAGAAGAAAAAAATCGTTAAAAAAAAAAAGAAAAGAACAACTGTTGTAGCTAATAAATTTGCGCTAAACTTATTCTGAAAATAAACAAAACTAACTCTTCTTATAGCATCATATATTGATACTACAAAAGCCAGTGTAATAATGTACGGTAAAGAATTTGTTAAAAAATAATAAAAGTTAGTTATTACAATAACACAAATTATTGAGGAAATTAGTAAGAAAAGTAAATTCATTAAAAAAATCTTGTAAAAGTAACTCTTGTTAATCTTTCCCCTAAGAAAGACTTGTAAAGGTTGATTTGCAAAACTAGAAATTACTAATGTGATTATTATCACTATCGAATATCCTAAAAAAAAATCTTTAAATAAATTAACAGAAACAATTTTAGACAAAACAAATATTAAACAGAAGTTTAATAAACTCATCACTCCTTGCTCTAAAACAATTTGATATTTATTAAGTAAAAATTTCATTTTTTATTCTTGAAATATAATTTTAATAATTGGTATATTTTTATCTTTTTATCTTTTTATGAAAATTATATTTCATCTGCTCCAAACTTCCAATCTATATTTAAATCTTTATCGTTAAAAAATTACAACATCTTCTGCATCCGAGTTTTTTATTGATATATATATACATGAGATTTTGCAACAAAATAGATAACTTTAAAAAAGTTATATTTCTTAAACAAACTTTGAACTAATTCTCTATTACAAACATCTCCTTTATGGAAAGTATAATTAGCTATTACTTTTGAATTTCGTGAATCCCCTGCAAACTTCAATAAATCTAAGTTTACAATCACGTATTCGTTATTCTTATCTAAAAGTAATAAAATTAGAACCTATAAAAACTACACATCCTGCGATAATAATTACTTGCATTCTTATTTTTTATAATTATTTAAATAATTATTTAACTGTATTAAAAGTAAAAACAAAATCATTAGTCCTGCGCCTAATAACGTTAATAAGAAAGCATAACTATTTGTTGCTCCTTTTAATTCAGTACCTATTGGCTGAAAATTAGAAATTACATTTATAACTTCATACATGTCAGCTTTACTTGAGATTACATCAATCAAGTCAGAATTTAACTCTCTATTAGTTTCAAAAAGTTTCAATTCTTTTGTAGTTGTTTTTTGCCCCCCTAAGTCTATATTTGTGCCTGTAAATTGCTTTTTTGATTCGGCTACCATTACTTGCATATACATCTTTCTTAAAGAGTCTATTTGCCCTAAGTTCTGTCTAAGTAGAGAATCTGTTCTATTTAAATTCTCATTAGTTAACTCTTTTACACGATCAAAATACTTATTTTTAACAACAGAAGATAAGATTACGTCATCTAATTTGTTAAAAACATTATTTTTTTTTGCAATCACATTTATTTTATGAACCTGATAATCTAAATCATTAAAAGAATTTTTAAATTCTTTGAAACTATAACTACTAACTGTGGCAGTATCTACCTCTAAAACAAAATCATTGTAAGCATTTATAATATCACTTTCATTAGTAATAGGTGCTATTGAAAACTTTTTTATAGAGGCTGCTGTCTCTTTATCTAAATTAAACAAGTTTTGAATTCCTAAGGTATCTTTCTGTACTACTAAGTCATTATAGTAATTTATATTGTTATACAACTGACTAACACTTTTATAGTTTGGTTGCACTAACAAAACAGAACTAAATGAATCTGATGATTTTATTTCTAAAAAAAAACCCGTTACCAAACCAATGATCGCAGCAATTCCTATTTTAAGATTATTTTCTTTAAGGAAAATTAATATAGAAACAAGGAAATGAAAAATTCCTTTAAAAATGCCCCCAATAAAATTAAAAAACTTAGAAAATCCTTTTCCTATAATTAAAAATAAAGAACCTAAATCTACTTCTTCTTCGTTGTTGCTTTTACTATTCTCTTTTTGTTGATTTGTTGACATGTGTTCTTTTTGTTATTACAATTTAATTATTGAAAATTTGTTCTACTATTTTTTGAGTAATAGCATATGTTGGGGTTACGCCTGTCATTCCTAAACCTCCAGATGCCAAAGTTGCACCCGTTTCTAAGGGGTTATCAGATGCATAATATGCATATCTAACTTTAACCTCTTCAGAAATATTTCCTCTAATTTTAGATGCAGATTGTATTGCTTTTTGATAATGAGCACCTTCCATTTCTAAACCAATAACATTCCAGGTAGAATCATGAAAAAACTTTAATAAATCTTTATTTTGCAATGATGTTCCTAAAACTGAAATCATAGAACCATCAAAAACTTCAATTCCAAAACCTTCTAAATCAGCCTTAGTTAACTCGTTTTTAAAAGGATAGTTATCTGCTGTTCCTTCAAAAATATGAGCAGAAGGAATCATGATGTCTCCTTTGCCACCTTCTAGAATTCCTGCTTTACCCATTATTGATATAGATTTAACATCTAAATGAGTTTTACTGTTCTTTTTACTTGCATATGGCTTTAACAATTCATCCATTGTTTCATAAGCTTGTTCACCAAAAGCATAATCCATTACAATAATTACAGCATTCTCTTCTAAAATATCTTTTTTAGAGAACGATAAAATATCGAAGTTTATTTTAGTAGTATCTATAATTTGTACATTTATATTTGTCCCCGAGGTATCTTTTATATAAACAAGACCATTTAAAGAGGCAAAATCCTTTACTTTTTTCTGTAGTGGCTTACTGTCTGTATTACTTAAAAGCTGATACAGTTCAAACCCTTTTAAATCTTTGGCTTCTTTTGGCAAAGCATTTTTTGCATATATTGAATTTAATACACTGTGCATATTTGCACTTATAATGTGTATTGGTCTTTCTAACAAACTCTTCTGGTGTAAAACTTTTTTAATGTTATTGGCCCAAATTTCGCCATAAATATGATGCCCAATTTCTTCTACAAGCACAGAACTAAATGTTACTGTTCTTTTATTATTTTCTATTACCTCATTTATAGCAAGTTTCCCTAACCAATAAATTAATTGAAAAAATCGATCAGGATTTTCCTTTGAAGAGAATGTTTTATAAATATCTAAAACCTCATCAAAAGATCTTCCTAAAATATTACCTACATGCACAATAGTAACCTCTCTCTCTTCTGCAGTAATTCCTTTTTGATGTATTACAGTATCCTCTAAATGTTTCCATTCTCTAGTAAAATCTTCACCATCATTTAATGTAACTCTTTCTTGAATCTTATGAGACTCTATAAATAAAAAGGTTAAATGTGTAAGAATATCATAGATTTCAGAGCGTCCTCTGGTAATCTCTATATTCATTTGATTTTTATCTATTCTGTAGCAATTTCTTCTTCTCTTTGGTGGAATAATTGAATTAAAATGTGAGCTTTTATATCCCTCATCTGCCGTTAAATTAATATATTGGCACTCTTCTATTCCTTCAGGAAGGCGCTCTATTACATAGGTTAAGCCACTTAGCTCAATTCTTTCTTCTGCGATAGAGCCATAGATTTCTGGTCTTAGAAGTAGTAAAGATTTGCGTAAAGTTTCTCCCGAAATACCCATTGGCTTATAAAAGCCTCTACTAAACAAATGACGCATAGAAATGTATAATTTCTCTATAGCATTGGTAGATTCTTGAGCTCTTGTTCTAGATGTTTTATTAAATTCTGACATAAATATATTTAGATTGCAATATAAAGCTATTTACCCGATAAAATTTTACTATATTTTTCTTCATTTTTCAGCAAAGACAATGCTTCAGAAATAGTTTTATCATTCTTTAAATTGTATTGATAAACACCTTCTTTATAAAAATATCTTTCTATGATTTCTGACTTTATTAATTCTAAAATAATGTCTTTATTTTTTGATATTTCATTGATTTTATATATTGCTAATTTTTCTATAATTTCATTATATGCTCTTGAAATATTATTTTCTTTTGCTGATAAAAAAGCTTTTTTAAATAAAGATTCTTGAGGTATCACAAAAGTTGTATCAATTTTCAAATAGTCTACAAACTTATTAAAACTTGAATTTTTGAACTTAAAATTACTCAGATTTTCTAGTATTTTGTTTTCATAGAAGTAGAGGGTTGCAAAATCAAAAATAGCTTTTGACTTTAACAATTCTTCTGTTGTTTTATTTCTGTTAGATGTATTAATTTCAACATCTGGCATTACACCTCCACCGTCATATACTGTTCTTCCGTTTGCAGTTTTAAATTCATTAATTCCTGTATCAGAAAATTTGGGTACTTTACCTGTTTTTGAATCTCTATTCTCATAGTCTAACTCCTGAATACATCTACCACTTGGTGTATAGTATTTAGAAATTGTTAATTTTAACTGTGTTCCATAGGTAAGTTCTTTTTGACGCTGCACCAAACCTTTACCAAAAGAACGCTTCCCCATAATTACAGCTCTATCATAATCTTGCAAAGACCCGCTTACAATTTCAGATGCAGATGCAGAGCGTTCATTTATTAAAACAACAATTGGTATTTCTAAATCTAAAGGATCATTTTTAGTTTTATAAGTTGTGCTCCATTTTTTAATTTTGGCTTTTGTACTGACAATTTTCCTGCCTTTTGGTAAGAAAAAATTAGAAATTCTAATCGACTCTAATAAAGAACCACCCGGATTGTAACGCAAATCAAAAACAAGCTTTGTCATTCCTTGTTTTTTTAATTTTCGATATGCCTTTTTAACTTCAGAAGATGACTTTTCATTAAAACGCGTTAATGCAATATAACCAATATTTTCATCAATCATTTCTGCAAATGGCACAGCATCAATAAGCACTTTATCTCTAAAAATATCTTTTTTAAATATTTTACCTTGTCTATTAACTTCTATAGATAATTTACTATTTGGCGTTCCTTTTAAAAGCATGGAAAGCTCCTCTATTTTTCTGTTTTTTATGGATTGGTTGTCTACAGAAATAATAATATCTCCTGCTTTTAAGCCTGCTTTATCTGCAGAAAAATCTTTGTAAATTTCACTTATCTGAATCCCTTGTTCTATATAATTTACTGCAACTCCTATTCCTCCATACTCTCCTGCTCTTCGTATTTTAGCAGTTTCTACGTCTTGTTCAGTATAAAAACTGGTGTAAGGGTCTAGGTCTTTTAGGGTGTTTTTAATAGCTTTATTAGTAAATTCTGCAGGATTAATTTCATCTACATAATACATATTTAACTCTTTAAATAAAGAGTTATAAATTTCTATTTGTTTAGCAACTTCAAAAAACTTTGATTTAAAAGAATAGGTTAAAAAAACAATTCCTATTAATAATAGAACAATAGCTTTCTTTTTAGAATTAAATGCTCTCATCTGCTTTAACTTTTACTTTATCGATAAACAGGGTTAATAGTTTCTCCATTTTTAAGTATAAATCTTCGTACTTAATTTCTTCCCTACCAATATACGAAATCATAAAAACATAGGGCTTATCTAGATTGTTGTAAACAATTTGTTTTTGCAATCTATATGTTTCCCGCATTAAGCGCTTTAATCTATTTCTATCTACCGCTAATTTATAATTTCTTTTTGCTACAGAAACACCTACTTGACAAGGAAATTCTGACGTATGTACTGTTTGCACATACATCATTCTTAAAGGAAAATTTTTAACAGAATCGCCTTCAGCATAGAGCTTTTCTATTAATTTTTTACTTTTTAAACGCTCTTGTTTTCCTAACGTATTTCTCATCTTTACAAACTTAATAGAAAACAATAACTTTTTAACAATTTCTAATCGCTAACTTTTAAAAAGTTGTGTATTTATTTTTTATGCAGCTTTACAAATAATTCTCGTCCTTTTCTGTTTCCAAACGAATTGTAACAGGTATCCATTTTTTCTATGTTAAAGTACGGATTAAAAAATGCAATGTATGCTTCTTTATTTCCACCAAACGGAGGCTTGTCTTTATTTAAAGGAACATTAAACATAAGACCTACTAATTTACCATTTGGCTTTAAAAGTTCGTTCATTTTAATAACATAAGCTTCTCTAAGATTCGGATTTATGGCACAAAAAAAAGTTTGTTCTATAATTAAGTCGAACCTGTTTTCTAATTCAAACAAATTTCCATTAATTAAATGTTTACTAGGAAAATTAGGAATTCTTTTCTGAATATTCTTAATTGCAGATTTAGATACATCAACTACAAAAACATTTTCAAATCCGTTATTAAATAAATATTCTGCTTCATAAGAGTTTCCTCCACCAGGAATTAAAATTTTAATTTCTTTGTTTTCAAGTTGATCAAAATATTCTTTTAATGGTGTCGAAACTTCTCCCAAATCCCAACCAATATCATTATTTAAATATCTATTCTCCCAAGCATCTGCAGATAAATCCATATAAATTTCATTTTTTATTCTGCACAAAAATACAGTTAATTATATTTAAAAAAGACACCTAAAATGATGGCCAAAGAAAGTTTATTAAAATTTAAAATTTAAAATATCTCCACTTAATTGCAACAATAATAGCTCAATTAATTTAGCATCAAACTTAGCATTATTAGCGGCTGTTTTAGAATTTATTAGATTAATTTGAGCTTGTCTAAACTCAATGGAAGTAACCTGTCCTAGTCTATATTTTTCTTGAGTTCTGTCAAAATTATTCTGAGTAGTTTGTATATTTTTCTCCTGGGATTTTAGAACAAATAACTGATTTTTATAGTTCTCCCAGGTATTTTTTACGCTATTTCGAATGGTTACTTTCTGTTGCTCAAATAAAATTTGTTGATTTTCTAAAGCAATTTTTGCATTCGCTACTCTTGTTTTTGTAGCTCCACCATCAAATATATTCCAACTTAAATTTAAACCTGCATTTAATCCGTCTGAAGTAATTAGTCGAGCCCCAAAAGGATTTACAAGGTTTTCATTTTCTGTTCTATTAAAACCATACGAAGTAATGAAATTTAAAGAAGGTAAATAATTCGCTTTGTTTATTTTGATATTAAATTCGCTAATAGCAATGTTCTTTTGGTTTTGTTTTAAAGTGGTGTTATTTGCAGTTGTTTTTTCTTGAAGCGCTTCAAAATTCATCAACTTATTGAAATTTACCGCAGTTTCTACCTGGTAGTTTACATCTTTTTCAATTCCTAAAATTACATTCAAACCGCGCTTTGCATTGCTTAATTGCTGTCTTGCATTGATTACTAAAATGCTATCGTTATTAATGTCTACCTCAGCATTTAATACTTCTAACTTAGTAGATTGCCCGTATTCGTATTGATACTCTGCGCGCTTATACCTTCTTTGAGAAATGGTTAGTGCCTCTTCTAAATTTAAAGTATTTTCAGACAAACGTGCTATTTGAAAATAAACAGTAAATAATTGCAAATAGGTATTCTCAATCGTTTCTTTTACTTGCAGTGCTGTTAAATTATAAGTCTCTTTTAACTGTTGATAATTGTATTTTCTACCCAGTCCATCAAATAGGGTATAATTAAGACCTAAAGAGACATTGTAAGATTTTGTGACTGCACCTGTACCAACTCTTTCGGCATCATTGCCAGTTTGTGGGTCTGTAAAAATAATTTTTTGATTATTATTTCTGTAGTCCCCTCCAGAGTTTAAAGCAGCAGTTGGTAAATATCCACTGTTATAAATACCCGCATTATTTCTAGCAACTTCGAAATTATTGTTTGCAATTTTAATTCCAAAGTTATTTTCTAAAGTAATTGCTAAAGCTTGTTTTTTTGTTAAAATTTCTTGAGAAAACCCTTGTAAAGTTGCTAAAAAAAGAACAATTGCTATTTTAGTTTTATTAGATTTCATCTTGATCAAATTTAGATTCTATAATAGCTCTCTCTACTTCTTCTTTTGTTATCTCATTTCCTGTAATTAGCCACTTTATTCTCATCTTAATAGCATTTGATACAGATAACATCATTGGTAACATTATTAAAGTTAAGATGGTTGCAATAGCAATACCATATGCAATAGAAATTGCCATTGGAATTAAAAATTGTGCTTGCCTACTTTTTTCAAAAATTAAAGGTGCTAAACCTGCAACTGTTGTTAAAGATGTTAAGAAAATTGCTCTAAAACGAGATTGACCTGCTTTTATTAAAGCTTCATCATATTTTAAACCCTCCTTTAGGAAATTATTAAATTTACCAATAAGTACCAAACCGTCATTTACCATAATTCCTATCAAGGCAATAATACCTAAAAAGGATAAAATTCCGATTGCCATATTATGAATATAATGTCCCCAAATAACACCAATCATACTAAATGGTATCATAATAATTAATAAAATTGGCTGACTGTAAGAACGAAAAGTAAATGCAATTACGATATAAATTAAAAGTAAAATAATTGGCCCAATAAGCACTAAAGAATCTGTAGTTTTGTTGGCCTCCCTCTTTTGTCCTTCATAGAGAGGAGTCACTGTCGCATACCTAGACAAGATTTCTGGCATAATATTCGTTTTGATATTCTCTAAAATATCTGTTTCACTCGCATTTAGATCTTTTAAATCTGCCGTAATTTGAATCTCTCTTTGTCCTTCTAAATGATTTATTGAAATATCTCCTCTTTCTATTATATATGTTGCAATTTCAGAAAAAGGAACTCGAACTCCTATTGGAGTTATAATACGCATATCGTCTAAATTCTTAATAGAAGACCTATCTTTTTTATCATACCGAACCCAAACTTTTATTTCATCTTGACCTCTTTGAAAACGTTGTGCTTGAAAACCAAAGAAACCTGCCCTTACTTGAGACATGATAGTTTGCAGATTTAACCCTAACAAATAGGCATTGTCTTTTAGCACAATTCTAACTTCTTTAATACCTGCTGGATCGTTGTCTATGACATCTTTTAACAGTGGATTATTTTCTAACGTTTGTTTTAACTCTTCTTTAGCTGCTTTTAATTCTTTAATGTCATTTCCTAATAACGAAATAGCAACAGGACTTCCCCCAAAGTTACCACCAGATCCAAAAACCAAACTCTCGACACCGTAGACTTTACCTACTTTTTCTTGAATTGCATTTGTAATTTCTGGTGATGAAAAATCTCTCGCCTCACCCGGTAAAAGATTTACCGTTAAACTACCGTTTGCACTTCCAGGACCTACTCTTCTAATTATATTTTCTACAATAGCAATATTACCTGTTTGTTTTTTGGTATATTCTTTATTTACCAACCATACTTTTTCTTCTATTGAAGATATTAAAGAATCTGTAATATTCTCATTCGTTCCTTGTGGCATATTTAAAGAAATCTGAACACGATCACTTGCAACTCTTGGAAAGAAAGAACTTTTAATAACACCTCCTTTTAAAGCAGAAACACTAATTAATAGCGAGGCAATAAACATACAAAATATAAAAACTTTGTTATTTAAAGAGAATTTCAAAAATGGTACATAGTACCCGTCTCTAAACTTCCCTAAAAATGTATCTGCCTTTTTATTAATTTTCTTAAAAAAACCATCAATTTTATTCGTTTTTACAGCTTCTTTATTCTGCAATTTCTTCCTGTCTAAGGCTTTAGAATGTGCAATATGTGCCGGTAAAATTATTAAAGCTTCAATTAAAGAAACACTTAAAGTAAGCAATACAATAGTAGAAACTTCACCAAAGAAGCTTCCAATTCTACCATCAACAAAAAAGAAAGTAGAAAACGCAATGATAGTAGTTAAAATAGCAGAAACGATAGGCGGAATAACTTCCACGGTTCCGTCTATAGCTGCTCTAATTTTAGACTTACCTAAATCATAGTAATGATGATAAATATTTTCTCCGATTACAATTCCGTCATCAACCAAAATACCAATCACAATAATCATCCCAAATAATGACAAAACATTAATGGTAACCCCCAATTGAGCAGCAAAAATAAACATGCCTAAAAAAGATATTGGCAACCCAAAAGCTACCCAAAAAGCTAAACGTAAGTTTAAAAATAGCGCCAAAAAAAAGAGTACTAAAAGTATTCCTGAAATTGCGTTTTTAGTCAATAACCAAGTTCTATCATTTAAAGTTGTACTTCGATCACTGGTAATATTTAATTGAATATTTTGTTGTACCTGATTGTATTTATAAATGTATTCTTTAATTTTATCTGCAGATGAAATTAAATCTTCATTATTAGTATTACTAACTGTTATATCAATGGCTAAATTACCATTGTAAAACAACCTATCTGGATTCTCTGACCAAGCATCTCTTAATTCTGCAACATCTTTTAAACGAATAATATTTCCATTAATCTCTGTTCGAACAATTAGGTTTTGTAGTTCAATACCATAATAAGAACGGTTACTTGCACGAATTAAATAATCTTCATCTGCAGTTTTTATATTTCCACCTGTGATTAAAATATTAGAATTCCGGACCGCATTTGCTACTTCAGTAATCGATAAATCAAAAGCTCTCAAATCGCTTTCACGAACTGCAATTTCTATTTCCTCATTTGGATATCCGGTAATCGCAACTTGAGAAATTCCTTCAATTCCACGAATATCATTTTCTACGTTTCTAGCATATTGTTTTAAAGCCTTTAAAGAAACATTTTCTCCACTTAAAGTAAAACTAATAGTTGGCCTATTATTTTCAACTTTGGCAATTACGGGTGGTTCCATTCCTGAAGGAAAAGAAGGAACTCTATTTACTGCATTTTTAACATCAGATAAAACAACATCTATATTTTTCCCCTTTTCTACCTCTACATTTACGCTTGCTGAATTTTCTCTTGAAACAGAGGTTACTCTTTCTACACCAACAATTCCTTTTAAATTATCTTCAATTTTAAGCACTACACCCTCTTCCATTTCTGCGGGAGAAGCACCTGGGTAAGCCAAAGAAATCCTTATTAATTGTGAATCTACCAAAGGAAAAAAGGAAGATTTCATGCTAATTGCACCTAAAATTCCAAAACCGAAAAATGCAATTATAATTACATTTACCGCCACAGGATATTTTATAAAGTAAGTAATAATTTTTTTCATGTATTACTTCTTTTTATTAATTTTTACAATCATACCATCAAAAGCTCCAGGTACCGCCTTAACTAAAATTGTTTCTTTGTTCTCCAACCCTCTTATAACAACAGTTTTTGTGCCAAAATATGCAGGCTCTACTTGAAAAAGTGTTAAAATACTATCTTTTTTTACTAGATAAACACTTTTATTATCTACCAATAATTTTCTAGAAATTTCAAAGGCATTTAAAATTATTTTTGCCTGCAAGTTTGCTTCTAAAAACATCCCTTCTTTTAAATCTTTATGTTTAACCACTATAAAGGCTTTTATGGTCTGAGAAACTTGATCTACTCTGCCATTTACACGTACTACTTTTCCTGTATATTTTTTTGTCTTTTCTAAATTAGAAAGCATAACAGAATTCCCTGCTTTTAATAGAGATGCGAATTCTGCATTAATAGAAACTTCCATTTCATAAATACTCGGATCTATATACTCTCCTAATTTCTGTCCAACTCTAACTAAAGTTCCAGGACTAACCAACGCTTCTGTTAATGTTCCAGAAAAAGGTGCTTTTAATTGATGTTTAGCAAAACGGACTTCTAAATTCTTTACATTGTAATATGCTGTTAAAATTCCGCGTCCTGAAATAAAATACTTTTCTTTGTCTGAAGAAAAAGAAGGCAATATTGGCACACTTTTATTCATATTAAAACTTTGCAAATACATTTCCCAAGTTTTAAACTCTACAGGGTAATCTAAACGCAAATCTGGTAAAACGGAAGTAATTAAATTGTATAGATTACTTTTTTGAGATTGTAAAGTCGCATAAAACTCATCACTATTAATACTTAATAACGTTTCGTTTTTAGTGAAATTTGTTCCTGCTTTAAAGGCTTTGAAAGCTGGTTTTAAAACACCTTGTACTTCTGAGAATAATTCTATTCTATTTTTCGCCATCAAATTTCCGCTCGCAGATAAAATAATAGGAATATCTACATTCTGGACCTTTTCTACAAAAACTGTCTTTATTTGCTTTTTGAATTTTGGTTTTGGTTTTCGATTTTTTTCTACCAACTGATTCCCAAAAAAAACAGCTGCTGCAACTACTAAAACGCCAAGAATGGCTAAAATAATTCTTCTCATAATAAATAAAAAATTTACCTCTTCTTATTAGAAAAGGTATTCATAATTTGCGCAAAGATACTAATTAGACCAAAGAAATCTTATAAGGTTTAAAAGAGAATATAATAAACATTTTAAATTGAAAACATCAATTTAAAGTTTCTGTAACCACTTTTTTTCAGCATCTTTAACCTTTAAAAAAGAATACGGTCTATTTACTATTACAAAACAATAAAATCTCAATTAATTAATTTGATCTTTTGTAAAAATACAAGCACTGCATTATTTTACACTTCTATAGCAGCAATTCCTTCCCAAACTTGGGAAGCCTTAGGTTGTGGAGGTAATATTTATTTCAACCCTAAATTTTTAACTTCTTTAGAAAAAAACCATTCAGAAATTACTTTTTCATATATCGTATTAGTTGATAATCATAAGCAACCAATTGCTTTTGCTAGTATAAAAATTAT
>Ga0209197_1000447_pt1 | contig 29251 bp, 39 predicted proteins | sample COGITO_mtgs_1105_4_FD_184802 | JGI IMG/M metagenome (GOLD analysis project Ga0209197, IMG submission 184802) | Pelagic marine microbial communities from North Sea - COGITO_mtgs_110512 (SPAdes) (version 2) | ecosystem: Environmental > Aquatic > Marine > Epipelagic ... | reverse complement strand
TAGTCATTAGTAAACGTCTCAGTTAACATCTGTAGCTCCTCTTCACTCATTGTATATGTCTCTCTTTTTTCTTTACTCATTTGTTATTGTTTTAGCCATTGATTCAGGCAAGTTATAGGTATATTTCTTTATTCTCTTATTACTATTAAAATCTGTAGATACAGGACAATTCATTCCTACAGGTGGTTTTGATACTATAGCAAACATATTCTTACTTATATTAAATATATGCATTCCTTTATTATCTGTAACCACGTATAGAAATTGCTTATCTTTTAATTGAGCCTTTTGAAAGTTCTTAAATAGCTTTAGACATTCTATTTGTTTATCTCTATAGTAATCTCTTCTGTTTTTTATCTCTACTATGTAGTCTTTGTCTTCTGCATCATAAGAACTATACTGGTCAGAAGCTCCGACCAGATTAGTTCCTAATGTATTTAAGAGTTTTATAGTGCTCTCTTCATTCATTACTCTCTATGTTTTTTACCTAATAACATAGGCTCATTAATAGCGTATTCACCACCAAATACTACAGCGCATCCTATAGCAGGCTTCTTAAAATTCTTACCATAAGCCATTGCATAGCTTCTAACATCTATTCCACATCCTACTGCACATCCGAATACTTTGTAATTAGCTCCTACTATGTATTCTGTAAACATCTCTGTATGTCTGTGACCTTGCACTGTAGACATCATATCATCTTTAGCTTTCTTAGAGGCTCTACCTGATTCACCGTGAATGTATTGTACGTTATCGTAAATGAATTTAGTATCATAAATCCAATTAGGAGTCTCTAAAACTTCTGCCATTCCTTTAATCCATCTCTTAGGTACACCTCCAGAGAATGCTTTACGTGTTACTATTCTATCGTGATTTCCGATACATACATCCGCTACAGGGAATGCTTTATACCATTTACTTAGTCTTCTTATAGCTAAGTCTAATTCATCACCACCACCTAAACCGTCAGGGTCAGGCTCGTGAAAACTACTGTAGTGATTATCTATTACGTCACCAATAAATATAACCTTATTACAGTTATGTTTAGCGTAGATAGCTTTACAATGAGCTAAGTAACCATCTAAACAAAACGGTTCGTGTAAATCACCTATTACTAATATCTTATCTTCTACTTTTACTAAGTTCTCGTAAGCCTTCTTAATGTTTCCTTTTAATCTCGGTCTGAAATCTTTGTTTTTAGTTGCCATAATTAACTTTGGGTTTAAGTTTCTTTTCTATTATTTTCGCATCTATTAACTCAGATACGTGGTATAGCTCTAAGGCTAATCTTTTATATTGCTCTGGCTCTTCTTTGTTTTTACCTGTAGAATGTAACCAATTCAATCTCATTGCCATTTCGTCAGCTATTACTTCTAACTGTCTGACGTTTTTTTTCTTTAACTTCTTAGTTGTTAGCTCCTCCATATATCTTTTTTAAATCTCTAGTTAAATTAGCTACACAAGGTGAGCAATTAGATACCTTCCTTTTAGCGTTAAATACTCTATTGAAAATATTTACCAACTCTCTTTGTTCTTTTGAACTTACAGAACTTTTCTTAGCTTTAAAAAACTCAGTTAAGTAGTCAAAATCTTCATTTGATAAATCATTAAGAGCTCTATTAGGAAATAATTTATTTAAATCTTCTGCTCTTTTAGCACATCCGCAGTCATCTGCTCCTAGAACATCCGCTACAGTCTCAGCTACTACGTCTAAACCTAAAGCTTTTGTTACATCTGCTATCTTAGTTCCTAATCCTTTGTTAGCAGACTCTCCTAGTATATCTAAAACTACTGCTTTTTTAATCTTTATTTTCTGAGCTATCTTAGCTGGACTTAATCCCTCTGAGTTTAGTAAGAAAATCTTTTCGTTAATATCCATATTATTAAGGTTTTAATTAATATTAAAGCAAATGTATATCAAATAAATGACATACACAAGCTTTTTCTTGTTTATTTTATGTGAGAGTAGTCACCGTTTAAGAAATCTGCATAGTCTTCGTACAAATGCTCTGCTATTATTAACTTACATCTCTTAATAGATAAGTAAATAGTCCTTACTCCTAACTTAGACTCTTGAGCTAAAACTTTAAAGCTCTTACCTGTCTTTAAGTACTTCTTAAATAATTCGTAATCAAACCATTTAGCTTCTTTTTTAAGTACATTGTACATTTTGTCTTCTAATCTACTACAGGCTGGTATAAATGGGTCTACACCTTCGTCTATCCAATTGTACTTCTCTTCAAAATCGTATTGAGTACCTAAGAATGAAAATTTAATATTAGACTTCTTTTTAATGTCATTTAATATAATGCTTCTAAGTACAAAGAACATATAACCTTTTGATACTTTACCTTTAGCATTTACTACTTTCTCGTATAAGTCATCGTATCTACTTAGTCTTAAATAAGCTTCCTGTACGTAGTCTTCTGCGTAGTTTCTGACGTTTACGTTATTACCTGAAATAGCCTTAGCCATTTTGATATATTCATTGTGGTATTTAGTAAGTAATACTAGAGCTCTGTTTGTGTCTTTTATCTGTTCCATTAAAATTCGATTTTAGATTCTGTTTTGCTTTGTTTTAGTGATGGTATTATAATATCTCTACCTGCTATAGTAAATGTTACGTTAGAAGGCATCATACGAAGTGAAATAGGTGAGTCCATAGATGTTGGTCTTCCGCCTGTCTCTGTTTCTTTTACTTTCTTAACGTGAATATCTGAAACCATCCATCTAGTTGGGTGTTGTGTATATCTGTGAATAGCTATTACATCGTCAGCTCTGTTTCCCCATTTACCACCGCCTTCGACGTCTGCCATACTAGGAGGCTTTGGGAAACCTGCAAACTCGTGCTGTGAGTCGTGAGTCCTTCTTAATGCTTCTGTAACTGCGTGACAATTTAACCACATAGAAACGTTTTCTTTCTTACAAAATAATCTCATTTCTGAAGCTATCTGGTAATCGTATTCGTGACCTCCTACAGTTCTTAATAGCTGTGGGTCTTTTGCTAAAGAGTTATAAGGGTCTACTAATAAACCGTCATAGTTCCAAGCATCTTTAATAGACTTAGCCTCATCCATTAAACTTCTAGCTGTGTATATTTTATCTACTGCTATAATTTTAAAGTGGTCATTAATCCATTTAAGTTCTATATCTATAATAGCGTCAGGTATCTTTTGTATTGGTTCTCCTGTTCTAAATTCTAATAGTTTACGAGCTATACTGTAGTCTGTATTTTCAGAAGAGAAAATTAACCATTTAAGGTCGTGCTTCATAGCGTAAGCCATCATTAGGTATAATATAGTAGTTGTCTTTCCTGTGTTAGCGTGTCCTACGCAAATATTAAAAGCTCCTTTCTTAAATCTTAAGTATTCGTCTATAGCTTCTACATCTAAAGGTAATCCCTGTTCTATACGGTCGTATTTGACGTCTAGTAATTTACCTTTGATATGTTCAAGACTTGTTATCATTATTTATTTGTTTTTAGTGAATAAAAAAGGGAGCTTTTACACTCCCTATAGTTTAATTATACTCCTTAAAAAGGTAAGTCAGGAGTAGCTCTACCTGCTGTAGATTGCTCAGACCCTGCAGTCTCTCTTTCTACTTTGTCTGCAGTTTTAATGTTTCCATCTGTCCAAACTACTTTACCATTACCTAAGTAGGTTCTTGGCTCTTTAGCTTCTCTCTGCTCTTTAGATTGCTCCATAATAGCAGAAGCATTCTGTCCGTAAGGGTTTGTATTGTCATCTAAAAAGATAGTGACATTAGCCCATCCCTTGTCGTTAAATACTAATTTCTCTCTGTTAATTCCTAAACTGATAATTGCTGACATAATTTAATCGGGTTTTTAGTGAAGCTCCATTGCTTCGTTATGTAAAGGTAAAGCATTTATTTGGATTTACCTAATTTAATTTAACTTTTTTTTTAATATTTACAATCTACTGCTATTGTTAATTCATATGTTTGATTAAGAGACTCTTCTTGACATTCTATATCTATCTTAGATATTTCTTTAGATACAAATACACCTTCAGACTCCTCGAATTGATTATTATATGTAGTCTCTACACATCCACAGTCTATAACTAATTCCTCTTTTTGACAGCTTGTAAATATTCCTACTATCATTACTAATCCTAATATTACTTTTTTCATAATTTCTATTTATTTAATGTTAAATCCTATATATTCTTTTACACTTAAGTCATCATTAAGTACTACTGTAACATAAGCTGTATTATAAACAGATACACCAAATGAGTTTTTAGATGTAAACGTATATGATGCAGTCGCTACGCTTCCTGACAAAGCAACGAAATCATATTCCTTAAAAGATAATGTATCTGGATGCTTAACGTAATCTTTTACTGAGTTTTTTAATGTATATTGTATCTCAGAATGACTATTTTGTCCTTTATCGTCACTACTGTTAGAACTTGCAATTATTACCGCTACAAATGCTATTAATATTACTGCTAATTTTTTCATTATATTGATTTTAATTTAGTTAATAATTCTGGTGATACGTTAAATTTACTTTGTACTTGAGCTACTGTAGCAGAACCTGCTTTTAAGGCAGTTACTACTTTTACATAACTACTAGAGCTTTCTGTTAAAGATTCTTTCTTAGGAGCTTCTTTACCGTGCTTATTTAAAGCGTCAGCGTCTGCTGTATTGTCAATAGCAAATAAATTACCTAAAGCGTACTTTTTACCATAAGAAGATGCAGAACCATATTTCTGAGGTAAAGACATTCCTTTTTGATTCATATCAATACCTACAATTGCGTTAGCAGATATAGACTCGCCTTCTATATTAGATATAGTAGCTTCACTCTGTAGTACACCGTCAGCTAATAAGCTTTCTGTAATCACTACATAAGTATTATACTTTTGATTTAAAGGCTTTAGAGCTTCTAAAACGTCTTCTGCAGACCTGTAGCTATACTTTCCGAAAGCGTTTGTCTGACCTTTCTTAGCTTTTAGCTCAGTCTGGATGTTACTTAGTGTTTCTCTTAAATTCATTCTATTGGGTTTAATTATTATTCTACAAAGGTAAATACTATTTATTTAATACACAAGCTTTATTATCTATTTTTTTTTCTATTATGTCAAATAAATACGTAAGTGTCTGAACCTCATTAGATTGCGCCTGATAATTTCTTCTTAAAATATCGTTTGACATCTTAGATGGTATTACTCCTTCTATTTCTAGCTCTATTTCTTGTAGTTCTTTATAAGCAAAGAATAACTTAGCCTCTAATTTATTAGAAGCTCTTTCTAGTAATTGGTCTGTAGTTAGTTTTGTTGTTTCTATCATAAGTCAAATATATGTAAAATTTAGTTACTGTGCAAGTTTTTTAGCTATTTGTTTTAAAATATTTTGTTGTTTAATAGATAAATTTTCCCTATACACTATACTGGTGAGAAAAGATACTTCCCATTTATTATTAGTTTTTAATATTAAGCCTTTAATAACATTACGTTTAGATATGATTCGTTTAGTATTTGTCTTAGCTCTTTCTTTTAGTATCTTATTGTCAAGTTGAATATCTTTAGCTTTTTGTTTTTTAAGATTAGCTTCTTTTTTAATAATTTCTAATCTCTTTAAGTTGTATTCTATTTGTTCTTTAGTCATTATTTAGGTTTTTAGTGTTTATTTATATAATTAAGATGTCTGTAAAATGTAGCTTTAGAAATTCCTATTGCTTTATATATCATTTCGTTAGGTACATCATTTGCTACCTCTAGTATTAACTCTATTTTTTTTAATGGTTTTAAGTTTTTACTAGATATTTTTACTATTGTTTTATATTTCTTATCTAATTCCTTCTTAGTCTTTAATTCTTTTAACTGTGTATCTTTAAATATTTTATTATCTCTGTCTTGCAATTCCTTACTCCACCTGTACATTGTAAATATTAAAACAGATTTATACTCTTTCTCTGTATCAAAAAGCTTTACTGATTGATTAATCCACTTACCTTTTATTTTAGCTTTCCAAACATAACTATACCCATCAAATACAGATTTGTGATTTAATAAGTTAGTTAGAGATTTAAGGTCTTCATAAGACCAAGATGTAGTATATTTTTTACTTATCATATTAAAGTAGTTTTTTATGTAATAGTTAATTATTAAGCAAACCTACAAAAAATAAACGAGACTACCAAGTAAAAGTAAATAAAATTCATAATTAAATAAAAGCAAAATCTACAGAAGTCGGAATCTACAGAAGTCAAAATCTACTAAAGACTCTTCTACATAGGTAGAATTATCTGTAGATAAAGTAGTTTGTAGTAGAAGTTTTTAGTAAGAAAAGTAACCAAAAAAAAGGCTTCTTTAAGAGTAGTTTTTTTGTTTTTGCAGAGTATTGGTTTTCAGTGAGTTACGTTGATTTTTGAGACAGATACTTTTTTCTCTTTGTCTCATTTACTAAAAGTTTTGTATATCTTTTATTGCCTTTAGTTTATCTCTAAACTCTTCGAATACTTCCAACCATTCAGCGTCTGACATTTTGTAGATTTGTCTAGATTTTATAAGTAGCTCTTCTGCTAATTCAGTTCCTATTTTAAGAGAGTATTCAAATTGTCTACCATATTCGAACCTATTACACTTTCTACATTGAGCGTGTACATTCTGCTCATCATATCTAGTAGCCATCTTAGCTCTAGAAATAAAGTGTCCGCTATCCGATTCTGTAAAGTGTATTGGTTTGTTGCAGGATATACATTTGCAGTAACCTGAGTCGTTATCTGCGTCTCTTCTACGTACGTATTCGTGAAAGACTTTATCTATTTTAGTTTTCCAATATTTTTGCGTCTTCTTTTTAACTGCCATAACATAAGGTAAAAAACAGGAGTACCAATGTCAAAACCCTACAAAATCTATCGATACTTTTCCCTGTTAGTATTTATTTAAAAACAGTTTTAAAGCGTTTTAAGGCATTACTTAATATATTTGTCCACTACCTTTCTAGCAAAGCTCCTGAAGCCTAAGACATCTATAACAATAGCTCCTAAGACATACTTATACCAATTAGGTAACTTATCTAGGTTTTCGTAAGATATTCTTATGTCTTCTGAAAGATTTGTATATTGAGAAGTATTATAAGCAATTATAAAAGGTGTTACTGTAGCAATAACTACAGGTACTAAAAAAAGGTATGTAATAACCTCGTCTTTCCACGTCTTAGATTTTTGTCTATTAGTGATTAAGTCTATTTGATTGTCGGAATCCGTGTTAGACAGAATCCTATCTACAGTAGCTTTAGTCTGAGCTTCTACAATAGCAAAATCTTGCTTCTGTTTTACTGCTTTTAATTCTGCTTTACGTGCTAAGTAGTCTTTACCTATGCCTAATAAGTTTCCTATTATGCTGAATATATTCATTATCGTTCGTATAAGTTTATAATATAATCGTATTCTTTAGAAACATCAAAAGAAGGACAGGCTTTTGAACTAAATTCATTGTGTCCGTGCAATGTAGCGTCTTCATAAGAAGCCATTAAATTGGAAAGTAAGTTATGTAATGAGTCTTTTTGGTCTTGTGTCCTAGTATCTTTAGGATTTAATTCTCTATCTACTCCACCAACATAAGAAACCCCTATAGAATTTCTATTATATCCTTTTACGTGAGCACCTTGTTTCTCTTCTGGACGTCCTCTTTCTATTGTACCGTCTAATAAGATTAAATAATGATATCCAATATCTGACCAACCTCTTTCTAAGTGCCATCTTCTGACAGTATCTAAACTAACAGGAGCACCTTCTCTAGTAGCTGTGCAATGAACTATTATTTTATTTATATCTCTCATATTAATTATACTTTATGTCTTTAAATTTACCGTTAAGTTTCTCAAAAGTCGTATTCATATCTTTAGGAAGTAAATCTATTCCCATTGCCCACATATCAAAAACAGCTAAAACTCTCTCAAAGTTATTAGGGTGAAAACTACTACCAAATATAGCAGATATCCTATGCTCAAAAGACTGAACTACATCAAATCTAAAGCCTTCAAAAAGTCTTATAACGTGGTCTACATTTTTAGGGGATATTCCTTTACTAAGCCATAGAGACTTAATCTCTCTCACATAATTTATATGCATCTGTGATTGCTTCTCTAGTATTAACTTCTTTAACGTATCTGTTGACATACTAGATATGTCTTTAGTTAATAGTATTTCTCTCATTAAAAACTGACAACTTATAGACTTTTGTTTTGCGAAATCTAAACACATTCTGGACTTTGTAGAATCGTATTTGTTATTCGTGTAAAATTTCATATTAGACACCTCTTTAACTACTCTAGAAAACGTTCTAAATATATCGTGGTCTATAAGAGCTGATATCTTTGTAATTTGCTTCGTGTCTTCTCTAAAAGTAAATTTTTTGAATTTATTTTGTATTTGTTTTCTTAATGTAAAAATAATTAAAGAAGATACAATAGTGGTAGAGATTAAATATTGGTTTTCTAATTTATAGAATAGGTTGTTCAATAAGTCTAGCAAGTTCATTTTTAGTGCATTATTAGTTTTTTTAAAAACAATTATTTATTTATTATATACTTAATAGAGTTTATTTCTTTTTGCATCATATCTAATTGCCTATTCTGAAAATCTATCTGTAGGTTTTGTTCTTTAATAGTTTCAATTAGTAAATTAATCTTGTCTTCCATATTATATCTCCCAACCTCCGAAAGTACTTTTCTTAATTGGCTTTATATCGTCATTATTATTTGTTAAGTATTCACTAAATTTAGTAGGATTAGCACAAAGATAGTCTATAAGTCTCTTAGCATAGTGCTGAGCAGTATCCCTAGTAGCTTCTGTCATTTGTTCCATATCTTCTCTAGTAAGTGTATTACTATTTTCAGAGGTATGTTTAAACACTCCTTTGTTGTTAATAGTATATTGACTAAAAGGTAAGTATTCTAAGAGGCTGTATTGAGCTAAAATAGGTTTTATATATGTAGATACCAAAGAAGCGTAATCACCGCTTAAAGTGCCTCCTATGATGTCTGACTGCAATCTCTCGTATAAATTAGTACCGATTAATTCGTGTACGTGTATATCTTGAGCGATTTCAACGTATTGTATTACTTTGTCAAAATCTATATTCCCTGAGAGAGGAGTGAATCTTACTAAGTCCTCTCTATTAATTAATAATGCTTTACTCATTTTACTTTCTTTTTTTAGTTGGTTTTACATAAGAAGGATGGTGACCTTTGTCTCCTCTATCTATTTGAGCTTCTGCTACTCTTTTGTCGTTTTTCCATTTACCTCTCTTAGGGTCGAAATTAGTTTCTTTAATTGCTTGAGCTACAGAAGTCTTTTTAACTCCATTCATAGCACCACCACCCCAAGCTTCACCGTTAACCTTTTTACGCTTAACATAGATACGTCTTTCGAATTTGTGATAACAATTAACACCGCCTTTGTGCTTCCAAATGCTATAGGGTTGTTTATTATGACCTAAGGCAGAATTAACACCGTCAGACTGCATCTTTATAATGTCTTCTTTACGGTATAATCTACTAGCTGACTCCATAGCTCTACAGAATCCCCTTTGCTTTCCCCCTGAACTCTTACCGTGTTTGTGAGAGCCTTGAACATAAGCGTATCTTACCTTTACAAAATTAGTATCCTGTATAGAATCTTTAGTCCTATTATCTGCAGGAGCTTGAGAAGATAAATTAACTTCGTGAGAGTTTAAAATCTTTTCCCAATCTTCGCTCTCCTCTTCATTGTCATCTACTCTAGCATCTACTAAATCCCATTCGTCTTCGTTTATGGTTTCTCCTTTTTTAGAGAGGTATGTTAGCCATTCTACTTGCTCCTCTGGATTAAAATTTGCAGATAAATTCTGCTCTTTTTTATTGTCTTTTTTATCTTCTTTAGATACGTCTTTAGTTTTGTTTACTGCCTCATTGTCTTCTACTACCTCTGCATCTTCTACATCTTGGTCTTCTGTAGTTACTTCAATAGGTTGGCTAGTAATAAAGAACATTTCTGAAACCTCTCCGTTAGTCTCTAAAATCTCTTCTAAGCCTTCTATTATCTCATCTTGGTAAGTGCTAATAACTGTAGCGTTAAACATCTGAGAAGCTACTAAAATCTCGTCAGCGTTTGAACTAAATCCAGATGCATCTTTAATCCCTAATAACATAGGAGACGTTACTCTGTGTCCTACTAAAATTTTATGCATTGCTTCATTAGCTAAATACTCATAATGAGAAGGTGCATCATTTAAAGAAATATCTTCAACTGTTGCTTTATTATCTGCAGAATCATTAAAAGCTACTATAACTTTCTGACCTCTTGAGCCTGTTAACTTTCCTTTCACATCTCTAGTAATCTCTTGTCTTTGATTAGCGTCAGGGACTCCGTTATTAAAGTTTATAACCTTAGTACCTGAGAATGAGTTCTTTGCCTCATTTAATAAGTAGTCACTAATTTCATTTTCAAGCTCAGCATAAGGTAAAGCTCCACTATAGTCTACAGGACTAAAATAAGAGTATCCACTTACATAAGGTTTTAAAACAAATAGCTCTATCTTCTCTTTAGAAGTTCCGAAAGAAGGAATCTTTTTAAGAACATCTTTAGGTGATTTGTTTACCCAATCTGGATGGTAGTAGTAGTTTTCTATTACTCCGTCAGCATTCATTTTCTCAGGTCGAATAGTATGTATAGGAAAGTGTTTAATCTTAACGACTTTTCTGTCGTTACCTGACTTATTATATATAACTTGCATAGAAGCCTGTCCTAGCATTTTACGCTCCTGTATAATCTTCTTAAGACACCTGTGCCCTATTACATCTCTTAAAGCTTTAACCTCTGCAGAATCAGCTTCTAAGCCTTCAATGCTTAAACCTCTACCGTAGATTAAATCTGATATAGAGCGAATAGATGCATTATTAGTAGCTGACTGTAAATAGTTGTTTATAAGAAATCTATAATAATCATTGTCATCACCGTAAGAGACATAGTCTTTATGCTTCTCTTCTACAGCTTTAGGCATTTCATACCCACTTAAACTTATTAAATCTATCATATTAATTTATTATTACGTATTCGTTTGTAGTGTTATTTTTAACGTACTTAGTATTATTGTGTATAGATACACTATTTGCATCTACATCTGTAGCGTAAGCTTTTCCTCTGTAAACTACTACACCATCTAAAGTAGCTTTAATCGCATAGAAAGCATTATTTTCTAAAGTTAACCCATCTGTATAGAAATCTGCAGAAAGTCTCTGAGAATAGCTATTATTAGCTAATAGGTTGTAATTAGTTGAAGGAGTGCTAAAGTTTACGCCTGCTACATCGTTACCGTCTTTAGTCATAGTCCAAACCAAAGTAGAAGCTACTGCTAATTCAGTAGATATCTTTAGGTTTAAGAATAAGCTTACAGCACCTTCTGTAGTTGTATTTATGTAATTCATTTAGTTACTTTATTTAAAAACAGTTTTAAGCAAAAAAAAAGCTACCTTTTACAGTAGCCTTTAATAATTCAATAATCTAGGTATTAAGCACCTACAGTAATAGCGAAATCAGTTGCTAAAACGCCTACGTAGGACTTAGCTAATCCTTTCTCCATTCCTGCGAATACTAATTCATATCCACTTTTGTCTCCTAAAGAAGCTCCTGTACTTGTTGTAGCATTCATTTCTACACCAAATTCTTCACCCATAACCCATAGTAAACCGTTGTTATCTTCAATGATAATGTGAGGTCTTCCATAAGCTAAAAGCTTTACTTCTTTGTGAGTTGTAGCATCTTGTTTCTTTAAAGATACTGTTAAAGTTTGTTCTGCAAATGTAGTACCGTTATCTCTTGAAGATGTTAACGATTGGTCAAATGTAGATGTACCTTTAAGGTCATATTTAAAAGCAGAAGGCGTAGTCGCCGTTACTCCTGTTATTGTTTCATCTGTTACTGCGAACCCCTCTGGAGCTCCATAGTTGATAAAATAGATAGCGTTCAAGCCTCCTACTGAGTCTTTACATCCTTCTAATCTACCAGCTGAAATATTGCAAGCCATAATTTTTTTGATTTAAGTTATTAATTATTAGATAGTTAGCTACCCCTAATTAAAGAGGTAGTTTAACTAAATATTTATTATACTGCTGGAGTAAGTAATACTATTTCAGAACCGATTGCATAATTTACAGTCGCTGAAAATCTCATCACTACTCTTACATTTTGACTCCCATCAATGTCGCTTAAATCTAAAATTCTTACTTCATTCATATCACTTTGTAAAGAAGTTCCAAACATTAAGTTCTCTTTCTCACCTGCTAAAATTGTACCTGAAGCTAATCCGTTTGCTACAAATAATTTAACACCTTCAAAGTCCATTTGAGTCTGTCCAACGTGGTAAAGGTCTTTATAACCTAAAGCCGCTTGAGCTCTTACATAAGAACGTGCATCTGCTTGAGAGATGTAGATAGAAAGTCCATCGTTTCCGTAGATAGTTGCTGGGATTGCATCTAAAACCTTTCCTAATTCTGAGATGATATTTGAAGAATCTATCCCTCCTGCACCTGCAGAAGCTCCAACTACATCAATTACATCAGCATCAGCAGTAGCTAAAGCGATTAATCCATCAAATTCACCTGCGTTAGCGTCAGCTCCGTTCCATATGTTCTGCTCCATTTTAGAAGCTACTTTACCTGCTACGTGTCCTACTAAGTAAGAAGCGAAAGATTTAGGCACTTCGTCAAAAGAAGAGAAACCTTGCTCAATTGATAACCAATCCTGCTCAAAATCAGCCTTACAAAGTTCTAAATTTACTTGAAAATCTTTAGGTATTAAGTAACGCTCAGTTAAAGTAACTGTAGAAGTTGCAGTAAAATCACAAGAAGCATCAGCGATAATATCACCAACAGCTAATTTTTGCATTACTTGTTTATATTTAATGTTTGCTTTTACTGTGATACCACCTTTGTCTAAAGTTGGTGCACTTAATAAAGCTCCAGCGATAAAGCCAGAAGCCTTTTCACCTGCGTAAGTAGTTGTAATACTTGTAGTAGTTGCCATTTTTTATTTTTTTAAATGTTATTAATATACTTATAAACTCTACTTTGTATAGAGTCTCCTTTTCTGCCTATTCCTGTATTTTTAGAAGATACAAGTTTCTCAGGACTATGAGTTAAGCCTTTAGGCTCTTCTTTAACTTCAGGTATTACTTTCGCTTCCTCCTCAGGTTGACTTAATGCGTTTGTTAATATCGCTTTTAAATCTTCAATTTGTTTCTGCATTTCAGCTACTCTAGGGTCTTCCTTAGGCTCTTCGACTTTGTCTACTGCTTTAGGTTCTAAAATCTCTTCTTTTGCTTCCTCAATAATTTCAACAGCCTCAACTGCTTTCTCTTCTACTATAGGAGCTACTACGTCCTCTACAACGTCTACGCTTTCCTTAGTTTCGGTATTCTCTTCTACAGTTACTTTTTCTACTGTAGCGTCTGTTTTTACTTCTGCAGTTACAACTCCTAGAGCCTCTGCAATCTTTCTTAATGTGTCTTGTGTTTTGTTCATAAGGTTTATTTATTTAAAAACAGTATTGTAAGCGATTTCTACATAGGTTTAAGACACTTAAAACTTTTTTCTATACTAGAGGTTATAAATGATTAGATATTGAAGCACAGGGATTGAACTGTAAAGCCAATCTAAAAACTCCATATTACCTCTACCTAACAGTTTATCGTAAACAACTTCTTTAAGAGCATAAATAAGAATAGCAATTAATCCGCCAATATTACCGAACAATAATACCATAGGGAAACCACTTAAAACACCTACTATTAAGTGAGCTTTATGGTCTGCTCTTATGTTGTTAATAAAATTAGATAATCTTTTCATTAAAATTTATTATCTAAGTAAGATACACCCATAAAAGAGTGTGAACCCTCATTAGTTAAATCTACATTATAAGACTTCCAACCGTAAGGATGGTCATCTAATCCTCTCCACATAACATCTAAGTGCCATCCTGTAGATAGTACAGCTTCTGTTATTACTTCTCCATCTTCATCAACTATTGCAGACTCTAAGACTATATGTCCTAGAGTTACAATTGCGTGATTTGTTTCAATTCCTAAAGCATCAATTTTAGTCTGTGCTTGTTCTTTGCTATTAAACTCGTATTTTGCTATATTCATTTTGGTTATAACTATTAGTGATTATATTGTTGTTAAAGCTGTTAATTGTGCGTCTGTTAAAGCGGTTTTGTATAGTTGCACACTATTAAACAACATTTGATTATATCTACCCGATGAAGTTGCAAAATCTATATTTGTTAATGTTTGTGCAATAGTAAAAGTATTAGTAGAACTATCAACTAAAACCCCATTTATATACACTTTTATATCTCCACTTTTATAAGTAAAAGCAATTTTTAAACTTGTTAAATCACTATAATCTGTTGGATTGTAAAAACTATAAGAAACACCACTATTAAGTTGATAGATAAACCTTAATCTCCCAGCTGTTGCGGTTAATATTCTAATTCTATCGACACCACTCGCATTATTTATTGAGAATAATTGATAGTTATTTATACTTTGTAAAGCCATTTTACTATCTAAAAATATTGTACCCTCTGTTTGTCCTATCAAACTTCCAATTCCGCTATTGGTAGCTATATCGGCTAACCTTGTGGAAATTACTCCTTGTGTAGGAATATACGATGTTGCGTAACTGCCGGCTTCTAATTGTGCACCGAATATGTAAGCATTAAACAAAGTAGATGTTCCGTCAACTCTATACGCTGGATAAACTACGATATTTCCACTTCCAGTTTTAGTAAATGTTTGTGTAACTCTTGTCCATTCTGTATCATTAACTTGTGTGTTTTGCCATAAAGTAGAATCTCCGTTAACTCTTGTTCTCCATACACCACTTTCCCCTTCTTTCGCTTTAATATAAAAACTAAATGTGTAAGTTCCTCCAGTAGAGCCAAGAACAGCAGCTAATCTGTCTAAATTAGAATCAAGTTCAATTAAATCAGCGTTTAAACTTCCATCTGGAGAAATAGATTGGTTTTCAGTTATAGTAGTTCCAGTATTACTCCACCCAGAACCATTAAAATCCTCCGAATAAGTTACCAAATTCGTACTCTGAGGCTCTAATAAAAGACTTCCGCAACCATCTGTATAGTCTATTCTTGGTAGGTTAGATGCTATATCTTCAATTAATCCCTGTGCGTTAACTCTCGTAGCTGATGAGCCACGTGAGAATGTCATATCACCGCTTCCGTCACTTGGTTGTATAGCTAATATACTACCGTTATTATAAGCGGTAGGTGTTAGTAAAATCGATGCTGAATCTAATAAATTTGCCATTATATTTCTATGTTTTCTAATTCTGTTAATATTGCAGTTGTACAGGTTACATTCTCATAGTATGTAGCTCTTGCTTGTAATAAACTTAATAAGTTAGGTATAATAGTAGGTGGATTAATATATCTAATTGTAGTAGTGCTATTAGTTGTACCTGTAGACTGTTCTATATCCCAAGAATTAAGACCATCACTTACTCCTGTAATTGGTCTCTCTACTATACCTGTGTTGTTAACTACGCTAGTAGACTCACTATCTAACCATAACTCAGACTCGTTAATTCCTGCTATTACTGTCTCTACTATACCTGTATTTGTTGCAGTACTTGTAGATTGCTCTATATCCCACGAATTTAATCCGTCACTACTATTAACTATTGTTCTACTCATTATTTCTTTATTTAAAAACAGTATTTATTCATTTACAAATTGTCTGGAAAGTTAGACTCATTTACAGTAACTAAAGTCTTTAATGTATCTATCTTAGTTACGTTAGATATTTGATTACCGCCGTATAGGCTTCCAACTCCCTGAAAGCCTACGTATTCATTCCCTACTATTGGGTATTTTGCTTTTATTACCATATTTTAAGGTGTATTTGTTACTAAGTTTGCATTTACAAAGTTATAACCTGTTAAATCTGCGTTTCCTTCTATATCTGTTATAGTTGTTACACTAGTTTCAATTTCGTAATAGTGAGAAGGTGCATTAGTCAAAAGACTAAGATTTTGAGTAGCTCCACTATTGTATATAGTAGATACGTTTGCAGTCTCATCAGTGTTCCAAATTGCTATTTGATTAAATGTACCGTCATAGTAGTTATTATGCACATTAGAAGCTCTACCAATTCTAAAGATATTATCACTAGGATTAGCTCCACTTATAACTCCGTCATATCCACTACCACTAGCGACTCCTATAGCTGTTTGTAATACTCCATCAATATAAATAGCAAATCTACTGTAATAGTCAGCTGAATCCGCTGGTACACTTCCTGTAGTTCCACCGTCAAAAGTTACTACTACATTCTGCCAAGTACCTGAAGTAAAAGCATTACCTACTACTAATATAATGTTATTATATACAGTACCATAGTTTAATACTAAGCTAGAGCCTCCTTGTTGTTTCAATGTAATAGCTCCACCGTTATAATCGTCTCCTGCTCCGTAAACCATTAAGGTTTGAGTTGAAGTATTAGAACTAGGTTTAACCCACATAGATATAGTCCAAGCATTACCGTCTCCATTAGAAGCTCTATCTAAAGCATTCATATTTACAGGATTACCTTGTAGAAAGCTAGTGCTTCCATTAAAGTTTAATGACTTAGTATTTGTATAAGATATTTGAGCGACAGTTACTGTTACTGTAAAATCTACACTACCTCCTACAGCATTACCTGCCTTACAATTAACTACTATAGTATCTGCACTTGTTCCTAAATAAGATGGAGCAGTACCACTTAATATACCGCTGTTTTGGTTTAATGTCATCCAACTAGGAGCATCTACCTCAACAAATTGATTAACGATATTGTCACTAGATATAATCTGAAAGTTTAAAACATCTGCTTCAGTTACACTAACTGTTTGATTAGCTACTGTAGGTACAAAATTTACATCAGGCTGTGAACCTCCGTTAATAGATTGCTTAGAAATTACAGGAATTGAGTAATAAGCTCTATTCCCTTTAACACCAAAGTATAAGTTAACTGAACCACCTATTGCAGGGTCTGCTTTAGCAGTTGCTACCTTCTCATTATTATCTTCAGAATAGATAGTTAATTTACCATCATCATTGAATCTCATAGAGAACATTCCTTGAATTGTATTAGCCCCTCCTTTTCTATATCCTACTACACCAGCACCATTATTAAAATAGTACGTAGCATTAGTATTAACATTCCAATCAGATGCTCCACTAAAATCAAAGTCTAAAGCCTCATTTGTTGCATAACTAAATTGATTATCTAATTGTTCTTCTGCAGTTGATACACCACTAGAAGCATTAGTATAATTAGTTCCGAAATAATCACCTTGACCGAACTCATCTAACATAAACATAAGCTTCTCACCTTTCTCAATAGATATAGCAGACTTTAATACTGTATGGTCTAATATACCATTAATTATACCTGCTTCAGTGTTAGCAAAATCGTGTACAATATCCCATATATAATCTACATTGTTTATAATTCCATTGGGTAATACTCCATTTGCCCAAGTGTACATTTGCATATTGAAAGATGTAACTGATAAAGCTATAGTAGTCTTTGCTACTGCCACCTCGTTAGTACCGCTATAGTCTATTAGCGTTAAGTGACCGTCATTGCCAAATCTAATACCCATTGCATCTCCGTTAGAGACAACGTATTTAGAGCCTGAGTTAGTAGTTAGTAAAGTACTATTAGAGCCCGCTATAAATCCACCTGCGTATATGAACATTGTACCCCAATTAGAAGCTGTATTAGCTCCACCATTGTAAGCTATAGGTGCTTCTGCTCCATCCCATATACCTAATATTAAGTTAGAGCCTCCGTGACTTTGAAAGTTCCATTTAAACTCAGCTCCCTGCTCTAAAGCTTGTCCAAAATAGAAAGGTAATTGTTGATTTACTGTAGAATCATTTGTAGACGTTGCTACTGCATCGTTAGCATTTGTTCCGTAAGATATGTTCCAGCCTGAATTAGAAGCTAATCCGCTTGAGCCATTAATCATATTAGAAGCGTCTATTGTAATTATAGATGAGTCACTCATAGTTAACTCTAAGTTAGAGCCATTAATAGCTCCACTATTTACAAACTTATTCTCATCTACTCCTAAAGTAGTTACATCTACTGTATAAGATGTTCCATCAGTTAAACTTATAGTTAAATCGTTACCACTTAATACAAAGTTAGTAACATCGTTACCACCTCCACTACCTGAAAATCCTGCAGTATTAGTAAATATAGCGTTTAATTGTACTACAGCCTGATTAAGTACTGAATTTACAAAAGCTCCGTCAATACTTACAGCACTAACAGGTAAACTCTCTACTATTACCTTAGCTCCACCTTTAGATTTTATCTTTATAGCTGTACCGTTAGCAATCGCTTCTAAGGTATTAACTGCGTGAGGTTGTAGTAAGCTTTCAGCTCCTAAAGATAAGTCTCTTAAAAGTATTGTAGAACCTGTAGAGTCTAATCCGAAGTCCATTGCTTGAAATTTAGAATAAGGACTAATTAATTCTAAGTCTTTATCTTCAAATAATCTACTTAATACACTTGTTTGATATCTTGTAGGTGAAGCATCGCCCTCACATACTTGTAATATACCGTCATTAACCTCCTGATTATTTACAGTACTTACTTTGTATATAGTAGCTCTTAATGTAGTATCTTTTTCAATATCTAACGGATGGTCAAAATACCACGTAATGTCATCATTTACAGCATAAGCTCCGTTATCTAAATACTGAATGTAAACAGAAATTCCATTAATAATTATCTCGTATTTTAATTGCTGAGACGCTGTTACCACTTCTGCTACTCTAGTTGTAATTCCTACTCCTGAGATATTGAAAGGAAAAAAGTTTTCACCATCGTATGGAATAGCTGTATCATTAACCGGAGAACCACCTAAAGGAACACTTTGAAAGTCAGCAAATACCCTCATTTTTGGAGTAGATGTTCCTGCTCCTGCTACTTGATTTTCTGCTAAAGATTGGTCAAATACTTCTCCCATTACAGGGTATTGATTATTTTTATTAGATAAATCTTCGTAGTATAAATTAGAGTTACCAGAAGCCATTTTGTATTTTCCACCAATAAAGAAACCGTGCTTCTTTACTTCAATGTTTTTATTTGCTTCTAATCTGTCTGTAATTGGATTGTATTCGAAATACTCAGTTACAATAGGCTTTTTTATCTGTCCTTCTACGTAAGCTATTACTGCGTCTCTGTCCATTCCTAGGTCAGCAACTAAATCTTGCCCAGCCTTGTTTTGAATTCTATTGATATTCAATTTACCAAAGAAGACTCTGTAATTAGTACTACTACCTCTTTTAAATACCGTATTTGATTTAATCTGTATGCGATTTGAAAGTGTTGGATGAGCATTAACCTCTAGAGAACCTATTTCTTTGTTTCTTACTCTTGAGCCATCAAATTGTACTTTACCAGATTTTAAGGTTGAGTATATTTTTACTTTATTTGCCATTTTTTATTTTTTATTTTTGTATGAATAAAGCCATCTCATTCATAGAGATAGTTCCTGTTACATCTGATTTTATTTGAAATCTTACTTTTCCTGCATCACCAACTCCATTAGTATCAATAGTATCACCTACGAAAAACTGAGTACTTATTAAGTGAGGATAATCTTCGTCTGCTCCTGACTCCATTGCTAAACCTGCCGCATTAATAGTAAAGTCAGCTCCTGCTCCTGTATGCCTCTCTAAAAATAATCTAGAATCTAATCTACCTCCATCTTCGTCAGGCGTAAAGCTTAAAGAAGTTCTTAACGTTGCAAAACTCTTTTCTACTAATCCTTCTAGTAAAAATACTATAGGGTCATTTAGAGCTCCTGTGCCTGAAAAACCTTGAGCCTGAGCTGTTTTCATATCTTCAGGTCTTTGGTCTGAAACTCCGTTAGCGTCTATTGTCATAATAACATCCATCCAAGTATCAACTTCCTCGATAACTATTTCGCTAGAAGTAGCTACTCCACCAAAATAGAAAGGAGACAGTATTCCAATATATCCTTGAGAATATAGGTTAGTGCTTTCATTTATTGAGTCAGAGCTTAATATAGAAATCCACTCAGTACCGTTCCAATACTTGTTTTCATTTGTCGTCTTATCAAAGACTAGCTCACCTACATTAGGAGTTAAATTTACTAAGCCATCTGTAGTAACCTCATCAGGTCTAACGTCAGAAGACGAAGCCTTTCTCTCTCTGCTTGAGTTATTATTAATTGCTGTGCTAGTAGATTGGTCATTAAATGAGTTTGAACCGTCATTTACTCCAACTACCGTTCTAGGTGTTACTGCCATAATTATTCTTTAAAGTGATTTATTAGTATTTCTTTTATATTTTCTAAAGCGTTGTCTACTATTTGGTCTGAGAAATTCTGTTCTACATTCTCTGCTACTAATATATCTGCGAATCTACCTTCTAAAGAGAAACCGAATACTTTGTCATTCTTTACGTATTTGTCCCAAATTTCTTTATCGTCTACCTTCATTGAAACCATCCAAGTTCCTTTTGGTACATTTAAACCAAATTTCTTAGATTTATCCATCTCAGGGTCTTCTACTATCCAGCTTTCAAAGACCGTCATTCCGTCTAAAACATCTTTATGCTCTAGAGTTGCATTTGACTGATTACCTCTCTTAAAAAACATCTCAGCAGTCTTAGCTACTGTGTCTTCGCTAAAGAAAACATAGTAATCCTCTTGACCTTTGCTACCTTGTCTGAAAATAGGCTTATCTGGTATTAAAACAGCACCCATAAGGATTTGTTTATCAGGTGAAACCTCAGCTAATAGGATTGGTTTTTCGTCTCCTAAAGCTATGAAGTCTGACTGTATAGCAGGATTAGAAACTAAACTCAGAGCGTGTACCCCGAACATCTCTGTAGCTTCATCTATTATTAATTCTATTAAATTCATTTTATCTTTATTTAAAAACAGTTATTAGTCAATTGAAGCCATATTCAAAGCGTTTCTCCTAAGCGATTGAGAAGTAGATACATCATTCTCCACTACATAAGCTCTCATAGTTCTGTTATTAGTACTTGCTACTGTGTCTGCAATCATATTCTCACCTGCAGAAGTTGCACCTATAACATTAAAAGAAGGAGCACTAACAGGAGAAGGAGAAGCACCTCCGCCACCACCTGAGCCACCACCTATAGAGCTAGTTATACTGTTTAATTTTTTCTTACTACCTGTAAAAGCTTTCACTAAAGAAACAGCCTGTAACGCATAAGAAGCCATAGTAATGATATTCCAAGGGAAACCTACTTTAGAAGACTCTGCCATACCTGAAGCTACAGCCGTACCTGTTTTAGCACCATCTATATTAGCCTCTACTTGAGCACCTTTAGCTCTAGCCATTAAGCCAGACTTTATGATACCCATCTTAGAAGCTAATTCACTTAATTGTATAGCTAATTTTATAGCTTGTAAAGCTCTAGCTATTGCTGTCTCTTTACCTGCTACTTCTGAAGCTGTATCTAAAACACCATACATTCCCTCTATCTTTGCCAATCTGTCAGACTCTTCAGCGTCTCTTAAAGCTTGTCTTTCTAAGTCTAAGTCTTCTTTGTCTTTTATTTTTTTCTCTTTAAGCTTATCTGCATCTTCTTTCTCCTTTATAGCGGTTAATCCTGCGTAATAATCATTTATACGTATTACAGCCTCAGCTTTTTCGGTTTCATTTAGCTTAAGTAACTCTAACTCAGCTATATGTCTAAGTCTTTTACGCTCTATCTTCTCTAATTCTGTCTTATCTTCTGCGTTTTCCTCTATAGTTTTAAGCTTTAAGAAAAACTTCTCTCTATTTGCGATTAATTTAGCTAAACCCTCTTCGTCTTTCTTAGTTTTATCCTCTACAAACGTAGAAGCTAACTTCTTAAGTTTAGTATCTGCTTTCTTTTGTATGTCTACTTGTCTAAGTAACATATCAGAATAAGCTTTATTGGTGTCGTTATTTCTAGCTAATTGAGTGTTTTTAAGTTCTAATATTTGCTCTTTTGCGTGTCCTATTTCATTTGATAACTGAGCTCTTTGTGCTAATAAAGACTCTTCGTCTACTAAACCACCAAAAAAAGGAACATCTTTTAATGCTAATCTAGCATCTATACCAAACTGCTGAAATTCCTTAGCTAATATCATTACATTTTGACCTATAATACTAAACTGAGTACCTCCGTTTTTCATATCATTAACAAACTGAGTGAAAAAGTAACCTACTAAGTCTACTTTTTTCTGTAAAAAAGATATACTAGATGTAACTAATTGTATAGAACCTCTAGCAAGTGTAGACATAATACCTCCACCGTCTTCTAGATTAAGCATAAAACCACTCCAAGCTGAACTAAGTTTAGTTAAATCACCGTTTAAGTTATCTAACTTATCTTCTGCCATCTTCTCAACAGAACCCCCTGCATTATCAAAGGCTGTTTTAAGTTTATCTAACTCATCTGTATTCTCAGCTAAAGCTATTAAGGAACCTTTTGCCCTGTCTCCTACTAATTCTTTTGCTATTGCTAATTTTTCTGCAGAAGATGTAGCATTTGCTAATCTTTTTGATGTTAACGTTAAACTTTCTCTATAAGATTTACCTGTTTTCTGAGCTAAGTCAGACATAATCCTTTTTAATTGATTACCTGCTAAAGAACCTGATATACCTCTATTTGCTAAGACAGCTAAAGATGCTGAAGCTTGTTCTATAGATACCCCTACAGTAGACGCAATAGGTGCAACTTGTTTCATAGACTCTTGAAACTTAGTTATGTCTAGAGATGAACTTGCAAAAGATTTAGCCATAACGTCAGCCACTCTCATAGTATCTGAAGCGGTCAAATTAAATCCCCTAAGAGTACCTGCCGCAATTGATGCCGCATTTGCTAAGTCAGTACCTGAAGCGGCCGCTAAAGCTAAAACAGCATTAGAAGAGGCTAATATTTGGTCTGAGTCAAAACCCATTTTTGCTAATTCCACTTGTAACTCTCCTACTTGAGTAGCAGTAAAGGCTGTAGTTGCTCCTAATCTCTTAGCTGATTGACTTAAAGCGTCTATTGCCTCTGGTGTAGCACCATCTCCTAAAACAGCTTTTAAATTACTCATTTGCTGAGCAAAGTCTCTAGATTGGTTTATTAAACCCATAAAACCACCAGCTAAAGCACCTATAGCTACTACAAAAGCTCCAACTCCTGAAGATATTAGAGCCATAGCCATAGCTTTGATACCTCCTGTAGCTAAATTAGCTGAAGTAGCAACACCTTTAAGAGAAGTACTTAAACCTGTAGAGGCTACAGTACCTTTATTCATTGAAGTAGCTACATTTGATGTTACATTAATATGTACATTCCGTTTTTCTTTCATCTTATTTTTGTCTTATTTTAAACTTTATATATCTCTTAAATTCTTTCCAATTCTCAGGATATTTATTTAAGCCTCTAGCAATGTCTAATTCTGGAGACGTATAGTCTAAGGTGTCCATTAAGTAAAGCATTATTTTAATCATTGTATATCTTTATTTAAAAATACTATAAACCTTGTTAGGTGGTCTTGCTATTGTTGATAACTACATAAAACTATGTATTGACTCAATCATCTTAGAAGTGTATCTTTACCTATATCTCTACTAAAGTATATTCAGAATTACTAAAAGAAGATATTTCCCCCACTAAAGCAATGTCTGAGAAGTTGCCTATCAGGATAGTCGCCTCTTCTAAGACTCCGCTTTGGTTTAAGTAAGTTATCCTTAAGTCTACTGCTCCTGTATTAGTTACTCTAATAGTTTTCTTAGTAAAATAACTCAACTTACTCATACCGACTAAAGTTAAGTCTAATTTAGACTCTCCATTTAAGTAATTAGTCTCTATAGAATTTATAGAGTAAAAAGAGTTGTTTATAGTTAAAGTATCTGACAAAGTTATCTGCTTAACTAAAGAACTAGGTAAGAAAGACTTAAATACTACACTTCTTTTATCTTCGTCAAACATCATAGCAGTAAGCCCCTTATAGAAGTTGTTAAATAATCCCAAACCTACAGTACTATCTATAGCGTTGTACTCGTTTAACTCTTCTCCAAAATACAAACCTAATAATCCTGTAGCAGGAATATCTGAAGGCTCAAAGTCATCAGTAAAGACATTAGATGGTGTTATATATTCTGTAACTCTAGTAATAGTACCTCCTGTGTCATAAGATAAGGGATTAGACGGATAGTTTTTAGCAATATAAGTAAACATCGGTTTAGTTTGTTGCTCTGCTCCTTTTAAATCTGAAAACTGACTATATACTAAAGGAAAAAACACTACAGGAAAACCTGAACTAACGTAACTTAAGTCAAGTAAAGGCTCTAAAGGTACTCTTTGATTAGGTATATCTAAGGTGTATTCGTTGCCTGATAACTTTACTCCTGTTTGTCCTATTAAATCGTATTCTAATTCACCGTATTGTTTACCATTTACTTTCTCGTATCCTATCTCCATTGCTACCTTAGGGTCTGCAAATTTAAACCTCATAGAAGAGAATACATTAGGTCTATTTACGTTATAAGATGACGTATCTACATACTCTGAGATGTCTCTAGAAACTCCATTAGACATAAAATGGTCGAAATGAGTTGTTTTTATATTTAAAGCCTCATCTACCTCAGCAACAATATTGAACATCTTAAACAAAGAAGATAAGAAGTCTAATATCTTCATAGTTGGTAAGTTATTAACTACTTGATAATGTCCTGCATTACCTGTATTAATAGTCGATGTATATAATTTAGCTATTCCGCTTATAGATAGGTCAGCGGGTATTTCTGCTACTGTAATATTCAAATTAATTGTAATACTAGAGTCACTTTCAGCACTAAAAGTTAAATTACCTGATGTATTCCTCATATAATAATAAGCAGTACTACTTCCTGAAGTATCTATTTGACGTACTATTGCTCCGTTAAATTTAACAAATACTGTTGCTTCACCTGTCCAATTACCTTGTATCTTTACCCCTAAATCTCTTTTAGGATAGGAATTTGCAAAAAATTTTATGTAGTCGTTATATACTATAGTTGAATTAAAACTATTAGTATTACCACTAGAGAAAGCTATATCAGTAGACAAAGCATCTTGCTTCTCTCCTGCTCTCTCCTTATCTGTTTTATGTAGCCATAAATATAAATCCCTGACATATGTCTCATCAAATACACCACTAAAAGAAATACTGTAAGCTGAAGCTATATTATCTAATATAGTACCTACTTTAAGAGCTCCTATTAAATCTTGGTCAGTAACTCCGTATTTGTCTCCTGATATAGCTGTATAGTCTCTAAAGCTTATGTTTTTAGCTCCTTCTATATTTATATCTTTATTAGTTAAATCATAAAGCATCCTTTTAGACCTAGAAGCTAAAGGAAATACTAAATCTCTTACTGTATTATCTGAGAAATGAGTAACAGCAGAGAAAGTAGATATATTACTACTAGAAAAATCTAGTGTAGATAGTTTATCTTGTCCTATTTTACGTGATAATTCACTTAATTTACCTATATACCTTACATTATAAGACATAGCCTTACCATTAGACATTTTAACACCTTCAATAGATAAGTTTCCAACTTCTTGAGTAACGTTATTAATAAGTATCTTGCAAGGTATTAATTCTCTAGAGTCTAGTCCATTAATTATATCAATATTGTAATAGTGTTTAAATATAATGTTATTCTTTTTAGATGCTGGAATACTAAAGCTTCTAGATAAAGACGTAAACAACTTCTTAGGGTCATTTAAGTCCTTTACCATCTTCTTTATAGTTATTGACTCATCTTTAAACATATCTAAGATAGGAGGCTGTCCTAAAGAGTCGTCTACAGATAGTAATATTTGGATAGGTATTTTCATTTATCTAATTGTGTTAATATAGTTAGAAGCTGTTTCTACTTCAATAGAGTAGTTTATAAGTTTATCGTTTATATGTGTTTTCTTATCTAATTTAGATGTAGTTATGTTAACAGGTAAAGTTAAAGAGCCTTTCTCTAGCCATACGTATTCGCTTAACATTAGCTCTTCAAATTGACTAACGTAGTATTCTGCTATCCAATCTGAGTTAAGTACAAAAGCTTGCTTAGTGTCCTTTATACGCTTTCTTGAGCTATGTGACGATGTGTTTAATGTCAATGCTCCATAATCTACAGTAGACCTGCTAAATGAGTCAGACTCTACACTTATTTTCTCAGTTGATTTAAGTATAAAAGGAAACTTAGTTTTAAAACCGAATTTATTAACGTAAAGTAAATTTACAGCATCAAACTTAGAGCATCTTAAAACATCTACAAAAACCCTTCTACTGTCTCCATTGAAATCAAAATCTATTGTTGTATCATTGGCATCTACTAATTTAGCCTTAACCATAGTAGTACTTGTAGTAGTAGCTGGAATAATAACGGATATACCATCGTCTACAGTATAAATTGAGCCGTCAGAGTTTGAAAAATAAGGTATAGAATTAGTACCACCGTCTGCAACCATAATTCTAGAAGAGTTTGCTAAGCCATTTATTGTAGCTGTAGGTAATCCTACGAAGTCATAAGAGATAGCGTCTTCGCTATTAGTCAATAAAGGTGTCCAAACGTCAGCGTTAATAATACTTTGTGAAATCATTACTATTCTCGGAGAGTTTCCATCTACTAAGGTAGTTCCTGAAACTTCATATCTAACCCAAGTACCAGATAAAGTTATGTCTCTAAAAAAGTAAGAAGAGTAATCCCCACCATTTTCCTGAACTAGTAATTTTATTACCCCACTTCCCTTAAGATATACAGAGAAAGTAATGTCACTACCTTCTGTTATATTTTGAATAGAATTATTAGAAATATATCCGCCACCAGATTGAGTTAATATATTATATGCTGAGGTATCGCCTATAGGTGAAGTTACTCCACTAGTTGTAGTTATTGTGCTCTGATACCAATCATTTTGCAAATCTATACTAGGTATTAAGTTATTTACATTACTAGACTGTAAGCCTTCAGTACTTAAAGAGTAACCTTCAGATACTAAATAAGTAAAAGTGTCATCTGCTACTATTGTATCTTTTAGTATTATTTGCATCCAAGCAAAACCTGAGCTTAAATCTGTGTTATGAGATAAGAAATCTCTAGCTAATTCAGCTACCTCAAAAGTAGACTTTCCTGCAGTAGGTTCTTTAGATAGTAAGTAAGTATAATTTGTAGGTAAATCTGTCACTACGTCACCCTTCCATAGTCTAATCTCACAGTTAACTACAGAGCCTGTAGTAGCTTTCTGAGTAAAAAAAGGACTTCTTACATTAATGTTTCTATAATTTGGCATCTTATTTTAATTTATTTTTGTTTCTTAATTTCTTTGCTATTTGGTTAGCTATATTATTAGCTATATCGTCTGCTATTGCTCTATGGTAGAGGTTCATAGTAGTATTAAAACGTTTATCGAATGGCTTACTAAAGAAAGCTGTCTTCTCTATACCTTTTTGATAAATAGACTTTGCTATAGCATACTCACTACCAGCGTCTAAACCTTTAGATTGTACCCATTTACGAATAGGCTCTACAGGTACACTTTTCTTGTCTCCATTTCTACCAAACTTATAAGGTGTATTTCTATTCTTTATATAATTAGATTTACTACCCTTTACTCCTTTATCTAAGAACTCACCATAAGCATTCATTTCAAAAGACAACTGAGGCATACTAGAGCCTCCTGTGAATTTACCTGCTAAGCTTCTTTTTTGTCTCTTATTAATATAACCTTTAATAGAGCCATATAAAGCACTCGAAGCATTGTGGTTTCCTTTCGTAAGATTACTCTTAGATTGTTGAACTACATACCTCTTAAACTTATCTAGAACCTGATAAGCTCTAGTATATTGACTCGTTATTCTTAACATATATCCATAGTGTTTCTAATAGCTACTGAAAAGTCTAATCCTACTCCTGCTAATTTGTCTTCAAATCTCTCACTAAAGAACTCTATATTTACATCTTCCTCTAATTGATAACCATCTGAATGCATCTGACCTCTAGTAAGAGCTGAGACTAATTTAGTAGCTACAGCAAACATACTATTCTTAATATAGTGCTCGTTATCATTACCGTAGTATTGGTCTGTCTGAGCCTCTTTAGACTCATCTACCATATCTAATAGTAATACACTCATATTAACAGAAGCCATTCCAGACTCTGCAGACATATTAGCTGTAGTCATTACAACGTGAGCCATTGGGAAAGTATTTTTCTTTAGTAAATCTATGTCAAATAAATCACCCATAGTAACAGAGTTAAGAAGTACATTGCCTTCTAATTCTGTTTTAATTGCGTCTGTAAGTTTAAATAAGTTATTCATATTATCTTTTTTTTCTATATTGTAATCTTTCTATCTCTGCTTTTTCTTTTTCAAACTCTAAGTACATTAGAGCTTCTAAATGATTTACCTCTGTTACTGCTTTAAATTTTGTGACACTACCCTTAGAAAGTGCATAGAGGCTGTTAAACCATCCGTATTTTTTGGAGAACTGTGCCTCTCTAGAGTAGTCAGACTCTCCGTTATTGTCGACTGTGAATAGTGCTGGGAAGCCTGAAGTAACTCTTTTACGATATGATAAAAAAAAACCACCGCAGATGAAGCGATTCCTAAAGGTGCTGATTTCATTATCTCCTGCCGTTCTACTGAAGCGTCATAAGTCTCTACTGTGTAGAGGTTACTGAAGCTCTTTACTATTGGTCTATACATAACAGACATAGCTTTATGAAAAGACTTAGTCTCTTTTAAAGCCTCTTCTAAGTCAATGTACTCTCCTAGTGACATTTGAGATAAGTCAGGTATAAAACCGTATTTAACACCCTCTAACTCAAACTGAGTAGTATGAGGTGTCTCCTGTGACAATACTCCTGCTATTTGGCTCTCTATATCTTCTGCGTCCTTTAAAGGAAACTTACTAACTAAGTTAATGTCTACACCACAGAATATCTCTATAGTCTTATGTAATAAGAAGTCACTATCCTGATTCTCTATATTTATCTTATCAAACTTCTGAAACTCACTTAGAGTTATGTCATTTATGTTAGTTGGTACACTTATAGTCATTATTTAAAGGTTTTATTTAAAAACAGTATAACAAAAAAAGCCACCTCTCTCGAAGTGACTCCATAATTAACAAACAATTTATCTTAATA
>Ga0209197_1000437_pt1 | contig 29673 bp, 23 predicted proteins | sample COGITO_mtgs_1105_4_FD_184802 | JGI IMG/M metagenome (GOLD analysis project Ga0209197, IMG submission 184802) | Pelagic marine microbial communities from North Sea - COGITO_mtgs_110512 (SPAdes) (version 2) | ecosystem: Environmental > Aquatic > Marine > Epipelagic ... | reverse complement strand
AACAGAGTTGTCACTAATGTATTGGTGGCAAGCTGTTCAAGAAAATGATCCACGCGTAGTCCTATATGCAGATGAGTTTAAATACAGTAGAGACCCTGATAATTTCTCAAACTTACACGTAGATTGTTCTGAAATTAGCACGGATCTCAAATCTGCTCACCAACGTGAAGAGCAAAAGAAAGAGCCAACGCACGTAATCCACAGAGAGGAATTCAGGAACTGAATTTCTAAAAGCTATTTCTGGTCATAATTATGTGTATATGTATTGACAAAACTATTCTTATTTTACAAACGGATGAACCATCAGTAACTAAAGCATCTACTTTAATAACAACCCTCAATGCCAACAAACGTATGCATATATAACTTGTACGTTACTTCGTGTACCGGCGTTTATGACCGGTCACACGTTCATAAAGAGCGAATGTGATGACTAATATCGTGAGCATTCGAACTAGCTACCAGGCCACCCACTAGCAAGGAGAGTCTACAGCGGCCTCACTCGCATTTAATGTCGTCACGTTAGTATTTGTAAAAAAAACATGGAACAAGTTCTGAATAAGTGATGTTTTTTCTAAAAGTCAAGAATACATTAATAAAATTATGAAATCATTTCTTAATTTAAGAACCCAACCGAATGTGTGGAGGAATAATGAAATATCACCTGGTGTATTTGGAAAATTTGCTCATAATTCACATCGAGTAATTATTGGCGTGGATTCTGATAATATAGAGGAGTGGTATTATAATAATAAAGGGTGGTATATGAGTTGTTACTGTATAAAAAACCCATTACATATGACTTTAGATGATTTTAAAAAGTTGTTAGAAAAAATTGTGATAAGATTGGGTTTTGATGACGAAGGTAAAAAATATTTCGAAGGAAATTGTGGGGAAGTAATAAAAAAGATGAAAGAATTTATGGATAGTCTTATTACTGTTTTAAATGAGGAGACCCTGAGTGTTCATTGGGGGTATGAAGAAGACCAATATGAAAAAAAATACACAATCAAAAAAAGGTTTGGAGCATTAGATAATTTTATGAAAGAAAATAATATATCTTAAAAAGCTGTTAATACAATAATGAATTCCAAACGACTAAATTTTTAGTCATATTTAAATCATATATTTTTTTTAACAAGGTGGTTGTGGAGCGACGCGATGTCACTGAAGTCTGTTTGATATAAAATAAAGTTTTAATTTGATATAAAATAAAGTTTTAATTTGATATAAAATAAAAGTTGGTCTTCTTGGAATTTTAATTTGATATAAAATAAAGTTTTAATTTGATATAAAATAAAACTATCTCGACCAAAAGTTGACACTCCGCGACATGATAGATTTTTAATTTGATATAAAATACTCTGTTAACTCATAAACACGTCTAAACGTGTCTTTGCTTGTTCCATCGTTTTAATCTGTTCGTCCAATCTTAAACGTTGGATTTGTATTTGTTTGTTCTGTATAAATAGACCGGTAAGCCCTTCTTCGCCGAGACCAATGATTTTTTCAGCTAGTTCCGTTTGCAATCTTTTCAACAGGTCGGGAGATGTGAACAAATCAGTAATCGTCTGTCCCACGTTGTCCACGTAGCGCTTCCTTGCAAGCTTCCAGTATGCTGACAACATATCAATCATGTCCTGTAGTTCTTGAGACTCGTTCGACGCGTTGCCATCCATTGTTGACTGGAGTAGGGCAATCACTTCCGTTTTTTTTACGTAGCCAATCAGTGAAGCGCGACTGTAAGTGTATGCTTGTGCGTCCGCCATGGCTTCGATTTTCTTTCTGGTGCGCTCGTTTCGAATCTTGTTGATAGTATCCCACAAGTAGTGATTCTCTGTTGAGGGCGAGCACTCCTGTTCAAGCAGTTTGTCAAGTCGGACAACCAATTGTTCGTAGTTACGCTTGAAAAAATCCTGCAAAATCACATTGACCCATTTTTCGAGCTGTGAAAAGGGTTGACTATGTTTGGTTGTCAGAGACTGTACGATAGTCGACATCAGCTCTTTGACGGACTCTCTGTACAAAGCCGTTGGTTCTTTCCACAGTCCGACGTAATCTGTCATTAGTGACGTAAAGACTTTAAAATTCATAAAGCCGGGCAATTCGCGCCCACGTCTTGATGCAATCTTTTTTGCCAGGTCTCCTCGATAGTAGACGTTGTATCCCGTGACTACCACGACGTTGCCATTAGTAACCATCTTTTGCCCCAATGGTGTGGTTGATTGTTTGCACCCTTCACCCCAAGCAATGTTTTTCAGTTCTTTGCCAATACTCCATTCCTTATCCTCGCTATCCTCGCTATCCTCATCAACCTCGACGACTTTTCCGTCGAATGTATCAAACTCACCACCAAACCCCGGTCTTGTTGCGAGGATGTCGGCAGCAAACTTATGACGATGGTCACGTTCACTGTACAGCAACTGCTTCTCCGAATAATTGCCCGACATTTCGCCACGCATGTCGCTCAAAATGTCACTGACAACGGAGAAACAAGCAGCGCGTTGTACACCTAGGCCTTCTGGAGGTGTTTTACCCAGTGTCTCCAACTGTTGTTGTGACGATTCCAATATGCAGTCCACCTCGGTTTTAATGTCCGGTAGTGCAAGTTGGATGCGTGAGACCAATAATTCAGCCAGTGCCGATTGCAACGCTTCAATGCCCAGTTGAGAACGATAGTCACTGTACGGACTTGTTTTAAAAAATTCCATTTCACTTTCTTTCGCTTCTTTAAATGACACTTTTTTATTTAGCTGCTCTTGCGAACGATTTTTGAGCATGAAATAGCCATGTTGCAAAGGTCTTTTGATGTTGGTAAGAACTTGAAGGACTTCACCCTCTCCTCCTTTGTCCACAAGGTCTGGCTTAGTCAGTACACCAATTGTACGTGACCCTTCTGGGTCAACTTTGGCCGCACGCTGAAGAATTTCGCTTGTAGCAAGGTCGACATTCGCCGGAATAACAGCCAGAATACAAGTTCGGGGGTTCTCCAGAAAGTGATTCAACATGCTGTCAATAGTTGCAATCACGTCTTCGCTCTGACCATCGGTTGCAGTTCGGACAATCCCTGGCAAGTCAACAATGGTAAGCTCGGGCGCGGTTGGCGTGACCAGTTCCAGAAGAATAGAATTTTTTTCATTCTTCCAATCCGGAAACTTGTCTTTATTTCCTTCTGTAAGCTTGTCTGTAATGTCAAGAATTGCGACGGAAATGTTGCATCGTTCTTGTTCAGAAAATGTCTGTACATACTCTGGGAGCGCGGGACACGAGATTGTAGCCTTCCACACGCTACCATTGCGCATATTAAGTTGGGTAGGACAGCGCGTGACACAACCAGTTCCACGTGGAAATGCGATTCCAGATAATGCTTCGAGAACGGAGGATTTGCCCGAAGACTGGTCGCCCATGACGGCGATTTGTGGGAGGGGGAGGTATTGGCCCACACCCATGGTACGTAGCTCGTCTACCAGGTCAATAATGGGGCCCGTGCGTGCCTTGAGTATCGTTGCAATGTTTTGTGCTGAAGACATGTTTTAATTTTCTTTTGGTTTAAGAAAATTTTGGTCAAGATAGATTTATTTTAAATCAAATTAAACTTTTTTATTTTAAATCAAATTAAACTTTTTTATTTTAAAGTCGCGGAGTGCCAACTTGGTCAAGATATTTTTATTTTAAAGTCGTGGAGTGCCAACTTTTGGTCAAGATATTTTTATTTTAAAGTCGCGCTACACTGAAGGATTGTGTCTGGTAAATTTTATAGCAATAAACATATTACTTCTTCTTCTTGAGAGTCTCTAACGTTCTTAATTAAAATTATTTGATGATTTTTTTGAGAATATTTTACACATATTTTGATCAATAATGGAGTATATCAAATAAATTACGGCGCAGGCTAAAAAAAATGGAGCTTGAAAATGATTTACAAAAAAAAATGGATACTTTAAATCCAAATCTGAGCAATGAAATCGCATCTAATTACCATTTTCATGGTGTTGTCAACTTCGACAAGCAAGAATATTTATCTTGTGACCCGTTTATATTCAACACTGAGAAGGGAATGACAGCTTTGCCAGTGACTTTGCCTCCATGGTCACGCGCACCAAAAACATTGTCAACGTTCTTACATTCCAATAAATTGGGACACCCTCAAAAAGTCCAAAAAAAAATGGTGAAGGGTACAAAATTTGGTCAATGTTTGATAAATTGTGAACGCATGACAAAAATGAATGGTGGTAAAGTAATTTTTGGATATTCTGTTTTTACAGGAACAAAACATACTCTTCTTGAAAAACATTGTGTATATGAGTCACCATCGGGGAAATTGATTGACATTACGCCCGGGGCCACACCGTTAGAAGTGGAACCATACACGTTGTTCTGTACTGACCCTACGTTTGTATTCAACACCTCTGAAAATCGTGACAGAACAATCGAGCAAATGAATGTTACCCATATAATCTGGTTAAGCAGAGCAGAGCTGAAATGGATGAGACGAATCAAATGGTCCGGTAAAGAAATATTTATGTCAGGACCATTAAAAGTATCTAATATCGACCGCAGCCAGGTGCGTTATGGAAAAATAATGGGTTTTCCTCATTTTTTTTTTGTATTGTATGTGTTGTACCTTAACCTAGTCTACTCTCACCTACCAGCCTCATTGTATTGTATTGTATGTGTTGTACCTTAACCTAGTCTACTCTCACCTACCAGCCTACCAGCCTCAAAGTTATGTGGTCCCATAACCCAACATAATCCAAACATAATAATGTAACCCATAACCGAAAAATTAGATCTAAATTTTTAATTGACAATGTTTGTCAAGGTTTTGACAAGGTTTTGTCAAGATAAATGTGAGTGATTTTTCAGCTTAGTATATTTTTCAGGTTGGTTGTCACATATAGGTTACGGATTATGACCCCAAAGTTTTGTGCCCAGGTATTAGCCAATTCCTGTTGGTGTCATCGAAAAGATCCTCAGTCCAACAATGTCTGTACAACCATTTCAGTCATTCTATGATGGTCCACCACAATCGCTACCGTCACTGCCGCCACCGACACCAGAAGATGTGCCGTGGCAGATGCCAACTGATGGCGGCACTGTTCAACTTGGAGACTGGTACGTTGTTTTTTTTTTTTTTTTTGTTTTTTCTTCATGATCTACTAACACTTCCTATAGTCTGTTTCGTTATGTTGACTACACAAAGCATCCCACCAGCAAATGGTCAAAATGGGTGTTGGATTGGCTGCAAATGACCCGAGACGAGTACACTACAACATACAGCCTGCACGAGATACCACATGTCCTGTACCATCTTGGAGGTTTTAACTTGTCAAAGTCTTCCTATGAGAGTGAAACAGAATTTGTTTCAAGGCGATTCTGTGAGCTCCTTGTTGAACTTCTTGATGAGACAGGGTCCAACGCCTATGTACTTGGTCATTTTATTACCCTTCCGTGTCTAAACATGCAGGAACGCACTGTGTCATGTCGCTTCCAAGAGCAACCTGAACTCCTTGATATGCTTTGTAAAAAAATTGGTTGGGATTTTCTTTCTAAATTATTACAAAAGCACTCTGGCAGTTTGGGACTACAGTCACTTGACAAGATGATTTCACTCGTCCCTACCACTGGTATTATCAATTGTTTTGCCAGTTTCTTTTATGAGTGCACGGACCGGGATGTTCGCACATGTCTTCTGTCCGTTGTTGCACAACGACTGGCAGTACCTGACTTTTTTCTGTTTGATGACCACTTGGAAAAATGGAAAGCTATATTGATCAATTGTTCAAAGTATGACAAGTATGACATTAAATCATACAATGATGGACATCTTCAAAACCAGAACGAACAAAAGTACTTTTGTGATGTGGTCCAGTTTTTCTTGGATCGTGCAGACTCAAGAATTTGTGTTACACTTCTGAATGATGCTTCGTTTCTGCTTGGTACCAGAAACGATTTTGCTCCTGTCATTGTTGAAATGTTTCATTTGTTCGCAGATGCTGTGAAGAAGGAGATTTGTTTTGATATGTTTGAATCTGTCGACGAATTTAATCAACTAAATGTTGATGATCCTACATTCTTGTTCAACGATGACTGTGTGAGAGACAAGAATGCTCCATTATGGTCTTGGAAAGGTGCTGAACAGCTGTTTGTTTATGCAATGAAACAAAACCTACCAGTGTTGAACAAATTTCAGTATCGTGGTACACATTTGTATATACTTCCAGACAAAAAGATTGAATTGATTGTCTGTGCTCGTCTTGTTAAACTATTACCACCACTCCCAACGTTGACAACTCCTTTCAAGGACTATGTACGCGAACTAGTTCCTCAAGCTGTGGAACTGACAAATATGCGATTTAAATTTCTTCTTGGACCACAAGTATGGCAGTTGGTGCGCGGTGCACGGGATGCGGTGCGCGCGATGGTACGTTCAAAATTGTTTCCACAAATACAAATGATGCCGATGGACGAGTTCGAAGAGCTCCATGGGTACCCTTTGTCAAGAAAGCAACAAGAACAGTTTCACAAGCGCATTTTTTTTTTGTCCGGGGATTTAATGGACCATGACTCTAACATGTTGATATCAGACTGGGATATCAACACAATACTGGGACAGCTGCTAAAGATGGAAACGTGCACCATTGACTTGACCACCTCCAAAAGAATGGGTACTTTTGCAGATGCACTTGGCCATTTGCTTGTATTGACAGAATATTTACTTGAACGTCGTGCTCAAGGTAAGATGCTTCGGGTCAAGGTTACGTTGTTGGCAGCAGTGATTGCAAAATGTCGTATCATGGTGACGCGTCCACCAAATACCAACAATAATGCCCTTACAGAGGCACTGCTTCCCTACGGTAGACAATTCTTCAACCAAGCATCCGCGAGTGTGCGTGAAAATTTGGCACAAAAAGCGTTGATTTGTTATTCACAAGACAGTTGGAGCACAATAAAATGTGGGTTTTATATTGATTTGGCTAAATTTTTTGCGAGGTCACCACTACTTTGTCATGCTACCAATGGTAAAGAGGGAAAACCGCTGTTATTGTTGGATTGGCATGAGTCAAAACGTGGCTCATCCGAGGTGTGGTTCGTTATCTGGTGGTGTTATTGGCTCCGTGACAACGGGTTCTCACATAAGAAACAAAAGGACAACAATGATGACAAGTCACCACATAAGAAACAAAAGGTAGAGGAACAGAGCACCAACAATGATGACAAGTCACCACATAAGAAACAAAAGGTAGAGGAACAGAGCACTAAAGGCACAAAAAAATAAAACATGTTTTGGACAGGTTTGTAACCTGGAGAATGGTCATCAGAGGCATCCTTGCACATACAAACGGTGGTTGATTCAGCCTCCAACACTTTGTTTTTTATCTGATTTGACCACTTCAAACCAATTTGACACTTTAACAATATATAAAAAACATTATATTAACAAAAAAACGAATATGCATCTATATATATTTTAATCGGGTTTATTGAGAGCGTCTATTACTTTTTATTTCGTTTCGGCCATTTAAAATTGGTCGAAAGTGGTCAATCCAGAATTGTTCTCTTATACGCTGTTTTTTAGGGTTGCATTGCTCAACTAATGAAAATTTTAACTCTGTCGGCGATTTTAACGACCTCCAAAAAGCGTACAGTGGTCTATTGGGCGCTCTTGTATGTCTCTTAAAACATTTATAATGATGTGCTTTTGTGCGTGACTCTACAGAACTTTTGGTACGCCCAATATAAACAACTGTATCCCCATGGGTTACTTTATAAATGGAGGACAAAGAGCTCTTTACTTTGACCATTTCACAAGTGAGACGGAAGAATCTACAAACTCAAAACTTTTTAATTTAAAATAAATTAAAACTATCTACAAAATTCAAAATTCAAACTGCAAACTTTTTAATTTAAATTAAATTAAAACTATCTACAAAATTCAAACTGTAAACTTTTTAATTTAATTTAAATTAAAACCACATAATTCAAACTGCAAACTTTTAATTTAAATTAAATTAAAACTATCTAACATAATTAAACCTGTTGTATTTTAAAATGTACAACTGTTCTAAGAAGGCCACTGACCGCAACAAAGCAATCGTAAATCGATTCGTAGCCGAATTATACAACGATGAAAGCGTTAAAGTGCTTCTGGAGGCCCCAACAATGATGGGGATCCGCATGGCCATGAGTTCTGGCGACAATTCCGATTATCATGTCGTAAATGTGGCAGAGTTACCGGACATGCAGACGCCCTTTCAGCTGACACGTCATCAAGGCACCCTTTTGAGCATTCTAAACAGCGGCGTTTTGCCCAAGTGTCACGTTTTCTATGCTGATTACTGCGGTGCGCCCGTCAAAACCTCGGGACCCATCGCAAAAGACCCCGCACTTGAGGCCCAATTAATTTACAATCATTTGCTTCCGCGTGGTGTCGGTATATTTACCTTTTGCAGACGCGGCTGTAAATCGGCTGATAAAGTGGCTGAGAAACTACTCGCGCCCTATTTTAAGATTGCGACGGTGCACACGTACTCGAATATGATGGTGTATATTGGTGTCAAGCGCACCGCTTCCGACAAGGTGGTTTCCGACATAAAGTACCAATTTGAAGCCGTGAAAGGTAAATATTGGAGCAGGTCTTGTGACTTAATGTCGGTCGAGGAAAAGGCCCTGGTCATGTTGCACCACAACAAAGACATGAAATGCATGAAAGTACAAGACCCTGGAGAATGCGAGGCCTGTCTTAATTGGTTCAATGACCATCTGTTCTTTGTGAATACTTCCGCAACTTCCACTAAAGATGCAACCGCATGTATATGTATTGATTGTTGGAAAGACGGGATGCCAACAGACAGTTACGAAATAAAGGATGACAAATGTGTTTGGAAAACGACACAACAAAATGAAGAACATCAAAATGAAGAACATGAAGTGTTCCAGTGGTTAACCACTCTGGAGCTTGGTCCTGTATTGACAGATGAACTTTTTGAACAATTCTGCGAACAAGGTATTGACAGCATGCATCTCGTATGCAAGGTGTAAGATGTACCGTATTCTAGTAAATTTCGGTGATGGAGAAATCGCATCCTTACTTCCTTGTATATTAACGAGGATTCGACCGACACAACGCTAACCAGTCTAACCACAGAAATCCACGACGAGTACTGGAGAATTGTACGAGAAATACAGTGGGAGAATATATATATAAAAAATCTTTTTATTTGCCCCTAAAGGCGATTTTGCCCCTAAACGTCTCTGTGAAGTTCTGTGTAGGGTTGATGATGGCCTTTCCGCACAAGGCAAGTTTTTCAGGCGATAAATCTTTGTCCACATAATGCTTGTAATAGTACCCGTATTCCACTACTTGTGGTAGTGGCAGTTGAAGTTGCGTTTGACAATACTCTGCTATTGTATTGCAAAATTCGGGGTACTCCAACGCAGCATTGTCCCAGAAGTACTTTGACTTGTCTTGACCAGCCTTCTCTATTTGGAAAATAACCGTGTTAGATATATGAAATCCCCGCTTTTTAATAATGTAATCCATCAAACACAGTTTGGTGAGTGCGTTTTCAATGTCTTGAGGTCTTTCGTGCGTTATGAACGAGCCTTGTGGCCTGTTTTCCGCGTCCACGAAAACACCACCGATCGCGATGCAGTTAATCAACCCAAATGTCTTGACCGGACTGTCTCCAAAGTTCAGTACTACTTCCCCTTGTCTACACAGCACATTGCCCGTGTGACTCTGTTTCTTTACCACATGTTGCATAGCTTGTCTCGTGTCTTGGTTTGTCTCGTGTCTTGGTTTGTCTCGTGTCTTGGTTTGGAGTAGCGTGAGTTTATTTTAAATTAAATTAAAATAGCATTTTTTTGCTTGACGTGCTGAAATATTGTAGACTATCATCAACTAAAGATTCCAGATTCAACCGTATAAGCATATATAATATTTAGATTACGATAACAGGTTTTTAATTCAATTAGATTAGTTTTTTTATTGTATAAAGCTTTCATAACAAACATACCTCGAAGACGACCTGTTTTGCCACGTAAACGTTCTGAAATTGATTTTTGGGTGTTCTTTACTTTGGTGGACATTCTTGTTTGGTCAATGTACATGTGTAGTGCATCTTGTAGACGTTCAGCAGCATGTGAGCGCACGGTAGAATTCTCTTCTAACGATTTTTTGTAGGAATTCGCGATGCGTATGACATACAGCAGTCGACGTGTAATATCGTCTTCTCCTCGGACTTCTTCACCGTCCAATGTTGGTGAAGGACGAACACAATTGGGTGGGCATCCCGTGTCTGTTGGCCACTGTCAACGGTCACAGGATTGACGAAGTTTATGCCGTCATTCTTTTCAAGCTCCGTCACAAGCTTGCTGACATTTACATTGTGTGCTTGTGTGCCAGCAATGATAAGGTCAAACTCAGTCTTGAACTTGAGACGACGAGATTCCTCCGCAACACGTTTGTAAAAGCTGTCGATGTGTGCTGTATCGTCGTGGTGTCGTTCCGAGGTTGGTAACGACCCTGGATGGGCATGAAAAGACCACGTTAGAGGATATTCGCCCGGTACTCTGGAAGTCAGTATGACAAAGGTGTCATCCACAACATCATGGCAGAGAATAGCCGCCACTTGTTTTTCGCCTTCCTGCGCATGCGCATGGTTCCAAAAATGCGTCCGCCTGTTGCTCTGTATTTAACTATGCCATATTTGTTGATGTTTTCGAACATAGTGGATGTTACATAATATGGGTCGTCCGTATCGACGTAGATACCCATCGAACCAGAGGTGCGCCCTACGGGGCACCTGTCACAAGTTGTTTTTCCTTTTATCATATTGAAATATCCCTCTGGGCAATTCACACATAACCCCGCTGAAAATTGGGTACCGGCAGTAAGTCCGTCCGCATATCGTCCTTCTGCGCACTGCCCACCCATGCCAAACGCTTTCAATACAGTGGTCCATGCTTGACCATCTAACGTTGCAGCAAACAATTCGTATATCTCTTTAGCGTGGTGTGGCGTGATGCCTAAACATAACACGACCAATAATAAAATATGTCGTAACATTTATTTTATCATATATATATAAATAGTACAAAAACGTGATCGAGTAAACATCCTGAACCCTATATAAGGAATGTTCTGTTGTATAATGGAATCACAATACCTACAATTGCTGGCGGAAATCCTAAGCACAGGCTCGTCCAAAGAAACGCGCAATGGACGTGTTCTCTCCAAATTCGGTGCGCAATTGCACTGTGACTTATCTGACGGATTCCCGCTGCTGACCACCAAGAAAATGTTCTGGCGTGGCATCGTCGAAGAACTGTCGTGGTTTCTACGCGGCTCCACCAACGTCCAAGAACTCAGAGACAAAAAAATCCACATTTGGGACGGAAATTCTGCCGACAGAGACTACGACGCCGGTCCCGTATACGGATTTCAATGGCGACACTTTGGTGCTGAATACACCGACTGCCATGCCGACTACACGGGTCAGGGCATCGACCAAGTGAGCCAAATCATCCGGCTCATCAAGACCGACCCATCATCTCGGCGTATGGTGCTTTCGTCGTGGTGTCCCTCTCAACAAGATAAAATGTGCCTGCCACCGTGTCACGTGATGTACCAATTTTACGTGGAAGAAGACGGACGCGTTTCGTGCATGATGACGCAGCGCTCGGCCGACGTCTTCTTGGGACTGCCGTTTAACATTGCGTCCACGGCTCTATTGACAGCGCTCGTGGCCCATCAAACAGGGCGCACGCCTGGTCATTTGTGGATAAACATCGGTGATGCCCATATTTACGAAGAACACGTCCCGGCTTGTCAGAAACAGTTGGCGCGTGAAGCGCTTCCATTGCCAACAATCAGTGTTCAACGCCCGACGGACGATAATATATGGGCTTTTTGTGCTGAAGACGTAATTCTGATGAATTACCAAAGCCACGGTTCGATAAAAGCGCCTATGAAAGCTTAGAGACGTTCTTGAACGCGGTCGACTGTGACAACTTGCGTTGAGTCATCCTGATACCTGACCACATATTCAAATGGTAATGTTTTGCAACACGTCAACACATCGTAGATACACCATTTCAATGTTCCTTGCGATGCGGGGCGCTTTCCCCTACGTATGTCGATAATGTGCGCCTCGTACCATTTGTGAAATTGAAGGTCGGTTTTCTGAACGTAGACGCATTGACCAATATACATTTAAATTAATATTCCAATTAAAAATGTTCTAAGGCGCTCTGCGACTTCCAATTAAATTATATTCCAATTAAAATTCTTGTAGATTTGATTCCAAATAAAATGTTCTGAGGCGCTCTGCGACTTCCAATTAAATTATATTCCAATTAAAATTCTTGTAGATTTGATTCCAATTAAAATTCTAAAATTCTTGTAGATTTGATTCCAATTAAAATTCTAAAATTCTTGTAGATTTGATTCCAATTAAAATTCTTGTAGATTTGATTCCAAATAAAATGTTCTGAGGCGCTCTGCGACTTCCAATTAAATTTGATTCCAATTAAAATTCTAAAATTCTTGTAGATTTGATTCCAATTGCCGCACGGCAGGTGCTTATTCGAATTAAAATTCTTGTAGATGTTCTGAGATTTGATTCCAATTAAAAATGTTCTGAGATTTTCTGATATGCATCACACCGTACAAAGTTGTCTGTTGCTGGGGTACATAATAGTACGGATCCAATCTTTGACGTACGACATCTGTATTTTGTTCAAACATGGATAAATAAAGAAAAAGTGGCGCGCTCCGCGAAATCTTTTCCAAAAAAAGTCGATCTGAATTGGTCTCGTTATTATAAAACAAAAATGATTGTCGACGACCGCGAACACGACCTCATTGATAGACTGAACTCCATTAAAGCTACATTCGAAGTTAAACGCCTCTCATTGGGAGATATTATCATCGAACATAACGGTACCACGTGTATTATTGAACGTAAAAGAACCGACGATTTCGCCGCGTCTATCAGCGACGGTCGTTGGCGTGAACAGAAGGCTCGTTTGGCTGCTTCTGGTGCTATCGTCGTCTACCTTATCGAGGGTAGTTTGTACGGTCAAGACAAACCACCTGAAACATTATCCAGTGCCATCTGGAATACGATGCTACGTGACAAGATGTGGGTTATCCAAACCCGGGGCCTTGAAGACACGGCTCTACATTTGTTGTCGCTTCAGAAAAAAATAGGTCGGGACATCAAGGGTAGCACAGGTGTCAAGAGTTTACTCAGTAAACGTAAGCGCAAAGAAGACAACGTGTTTTTGCTGATGCTGATGTCTATTCCCAGCGTTTCGGAGCGGATTGCGACCAAGCTCGTGGCGCAATGGCCTACTCTGACGGAATTACAAGAACAGTTGCGCGCAAATCCGAAACAATTGAGAACCATACAAGTAACACAAAAAAGAAAAATAGGACCTGCAGTCATTAATTCACTTGTAAAACATATACTTTAATTATTTAATCTTCATTAGTTTGTTGGGAGTATAGTATATGACGAGGCGTAGTAGAGTTTCAATCCAAAAAACATTATGAAACTTAGCAAAGGAACGCAGTAAGATTGCCAAAGCAATGCAAATGTGTAAGCTATAAATACAAGTCCGAAACCCCAGTGTTTGATAGTTCCATATTTCGCCTTTAAATCAATACCAAAATAAAGGTGAAAAGCATAGTAGGCAGCAATGGGTAGTAGAACATGTATTAACAACGATAACCACATAGTTGACTCAGCTACACCCATTCCCCATGTGTAAAGAATATGAACTGAAAACTGCGCGGCATTTACAAGCATAAAGAGACCACACAAAAAAGCTATTTTCTGTAGATAATCTTCATGCTTTCCTCCGACACCCAATGATGTAAAAAGAAATATATCGGGTGTTCTGCCCAGAAGAAAGAGTATATACCACAAAACAGCAGCAATCGGTATTACAAAAGACCAATATTTGCCCGCCCACAGCCATGACTGCATAAGAGTAAATGACATAAATAAAATATCAAAAAAATCGAAGGATTCTGACATACCTATGCCTATCGAAATGGGCACGGGCTCCTCGCCGTGATTGGTAATCGTAAGCTTAAACAAATCGTCGCCTATTTTAGCTTTACCTTGACATGCAGCTATTGGACGATAACCAGCGACTCCGAATGGTTCGAACACCTTTTCAGTTGTTTTTCGCACCTTAATTTGTTTAGTACTGTCTAGTAGACCATCCAATCGACGTCTACTTTTCTCCCATTCGGGTTTTGTGCCCCATCCATTAAATTCGGGGTCGCAAACAGTGTCGTTGGCACCATGGCCAAACAGTGTCACCGTTAAGTCTGGTTGTTTTTCATAGTAGTCTGGTACACTGAGTGAGAAACTGATATTATCACCTTTTGCTACATTCATAGTCAGTGAATAACTGTCTTCCACCGAAACATAAACACCATAGCTTTTGCTTTTTGTATTTTCAACATGCAAACCATCTCCAAAAAGCGGCATGTGAGAGCAAACTTTTATAATGTTGATGAATAGTAATAGAAGAATCATCTTTGTTGTTTTAAATATTCATATTATTTATACTACATTTATTCTAAATGTAGTAACTACGACTCGTTTTAACAGGCTGTATAGTTTAACAGTTTGTTAGCGAAGCGGCCAAGATTTTCAAGTTGGTCCAGGGGGAGGTGGTGCGTTTCCCATTTATTTGGCGCGACACCTACATAGGTTCAAATGGTCAGAGAAAGTGTACTGTGTTCGGTATTGTCCACGCGGCCAAATATATTATTGTATAATGTTTGAAACATAAGTAAGACAGGTGCAAACATCATAAAATAAAACATAAAAATAATTAAACGCATGTTTTTATTGTGTATACAAATTAAATACGGCACAGGACAAATCGTCGCGGAGCGCCTTAGAAATTATTTTCTAAAAATCTGCAAACGCTTCTAATTTTTCTATGTAATCTTTTGTTTCGGTGTAACCACCAATAAACCGTTTGTTTAAAAATACCATCGGAAATGTCCGATGTGTTTTACTGGTCAATTCGTCCATAAAAACCAAGAAATTCTCACGATTGGTGTCCAAATATTTGTCTGTAGATATAATGTGCGCGTTAGGAATGAGTTTTTTCACAGTTCTACAATACTTACAATTGGATTTCGTGTAAATAGAATAACCATTCTTGGGCTTTACAAATTCCATTTTTTAGAGAAACATTTTTTAAATACTTCACCATCGTTCTTTTGTTGACTTGCGAAAAATATACTTCCCTTGTGTTTGAGGATTTGATTTAAATTTTACCCGAAGGACAATGACAAAGTTGAAGGTCTGTTTAATTCATATTTTATGAACAACTCTCTATTGGATTCTTTGATAACACACAATTCCTCAAATATAAGAAATCATAATGTCAATGAGTTCAAGTGGCAAACGTCGGTGTCGTTTTAGTACTAGAATGGCCATAGGCTTGGCAGCTTCTGACATGTCAGTGGCGCTTGCTCCCATCAACATCAAATACTCTGCGATAATATCATTTCCACCGAATAGAGCACATGTTAATGCATTCCAAGCAGGCCTCTTTTCAAACTCGAGTTCCTCCGAATATGGGTCTTTATCAAGGAGAGCGCCAGCATCCACCAACATTTGAACAACATCTGTGTGTCCCAAAAATGCCGCGGCGCACAATGGTGTTATTCTTGGACTCCATCCACGCGTAAAAGGCAGCATTTTTAGCTGCCAATGACGATGTAACTTTTTAATGTTTCGCGTTTCCCATGTTCGTTGATAATTAAACACGATATCGAAATTGTTGATGTCCGTCTTCGCTTTTATAAACTCTTTCACGATTGCCCCGTGCCCCATTGACGCAGCAAGAACAAGAGCCAGTGATTTGATACTATTTTTACCCCTGCCGTGACGGAGAACATGTTGGGTACGGACAAGGTCACCCTCATATACAGAACAATGGAGGTTCATTTTAAATTTTAAATTAAAAGGCCGCTTCGTTGGCTTAGCGAACACAGTCCCGATGTGGAAGCGGCCTTTTAATTTAAAATATTAAGACTATTATCTTGGGAGACCTTTACAAATGGAGAATCGAAGAAACACCAAGCCGGCGCCTAATGGATTGTATTCGCGAACTTAATGAGGTGCTCTGTGTGTCAACTGGATATCTGGAGTTCGTCAACCGTACATTACATGGACAGAGGTCCTGGCTTTGTGTGAAAATGCTGTACCATTGTTGTGTGTGTAATGCACATCCACAAACATTGGAGCAGAATACATAAGGTCACGATTTCGCGCCTCCATGGGAGTATAGCGACGAATGTCATTGTTCTTTTCCATACAAGAAGGGACACCATATCGGACGTTTTCTAACTTGATCACATGCACCGGCGATTCAGGAGCGAATTCTGAACGCACTTCTACAGGGCGATGGTTTTTGTGCAGTCAAAGACACGTCGCGAAAAAGAGCATCCACCACGTGTTTCTGCATTTTTACTCAACAAATAAATGACAAACAAAAAAACAATTATTCTCTACTTTAGTATATTTAACATTTTGTCTGTAAGCACACCGGAATTTTCAAGACCTTCCAGAATATACTGACAGTTAATGCCACGCCGATTCTCTTTCGAAGCCACAGACCATATCCAACACGAGAGCTCGTCCGCAGCTCGAACACATATCCACGCTTTTTTGGATGGAGCATTTGTACGAAGAGTCAACGTGCCCTTTTCGGTGCGAATTTCAAGCGCGATGATTTGTTGGGTATTCACGCGCCACCCGGACACATTGCCTCTGAACGTGTTAGAATTCGTACAAATGACGTCTATAGTGTTGTCACTCTTTATAAACCCACGCACATCGCATGTGTGCACGTTTTCAAAGATGCGAAGCGGCATCACACGAGAACCATACAATAGAGTTTTTTGCAAAGGCGCTGGACCAAATTGACATATGACTTGGCATTTTACCTTGGACAAATCTAGTGATATCTGCTCCCAAGCGTCAAATAAATGCCGCGGGTCAATGCTGAGAACTACGTGATCCGATTGAACACGGTCGATTTTCACAGTGCTTGGCATAACACTATCTGGCCATTGTTCAGATGCAAGTGAAACCATTATTAACTACAATTAGGTGTACCTATATATTTATTTTATATTAAATTAAAATGAGGCGAAGGCCAACTTTTATTTGATATCAAATTAAAACTTTATTTTATATCAAATTAAAATTCCAAGAAGACCAACTTTTATTTTATATCAAATTAAAATTCCAAGAAGACCAACTTTTATTTTATATCAAATTAAAATTCTGGGAAGGCCAACATTTATTTTATATCAAATTAAAACTTTATTTTATATCAAATTAAAATTCCAAGAAGACCAACTTTTATTTTATATCAAATTAAAATTCCAAGAAGACCAACTTTTATTTTATATCAAATTAAAACTTTATGTTATTATTGTGAGAAAAAAAAGAAGTACATCACAGTAAAAGAAACTGGGTACTAAGCCCTCTTTAATATGTAAGGAAGTACAGATGCTACTTCATCGTGACCAAAATCCACTGAAATACGGTAAACGTTCACGTTCTTTTTATTCATTGATGTCAATACCCTGTCTAAGGTGATACCCGTCACTATACCAACATTTTCCCACTCTTTTGGATGTAAATCTACGTTAAAACAATTCAGACGGACACGTTGACCCCGTGTTGCAACCCATGGATATAAATCGAAATTCGTAGCCATTTTTTGTTTAAATTAAAAAGGGAAATGTGTTATTCGAATATATTTTTCTTTAATTAAAAATAGGCGGTAGCGCGCCTTCTCCAAGCCTTTTCGCATCAGTCTTCTTGGTAACATTTATTTTATTGGACTCTAGGTTTATACTTTAACTTTATAAGCAGGTCTGAATTTATCGGTATATATAACGAGGTGCTCACTCTTAAATGAAACAATATTTTCGTATGGCTAAACCTATTTATCTAAAGATAACATATTTCATTATTGCTATGTTAGCATCTATCTTTGCAAGCGAACTCAACGCAACGGTACGTTTCGATAGCGGACACAGCGAGTTTACACGATATCGCGAGTTTCCACGATATCAGTGGTGTAAACTCGCCGGTACAAAAGAACAAATCATTAATAATTCGTGCGTCCGTATTACAGATGCTAGATACTGGGAAAATGGTTGGGGTATTTTTGACGCTTCAAAATCGCCAGACAAGGATATTGTAAATGCCCAACAACAAATTTTCGGCATTTTAGTGACCATCGCTGTTCTCAACAGCATACTACTTGTTATGAACTTGTGCGGTTGTGTTGAATGTAGTGTCCCAAACGAACCCGGTAATTGCTTGGGATGGTTTGAGATACGATGGTATTTTTCTGTTATTAACACCGGTTTAACTATTAGCGTCGTCGCCTGGTTGTTTAGTATAGAGAATATTGGCGCTGATTACAACGTGGAAAACAACATCTACTTTGAAAAATATAATATTATCGCGATTGCAATCGCGATGCTTGTAATTTCAATTGTCGACGTACTGGTCATCGTATTCGAGTGGTACAATTTCCCTTTACACTGGGGTTATGATGATAATGGAGACTACTTTTGTTGGAATTTAAAAGAAAACCTAAAAATAGCGCGGTTTAAAGCACACTTGAAAAATGGTATTAACGCTGTGGATGTGCCACAGGACGAAACCCTCATGACGGACAACCCATTGCGCTTTTAACGGACCGCCTTGGGAGATGTATACATCCACAAGTTGATGAACCATCTTCTTATTGGGACGAAAACATGCAGATGATAGCCAACGAGCAGTTGCCACACACAATGCGTTTGTATTGTGCGTGGAATACGTACCGCGACCGAAAATTAGCAAATTGGTTATTCTTTGCACCAAATCATATTTTCAAATTACCACACGAAAAGTCGTTTTTAATCGCACAAAACAAACAGAAGTGGTTGCTTTATATGTCAGATTCTTCAGAATTACATTTGACATGTCCAGGTAAACCTACTATTGTCTATAGTAGTATTGTAGACATACACGGCGACATTAAATAAAATTACGACATATTCTTTTTTCCATTTGAATAGTCACTGATGTACAAAGCATGTTTTCAGATAAACAACTCGAAGAAATCTGGCGCAAGGCTCGAGACGTTTCGTCCCATTTTCCAGTGACATACGAGAATCTATTTGGCCACGAGCGTCTGGCGGTGTTGCCAGAATTGCGTGAGCCAGTACAAAGTACATTGCACGCCATTTTGCAACAAAACGTGCCACCCAGGACGAATTGTGTGTACCAACACTGTTCGGGCACCCTCTCGGTCACTGGACAATGTTCTGAAAAGTGCGAACAATCAGGCGTTAATGCTGTACAAGACATTGTGGAATGTATTAATTGTGACTCGTACGGGTTTCCATGTTCTACTTGTAATTGCAACATCTTTAGAAAACAATTAAAGCCGAATCTAGAAGACTATTGATGTAATCTGTATACCTACCGCCGGCGCACTTGGTAGTAGATTTCTAAGATTTTCTGAGGTTTGATGTCGCGCAGCGCCAAATTATTGTAGATTTGATTTTTATCTATTGTGTAACCATCAAAATGTCAACCGACGTAATCCGAATTTTAATTTGATTTAAATCAAAATGTCAACCGATGTGCTCCGAATTTTAATTTGATTTAAATCAAAATGACGAACATCGTTTGTGTTTTATGTTATGATAATTATTGTGTTGCCATCGACCTTGACGCATTGAAAGATTGTCCGCCAGTACTTGGTCGCTTCATGGGCTTGGGAGATGGATTTGCACCACCTGAAGTGGATGAATTGGGACGCTTCACCTTTGTTGCGAAATTTGGGATAATACGCGACAGATTTTTGGATTGTCTGGCATTCGTTCGATGTGGCCGTGTCAATGATATTCATCAGCTCATGGACACGTTCAATGTGCTTGGTGGATGTGACGCGCTCGATAAATGTTACCAGAATATACTGAAAGACTCGCGAGAAGAAAAAGCACGGTTGAGAGAGGAACAGGAACAAAGGAAACGGAATCCTATGACACCACCAGAAAATATGTTAGGACTCTTCGAGTTCCAAGCGCATCCAACTGTTTGGACAGTCACAGAAGGCTGGGAAGCTACTATGTCCGTCGCAGAGACGCCACACATCTTCTGGTGGCGTAAGCGAATTTGATTCCAATTAAAATTCTTGTAGATTTTCTAAAATTTGATTCCAATTAAAATGTTCTGAGATTTTCTAAAATTTGATTCCAATTAAAATTCTAAGATTTGATTCCAATTAAAATGTTCTGAGATTTGATTCGAATTAAAATTTGATTCGAATTAAATTTTCTGAGATTTGATTCCAATTAAAATTCTTGTAGATTTTCTAAAATTTGATTCCAATTAAAATGTTCTGAGATTTGATTCGAATTAAAATTTGATTCGAATTAAAATTCTGAGATTTGATTCCAATTAAAATGTTCTGAGATTTTCTAAAATTTGATTCCAATTAAAATTCTTGTAGATTTGATTCAAAAATATTAGTTCAAACAACTATAGTATGTTACTCATATTCTAAATTGTTTTTAGAATATGAATATAATCAATAAAAGGAAATGAAATTAATATTTACAATCGCGATTTTAGCACATGGTGTACTTGGTAGTGGTGATAGACCAACTACCGAACAAAGACTAGTAGGAAATGGAATAGCTGAGAAAAGACACTTAGCGGTAAACAAAATTATTGATTGTATTTCAGCCTATAAAACTCATGCTGTAGCAGACGGTGTTACTGTCATGAAAACTGCTTGTTCGTGTGCTGCTGATACTGCAGACAGTGGAGTTAACACAGAATGCGCTGCTGTAAAAACGACAATCAAAGAGTTTGCTGTAGCGACTGGGGACTGTGTTGACGCTACTGTTTGTACTGAGGACAAAACCACCGCAATCATTGAAGAAATGCTTCTAACAAATCCAAGATTACTGAATAAGATCAACACCGATTATCCTGTCGATTATTCTAGTGTTAATGGTATTACGGCTGCAGTCGAAGCTATAATTGGAACCGATGCTGGAGATATTAAAGAGTATCGTACCGAACGAGCAGCGGACGACATTGCAAAAGCCATTGACATTTGCCGTCGAACTCGAGCTGGGAGCCTTAAACCACCACTACCAGACGCAGCTCCAAGCGTCAAAACTGCATACAATGACGCAGCACCTAAAAGTACTGCTCAAAAGAAGACATGCTCAACAACACTCGATGTTGGCGGGGAAGTAGCCGGGAGAACAGACGTTAAAGAAGCATACGAATTAGTCAAAGGTGAAACACCGGGCACAGCTACAAATGCAGATATCCAAGCCGCGGTGTTCGATGCAGCGGACAAACTTATTGCGGAAGAAGCTACAAAATGTAGTAAGGACAACAAACCCAGTGCAGATCAAGGAGTCACTAATGACAAAGTCACTAAAGATACGGCACGTCAAGATTGTGTTGCTGCTCTCACTGTCCGCTACGAAGCTATAACTGGTAAATCAATGGATGATGTTGGACTCAAGAACGTTTTATCAAAAGGTGCATCTAAAGAAGTCGGATATGAAGTCAAAGCATGTGTCGATTCCATTGCATCCACCGTGACTGGTGCTGCGAAGGCGTTGGCTGGTAAAGTATGTCGAACTGGTGATGCAGCTAAAAAAGCATTGGCTGATGCAATGGGTCAAGATGCTGCCGATATTACAGACACAGATGTTGTCAAAGCAACCAGGGAGGGTGCGAAAGAAACAGGTGTCGCCGCCATGAAAGCTGGGAAAACTCTGTCAGAGGCAAGAGCCGACATTGCTGCCACGACTGGGAAATTAACTGGGTCATCATGTGAGGCAAAGGCAACATGGACAAAAGATTGTCTTACTGACATTGACGTCAAAAAAATGATTGAAAAGGAAGCAGGTGAATGTATGAAAACCAGTATTGCATCTTGTAAACAAGTTGCTGTTGATGTTGCTACTTGTGGTGCCACGTCTCTTGCCGTCAAAGCCGACCTTGCTGGTTGCAGAGGTGTCTCCGCTGTTGAATTAACAGATACTGATGTGAAAAAAATGGAAAAAAAATCAAATTCTAGAGATATTGCTACTGCTATCAAAAACAGAGCAAGTGGAACGTCAAAAGAAGATGGTAAGTAGGCCTGCCGCCGGCACAAACAACATAGTGTTCACACAGTGTGAACACAGTGTGAACGTATACTAATATTTCTCTTTCTTATTTTCTCTTTCTTATTTTCTCTTTCTAGCTGCTGCTGCCGCCTGTCTTGTAGTCAAAGGGTCTACCTGTTCTAAAGCAGACATAGCTATCAAGAGTAAGCGAGGCGCTGCTGTCGATATGGCCGAGACTGCTGCTGCGTGCAAAGAGGCGGGGGAAGCTTCCTGTGACGCGCTCATTCAAGCATCTTACGAAGATATGACTGGTAAAACATACAGTAAAAAGGACGCAATTAAACTTTTAAAAAGGGGTGCGAAATCTGCAATGGCTGAAATGATGGCAGCTTGTGAAGCAGTTGGCCTTGAAGAAAGTATTTGTTTCACCACTGCCAAAAGTGCCGCCAGTGACGGTGCTGATACCATCACTGGTGCTGAAGTGTCTATTTGTAAGGCAGACTCGGTCGTGCAAACCGTCCAAAAAAAATGTTCTGACCCTGAAGAAAAACCAGAAATGAAACAAGCACTTGCTGCAGCTTTGGGTAAAGATGCTGCCGATGTCACAAAACAAGATTTCAAAAAAGCTGTGATTGATGGTGCCAAGGGCGAAGTCTCTCTTGGTCTTGATTCTTGCATTGAGATTGCTGCTAACAAGGCAGCACGTGCAGCGTGTTTGGACCCTACCAGTGTGGAAGGTCAAGCTATTTACGATGAAGTCAAATCTACTTCAGGGAAACCAGAGATGACAAACGACCAAGTCAAACGATTTATTAAAAAATCAGCTATCAAAGGAGCTACTGAAAAGATGGACGCACGCGTGGAGTCCGCCGCTGAGAGTACATGCATTGCGAAGGCGACAACTTCAATTTCGGCCTGTGGTGCAGTGACAGCTTTGAACGATGCCACTGCATGTGATGCCGTCAAGACAAGTGCCAATGCTGTAGCTTGCACTTATACAACTTTAAGAATGCAAGGAAAAGCAGACCTAATGAAGGCACTTGGTAAAGAGGATGCGACCGAGGACGAAAAGGAAAGAGAATTCAAAAAAGTTATCGTTGGTGTCGCTGGAGATGAAATGGAAAATTGCATGACAGCAAAGACCATCAAAAATGCTGCTGCCCGCACAGAGTGTCGTACATCCACCAAAGATAAATTGACCACCCTCACTGGTGAAACAGTGTCAGAAGCTAAAATGCAAAAAGATGTCGTCCGTGCTGCCAAGAGAAAAGTTGGTGGCGACGTCGAGGCATGTCGCGAGGCCAACGTGGCAGATGCTGTAGAACTTGCAAAATGTGGAGACCCCAAAAATAATGCTGTGCTCAAACAAAAATTGAAAGATATGACTGGAATGAAAGAAATTAGTAATTTGAAAGCTGCTAAAATGATCAAGGAAGGAGGTGAGTCCGAAGTTTTGGGTTGTATGGAGGATTGTACCGATGTGGACCGCCAAGTATGCAAAGCAACTGCTTTGGCTTGTTTGAAAGGAGCAGTTGGTGAGAAGAAAAGTGGTAGTGATGTTCTATGGCCAAAAAAAGAAGACCTTCAACTGGCATTAAAGAAAGGTGTTGCAACCGAAGTCACTGATGTTATCCTGGCATCCGACGCGAACAGCGTATTGGTAGCCAAGAAGACTGCAGCAAAAAAAGCAAAGAAAACTGGTTACTACACTGACGATGCCGCAGGTAATAAGAAACTTGCTCGTGATACTGAGAAACTTGTAGAAAAGGGTAAGCGTCAACATCTCGCTGCTGTCTTATCCTCATGTAATGATTTGTCGGGTACGGATGCTAGTAAACGTACAGCCTGTAAAGTAACAGCCAAAGCAGCCAAAGCTGATATTGATGGTGTTCCAGTCGAAGATGTCAAAGAGTCCGCTCTTGCCATGGACTTGAAAAAGGCAGAAGTCTCCGACCTCAGTGCTGGAATTGATGCATGCATGGACAACGCTGCTTTCTCCGCCGACAAGGTTGTTTGTAGAACAGAAGCAAAAGATGCGGCTGCCAATGCTCAAGGTAAAACAGTAGGAACCGGTCGTCGTCTGGTAGAGATGGAAAAAGGCAAATTGGAAGCAATGTTGAAAGACGGTGCAGTCGAGAGTTTGGCTGGTAGGACTGAAGCAGCCTTCGAGGAGGCCAAGGAAACTCGTGACGCACTCGAGTTAACAGGTAGCAACACCGACAAACTAGCAGCTGATAATGCACATCTCGCATATTATACACTAGCTAAACGCAAGGAACGCGCAGCTAGGTCTTTAATGAAAGATATTGTTGATTTAAAGGATGGCGAAACGGAGCGTCGTGAGGAAGATGCCGCCGTTGAGTTAGTCATCGAAACCATGAAGGCATGCAAGAAAGGAAAAGACGCAGATTCCTCTCTTCCTGATTACACAATAGACGAGAAAAAAGATTATATCAAAAAAGAAATCAAAAAAATCAGACCTAATACTGAAGGCGCAGCCGGTTCAGAGACGATGTTGGTTGCCGCAACAGACCCCCTCAAAACTTTCGTGGTCAAGATTACTAAAAAAGCAGGTGCCAAAGAATTTGTGGACAAAGTCAAGGCATGTCGTGAAGCCGCGTCAGATTTGAGTTCAGCGAAAACAATTGCTGGATGCACAGACAAAGACCTCCGAGAAGCTGTAAAAGATGCAAAGGGAGTAAAAAGTACATGCATCGAGAAAGCGACCACTTCAATCCCGGCCGACGCCACTCTTTGTAGTGTAGTGACAGCGTTGGACGATGCCACTGCCTGTGATGCCGTCAAGACAACTGCGGATGCCAATGTTGTAGCTTGTACATTTGACGATGGTTCTGACGATTCATCAGCTCGTCGCGCCATCAGAAAAGCTTTTGTAGATAGACTTGAAAGTGTAGTCAAAGTAAATGATGACCAACCAGGACGCAGACTTACAGGAGCACTCGACACTAAACCTACCAGTGACCAAGAAACCAAAGATGTTTCAGAATTATTGGGCCGTAAGGATATGGTCAAAAATGATGAAGATGATGCAATCGCTGAATACATTGGTGATATGAAAAAATACTCAACAGCAGACACTGATGTTGAAAAAAGAACACAAGCGAAAGCAGCATATGCCAAAATCAGACCAATTACTAAACCGACACGCGACGTTGAGGAGGAAATTGATGAGGTTTTTGAAAAAAGTTGTTTGGATGACCTCGATGATGCTGCTGCTTGCGACGATGTTGACAAAGCTGCTTGCGACGCTGAAGTCAACACAGTGCTCATGGAAAAACTTGGAAAGAAAGCAGAAGCCATTGATGCCAAAAAAAATCAATTGGCAATCCTGACTGCTGCCCGTGCAGGTGCAGACCACACAAAATCCAACGCAGGAACAGTCACTGAAGCAGCCACTGAAGCGAAAGAAATGGCCAAGTACAAAAAATGCGGCGGTGTTGAAAAAAATGATGTTATCAAAGCTAAAATCAAAAAAATTCGCGACATGTATCTTGCTGACAAAGAAATTATTATCAAGAAAAAAAACAGCATCGATGTTATTGTTTCTTATATCGTGACTGGTAATGGTTGCGATGCTACAAAAAATGCGGAGGCCACGACCAAAATGAAGGCTACTGGTGCTGCTGACTTTGACAGTGTTGAACTCGCTGATAAAGAATCTATAATCAAAGGTTCAGTTGTTGTTGAAGGTTCAGTAAAGAAATGCAAACTTAAGTTTGTTGCCAAAAAGGTGGGAACTGACACAGAGTTAGAGGCACTTGCTGACAAATTCACTGTAGTCGCGAAAATTGGTACAACACTCAGTGGAGGAAGACGTCTCACAGAAACTGATGCTGAAGTGTCCGCGACACAAACTACGGAGATTGAGACCAGTACAGCTACGACGGGTCAACCAACGACGGGTCAACCAACGACGACAGCCCCAACGACAGCAGCCCCAACGACGGTTGCACCTACAACGGTTGATGCACCAGCACCATCCACTGATATCATCATGTCTGCTGCAAATGTTCTTAGCGTAGCGGAAGCCACAACGACTACTTTAGTTGCTGCGTTTGTCCTTGCATTATTGATGTGAATCAGCGAAGCGGCCGAATAATCCGAAAAAAAATAATAAAAATAGACTTTATTAATCCGAAAAAAAATAATAAAAATAGACAACGGCACTTAAACGGATAATGCAAATAAGACACATCTTTAATTGCGGACTCTTTGAGAAGTCCATTTTTTTACTTAATATGTATATTGTATTTCTTCAACTCTTTTTTCATCATAAATAAAGTGACCTTCTTATTCGGAAATTCTCCCCATTTTTTGCGCAATTTCTTGTCAATTTTCTTAGAAAGGCCGAAATCAATGATTTGCAATTCGTCGTTGACATTTAGCATCAAATTCAGAGCATTTCCGTCATTATGAAGAATGTCGATTTTATCTAATGTTTGCATAATATGATACAAGTCTTCTTCAAAGCGTTTGTTGCTTGTTTTTAACACGTCGACTAAACGGCACTGCATGGGCTCCATAAAGATACGCTTCTTCTCCAAATCTACGTGCATGACTTCCGGAGCAATGCCAGCATCGGCTGCGGCGGATTGTAAGTCGGCTTCAGCTTGAATACGCGCGGGTGATTTCGTCGATTTAAACTGCTTCATGGCCGCGCGCAGACCGTTGTTGAACTCGACGAGATGGACAACGCCTTGTGCGCCGTCCTGACCCAATTTTTTTATGACCTCGAAATCATCGCTCATTTTTTGAATAGGTCGTAGCTTTAAATACCCTGTGTCACGCGCAATGCCGCCGGCGATTGTTTTTACTCGCCGTCGCGTTCCGCGAAGCTATGCCGAATGGACGGCAAGTCAACTTGAATCGCAACGACCAGGTCAGTAGACGCGTGTAGACCGCTTCGCTAATTTAAGGAGTCCTCCGTTAGGTACCAATATGCGTTGTATACCATCTCAACCTCTTTCTCTTCTAACTTTCCTCCGTCAAGCGATGTGTTAGCTGCTCCCTGAATTGCGTTTCGTAGTCTTTCACGGATTAACTTTTTTTTGTCATTGTCGATTTCTTTGCCATCGTTGAGTTCTTTTGCAATTGTATACTTATTTGCTAATTCAGTGTCCACTAACTTCTTTGCAGTAACTAGCGCATCTACAATTTTTGTTGGAGCGTTCGCCGATTGTTGCTGACGCAAAGCTAAGGCGTCCGCCGCTTGTTGCTGACGCAAAGCTACGGCATCTTCTTTCTTTTTAACGTCCTTTTCTTGTTGTGCTGCAACCTTTGCTGCGTCTTTCTTTTTCTTTCTTTCTAATTTTTCTTTTATTTTGTTTTTCTTTCTTTCTAATTTTTCTTGGGTTTCTTCTAGTGTTTCTTTTTTGCTGAATGGATTCCTCCAATTTATTTCGGTGTCTTGAAATGGTGAGACCTCAACGTAATTATCCAAATGGTCTTCGCGTTGCACTGTCGATTCAGGTGTAAAATTGAACAATGGATGACCTCCAGCGTACTCGTTATCCACAACCGCTTTTTTTTCCTGAGTATTTTCTTTGAATAGAGACATTAATATAAACAAAATCAATAGTGTATTTATACTGTAAAAAATCTGTTTCGTGTTTTTGAAGCAGGTATCCATCGACTCTTACAAATCGAAGTATATGAGTAGTAGTAGTGCATGTACATGTGGACACTACTACTACTCATTGTTTCTGCATGGTCGTTCGATTATGATTGGCAACGTCTACACCAATGCATGACGCCGCAAGAATTATTTGATACTGTCGAAGATTACAAGGAAAATTTCCCATGTCAAGATTGCCGCGAACACTTTAACGAACTCATGCGAACGCACCCTTTTCCATTGGAAAATGTCCAAACAGAGTCTGACTGTCGAATATGGGTGTGGATTACGCGAAATTTCGTTAATGTGCGACTAAACAAGGACTGGCACCCTTTCGACGAAACTCTTTGCGACAGACCGAAAACCAATTGCCCGCGACATTAAATTTTCTTTTAGAAACAACCCTTGGGCCAACAAAACGAAAGTATTTACTTTCAACGTTGTTCGTTGATAAATGGATACATTTTGGGAATTCTGTTATGGAGTACGAAATATATTGAAATCAGATAAATCGAAATCAACCCCACCAAGATCAAATTCCCCGATCAGCCAGAGAGCCGAATCACCCGTGAATAAATATCACGACTGTGCTCATATGTGTTGCATACAAACAACGTTAGATGTATCAACATGGAAACATGTCCACATTAAAACACGTGTTTATTACTTGTGTTCGCAACACTGTTGGGACGAATGGTTGAATGATGATTCAGCCTGGTCTCCACTGCGTCATTTTGATACAGTGGGAGAACCTCCACCTCTCGTCTTAGAATAAACATATAAAAGCGGTCAAACAAATCCATCCTTACTGGTGGCGATCACGAACAATACTAACAATAAACGTTTGCAGACCACAAATACTCATATTTCCTTTTCTGTACAGTGCAGAAACATTGCAAAATAATACATTTATTTTTTTTTATTCATAAGATTACGTTTTCACATATTCACATACCCGACGAATGTCATTCAGACTACATTTGAAATATTCAATTCCGTTTTGAATGTCTTTATGAAAATTTTTGGCCTTGAGGTGTTGCAGAATGGAGTTCTCGACGTTAGAGATATTCTCTTTGTAAAAACAGGAATAGACCATTTTGGGTGTGACGTTTGCTGTTTGTGATCGGTATTTTCGACGTTTCATTGCCCATTCACTACGATATTCTTCATTGAGTTGTATTTTGTCGTATTGTTCATCTGATAATTCGGTCAAAGCCTTGGAAGTGACTTCAACCTTGCCAACTTTTAGGACCAAGCTTTGATCCGGGTCGAATGGCTGCGTCATGTTCCAAAATGGGCCGACTGTTGGAATATCGTCTTTGACTATGAGTTGGTCTGCATGGCAATACTTGACGTAAATGACACCAGGGTGGACCCCACCACTTGATGGGGGTGTTTCAGCACCAGCACCACTGTCACTGCCACTGCTGCTGCCACTGTCACGGATGTCTTGAGGTGTTTCAGCACCAGCACCACTGTCACTGCCACTGCTGCTGCCACTGTCACGGATGTCTTGAGGTGTTTCAGCACCAGCACCACTGTCACTGCCACTGTCTTGAGGGTCACTGCCTTGAAATGCGTGTGTGCTGCCGTCGCTGTGAGGACTGACTTGAGGGTCACTGCCTTGATGTGTTTCTGCACTGCCACTGATGTCTTGAAATGCGGGTTGAGTCCTGTGAGTTCGTGGTTTTTTTTTTTGTGCACTTATGACGGAAGTGGCAGCTCTTTTTTTGGAATTGGATGAAGTTGATGTGCCATCTTTTGAAGAGTTGGAGGATTCCTTCGCGTTTTTCAGTCTCTCCTTTTCTTTTTTTTCTTGTTCTCTTTTTTCTCTTTT
>Ga0209197_1000416_pt1 | contig 30286 bp, 19 predicted proteins | sample COGITO_mtgs_1105_4_FD_184802 | JGI IMG/M metagenome (GOLD analysis project Ga0209197, IMG submission 184802) | Pelagic marine microbial communities from North Sea - COGITO_mtgs_110512 (SPAdes) (version 2) | ecosystem: Environmental > Aquatic > Marine > Epipelagic ... | reverse complement strand
TGCCAAATCATATAGCTCTTTAAATGTAACTTTTTCATCTAATAAAAGCGCTAGATCTCTTTTTACTGACGGAAACTTAGTTAAGTTGGAAACTTTTATTTTTTTATTTCCAGAAATTGAAAGGATGGTTGACCAGTCAAAATCTGCAAATAAAACTTCTTGTTTAATACCAAATTCTTTTCGTATTTGTTTGGTAACTACTCCAAACTCTACCAATTTCTTTTTGCCTAGACTAAATACAATACCTTCGGAAAATACATCAGACTTTATTGGGATTGTTTTTAAATTTGAAACCCCTATTCTTTCTAAAATTGAAATTATAATTCCTTTTAAATAAAAGAAGTCTGAATTTTGTGATGGGCTTGTCCAAGTATCTTTAGTTCTTGCTCCTGAAATAAAAATAGTTAAGTGTTTATCTTCTTGATATCCATGTTCATACTTATGATATGTTTTCCCAAATTCATATAATTTCAATGAATTGTTTTTTCTGTTGAGATTATAGGATATAGATTCTAATCCACTAAAAAGTAATGATTGTCTTAATACTTTTAGATCATTACTTAATGGATTTAACATGCTTACATTAAATTCTGTTTTTAAATTTTTAGAGAGAGAAATATACTCCTCTTTTGTCAAAGAATTAGCCATTGTTTCATTAAAACCTAATGATGTTAAATGGTTAGCAACAACATTTTCTACTAAAGTATCTTTATTACTGTTAAAAGAAATTGATGAGTTTAATTTGTGAGAAAACTTGATATTATTGTAACCATAAACTCTAAGAATTTCTTCTATAATATCTGCTTCTCTTTGAACATCTACCCTAAATGATGGTATTGTTAAGCCAAGACCTGCTTCGGTTTCACTACTTATTTTAATTTCTAATGAAGCTAAAATATTTTTAATAGTTTCTTTATCTATTTCTTGACCAATTAATCTAAAAGCATTGTCATAAGAAAAGAAAACTTGGAAATCTTCCATTTTTTCAGGATAAAAATCCATTACATCAGATGCTATTTTCCCATTTGAATATTCCTTTATTAAAATTGCTGCACGCTTTAATGCATATTTCGTGAAATTAATATCAATCCCTCGTTCAAAACGAAATGAGGCATCAGTATTTAACGCATGTCTTTTAGCTGTTTTTCGTATGGAAACAGGATTAAAATAAGCACTTTCTAAAAATATAGAAGTCGTTTTTTCTGTTACACCAGAATGTATGCCTCCAAAAACACCTGCAATGCATAACGGATTTGAGGCCGCATCACAAATCATGATATCTTCAGAATGTAATTCTCTTTCAACACCATCTAAAGTGGTGAATTTTGTGCCAGGTTTTAATGTTTTTACAACAACTTTATTACCCACTATTTTTTCTGCATCAAATGCATGTAGAGGTTGTCCTAATTCATGTAAAACATAATTAGTAATGTCTACGATGTTATTTTTAGGAGTTAAACCAATGGATTTAAGGCGGTTTTGAATCCATTCAGGAGAATCTTTTACTTCAACATCCACAATTGATATTCCACAATAACGAGGTGCAGATTCTTTTTTATCTACTTCAACATCTATTCTTAGTCTTCTTTCATCTACCTGAAAATCACTAACAGACGGGGAAATGAGCTCTAGGTTAATACCATGTTGAATTAATCCAGCACGAAAATCTCTAGCAACTCCATAATGACTCATAGCGTCTGCTCGGTTTGGAGTTAAACCAATTTCAAAAACTTTGTCAATCTCTATATTGAAGACGTCAGCTGCTTTAGTCCCTGGTTTTAATTGATCATCAAGAATTAGAATACCCTCATGACTAGTCCCTAAACCCAATTCATCTTCAGCACAAATCATTCCATGACTTTCCTCTCCTCGAATTTTTCCTTTCTTAATTTTAAAACCAGAACCTGAATCATCATACAACATAGTTCCTATTGTAGCTACAGGAACCTTTTGACCTTCAGCAACATTGGGAGCTCCACAAACAATTTGAACTGGATCTCCGGATCCTAAATTTACAGTTGTTAGTTTTAAACGATCTGCATTAGGATGTTGAATGCATGTTAATACTTCTCCTACTACAACTCCCTCAAGACTCCCTTTAATAGACTCAATGGTCTCTACTCCTTCAACTTCTAAACCAAGGTCAGTTAATAATTCACTTGTCTTATTTACTTCCCAATCTGTTTGTAAAAATTGTTTTAACCAGTTATATGATATTTTCATCTAATGTTTTAGATTTAGTTGCAAATTTAAAGAAATTAAAGTTTTTTTAGGGAAGATTTTTAAGATTTTACAAAGAGTAAAATTTAATATCTTTCCAAGATAAAAAATATTATGATTTACATTTATTTTTAAGAACATAAAAAACTAACTACTATCTTAAGTCCTAGAGGCATAAAAAAACTCCCTATCGTTAAATTACAAATTATATTTATACATGGCTAATGAATCTACTTATTGCGATTTTACAAAAAAATTGGATAAAAACAATGTCCATAAAATCTATCACGACTCGCAATACGGATACCCATTAGATTGTGATAATGAGTTATTTGGTAGGTTAATTTTAGAAATAAATCAAGCCGGTCTATCATGGAATACTATTCTAAATAAACAAGAAAATTTCAGAAAAGCTTATTCAAACTTCTCAATTAAAACAATTGCTAATTATAACGATAAAGCACGTGAACGTTTATTGAATGATGCAGGAATTGTAAGAAATAGACTTAAAATAAATGCAGTGATTCACAATGCTCAAATACTAATAGAAATTCAAAAAAAGTTTGGTTCTTTTCAATCTTGGCTAAATAATAATCATCCAAAGACGAAAGAAGAATGGGTCAAATTATTTAAGAAAACATTTAAGTTTACTGGAGGAGAAATTACTAATGAATTTTTAATGAGTACAGGATACTTAAAGGGAGCTCATCAAAAAAACTGTCCCATTTATAAAAAAATTTTAAAAGAAAAACCTAAATGGAGTACTAACTGATATTTGACCAAGCCCCTGTTGTTTTGGATATTTCAGTGTATGTTTTTTGAATCCTATTATTTTTAATCTTAGTAAGGTTTTGGTCATCTTGTAAAATTTCTAGAGCTGAATTTCTCGCTCTGAAAAGAATTGGGCTATCCTTTACAACATCTGCAATTTTTAAATTTAACACACCGCTTTGTTGAGTACCCATCATATTTCCTGGTCCACGTAATTTTAAATCTACCTCGGCAATTTTAAACCCATCTGAGGTTTCAACCATCGTTTTTAATCTTTTTTTTGCCTCAGATGATAATTTAAAACTAGACAATAAGACACAATAACTCTGATCTGCACCTCTTCCTACTCTACCTCTTAATTGATGCAATTGACTTAAACCAAAACGTTCTGAACTTTCAATTACCATAATACTTGCATTTGACACGTTAACCCCTACCTCTATTACGGTAGTTGCAACCATTATCTGAGTTTCTCCTTTCACAAAACGCTGCATTTCATATTCCTTGTCAATTGCTTTCATCTTACCATGAACAATACTGATTTGGTATTCTGGCACAGGAAATTCTCTTGAAATACTCTCATAACCATCCATTAAATCTTTATAATCCATAGCTTGAGATTCTTGAATTAATGGATATACTACATAGACTTGCCTACCTTTTTCTATTTCTTGTTTCATAAATTTGAATACAGCTAATCTATTACTATCGTATCGATGAACTGTTTTTACTTCCTTCCTACCGGGTGGCAATTCATCAATTATAGAAATATCCAAATCTCCATAGACACTCATGGCAAGGGTTCTAGGAATGGGTGTGGCTGTCATCACTAAAATATGTGGAGGTAAGGTATTCTTTTGCCACATTTTAGAACGTTGTGCTACACCAAATCTATGTTGTTCGTCTATAATGGCAATTCCTAAGTTCTTAAATATTACTTTATCCTCCAATAAGGCATGAGTCCCTATTAATATCTTAAGTTTCCCATTTTCTAAGCCTTCATGAATTTCTCTTCTTTTTTTCACCTTACTTGATCCTGTTAGTAAATCAACAGAAATATTCATTTTCTGTAAAAGCTCTTGAATAGCATTAAAATGCTGTGTTGCTAAAATTTCTGTAGGAGCAATAATAGCCGCCTGAAAACCATTATCTATTGCCAATAACATTGCCAATAAAGCAACTATAGTTTTTCCTGAACCAACATCACCTTGCAATAAGCGATTCATATGGGCGTTAGAGGCAACGTCAGTTCTAATTTCTTTAAGTACTACTTTCTGTGCATTAGTGAGATCAAAAGGTAAATATTGACTGTAAAATTCATTAAAAACAGCTCCAACTTTTTCAAAAACATAGCCTCTAATTTTATTCTTTCTGATCAATTTTTTACGAACTAATTGTAATTGTATAAAAAATAATTCTTCAAACTTTAAACGATATTGAGCTTTTTCTAACATTTCAGGAGATGTTGGAAAATGAATATTAAGCAACGCTTCTTTTTTACCAATAAGACCTTGACTAACAATTAATTCAGTAGATAAACTTTCTTGAATTTGTTCATAAATTTGAAGTAAAATACTCTGAATATAGCCTCTGAAAATTTTAGTACTCAATCCATTATTTACTAGTCTATCTGTTGAAGAGTATACTGGCTGTAACTTTGTTTGTAATTTTTTTTTGTAATCTTCTAATAAATCCATTTCAGGATGAACAATAGAGAAAACACCTTTAAAATGATTTAATTTACCGAAAATAACATAGGGTGTGTTAATTTTAATGGCATCTTTTAACCACTTATGGCCTTTAAACCAAACCAACTCCATAGCACCCGTTTCATCTTGAAGCTTCCCTATTAATCTGCTACCTTTTTTTTGTTGAATCGTTTTAAGTGAAGTAATTCTTCCAATAATTTGGATGTCCGAATTATTATCTATGAGTTCATTAATTTTATAAAACTTAGTTCTATCTATATATCTGTATGGAAAAAAATGAAGTAAATCATTTATTGAAGACAAACCAAGTTCAGCAGCAATTAAACTAGCCCTAACGTTACTAACACCATTAATGTAATAAATAGGGTTGTTTAAGTTCATCAATTAGACTATTTGTAGCGAATTTAATCATATTAAATCAATTTATTCTGTGAATAAGAATAATTAAAAAAAGATCCCAAAAAGAAAAACGATTAAGGTTTTTTACTCAAAGTCTATTGTTATCTTTGTAGCGTTAAATTTTCAATATTGAGGTTACATAGAAATTTAGTATATACCGTCATAGATAGTATTCGTGATATCTTTAATGAAGGTGTTTACGCAGACAAAGCAGTAGAAAAGGCATTAAAAAGAGATAAACGATGGGGAAGCCGTGATCGTAAATTTGTAGCAGAAACCATTTATGAAATAGTTCGCTGGAAAAGATTATATGCTGAAATAGCTAATGTTAAGGAGCCTTTTGATAGAAATAACTTATGGAGAATATTTTCAGTTTGGTGTGTATTAAAAGGCATTACTTTGCCAGATTGGAATCAAATTGAACCTACTCCTACACGAAGAATAAAAGGAAAGTTTGATGAGCTATCAAGAATACGAAAATTCAGAGAATCAATTCCAGACTGGATAGACAATATTGCTATTTCTGAACTTGGAGAAGAATTATGGACAAAAGAACTAGCTGCCCTTAACAAACAAGCAGAAGTGATTTTAAGAACCAATACACTAAATATAACCAAGAAAGAACTTCAAAAAATACTTAGTGAAGAAAGTATTTTTACTGAATTCATTCCTAATCATGAAGATGCATTAAGATTGATAGAAAGAGCTAATGTTTTTAGAACAGAAGCCTTCAAAAATGGATATTTTGAGGTTCAAGATGCCTCCTCACAATTGGTGGCAGAATATTTAGATGTTGAACCTGGCATGAAGGTTGTAGATACTTGTGCAGGTGCCGGTGGAAAGACATTGCATTTAGCTTCTTTTATGAAAAATAAAGGACAAATAATTGCCATGGATATTTACGAAAGTAAATTAAGAAAACTTAAAGTAAGAGCACGTAGAAACAAAGTTCACAACATAGATACTAGAGTTATAGACTCTACTAAACCAATAAAAAAATTATACGGTAAAGCTGATCGAGTTTTAATAGATGCACCTTGTTCAGGATTGGGTGTTTTAAGAAGAAATCCTGATTCTAAATGGAAACTTCAACCCGAATTTCTTGATAACATTAAAAAAGTACAACAGGATATTTTACAACACTATTCTAAAATGGTGAAACACGGAGGTAAATTAGTCTATGCCACATGTTCTGTTCTTCCGTCAGAAAATCAGCATCAAATCGCTGAATTTTTAGCTTCAGAATCTGGTAAAGAATTTAAATTAGTAAAAGACAACAAAGTTTTAGCACATATTTCTGGATTTGACGGATTTTATATGGCACAACTAGAACGCGAATAGATGAGCATCACATGCTCCACATCTTGATAAAAAGATGTGAAAAAGTGAAAAAAAAATGCATTGAAAAAGTTTTGTTTTAAGTACTCAAGTAATTGAGTAATTATTAATTTTATTACGTAAATAATGAAAAAACAAATACTTTTTTTAAGTATAAGCTTGTATTCTATTTTTATCTTAGCTCAAGAAAGCTACTACGATGATGTAAATTTAAATCTCACTGGAATAAGTTTAAAAGAAGCTCTTGCCACCAAAATTATAACAACCCACACAAACAATTTGTCCTACACTCCTGGTATATGGAATGCGGTTATGGTTACCGACATGAATCCTATTGACAATAGTGAGGTTCTATTAATTTATGGGTTTGAAAACGGATCAGACTCTAATAGCACCAATGACCGTGAAAGAAATATTAATGATAATTGCACATCAAATAGTTGTGTTGGTTTATGGAATAGAGAGCATGTATATCCTACCTCTTTAGCAACTCCAGATTTAGATCAAGATGGAACAAATGGCCCTCCTTATGCAGATGCTCATAATTTAAGGCCTTGTGACTCACAAAGAAATTCTTCAAGAGGAAATAAAAAATTTATTGCTGGATCCGGAAATTCAGGGCCAACAGGAACTGGGTGGTATCCTGGTGATGAGTGGAAAGGTGATGTTGCAAGAATTATCATGTATATGTATTTGAGATATGATGAAAGAACTTTACCATCAAATGTTGGATTTGGAAGTAATTCAGATACTCCAGATGATATGATTGATTTATTTTTACAATGGAATGCTGATGATCCAGTTTCAACTATTGAAAAACAGCGTAATCCATACCATGAAAATACTTCTAATTCTGATGCACAAGGAAATAGAAATCCATTTATAGATAATCCTAGATTAGCAACAAGAATATGGGGCGGACCGGAAGCTGAAGACATTTGGGGTATTTATTCTAATACAGATACTGAAGCCCCTTCAGTGCCCTCTGGATTAACAGTTACGAATACTACAACATATTCGATTGACCTCTCATGGAGTGCTTCTACTGATAATATTGGAGTGAGTAGTTATGATGTTTATGTTGATGGAAATTTAGAAGCCTCAACTTCAAACATAAACTATACAATTACTGGACTATCTTCAAATATTACCTATGATTTAACTGTATCAGCTAGAGACATTGCAGATAATGTATCTCCACAAAGTGCACCCTTAACAGTAGTTACTCAGGAAGATACAGAAGCTCCCTCAGTACCTATGAACATTGTTATTAGTGACGAAACTGATGTCTCGTTTAAGATTACTTGGGATCCATCTACTGACAACACTGAAGTTATTCATTACAATATTTATATAGATAATATTTTCCATGATATGATTAATATAAGTTCGTATACTATTTATGAATTGACAGCATCTACTACTTATAGTGTAACGCTTGAAGCCGTAGATGGATTGAATAATACATCCGCACAAAGTGCTCCTGTAAATGCAACAACAACTGACGGTAATTCAAATACTACCATGGAACTTTTAATTTCAGAGTATGTGGAGGGCAGTAGTAATAATAAAGCAATTGAAATTGCAAATTTAATAACATCACCTGTAGAACTTGATGGATACAACCTAAGAAGAGATAGTAACGGAGGTGGTGAATGGTCAGAAAGATTTGATTTAACTGGAACAATTAATGTAGGAGATGTTATCGTCATTATAAATGCAAATGCAAATTCTCAAATCCTTTTAGATCAGGCTGATATAGTTGTTGTAAATAACCAAAGCACTAATTATGGAGAACCTTTAAACTTTAATGGAAATGATCCAATTGGCTTATTCAAAGATGATGTTTTAATTGATATTGTAGGTGAATTTGGTGGGGGAAGCTCAAATTTTGCAAAAGATAAAACACTGAGAAGGAAGTCAACAGTAGTTGAACCTAATATAAATTTTGATCTCAATAATGAGTGGGAAATTTTCCCTATGGATACTTTTGATGATATCGGTGGAACTCACCTTACGCTGAGTATTGAAGAAAATCAATGGAAACAATTATCTGTATACCCAAACCCAACTTCAGACGGTTTTTTAAATATTAAATTCAGCCAGGATGTAAAAGTAGAAGTATTTAGTATCTTTGGAAAAAAATTGATCCATACAAACATTAATCAAACAGATTCAATATTAGATATTTCAACATTATCTAAAGGAGTTTACGTTATTAAAGTTTCTCATAAAGGATTGTCTATATCAACAAAAATTATCAAAATTTGATGACAAAAAAAATACTTGGGCTCATTTTAATCACATTAGGCATAAATTCTTACGCCCAAATCCCACCTGGATATTATAATTCTGCTACAGGAAGTGGATATAGTTTAAAAACACAATTAAAAACAATCATATCAAACGGTCATGTAGACCAAGGATATAGTGCTTTATATGATGCCTACATAGATAGTGACAATGATACATTCTATGAAAATGACAATACTGTTCTAGATATGTATTCAGAAAACCCTACTGGAAGTGATTCCTATAATTACAATCATAACGATAGAACTTGCGGGAATTATAATTCCGAAAATGATTGTTATAATCGTGAACATATTTTCCCCCAAGGTTTTTTCAATGAGCAACTTCCCATGCGAACAGACATTCATCATGTTGTACCTACTGACGGTTATGTAAATAATAGAAGGGCCAATTATCCTTTTGGTGAAGTTACCAATGCAACTTGGATGTCTAATAATGGTTCAAAAGTTGGTCAAAATACTGCTTACACATATTCTGGAGTTGTTTTTGAACCCATAGATGAATTTAAAGGAGATATTGCTAGAATGCTATTGTATTTTGCAGTGAGATATGAAGATGAAGTAACGGACAGTTCTTGGGATAATCATACGACCACTAATAACCCATTAAATGGAACTAATGATCAAGTATATGAAACATGGTATTTGCAATTACTTTGTGAATGGCATCAAATTGATCCTGTAAGTTCTCGTGAAATAAAGAGAAATAATGAAGCTTATAATTTTCAAGGAAACAGAAATCCATTTATAGATTATCCAGAATATGTGGATTCAATTTGGGGCGAACTACTCTCTACCCCTGATTATTCAATAAATAACCAAACGACTATATATCCAAACCCCACTGTTGGTAATTATATTCAAATTATCAATAAAGAAAAGGTAACAGTTAAGATTTACTCTATTCTTGGCAAGGAGCTACTTGAAAAAAGTATATATCCTGAAAACCCTCAACTTGATATTTCTTCAATCGATAGGGGAATTTATATGATTAAAATATCTAATAATTATAAAACGATAACCAGAAAGCTCATCAGAAAATAATAATGAATTAATTCTAAATTAAATTATTTACAATTTTATAAACCTCTTCTTAAACACTTTAGAGGATTCATTATCTTTAATCAATAATAAATAAATTCCTTTTGTTAAGATTTGTAAATTTAAACTTTCATTCCCAAAAATCTTTTTCTTGTATAAAATTTTGCCTTGAAGGTTATAAATTAATGTAGTATAATTTCCGGTTTCTAATTGGATACTCATATCGGTCTCAACTGGATTTGGAAAAACAGTAATAGACTTTTCAAAACTATTTTCATTAATAGATAATTGCCCACCTACAATAGAAATATTTCCTTCTTCATCAAAAGGATCAGACCATTTTTCATTAGTGTAAATATCTGAACCCGATAATGTTTTTAAGAAAGCTTCTAATGCACTTTTTTCGTTGATTGTTAAGTTTAATTGTTGAGTTTGATTTCCAGGTCCTTGTAACCTATTGTCTAAATTATTATTCGCTGGGTTATTTGGAATACTATTGTAATGGTTTATAACTTGTAATAAAGAAGTCATACTTCCATCGTGCATCAATGGCCCATTTAAACTTCCATCTGGATTAACTAAATCTCTTAAAGAAGGTGAACGTGTATTGGTCAAATCTACTTCGGTTGTACTTCCAATCACTCCAATCACTCCGTTATTAAGTGTATTGGGGTCTATATCAAACTCAGGTGGAGCATGACACCCAGCACATCCAGCACCACCATTAGGAGGTGGATTTAAAAATAACTGTTTCCCTAAATTTTCTTGGGGAGTATAATTTGGAAAAGGTGCATTTAAGTTTGGAGATTGCAAAAAACCTTCATCAAATTTAGAATCAAAAGATTGAATACTTCTTATAAACTGAGACAAAGCTCTTTGGATTTTATCTTCATTAATAGTAGAATTCCCATAAGCAAAATCAAACAAGGTTTGATAGTAATCTATTGCCGAAAGCTTTGCTATTAATTCATTGAAATCTGGATCACCATTAGTTCCACTAAAGCCCATTTCTATATGATCTTGAATGGGTTGAGTTACTTGATTTTCTAAACTAGTTGCTCGTTCATCCCAAAAAAATTTTTCTTCATTTGAAAATCGACTGTTCACTAAACGCATAGAGTGTCTTCCTGTATTACCTCCGTTTAATCCAACACTAGAAGTTAAAGGATCGCTAAAAGCAAAAGCTTGTTGATGACAACTTGCACAAGCTATTGTATTATTTTCAGATAAATTTTTATCATAAAATAGAACCCTCCCTAACGTAGTTATTTCATTGTTAATCTGATTGGTTTCTGGTGTATTATCTTTTGTTATATATGAGGGAATGTTTTGGGTTTCGTAATTAAATAAATCGTCCAAATCTATTGTTCCGCTAATCAAAATAAAAAGAAGGCCTATTAAGGTCACTAATTTTGAAATTTTTTTCATAATATGAATTTAATACTAAGACTATATTTTCGTTGTATAATTTAACGTAAGGTGTTTTGAATATGATATAGTTAATGTTTTAAATTAAAGCTTAATATTATTCCAAAGAATACTATCACATATATAATATCTAAATATATTAATTTTTTGTTGATAAATGATTTATAACCTTTCAAAAAAGAGGTTTAGATTATTAAACTTAAGAGTGAAAGTTTTTAAATTTGCTTTTATAATATAACTAATCATATTCAGAATGATCAATTTCTTTGGAAACCCAAACAGCAAGGTATTTGCTGTTCAAACAACAGAAGAATTAAGTAAAGAAGATAAAACTAAACTAACTTGGTTATTTTCTTGCTCTGAGCTAATCTCAAAAGAAACTAATAAAGAAGTAGCATCTATAGATGATTTCTTTATTGGCCCAAGATCTGCAATGATAACTCCCTGGAGTACGAATGCTGTAGAAATCACAGAAAATATGGGGATTTCAGGTATTAAAAGGATAGAAGAATTTAATCATGTTGATAAAGACTTTACTGATTACGATGCTATGATCTTTCAAAAATTCTCTACTCTAGATCAAAATATATTTACCATAGATGTTCAACCAGAACCTATTTCTTTAATTGATGATATAGCTTCATACAACACCAAAGAAGGATTGGCTCTAAATGAAGAAGAAATCACATATTTAGAAGAGGTTTCTAAAAAAATTAATAGAAAACTAACGGATTCTGAGGTTTTTGGATTTTCACAGGTAAATTCTGAACATTGTAGACATAAAATTTTTAATGGAACTTTTGTTATTGATGGTGTGGAAAAACCCACCTCTCTTTTCAAGATGATTAAAGAAACCTCTAAACAACACCCCAATGATATTGTCTCTGCTTATAAGGACAATGTTGCATTCATAAAAGGACCTTCGGTAGAACAATTTGCACCAAAAAGAGCAGACATTCCAGACTATTATAAAACAGAAAAATTTGATTCTGTAATTTCTTTAAAAGCAGAGACCCACAACTTCCCCACTACTGTTGAACCTTTTAATGGAGCTGCTACCGGGTCTGGTGGTGAAATTAGAGACCGATTGGCAGGTGGAAAAGGATCTCTTCCTTTAGCTGGAACTGCTGTGTATATGACATCGTACTCACGTTTAACTAAAGATCGATTTTGGGAACAAAAAATGAAAGAGCGACATTGGTTATACCAGACTCCCATGGATATTTTAATAAAAGCATCAAATGGAGCCTCTGACTTTGGAAATAAGTTTGGGCAACCACTCATAACTGGATCCATTCTAACTTTTGAACATGAGGAAAATCCTTCTTCTAGTGCATCAGCGTCAAGAAAACTTGGGTTTGATAAAGTGATTATGCAAGCTGGAGGGATAGGATATGGGAAAGCTAACCAAGCGTTAAAAGATACTCCAAAAGAAGGTGACAAAATTATCATTTTAGGTGGAGAAAACTATAGAATTGGAATGGGTGGAGCTGCGGTTTCCTCAGCAGACACAGGAGAATTTGCATCTGGAATTGAACTTAATGCTGTTCAAAGATCTAATCCTGAGATGCAAAAACGTGCTGCAAATGCAGTAAGAGGTATGATAGAAAGTGAAGAAAATTTTATTGTTTCAATTCATGATCATGGCGCGGGAGGCCATTTAAATTGTTTATCTGAATTAGTTGAGGATACAGGAGGTATAATCAATTTAGATAAACTACCCGTAGGTGATCCTACATTATCTGCAAAAGAGATCATTGGGAACGAATCGCAAGAAAGAATGGGCTTAGTTATAGCTGAGAAACATTCAGACACCCTTCAGAAAATAGCTGAAAGAGAACGCTCACCTATGTATACAGTTGGCGATGTTACTGGTAATAATAGATTTACATTTTCCTCTAAAACCAATGGAGATACCCCTATGGATATGGCACTTGAGGATATGTTTGGAAGCTCTCCTAAAACCATAATGACTGATAAAACAATACAAAGGAATTATAAAAACCCTAGATATAAAATCAAAAATTTACATATTTATTTAGATCAAGTTTTACAATTAGAGGCAGTAGCTTGTAAAGATTGGTTAACAAATAAAGTAGATAGATGTGTAGGGGGTAAAGTTGCCAAACAACAATGTGTAGGACCTTTACAAATTCCTCTCAATAATGTTGGTGTTATGGCATTAGATTACAATGGTAAAGAAGGAGTTGCTACTACGATTGGACATGCTCCCATAGCCGCTTTAATAGACCCGAAAGCTGGAAGCAGGAATGCTATTACTGAAGCACTAACAAATATGATTTGGGCCCCATTGAAAGACAATTTAAAAAGTGTCTCTTTATCTGCAAACTGGATGTGGCCATGTAAAAATGAGGGTGAAGATGCTCGTCTTTATGAAGCGGTAGAAGCAATTTCTAAATTCTCAATTGAACTTGGAATCAATGTTCCTACTGGTAAAGATTCATTATCTATGAAACAAAAGTATCCTAAAGAAGAGGTTATTTCTCCTGGAACTGTTATCATATCGGCTGCAGGAAACTGTACTCAAATTAAAAAAGTTATTGAACCAGTTTTCAAACTTAATGGGGGGGATATATATTATATAAATATTTCACAAGATTCGTTCAAATTAGGTGGTAGCTCTTTTAATCAAATTTTAAATACCATTGGTAATGAAGCTCCTGATGTAAAAAATGTAGCTTTTGTGAAAAACACATTTAACACCATTCAAAACCTAATCAAAGAAGATCGAATATACTCTGGACATGATGTAGCTTCTGGTGGGTTAATTACAACCTTACTTGAAATGTGTTTTGCAGATAATAATATTGGAGCTAATATAGACCTTAGCTCATTATTTGAAAATGATTCTATTAAGCTTTTATTTTCAGAAAATGCTGGAATTGTATTTCAAGGTGATGCTTCTATTGAAAAAACTTTACAAGAGAATACTATTGAGTTTTTTAAGATTGGGCAAGTTGAAAAAAAAGGAACTGTAACAATAAAAAACAACGATGACCTCTTTAACTTTGATGTTTCATCAGTTAGAGACACTTGGTTTAAGACCTCTTATTTATTGGATAAAAAACAAACTTCAAATGGTTTAGCTGAACATCGATTCAAAAATTTCAAAAAACAACCTTTACAATTTAAATTTCCTTCTAATTTTTCAGGAAAACTTCCTAAAATAAATACAAATCAACCAAGGCCAAAAGCAGCTATTATTCGTGAAAAAGGAAGTAATTCTGAGCGTGAAATGGCAAACGCTATGTATTTAGCAGGTTTTGATGTTAAAGATGTTCACATGACAGATTTAATATCTGGTAGAGAAACCTTAGAAGATATTCAATTTATTGGAGCTGTTGGCGGTTTTTCTAATTCTGATGTTCTTGGTTCTGCAAAAGGATGGGCTGGTGCATTCTTATACAATGAGAAAGCAAAAAAAGCACTAAAATCTTTCTTTGATAGAGAAGATACTTTGAGTGTAGGGATATGTAATGGATGTCAGTTATGGATGGAATTAGGATTAATAAATCCAGAACATGAAATCCATGGAAAAATGACTTATAATGATTCTAAGAAGCACGAAAGTGCTTTCACTTCTGTAAAAATTCAAGAAAACAATTCTGTGATGTTATCAAGCTTGGCAGGTACTACACTTGGAGTTTGGATATCTCATGGTGAAGGTAAGTTTACCTTCCCCTACCCTGAGGACAAGTATGAAATTGTTGCCAAATATACCTATGATGCCTACCCACATAATCCAAACGGTTCTGATTTTAATACAGCCATGATGTGTGATAAGTCAGGTAGACATTTAGTTACCATGCCTCATATAGAAAGATCTACATATCAATGGAATTGGGCAAATTATATTGAAAATAGAAAAGATGAAGTTTCTCCATGGATAGAAGCATTTGTGAATGCTAGGCGCTGGTTAAATAAAAAAATAAAATAATCTTGTTTATTTCTGTTTTTCTCAAAAAAAAAATAAATTCTATTGTTTATATAGTTTTTTTACCTAGATTTGCAATGATTGATTTTTCATTTTTAGGGGTAAAAATTTTTACATCAATTATCTAGGCTTCAGAAATGAAGCCTATTTTTTTTATCTTGTCGTCATATTAAATAATTATGACGAAAAAAATAACTCGAGTTTTTGATTGTATTGAATATCAAAACTGCAACTATCCACAAAAAGAAGCATTAGTTTACAAAGAGAATGGCAAATGGATAAGTTATTCTAGTGAAGAATTTATTACTATTGCCAACCAAGTTAGTAGCTCTCTATTAACCTTAGGAATTAAACCAAATGATAAAATTGCAATTATAGTTCCTGTAAACCATCCAAAATGGCACTTTTTAGATATTGGAATCTTACAAATAGGTGCACAAAATGTTCCTCTTTATGCTACACTATCTGAAAAAGATTATGAATATGTATTAAATCATTCAGATTCTAAATATTGCTTTATTGCAGGAGATGAGATTTATGAAAAGGTTAAAGCTGTTCAAAGTAAAACTCAACTTGAAGAAGTTTTTCGTCTTGATGACAACCCTAAAATTGGTTGGAACTCTTTTTTAGAACTTGGGAAAAATAAAAATTTTCAATCTAAGATTGAGAATATCAAAAATAATATAAGTCCTCAAAATATAGCTACCATAATTTATACTTCAGGTACTACAGGAACACCAAAAGGGGTTATGTTGTCACATGATAATATTGTTCAAAATATTAAAGTTACTGCAGATAGATTGGATCTTAATGGAGCTGGTAAAAGAACGATAAGTTACCTTCCCGTAAGTCACGTCTTTGAAAGAGTATCAGGATATTATTGTCAAATGATGGGAATCAGTATTTTTTTTGCAGAAAGCATAGAATTATTAGGAGATAATATAAGAGAGGTTAAACCTAATATGATTGCAGTAGTTCCAAGACTTTTAGAAAAAATATTTGATAAAATTGTAGACAAAGGAAGTAAGTTATCAGGGGTAAAGAAAAAGCTTTTCTTTTGGGCGTTAAAACTTGGAGAACAATATGAACCTTACAACAAAAATGGATTTTGGTATCATTTTCAACTCAATATTGCTCGAAAGTTAATTTTTGGAAAATGGCAAGAAGCTTTGGGTAATAATTTAGAATTCATGATTTCCGGAAGTGCTCCTCTTCAACCTCGGTTAATAAAAGTTTTCACAGCAGCTGGAATTCCTGTTTATGAGGGCTATGGGATGACTGAATCATCACCAGGAGCTACATTAAATGATTTAAGGAACAATGGTTTAAAAATTGGAACTGTTGGAAAACCTCTTAAAGGTATTGAAATAAAAATTGCTGATGACGGTGAAATATTAATGAAGGGACATTGTGTGATGCAAGGCTATTATAAAAGAGATGATTTGACCTCTGAAACTATAAAGGATGGATATCTTCACTCTGGAGACATTGGAGAAATTGATTCTGAAGGGTTTTTAAAAATTACTGATAGAAAGAAAGAAATTTTTAAAACTTCTGGAGGAAAATACATAGCACCAACAGTACTAGAAAGTGAATTAAAAAAATCTCGTTTTATAGATCAAGTTATGGTGATAGGTGAAGCACAAAAAATGCCCGCTGCACTCATTCAAATTAATTTTGAATATGCAAGAGAATGGGGGGAAAGAAATGGACATAAAATAGAAAACTTTCAAGAAAACAAAGATTTAAGGCAAAGAATTCAAAAAGAAATAGATGTTTGTAATAAGAATTTTGGTAATTGGGAACAAATAAAGGAGTTTCAGATTACTGAAGAAGAATGGACAGCTACATCAGGCCACTTAACTCCAACACTAAAAATGAAGAGAAAAGTAATTTTAGAAAAACATAAAAATCTTTACAATAAAATATATAATCTTTAATATTGAATGACTTAAAATATCATATTGTGAAATCTATTGGTTTTTTGTAATTTGGCTTCATAACTTAAAAAACAAAATTACCTTTATGTCTTCAGAAATAACCAGATTATTTGACTTCCCTTACTTTTCCCACAAAAAATATAACCTTGATAATGCTCTGGTTACTAAATATGATAACAAATGGGTGTCTACTTCAAGTGAAGAGTACATAGCTAAGGCAAATACTATTAGTAGAGCATTACTTCGTTTAGGAGTAAAATCAAATGATAAAATTGCTGTTATTTCCTCTACGAATAGAACTGAATGGAATATTGTGGATATTGGAATTCTTCAAACAGGTGCTCAAAATGTACCTATATACCCTACCATATCCAAAGAAGATTATGAATATGTTTTAAATCACTCTGAATCTATTTATTGTTTTGTTTCAGATATTTCTATTGTAGAAAAAATCAACAAAATTAAAGGAAATACAAAACTTAAAGAGGTGTATACTTTTGACGAGATATCTGATGAGAAAAACTGGAAAGAACTTCTAGAACTGGGAAAAGACACTTCAAATCAAAGTGATGTTGAAGCTAGAAAAGATGCAGTAAAAAGTGAAGATTTAGCTACACTTATTTACACCTCCGGAACCACTGGAAGACCTAAAGGAGTAATGTTATCTCACGGAAATATTGTCTCAAATGTTTTAACTAGTGAAGAAAGTGTTCCGTTAACTAAAGGAAATGATAAAGCCTTAAGTTTTCTTCCGGTATGTCATATTTTTGAACGTATGATACTTTATTTATACCAATATTGTGGTGTAGAGATCTATTTTGCTGAAGGGGTTGAAAAATTAGTTGAAAATGCTCAAGAAGTTAAACCTCATGTTTTGACAGCTGTTCCAAGGTTATATGAAAAAATTTATGACAGTATTGTTTTGAAGGGTCAAGAATTAACCGGTATAAAAAAGAAATTGTTTTTTTGGGCCGTAGATCTTGGTTTAAAATATGAACCCTATGGAGCCAATGGTTGGTGGTATGAAAAACAATTAGGCTTAGCTCGAAAACTAATTTTCTCAAAATGGCAAGCTGCTTTAGGAGGAGAGCTTAAATTAATGGTTTCAGGAGCTTCTGCGTTGCAGCAACGATTAACAAGAGTTTTTACCGCTGCTGGAATGCCTATTATGGAAGGATATGGATTAACTGAAACATCTCCAGTAACATCAGTTAGCTTTATGGAACAAAATGGTGTTCGTGGATTTCGAGTTGGAACCGTAGGTCGAATTTTAAAAAATGTGGAAGTAAAAATTGCTGAAAATGGTGAAATATTAGTAAAAGGACCAAATGTGATGCAAGGGTATTACAAAGACCCAAAAAAAACTGCTGAGGTTATTAAAGACGGTTATTTTCATACTGGTGATAAAGGTGAAATAGACTCCGATGGATTTTTAAAAATTACAGGTAGAACAAAAGAAATGTTTAAAACCTCTGGTGGTAAATACATTGTTCCACCTTTGCTAGAGGGAGACTTAAAACAATCTTTATTTATAGAACAGGTTATGGTTATTGGTGAAAATGAAAAAATGCCAGCAGCTTTAATACAACCAAACTTTGTTTTTATTAGAGATTGGATTGAAAGAAAAGGTCATAAAATTGGGACCTCATGCGAAGAAATCGCTAGTGCTCAGATTATCATCGATAGAATTCAGTTAGAGGTAGATCAATGCAATGAGAATTTTGGAAAATGGGAACAAATCAAGAAATTTGAATTGACACCTAATGAGTGGACTATAGATGGAGGTCATCTAACACCTACGATGAAAATGAAAAGAGAAATAATAAAAGAAAACTACAAAGACCTATATGAAAAAATTTATAGGGGATAATGGTACAAAGCGCTGTATTTACAGCGTTTTTTTTGCATATAAATTAAAACTTGAGAGTTTTTATTTTTTTTCTTTCAAAAGTTTAGGGAATTTTTTCATAAAACGTTTTAATCTTGGAACAGATACGTTTCTTACATAACTATCGTAAGGATTGAGTTTCTCATAATTTTGATGATAAGACTCAGCCTCGTAAAAAATAACATGTTTGGTTACCTCAGTAACAATTTTATTGTTGTGAACTTCTCTATTTAGTTTGCTAATAGCTTTTTCAATAATTTCTTTCTCTTTAATGGAACTATAAAAGGCAATTGATCTGTATTGGCTTCCATAATCTGGGTGCTGTCCATTTTTAGTTGTCGGATCATGAGAACCAAAAAACACATCTACTAATGTTTTAAAACTTACAATTTGAGGATCATAATACACTGCAACAGTCTCAGCATGCCCAGTTCTACCTGTTCCGATTGTTCGATACGTAGGGTTTTTTGTGTGCCCTCCTGCATAACCTGAAATGGCCTCACTTACACCGTCTACACTTTCAAAAATAGCTTCTACACACCAAAAACAACCGCTAGCGAAGTAAGCTACTTTGTCATTAGGACCAATCTCTTGAATTACAACATCAGGCGTACCGAATGATTCCTTAAAACTGAAGGAGATTGCTAAAAAAATTAATACACAAGTGAAAAAAATATTCTTATTTACTTTCATATTTAAATTTATTTGATTGTTACACTCAAAAGTAATTAATTCTTACAATTTGTTTACAACTTTAGTGATTTGTTGAGAAAGCATATTGTAATTACTAGTGTAGATACTTACATTTGTTAGACAAAGATACGCAAACATATATGGAGCACTTTATAGTTTCTGCACGTAAATACAGACCACAAAATTTTGAGGATGTTGTTGGGCAACAAACGATCACAAACACGCTTCAAAACGCTATAAAAAACAACCATTTAGCCCAAGCTTTACTTTTTACAGGACCAAGAGGAGTTGGAAAAACCTCATGTGCTAGAATTTTAGCAAAAAAAATTAATCAACAGAATTCAACTTCAGATAAAGAAGATTTTGCTTTTAATATTTTTGAATTAGATGCTGCTTCTAATAATTCCGTTGATGACATAAGGAACTTAACAGAACAAGTAAGAATACCCCCACAAACTGGGAATTATAAAGTCTACATTATAGATGAAGTTCATATGTTATCTCAAGCAGCCTTTAATGCTTTTTTAAAGACTTTAGAGGAACCACCTGCCCATGCTATATTTATTTTAGCAACCACAGAAAAGCATAAAATTATTCCAACAATTTTATCGCGTTGTCAAATTTTTGATTTTAAACGCATTACTGTTTTAGATTCAAAAAACTTTTTAAAAACAATTGCTGAAAGAGAGGGAATTACTGCTGACGATGATGCACTTCATATTATTGCTCAAAAAGCTGATGGTGCAATGCGTGATGCTTTGTCAATTTTTGACAGAGTTATAAGTTTTTCTGGAAATAAATTAACACGAGAAGCCGTTACTCAAAACTTAAATGTTTTAGATTATGATACTTATTTTTCAATGACAAATTTGTTATTGGAAAATAAAATTCCAGAAGTTCTTAATAACTTCAATGCTATTTTAGCTAAAGGTTTTGAAGGTCACCATTTCATAAATGGGTTGGCCTCTCATTTTAGAGACATACTGGTTGCAAAGGATAATTCTACGATCAACCTTCTTGAGGTTGGTGACAATGCTAAAAAGAAATACCTTGAGCAATCCTCCAAAGCGTCTATTTCCTTTCTTATACAAGCTATAGAAAAGGCCAATCAATGTGATTTAAATTACAGAACTAGTAAAAATCAGCGCCTTCTTGTAGAGCTAACTTTAATGCAAATTGCCTCTATCACTTTTGATGGAGAAAAAAAAAAATCAGCTAACTACATAATACCAGCAACATTTTTCACTTCAATATTTCCAGTAAAAAAACAGGAAATCATAGAAAAACTAAAACCTATTAAAAAAGAGGTAACAGAAAATTCTGTTGAAAAAGTAGTTTCTGATGCAAAAGAAATTTCAAAGCCTCCAATTTTGCAAAACCTCAAAAGAAGAAATAACTCACTTTCCTTGAAAAGTATTCATCACAAGAAGGAACAGCAAAAGAAACCAATTGAAATTAATTATGAAAATCATCCTAAAGATTCATTTTCTGAGAAAGATTTACAAAAAACTTTGAGTGAGTATCAAAAATTACTGATAAAAAAAGGTGAAAAAAGTATAGCTTCAATATTAGCTGCAGCAGACCCAAAACTTTTAGAAAATTTTAATGTTCAATTTACGCTCCCTAATAAGCTTATGAAAGCACAATTGAAGATTGAAAAACCTAAACTACTCAAGTTTTTAAGAGAAGTTCTTAATAATTTTAGTATTACTATTACCGTGATAGTTAATGAAACTGTAGAAAAGAAATTTGCTTATACACCTCAAGAAAAATACAATAAACTTCTAGAAAAAAACTCTTCGTTAAAAAGCTTAAAAGATACTTTTCAACTAGATCTTTAGATATATTAAATTGCCACTCACAAATAGGATACTCAAAAAATTTAAAATATCATTTTCAATATTTCTTTAAAAAGGAACCTATACTAATTCAAAATAATTCCTAATATTTACTATTTTAGCTTTCTAAGCTAATTTATTAAAACCATCGAATCATTAAATAAATGGAAAAAATACCCAAAACAGGAATTAAGGGATTAATTGAAAACTGGCAAAGTGATGTAATTGCTGCTGTTAGTGTCGCTCTGATTGCTCTCCCTCTTTCATTAGGTATAGCTTTAGCTGCAGGGGCACCAGCAATGTCAGGAATCTTTTCAGCAATTGTTGGCGGTGTGGTTACAACTCTTTATCGTGGTGGTCATATTTCAGTAAACGGACCCGCTAAAGGTGTTATTGGTGTTATCTTATTGGGTATTGCATTAATGGATGATGGTTCTGGTAAAGCCTTTAATTACGTATTGGCCGCAGTAGTTATTTCAGGTGCGATTCAGATGTTGTTAGGATTGATGAAATTGGGACGTTTGGCTGATATATTCCATAGCTCCGTAATACACGGAATTTTAGCGGCGATAGGAATAATTATATTTGCTAAACAAATTCACGTTGCTCTCGGAACACAATCTGATAGCCCAAGTATTATACAAAACCTCATTGATGCAGTATTATACTTACCTCAAGCAAATCCATTTGTAATAATTATTTCTTTATCTGGGTTACTACTATTATTACTTCATTCTAAAATTAGTTACCGTTTTTTTCATTTCTTACCTGCTCCAATGTGGGTTATAGCCCTTTCTATACCCTTTGTATATGCCTTTAATTTTTTTGATCAACAAACACTTTTTTTCTTAGAAAAAGAATATCAGGTTGGACCTCACCTACTATTAGATATTCCTGACACCATAATGGATTCTGTTATGTTTCCAGACTTCAGTAAAATAAATACAATAGAATTTTGGACAACAGTATTTTCTATTTTAATCATTACAAGTATTGAATCCCTAGCTATTGCTAAAGCAGTTGATAAAATTGACCCTTACAAAAGAAAAACAGATCTAAATAAAGATTTAACTGGAATAGGATTAAGCACTATGGTAGCAGGCGCTATTGGTGGATTACCAATTATTGCTGTGATTATTAGAAGTACTGTCAATATTCACAATGGTGCTAAGACAAAATGGTCTAATATGTATCAAGGAATTTTATTACTTCTTTTTATTGTTTTATTAAGTCCAATAATGAGACAAGTGCCCTTATGTGCTTTTGCTATTTTATTAGTGTATACTGGATTTAAACTGGCATCGCCAGCAGTTTTTAAGCAAGCCTATAATCAGGGAACCGAACAACTAATATTCTTTGTAGCTACAATGGTATTAACCCTATACACTAATTTATTGATTGGTTTACTTGGAGGTTTACTTTTAGCGCTTGTAACACATATGCTTTTGGCAAAAGTAACAATCCCTCAATTTTTTAGGATGATATACAAATCTGGAACAAAATTAATAAAACTTCCAGATGGTAGTTTTGATTTAAAAATAAGTGGGATAGCAAATTTTTTAGGCATTTTAAAAGTAGATAAACTAGTTGCTCAAATACCTTCAGGAGTTAATGTGAATATTGATCTTTCAGAAACTAGACTGGTAGGAATGACATACATGGATTACCTTGTAGAATATCTAAAAATACAAAGAGCCACAGGTGGCAAGGTTTTTATCACAGGACTAGATGCTCATGTTTCACTATCTACCTACAATAGGGCTCTAAAAATTAGTTTAAATAATTCTTCTACTAAGCTATCACAAAGGCAAAAAAGATTGAAAAGTTTAGCTATTGATAAAGAGTATCAATATAGTAGTCAAATAGATTGGAATACTATTTATCTTAAAAAGTTTCACTACTTCGAAATAAGACCTATAGAACGAAAATACAACTGTTTGAAAGGAACTTTCAAAGACTCTAATGTCTCTTGGGAAATCGCAGATGTTACATTTAATGAAGGAAATGCATTTACTGCTGAAACCTTTAATACAACCTTAATGATTTTGAATTTAAACAAAAAGCTACCAACTTTTACTATGGAGAAAGAAGGGGTACTAGGAAACATATTTGATCGCGTTATGGCATTTACAGGATATAAAGACATTGACTTTGAAATGTATCCAAATTTTTCAAAAAAATTCTTACTTATGGGTGAAAATGAATCTGAAATAAGATCATTTTTCACGGATGAAATCATACATTTTTTTGAAAATCATCAAATATATCACCTGGAAAGTAATGGTGAATCTCTAGTTATTTTTGATAAAATTAAACTAGCTCGAACAGACGAAACTATTGCATTTATTGAGTATGGAAAAGAATTAGCCTCTCTATTTAATAAAAAATAACAGCATTTTTATTGTCATTAGAAAAGAAAGAATTTCCTGAAATTAATACTATAACTTACCAAATTTAAAAATTCTATATGCTTGGACTTCAATTTGAAACCTCAACATCGTGGGCTTTAATAGCCGAAGATAATTTAGAACAAATTCTTACTGATCATGCTTTTGCAGAGCAAAAAGCATCAGCCAATGCTATTTCAATCATCATTAATTACTCTGAGGAAACAGCATTGGTAAAAGATATGACAGCCATTGCCTTAGAAGAATTAGAGCATTTCAAAATGGTTCATGAATTAATGACTAAGAGAGGAATGGTTTTGGGAAGAGAGCAACATAATGATTATGCAAAATCTCTTCAAAAATTTTTTCCAAAAACAAAAGATAGACCAACTGCACTAATTCATAGATTACTAGTAGCTGCTTTAATTGAAGCGCGAAGTTGTGAACGTTTTAAAGTATTTTCAGAAAATATGGAAGATCAAGAACTTTCTAAATTTTATAAAGATTTAATGATTTCAGAGGCAAATCATTACACATTATTCTTGGGATATGCTAGAAAGTATATGGATAGAAAAATTGTTGATCAAAAATGGGAAAACCTTTTGAAATTTGAAGCTGAAATGATGAAAACAAGGGGAAAAACTGCAAGAGTTCACGGTTAATTCTAAAAAGTTTATGTTTAGTAAAGAAGAATCTGCTTCACTTAGAAATGAGTTTTGGACATGTTTTGGAATATCCTTTCCACGAAAATGGATTTTATACAATACCAAAATAAAAGGACTAAGTTTCAAATTTGTTGCTAATCGAAAAAATGCAATGATTTGTCTGGATATGGAACATGCAGATGAAATGGTTAATAAAATTCTTTTCGATAAAATTTTATCACTAAAAACAATTTTAAAAGAAAATTATTTATCCGAAGTTATCTTTGATGATTCTTACACCCTAGACAATAATAAAAATATTCGTAGAATATATATAAATCATAAGGAGAAGTTTAGCATATACAATAAAAACACATGGAGTTCTTGCTATAATTTTTATGTAGAAGAAATGCCTAAGTTTGAACTATTTTTTCATGAATACAAAGATATAATTAACTGTATATGAATTTATTAAGTTAAAAACTTAATACTAAGCGGATAATTTGGTTCTTGATTGTTACTAGCTCTTAGAGCATTAATTATCGGAAAAATAAGATAAAATATACCTAAAACAATAAACCCAAGAATCCCCAAACCAAATAAAAAAATTGCTGGAATACAAATTAATACATATAGGAACATTGAAATTCTAAAGTTTAATATGGCTTTACCGTGCCTATCCATGTCAAAAACCTCATCTTTTTTAATTAACCAGATAATTAGGGGTGCTATAAATCCCCCAACACCAGTTATAAGATCTAACAACTGACTTAGGTGGGTTAAAACCAATAATTGTCTATTTTCTATCATCATTTTGGTTATTTATTGATTGTATAGTATTTAGACGTCTAAAAATACTTCTTGTTACACTTTAGGAAATAAATATAATGAACTTGTATATTTGTAACATGATTCAAAAAGATTCTATTATAGCTTTAGCTACTCCTTCAGGTATTGGAGCTATTTCAGTAATTCGTATCTCTGGAGAAGATGCAATAGATATCCTTTCAAATTTTTTCGTATCTAAGAGCGGGAAACTATTAGAGAATCAAAAAACACATACTATTCATTTAGGGAGTATTATAAATAATTCTCAAATAATCGATGAAGTGTTAGTTTCTGTGTTTAAAACCCCCCGTTCTTATACAGGAGAAAATGTGGTTGAAATCTCTTGCCATGGTTCGAGTTTCATTCAACAAGAAATCATTCAATTATTTCTTAAAAATGGATGTAGAATGGCAGACAATGGTGAGTTTACCATGAGGGCATTTTTGAATGGGAAAATGGATTTAAGTCAAGCCGAAGCTGTGGCAGATGTAATTGCTTCAAATTCAGCAGCATCTCACCAAATGGCGATCCAACAAATGCGAGGAGGTATTACTAATGAATTAAAAGAGTTGAGAGCTCAGTTATTAGATTTTGCAGCATTGATAGAACTAGAACTAGATTTTTCTGGTGAAGATGTAGAATTTGCAGACAGAACTAAATTTAAAGAATTAGTTCGAACAATTACCACTGTTTTAAAACGTTTAATTGAAAGTTTTTCTTTTGGAAATGCAATGAAAAATGGAATACCTGTTGTCATTATAGGTGAACCAAATGTTGGGAAATCTACCTTATTGAACACTTTATTAAAAGAAGAAAAAGCTATTGTATCTGATATAGCTGGTACTACTAGAGATGCTATTGAAGATGAATTAATTATTGATGGAGTAGCTTTTAGATTCATAGATACTGCTGGTATCAGAGAAACTAATGACCTTATAGAAAATATTGGAATTAAAAAAGCTTATGAGAAAGCAGAAAATGCTCAGTTAATTATTTTCCTTATCGACTCCAGTAAATTTTCTTCATCCAAAGAAGTTTTTTTATCTGAAATAACAACTATTAAAAATCGTTTTCCTAAAAAAAGAGTTTTAGTAATTGCCAATAAAATCGATACTGTTTCAACTGCTGAGAAAAATGATATAACTGCTGAGATAGATGATATTTTATTACTTTCTGCCAAAGATAATATTGGTATAGAAACTCTTCTAATACATTTGACTTCTCTTGTCAATACAGGAGCATTGAGTAATAATGAAACTATAGTTACAAACTCTAGACATTTTGAGGCACTAAACAATGCCTTAACAGCAATTTTATCGGTCAAGAAAGGAATTGAAATGGAAATATCTACTGACTTATTTTCTATAGATATTAGAGAATGTTTAAGACATATGGGTAATATAACCGGAGAATATGACGTAGATAAAGATATTTTAGGTCATATATTTTCTAACTTTTGTATTGGAAAGTAAATATACTTTTCCTTTAAGCTGCTAACTCCTTCAATGCCCTAACAAAAACATCCAATTCATCTGTAGTCGTAAATACATTTGGACTGATTCTACATCCTTTTACATTAGCATAATTAATGGCAACAGTAAATATATTATAATCACTCATTAACTTTTTCGCTAATTCCTTTGGAGTCATATTTTTAAGACCAACATTTGCTATTCCACAGGCTCTTTGGGAATCATTAGGGGTATTCACAATTATGTTAGAATGATTTCTAACTTTTTTAGACCAATATTCTTGTAAGTAGCGAAGTCTAGATTCTTTTCTCTCAGCACCTAACATATCATAATATTCTATTGCATTTTCTATACTTAAATCATGATATACAGGATGAGTTCCAATATGATTTAATCTAGAAATATCTCCTGGCTCTCTATGATGTTCTGCAAATACTGGCCAAAGTTTATCTATGTGCTTATTATCTACATATAACATTCCTGTACCCAATGGAACTGCTAACCATTTATGTAAACTAGAACCATAATAATCACAATCTAAATCATCAATTTTAAATTGAAAGTGTCCTACACAATGTGCACCATCAACCATTACCTGAACACCCTTCCTGTGGGCCATTTTACAGATCTTTTTAATAGGTAGTATTTGGCCAGTAATATTAATCATATGGCACACCATGAGTAACTTGGTTTTAGTAGTTATTGCATTTTCATAAATGCTAACTATTTCTTCATCAGAGGCGGGATGATTAGGAATAGAAACTACAGTATTTTTTGTTCCATACCGCTTCGAAACCTGCTCAAACATCATTTGCATAGCACCATAGTCTTGTTTGGCATAAACCGCTTCATCTCCCTTTATCCAATCCATACCCTTTATAACCATGTCCAATGATTCTGTAGTATTTCTTGTTATAATTAAATTTTTATCACTAGTTCCTACGACTCTAGCCAATTTAGAAACCATAGATTTTTTATTATCCCATTGAACAGTTCTCATGTAATAAGATCCTTCATAGTTAACCATTCTAGCATGATCTAACATATGATTCAATGTAGGGTTAGGAATAATATTATAGTAACCACTTTCTAAATTAATATAGTCGGGTTTTAATGAATAATCTTTTCTAACCTGTAACCAAAAATCTTCCTCTGAAGCTATTTGTTTTGGTGATAGATGTTCAAAAGTCTTGAGAGTATTAGCAAAAGAAGTGTTAATTAAAGGAAGACCAACTGCTGCAAGAGATACATTTTTTAAAAATTCTCTTTTATTCATTATTTTTAGTTTTCTTTAAAGATAAAGAAATAACTAAAAAATACAAGTATCTGTTAATTAGAATTTTACAAAAAATAACTACTGTAAATTTTAAAATTATTTTAAAGGAGTACCGTATAAATCGAAGTCTCCCGCCTCATGAATTTTAATAGGAATAAATTCACCTATTTTTATATAATGTTCTCTAGCATCAACTAGAACATCATTGTCTACATCTGGAGAATCAAATTCTGTTCTCCCATAAAAATAGTTTCCTTCTTTTCTATCAAACAAACAAGTGAAGGTTTTGCCTATTTTTTCTTGGTTAATTTCCCAAGAAATTTGCGATTGGATTTCCATGATTTCATTCACTCTTCGGAACTTCACCTCTGCTGGGATATTATCTTCTAGAACAAATGCACCTGTATTTTCTTCATGTGAATATTCAAAAGCACCCAAACGCTCAAAACGCATTTCCTCAACCCAATCTTTTAATTCTTGAAATTGTGCCTCTGTTTCTCCTGGATAGCCAACAATTAATGTAGTTCTAATTCCCATATTAGGAACTGCTTCTCGAAATTTATGAATCAAAGCTGTTGTCTTTTCATGAGTAGTTCCCCGTTTCATAGATTTTAAGATCTCTGTATTTATGTGCTGCAAAGGAATGTCTAAATAATTGCAAACTTTAGGTTCATTTTTCATAACCTCTAAAACATCCATTGGAAAACCAGTTGGAAATGCATAATGCATGCGAATCCATTCTATTCCATCTACTTTAGCCAAAGCTTCTAAAAGTGACGCTAGAGCTCTTTTTTTATAGATATCTAAACCATAATAGGTTAAATCTTGGGCAATAAGCATAATTTCTTTGATGCCTTTCTCAGCTAATTTCTCTGCTTCAATAACGATTTCTTCAATTGGAGTAGATTTGTGTTTTCCACGCATCAAAGGAATAGCACAAAAAGAACATGGACGATCACAACCTTCCGCTATTTTTAAATAAGCATAATGTTTTGGAGTAGTAGTTAAGCGCTCACCTATGAGCTCATGTTTATAATCTGCTTCTAAAACTTTTAAAAGATTTGGTAAATCATGTGTGCCAAAATACTGGTCTACATCTGTAATTTCTTTTTCTAAATCTGGCTTGTAACGTTCACTTAAACAACCCGTTACAAAAACCTTATCTACATTACCTGCTACTTTCTTTTCTACATAGTGTAAAATAGTATCTACAGACTCCTCCTTTGCTTTTCCAATAAAACCACAAGTATTAATTACAACGATATTACCTTCATCATTTTTATCTTCATGAACAACATCTTTCCCATTGGCCTTTAACTGTCCCATTAAAACTTCAGAATCATAAATATTTTTAGAACACCCTAAGGTAACTACATTAATCTTATTTTTCTTTACCGACTTCGTTCTCATTGTTATTTTTTAAGGATGTCAAAAATACGTTTTATAAAGTAAATTTTAATTGAAATTTTCTGGTAGTTTTCTATGATTAGTTAATTGTTCAAAGGTATATCCAAGTAATAATAGTTTACCTTCCTCATTTGATTTTCCTATAAAAGTAAGGCTAATTGGCTCTCCAGTTTCCTTATACCCCATGGGTATAGTAAGGTTTGGGTATTCAGCAACTGCAGAATATGCAGAATGGAAATTATTCACTGATAAAATAGCATCTAGGTTCTGTGTTTCTAAAACTTCAAAAAAATTCCTTGCTCTAGTCTTTAGATTAACTTTGATGCGTTCAAGATTAGCTTTCGATGTTGAATCTTTTCCAATATTTATAAATCTCAATTGGCCATATGGAGCTCGTATTTCTTTTTCTTTATTGTTATATGAAATGATGTCTTTCACATCTGAAACCTCGACATCTTTATCTGCATAATTTTTTAAATATTTTGGTAATTCATGTTTCATTTCAAGGTTCAAGATTGATAAAAAACCTGGAAGTTTAATTTTTCTTGGAGCTATCAATACTATTTCACCACCAGCTTCTTGAATTTGATCCATATTTTTCTTAAAAATTGAATCTCTAAAAATATCTTTAAATACTCCAAATCGTTTTCCTTTGAAAGATTCTTCTAGATCAGCTAAATCTTTATCAACTTCAATAGATTTTGGATCAGAAGCATCAAAACCCAACATTGAATTGAACA
>Ga0209197_1000414_pt1 | contig 30338 bp, 35 predicted proteins | sample COGITO_mtgs_1105_4_FD_184802 | JGI IMG/M metagenome (GOLD analysis project Ga0209197, IMG submission 184802) | Pelagic marine microbial communities from North Sea - COGITO_mtgs_110512 (SPAdes) (version 2) | ecosystem: Environmental > Aquatic > Marine > Epipelagic ... | reverse complement strand
TTATTAAGAGAAGCACAAGGTAGTCCAAAAGCAATTATCTTAGCAGGAGCACCTGGAGCAGGTAAAGGATACATTTTACGTGGTTTAGACTTAGGTGGTTTAAAAGTATTAAATGTAGATGATATTTATGTTCCTTTATTAAAAAAAGCTAATGTTAGTTTAGATTTAAAAAACGCTACACCTGAAGAAAGAAGTGAGCAAGCCAAACAAATGGCAGCAGCTAATAAACAGTTCAAAGGTGAAATGGAACAAATAATAGCGGGTAAAGAATCATTTATATTAGATGGTACAGCTGCATCATATAATACCACAGCTAAACTGAAAACTGAGTTAGATGAAGCAGGGTATGATGTGTTTATGCTATATGTGTATACTGATTTAGAACGTTCATTAAGCCAAAACCAAGACAGGTACACAAAATCGGGGGGTGAAGATAGAAGTTTAGCACCTGCAATTGTAATGCGTACTTGGAAAGGGGTAACAAATAATTTACCTAAATATGCTGATTTATTTGGAAATAACTTTGTTGCAGTAGCTAACACATTAGATGATAGAATGCAAGATATAGATAAGATTATAGATAAATATCTTAAACCCTTTGCACCTACAGGAACAAAACCTAAAACCCCAGCTCAACAAAAGAAATCTGATGAACGAAAAGTTCAAGACAAAGCAGAAATTCAAGCTATGTTAAGCGATGATTTTATATATGATGTAATTGAATACACAATGTCTAAAGAAGAAGCACAAACAAGATTAAAACAATTTTTATTATGAAAAAAACCCAATTAAAACAGCTCATCAAAGAAGAAATACTTAACCTTTTAAATGAAGAAAATAGACCAATAACAAATAAGCTTGGACTTGATTTTAAGGCTAAAAAACTAGCAAGAAAAGTTAAATCTATATTAGATAGAATAGAACAAGATCCAAAATATATTGAGAGTAAACGTTTATTTGACTCCGGAAAAATGGGAAAAAGAAAATTTGAAGATATTATAAGAAAAGAATTATTAACTCCTGAAGAACATAAAATATTTGATACTATAGTAGCTGATTCTGGTTATGAAAATATAACCTCAACCAATTTGAACTTTCCTATTGACCCAGATTTCCCCGCTGATTATAATGTTATATCAGCACCAGGTAAAGTGGGGCAAAGTAATGTAATGAAACGAGCTATAGACATGGGGTTAAATCCTTATGGGTTTGCGTTTGGGAGTAGTATTGAAAGAAATACAACAGATTTTGACTCGTTTAAATATTAAAACAATTTTTAACTAAATGAGCTTAACAAGTTATTTAATAGAAGGATTACTCCCAGAACAAGAAAAAAAAAAGGTAGTAGCCGTATATGGTGGAGGTTTTAAACCTCCTACAACTGGTCACTTTGAGGTTGTAAAACAAGCACTAGTAGAAAATCCTGAGGTAGATGAATTTATTATCCTTATAGGAGGTAAACCAAGAAATGGTATCACACCTGAAGAATCAATCTTAATATGGGATATATACAAACAATACTTACCATATAAAGTCGAAGTAAAATATACCTCAGTACCCCCAATAAAAGGTATTTATACTTACGCTAAAGAACATCCAGATGAAGAAGTATTATTTGTTATAGGTGCTAGAGAGGGTAATGAAGATGATTTTAAAGATATATCAAGTAGAACAACATCATTAGATAAATATCCTAATCTTAGTTTACGTACTATTGTAACACAAAACACAGCATCTGGAACTGCAACTAGAAATGCATCGAAAATATCCTTTGAAAAATTTAAACCCTTCTTACCTTCTGAATTATCGGATGAAGAAGCAGAACAAGTATATAACATAGTAGCTGATAAAATAACTGAAAATAACCCCAAAGATGGTAAAGCTGCCCCTTATGGTTCAGGTTACAATAAAGTAAAAGAAACAGTTAACTTTGTATCCCTAGAAAAAACATTAGATGATATGTTTGAGGATTTAGGTATAGATATAAATTTTACAAGACACTTTAAAGAAAGAGTTATTGAAAGGGGTCTTACAGAAGAAGATATCGTAGAATTAATGAAAAAAATCTACGATACCCATGGGGATGAAGTAGCAGATTTAGGCAGGGATGAAAATAGGGTATTTACTCATCTTAGACGCTTAGTAGACATTGCAGCTATTAATAAAGGATATGGAGAAGATTATTTAAAAGATTTAGTACTAAAAACAGCATACAAACGTAATTCACCCCGAGAACCTGAATTTAAAACTAATAGGTCCTCCCCTAAATTAAGAGTAAATGAAAATGTATCATATTCTCAAAGCATAGACATTAAAAAAGAAATAGCTAAATTAACTAAACATATGGTTGATAAGGGTATGAATATCAAACCCTTACCTAAATTAATATTTAAACATGGAGATGTTAATAATGCACAAGAATTTCTTGGTAAAACAGCGTATTACGATCCAAGCAAACAACATATTGTTTTATATACTGAAGGTAGACATCCAAAAGATATAGTACGTTCGTATGCACATGAAATGATCCATCACATTCAGAACTTAGAAGACCGTTTAGGTAATATATCTGGTACAAATACAATGGAAGATGACCATTTAAATAAATTAGAACAAGAAGCAAATTTAATGGGTACAATGACATTTAGAAATTGGACTGATAGTTTAAATGAAGCAATTGTAGGAGAAAAAATCGTATGTGATAATTGTGGTTGGAGTTGGAAGATAGTAGATGGTGGAGATGATTTATATATATGTCATAAATGTGACCATGATAATGAAATTATAAATGAAGAGGTATTACCTCAAGAAAAATTTGCCCAAGAAACAGGCAAAGATTGGGCTAAAGAGTCATTACGTATTGTAGATCTTAAAAATTATGATTTAGAAAATTATACAATAAAAATCTTACCATTAGAATCTGTAAAACCTACTCAATTTGGTGAAGATTATATAAATGCATCTTCAGAGTATGAAGCCGAAGTATATGATGAGTATTTAAAGGGAGAAATAGAAGCTAGGGATGTAAGAAAAGAAGATTTTTATCCTATTGTAGTTGATAAAGATACTATGGAGATTTTAGATGGTAACCATAGACATGCAGTTCATACAATGTTGAATCTCCCAAAAATTAAAACTATTTTAATTTCCAAAAAACTAAATGAAAAGAAAAATAAAGACCCATTTGGTTTGAATGTATATGCACGTGAACTAGCTATGGGATTAGAAGAAAACGAAAAGGTTATGGATTATAAAATTTATTGTGATTTAGACGGCGTATTAGCCGATTTTGAGTTAGGTTATAAAAAACTAACAGGTATAGACCTTCAAGTTGAAAAACCTGAAGGTAAAGAATTGTGGGATCCTATCTCTAAAGCTGGAGTTGGATTTTGGGCTGGTTTAAAATGGATGCCTGGTGGTCAACAATTATGGGATTATATAAAACCATTTAACCCCCAATTATTATCAGCACCCTCACGTGAACAATCCTCTAGAATAGGAAAACATGTTTGGGTTAAACATAAGATACCAGGTACAAAATTAATACTACGTTATGCTAAACAAAAACAAGAATTAGCAACACCCGAATCAATCTTAATAGACGATAGACAAGCTAATATAGATCAATGGGAAGCTGCAGGAGGAATTGGTATATTACATACTAGCGCTGCTAATACTATCAGCCAATTAAAAGAATTAGGTTTATAGAGATTTTATATATTTATAATAAAATGAAAGTCTGTAAAAAATGTAAAAGCTTAAAAGAAGAATTTGAATTCTATAAAAGTAAAACATGTAAAGATAAATTAAGTGTTATTTGTAAATCTTGCCACTTAGAAAAATATTATATTCCTACTCCTAATAAAAAAATATGTAAAGAGTGCAATATTTCTCTAAATATAAATAATGGAAGAAATAGTGGACACAAAAGGAAGGATGGTAGTATGATTTACGCTAATACCTGTAAAAATTGCCACAAAAAATATAATAGAAAATATATGAAACAACGTAGAAAAAATAATACATCTGTTAGACTATATGAATCTATTAAATCTGTACTTAACAGAAAAATTAAAACTCCAGGATATAATGAAAAAGATAAATATTTATGTTGTACTATTAAAGACTACAAAATCTATTTAGAACAACAATTTGGTAAAAATATGAGTTGGGAAAATTATGGAAGTTATTGGGAAATAGACCACATCATACCCTTAAGTAAAGGAGGTAGTTTTCATTACACTAATACACAACCCTTAACAGTCACAGAGAACCGCGTTAAAAGCAATAAGATATGAGTAAAGAAACAGTTTTAAAGAAAGAATTTCAAAAGAAAGATGTAGAACGTCTTAGAAATTTAATGCAAGGTAAATATGGGGAAAAAACACGTTCAAGTGTAGGTTTTTCTCAAGCTGAAGCCTTTTATAATGAAGGTGATATTTGGGAAGCAGATGGTCGTAAATGGACTATTAAAGAGGGTATTAAACAAAATATTACTAAATTAGATAAGGCGAAAAAAGAACACAATATGCCCTTATTTTGCCCTAAATGTGGTAAATTAATGAAAAGGGTAGATAAACCTTATTATAATATTCATAAATACTGTTTAGATTGCCATGCACGAGCTGAAGATAAACTAAAATCAGAAGGCAAATATGAAGAACATTATAATAATATTAATAATAAAATTATAGATAATAGGGTAGAGGAGTTTAAACTTTATGTCAAAGAACAACTATCTGAAAGTAATGATTCATTTGTCTCAGAAGATGGGGAAGTTGAAAAGTGGGTAGGTAAATTAGATATCGAAAAGGTTGATGAATTTACAAAAGATGTTATTAAACATCTAGAAAGCTTAAAAACAAAATAAATATACATATTTATAATAAAATATATTACAATGAAAGATAATTTCAATTTATATGAATGGAATAAAAAACGATATCTTAATGAATTAGATATTGATGGTTCATTAAACATAGATAAAGGTGGAGATGATTCTAAAATGGGGGCAGAAGAAGAATCGGATGCTAACGTAGTAGGTGAAACCGAAGAAAAAGAATATGAAGTAGAATATTTTAAATATACTGATGATGGGTATGATAATGAATACATTAAAGTAAGAGCAAAATCTGAAGAAGAGGCTTTAGCTAAGGCTAAAAAATCCCGCAGAGGTAAAAATTTTAAAATATATAAAGGATAGTGGATTTAAACGAAAGAATAAAATCCGCTGTTAACGAAAAACTTTGTAAAAAAGGTGAAGCTTACCGTAAGCGAAGAATGGCTGCTGGTGAAAAATCATCTGCTTATTTATCTGGTCGTGCTGTAAAAGTATGTAAAGGTCAAATGAGTGGTAAGAAAAAGAAAAAAAAATAGTGACACAAGACCAACTAACAGAAAGGATACAAGAATCACTACGTGATTGGTTTAAAAAGGAGGATTGGGTTAGAATCAATACTTCAGGTAATATTTCTGGTAAATGTGGTACAATGAAAAAAGGTAAACCTACAACTAGGTGTTTACCTCGTAAAAAAGCACAATCCTTAACTAAAGCAGAACGTAAAGCTACAGTTGCTAAAAAAGTTAAAGGAAGTAAAAAAGGTAAACAATTTGTAAAAAACACAAAAAAAGCAGAATATGAAAAATAAATTATTGATATTAGCCTTATTATTGTTATCGTCATGTGCATCATTTCAAGTAAGTACTTTAAACCATGACCCTATCTATATTGTTGAAGGTTCAAACACAGAAATAAATGTCATTAGTAATAGATTTGAATTAAATCGTTTCCTTAGAAATGATTTTAACTTTAGATATAACTTTGCCCAATATGCTCTAAGCCAACCACCATCATTTGATTGGCATTTTAATAGATATAATAGGTTTAATAGATACAATAGATTTAATTCCTATTATGGGTATAGTTCTTTACCTTGGCATAGAAATCAAATGTGGAATAATTGGATATGGAATCACCCCTACAGTAGTAATATAGGGTGGTCTTATTATCAAAATACTCCTTATGGGTGGGATAACTATTTTAGTGGGATTAATAGATACCTAAGAAATAACCAATCATATTATGGTAGTAGAAGAGAAAATAATACAAATACCAATAGAAGAAGAACAAACACCCAACCTGTTACAATAACAACCACCTCTCGTAGAATTGTTATTAATAAAAAACCACGTAAAGTTATAAGGAATACTAGTAACTCAACCCTAAGAACTAATACAAGGAGAAGAATCCCCTTAGCAAGAACCCCTATTAGAGTAAATACACCAACAAGAACAATACGAGTAGTATCAAATAATACACAACCTACTAGAAAAGTTAATTCTAGAAGAAAAAATTAATATTTATCAATAAAATATATTATAATGAACAACTTTAACTTACAAACTTATATAAAGAGTGGGCAAATTCACGGAGAAAACAAACTATTAACTGAAGCACAAGCAACGGGATTTGGCACTGGTGAAGGTCGTAGTAAAACTATATCAAAAGGGAAGGAATCATCCCCTAAAACCAAACCCTCTTCTAAAGATGAAGAACCTAAAAAATCTAAATATTTTATGAAAGATGGTGTCCCCCATAAAGCGGATGGTACTCCTCTTAAGAAAGTTAAAGAAGATGAACGTACTGATGCTGAACAAGAAGGATACAAAGATGGATTCGATGATGCTAAAGATGATGTAAAAGATGCTTTATCTAAAATGAAAGTATCTGAACTTAAAGCTAAAATTAAAGAACAAATCTTAGCTGAATTAACATTATCAGAAGCTGATGAAGAAGTAGACGTTGATATCGATGTTGAAGATGAAGTTGAAGTAGATGCAGGTGCTGACGATATTAAAATCGAAAGACCAGGTGTTAAAACAACCATAGATGTTGGTTTATCCCCAGAAGAAGAAATAGTACAAGATTCATTAAAAGCCGCAATGGATGCTGCTAACGAATTAGGTAGTCAGAAATTAGCAGATCAGATTGGTAATACAATTACTTTCTTTACAAGACAATTTGTAGTAGGAGATAATTCGGATTAACCATGCTTAACGAACGCAAACTAACAGAAAGAGAACTAGATAAACGTGCTGAAGCAATTCAAGGTTTGTTGTCCAATAAACGTACGCTAGTTAAAAAGTACGGAAAGGATGCGGAAAAAGTTATGTATGGTATTGCAACAAAACAAGCTAAATCAAAAGTAGAAGACATGAATAAAGATAAACTCAAAGAACTAATTCAACAAAGTTTAAAAGGTAAAAAGGAAAAACCTTTACCTAAACCTGTAGCTAAGGATCTTAATAAAATGAAAACTAACTTTAATGATCTAAAGAAGAGACTTAAACTAGAAGACACTGTTGATACTGGTTTTTCTGGTAGAGCAGATTACGGTGAAGAAGATAAAGCACTAGGTTCGGAAGATGAATTAGAAATGAAAGGTTTAGAAGAAGCTAATAATTTACTTAAACAAGATGCCTTATCTTCTGCAGAATATCAAAAAGCTAAAAAATTAAAGGGATTCGACCCTAAAAATTATAAATGGGATAAAGACCAAGAACTTCATTTAATTAGAAAAATGAACGAATCACTCAACCCAGAAGTATCTCAAAAAGTAAACCAGTTTATTAAAGCAATGGCCAAACGATATGATTACAGTGAACAAGATGCTGTATTTGCTATTATGGCTGCTTTAAAACAAAGAAAATTTGATGGTTTAGACGAAAGAGTAGCTAAAATTGATGAGATATTAGATGAAAGAATTACTTATGATGATGTATTAGATTTAAGATCTGATAAAAAAGATTTACAAGATAGAATTTCTCAACTATATAGAGATATGGAGCAAGAAGCTGAACCAGAAGGTGGGCCAATTGCAGATAGATATGGTGATGAATTAGAAAAATTAGAAGCTAAATTATACAGAGTCAGTAAACAAATTGCTGACTATGATATGAATGAATCAACAGTTAACGAAGAAACATTCGAAGACGAAATCGAAAGATTAAAGGACATAATGTATGTTGATGATGAGAACCCAAACCAAACCATAATACACCCACTATCAAAACCTGGTGCTAGAAGACCAGATAGAAGTTATATAGTAATAAGAGGTAATAATGTTGAAGCAATTCAAGGATATGGTTCAGGACCAATAGGAGATTTTGCACAACAATATCAATTCCCAGACTATAAAGATTCTAGTTACGATATGGGGATGGAAGTTGCCTCAGGAAAAGCATCTCTATTATCATCTAACGTGTTAAAGGATGCTATTAAAGCAATTGAAGATGCAAGAGATGTAGAAGCTAAAAGACAATCTGATTATTATAAAGATAGAGGACCAGTATCAGGAGTTGGTAACATGGATGAGATGATTAAATCTATAGTTAAAGAAAAATTAACTAAATCATCTTCAGTAGAAGACCATATAGATGATTTTAAAGATTCCGATGCTAAACAATTTAAAGGTAAATCTTTAGACAAAATAAAAAAGATGGCATTAGCGTCATTTTTATCTAAACAGAAAAAATAATGACTAAAGCTGAATTAAGACAGAAAATTAAAACTCTAGCAGTTACTGTTATGGCTGAAAAAGCTAAAACAGATGATGCTGCTTTAGCATATGACGAATTAGTCAAATTTCCTGCTTTAAAAGATATTATAGTAGATCTACTTACAGACCAATTTGATTCATTTATAGAATCAGTTGATTGGGTAGCTCCACGTCCTACAACTTTTCGTGTAAATTTGTTGAATGGGCAAAATTTCTTACTTATGTTCACGGAACGTAGTTGGATAGGACAAGTACAAGGTAAAAAATATTACTTGTTAAATTTAGATGAGGAAGAAAGATGTGCATTAGCTATTAATAGAATTTTAAGAGTAGGACCTGCAGCAGGTGCTGAAATGGAAGGTGAAGCTAGTGACACAGAAGATACATCATCAGATGAAACTGAAGAAGTAGATGTTAACGTAGATGTAGAAGCATAAAAATAAAATAATGAACATATTCGATAAATTTTTTACAAAATTTGCATATAAATTTGATAAAGGATATCCTGACATGAATAATGATCAGGATGTTTTGTTGTTAGAGTCGCTTATTAGTGAAACAACTGGGTTTATATTAGAAATAGGTAAAATAAAAAAACATAACAACGCTAAAGAAAAAATAATAAATTCTCCATTAGGTAAAAAAGCAGGTTTAACTCCTATGAGTACATCCGCAACCTATAGAATAGGTAACCCCAATAAAAAATCACAAGAAGAATTTATAGAAATTATAAAATCCATATACCCAGAAACTGAAATTGAGGTATTAACTAAAGGAGTAGGAGATAACAAAAGTGGTCAGTATAGTTTATATAAATTTAAAACTGATGAAGGTGATATATCTTTTTATTTAGCAGGTGGAGGTAATGAAGGTGAAAAATATGAACAAAGTTTTATTAAAAATGCTCAAATAGGAGCAGGTCAACCTAATAGCGATTTACCTAAAAATCTTCAAACTTTATATAAAGAACTTGGTATAGATAATACTAAATTAACTAAAGGTAGTATTACATTTGATGGAGCTACAAATACTAAACGTGATTTAAATTTTGACGGTCCCGAAAATATAGGTGAAATAGTATCAGATATGACTATCGATTACCCGGGTGGGCCATATTTCATTTCACTTAAAAATACAAAAGGATCTGGGGTTCTAAGTGGAAAAAATGTCCCATTTATTGTAGGTAAACCTAATAATAGAGAACCAGAAGTAGTAGTATATGATGCCTCTAAAAGAAATGATATACCTAATATAAGTAAATTATATGATATGTTTGGGATAGACCCTGAAAGAGTAGCTCAAGGTTTAACTGATTATATAAATAAAGAAGGAGAAGAAGATAGTTGGTCTAATGTAGATGTTGATGAAAAACAATTTCAAAATATATTAGCCTCTTCTTTTGGGTATGGTTATTATTACGTGAAAGAAATTAAAGGAGATGATGTTAAAGTTGTCCCTATTTTAACAGCAGAACAGGCTAGAGGGGCTGCTGGGGAAATTACCTCATCAGTAATTAAATATGCGGGTCCCAAAACAAAAATAACAGCAGTTAAAGTAAAAACTTATAGCAAATTATTTGGTCCCTCAGAATATATAGTTGCATCAAGAAACACTCAAAAAGGGATAGTACCTTTAGCTTTAAGAATATCAAAAAATAAATAATATGTGTAAATGCGGATGTAATACTTGTGAAACAAAAGGACCTTTATTAACAGAAGGTAAAGTTAAATCTTTACTATCTGAAGGCCTACAATATCACATAGACAAAAAAATACCATTATTTGAAACAGTATATCGTATTGGTTCAAAGAAACATCTGTCTTTAATTAAAGAGGCTAGAAAAATGTATTCACGTAATATAATTAATTTATGTGAAGAAGATGAAGCGTTAATTAAAACACATTTAGGTGAATTTGCTTTATATGAAGGTGTATCTATACCTTTAGATTTACCTATGATATCAGAACAAATGGATCTTGAAGATGAATTAGCAAATGAAGAATTTGGAATGGATTACGATCAATTAGGCTCAGGTGAAAAAGAATGGGTTCGTGATGAAATTAATAATATGTCTATGAATGAATCAACATCCAAGAAATATGAGTATATTGTAACAAAAGATGATTGGAAAAAATCAAAATTCCCTTTCGATAAACTGAAAAACAGTGAATTTAAAATTAGAATAGCAGGAGAAGGTAAGGATCAAAGCTATATGCTTTTCTGGAAAGAAGGAGGATTAGAAGACTGGGAGTGGGAAGCAGGCAGTATGACAAGACAGTTAAGAAGCGCTTTAATGGCTATAGCTAAAAGAAAATTACCCATTAACACCTCAGAATCAATAAACGAATCATACGATTACGATGAAGTAGCACAATCCGAATTTGGAATGGATTACGACCAATTAGGTTCAGGTGAAAAAGAATGGGTACGTGATGAAATAGACAATATGTCTATGAACGAATTATTAAATGAAAAAGAAGGTGTTCCACATTACACTAAAGACGGTAAAGAATGGAAAGGTAAAGTACATAAAATGCCTGATGGTTCATTAATGTCAGGTAATCCTCATGATAAAAATGGAAGCGGTCCTAATGGTAAAAGTGAAAAACTATACCATAAAGAAGACTTAAAAGAAAATAGAAAATATAATCAAGAAGAATTACTTAGATTAGATTTAATTGCACGTCGTAGATTTGATTGCGATTACGAAAAATGTACTGACGAACAAAAAGCTGAAGTCTTAAAAGATAAAATTAAAGTTGGTGTTAAGGAAGCTTTACAAGAAGGTTGGAAAGATATGTTTAAGAGAAAACCCAAAACCTCTATAAAACTCGATACGGAAGAAGATCCTGGTACCTTCAAACAACAAGCTCTTAAAACATTAAGTGATGCTTTAAAAGACCCAAAAATTAAAGCAGATGACATTAGTGATTGGTTAGATGACAGAATATTTGATCTATATGGTAAAAACCACCACCAATTTGGGTCTGGAGTTGAAGGTCAAAGGATAACAAGTGATAACTTTCATAAAGCTCAAGATATTATCCAAAGGTGGGAACGTGCAGAAAATGGTAAAGATGCAAATGCTCTTACATCTTTAAAAAAAGAATTATACATTTTCCTAGAAAAAACTATAATAGATATAGATGATGAAGAGAACCCAAACGTTGATGTTAAGGAAGCTTTACAAGAAGCTAAAAAAGAAATAGACGAAGCTGAATTTAAAGGTAAAGAAGTAGCATTAGGTAAACCAAAACGTGGTGGGCCTAAAGCATATTATGTTTACGTTAAAGATGGAGATAAAGTTAAAAAAGTAACTTTTGGATCCGGTGGTTTAAGAGCTAAAATTAAAAACAAAGAAGCACGTAACGCATTTGCAGCACGTCACAATTGTAAAGATAAAAAAGACAGAACAAAAGCAGGATATTGGTCCTGTCGACTTCCTTATTTTGCTAAAGCTCTTGGGCTTGGAGCAAATATGAATACCTTTTGGTAGTATGAAAATAGATATATTTAACGAGATACATTGGTTACATTTTAGGAAATTACCTGAAATACAACCTCTATCCTTAAATGAACAAACTAGAAGATATAACCAATACATAAGCGAACTTACATACCAACGTAATGTATATTTACATTGGTTAGAAGGACATAAAAAAGGAGATAAAAAGAAAACTCTCCAAAATGTAGGTTTTTTATTGCAAGAAGATTTATTTAATATACAACAAGAAGACGGAAATAACATTTTTATAACAGCCTATGCCTAATTTACCAATATCAGGATTACCCAATGCAACTCCATTACAAGGTGATGAAGCTTTTGTAGTTGTTCAAGGGGGAGTAACAAAACAAAGTACAATTCAAAATGTATTAAATTATATTACCCCAACACAATTAACCGTAGTAAAAGACACTACTGTTGATTTATCAGACCCAGCATACGCGACTACGGAAATGATTGAATTATCATGGAGTGGGGCTACTGGAACTATGGTTTTAAACTTACCACTTGCTGCTTCAAATGTAAATAGGATAATGAGGTTTATATCCAATACAGGATTTGCTTCTTCAACCCATGCAGACTTAACACCACAAGGCGGAGATACTTTAGATGGTTCTACTAATAGGTATAGAATCAATAAAGCATACGAAGGAATACAAGTATGGAGTAATGGAACAGAGTGGTTTATAATCCAGAAAAAAGCCTAATGAACCCATATAAAAATAAAGGTAATATAAGAACATTTTCTAAAGATGTAGACCCAATGGAATTGGTATTTCATCAAGATAAAGAAGATAGACAGATAGAAGTTCTCGATGGTGAAGGATGGTCAATACAAATGGACGATCAATTACCTTTGGTTATCAGTAAGGGAGATCGTATATTTATAACAGAAGGTCAAATACACCGAGTATTAAAAGGTACAACAGATTTAAAAATAAAAATAAATAAAAATGAAAGAACTACATAGATTTAGACAATTCCTTACAGAAGGTGTAATTAAAGAAGAAGTATCTTCAAGATTTATAAAAAAATACCTTTCTATGGTTAAACCTGAGGATTTTAAAGATATTGAAGATATAGAATCATATAGTGATAGAGATAAAGCTATATTTTTATACTTAGAAATAGGCCCAGGTATTATGATAAGCGATGAGTTAGCAAGGGATCTTAAAGACAAGCCAAGTGAAGAAATAGTCCAATATTTTAAAGATAGAAATTATAGTTATATGCCTTATAGTGCGATGGATAAAATATTTGGTTCTATAACCCCCATTGGAATGGAATTTGAAAGAGGAGCACCAGAAAAAGTACATTTAGATAGAACTCATAACATGAGAATTAATAAAATCTTAAGAAACAAATACTCAGATGTTATTGATTTTATGAAAAGTGATAGAACAGGAGGTAATGCAATAGAAGTTCATAATGCTATCCAAGATAGATATAGTGATGAAGCAAAAGACGGAAGAAGCAGAGAAGTAAGTTATGAAGAATACGCTTCAGATTTTGCTGATGCTATAAGGGACAGAATGTAATTAAAATAAATTAATATGAAAGAACTAAATAGATTTAGACAATTCCTTACAGAAGGTGTAATTAAAGAAGATATGTCAATAGAAGACGTATATAATGATGCTCAAAAACAGGTAAAAGACATTTATGATATAGATGTACCTATGAATGTAGTAAAACAATGGGCAGATAATTACCAATTTCCATATTCAAGAGAAGTAGATCCTGAAGATGAAGACCAGTATATATTGGTTTATGATTTCGGAACTGAAGAAAGAGGTGATTTCATGGAATGGTTGAAAGATAATAATTTAAAAGAAAACGATAAAAATGACTATGCCAACAGTGAAGAAGATTACACTGATGAGATGGTTATGGAAAAAATAATTGATATATTAAAATATCACGAACTTGACCCATCAGATGTAGTAGAAGACATAATACGTAAATTTGGGCTTTCTGCAGAATTTCTACCTTCAGGAATTAAAGCTGGAGAGGATATAACAGGAAATTAAAATAAATAACATATAGACAGATTCATAGCCTGTCGCGATTAAAAAATAAACAGATATCTGTGGCATCCTTTGGGTGCCACATTTTTCTTTCATATATTTATAATAAAATAATATTATGGAAAGTGGAATTTATAAAATAACAAACCCTGAGGGGAAAATTTATATAGGGAAAAGTGTAAACTGTCATAAGAGGTTTTACGATTATAGAAATTTAGATTGTAAAAACCAACCTGAAATTTATTATTCTTTAAAAAAGTATGGGTGGTTTTACCATACATTTGAAGTAGTAGAAGAATGTGTAAGGGATATATTAATTACGAGAGAACAATATTGGGTTAACCATTACAATAGTATAAATGAAGGTTTAAATAGTGATGGTAAAAATAGAGGAAAAACTGGACGCACCTTACCTCAATCAGCAAAAGATGAGAAGAGCAGGAAAATGAAAGAAAATTGGTTAAATGGTAGCTTTAAAAGAAATTATGGTAAATCTATTAAAGATAATAATACAGGTAAAATTTATAATTCACGAAAAGAATGCGTTGAGGATTTAAAAATAAACCAAAACAAATTCTATAAAATATTAGGAGAGCATAAACAACTTTCGTATATTAACGCATTAAAATAAAGGACAAATATGAGTAAAAATGTAGTAATGGTTGGAGCAGGAGTAGCAAATGTAAACGCTGCTACTAAGCTAATTGATAATGGATTTGATGGTAAAATTACCATAATTGATATGGGTAAAAACCCATATGATAGAAAATATAGTGAAGTAATGGAAGGTTTCCTAGGAGCAGGTGGTTGGTCTGATGGTAAATTAACATACCATACTTCAATTGGAGGACAATTATCTAAATATTGTGGTGAAGAAAAAGCAATGGAACTATTTGATCAGGTGATAGATAATTTTAAACGTTTCCACCCTAAACCAGAAGAGGTACAATGTTCAAATCCAGTTGCAGAACCAGATTTTATTAAACCATATTTTGGTTTACGTTTATTCCCTGTGTGGCATGTTGGTACTGATTATCTACATGAAATAGGTAAAAATTGGTATGATTTTTTAGTAGATGGTGGTGTAGAATTTATTTGGAACACTAAAGTAACTAACATTGATTTTGAAAACCAATTAGTTTCTCTAGGAGTAACCGATGAAATCAAATATGATACACTTATATTTGGTGTAGGTAAATCGGGTATTGATTTTGGTAAGAAATTAGCGGAACAATATAAACTACCAACTGAACCTAAACCAGTACAGATTGGTGTTCGATTTGAAGCACCACAAAAACATTTTCAAAAATTAATTGATGTATCTTACGATTTCAAATTATATAGAAAATTTGAAGATAAGGGAGTATCATTACGTTCTTTTTGTACAAATAACAATGCAGCATATGTAGCAGTAGAAGAAACATATGGTGACCATTCATATAATGGGCATGCTAAAAAAGATGAATCATTTAGGAATGATATGACTAACTTTGGTATCTTAATGGAAGTACAAGGTATAGAAAAACCATTTGATTGGGCTAGAGACGTAGTTAAAAAATTACAAATAGATGGTACAGGATTATATTATAGCCCAACACGTAAACCATCTACAACATCAGAAGGTAAAAATGTATCCGCTATTCAAGTAGATAGATTACATGAAATTTCAAAAGCAATGCAACCTTATTTTCCTTATGTATATGATTTTATTGAGGACATGAAAAAAGTGTTCCCAACATTAAAAGACGATTGGGGTATTTATGTACCTGAAGTAAAATATCTATCACCTGAGCCACTTGTCGATTATACTAATCTAGCTCTCACCAAATATAGTAATGTCCACTTCGTTGGAGATGCTTTATCAGCTAGGGGTATAACGGTAAGTGGTGCACAAGGGACTTATGTTGCAGAACATATATTAAAAAATTAGGATAACACATATAAATTTCGTATATTTACGATAAATAATAAAATTATGATTAGAGTAGAAAAAACACCATTTCCAAAAAGTAGAAAATTGATAAAACCTGAAGATGGTACTATAGCATATACATGGGATGGAAAATTACATAATTGGGAAGGTCCTGCACTTTATCCTGAGGGCAATAAGAAATATGGGGAATATCATTTATATGGTATTAAATATAATAAAGAGGAATGGAGTGAGATTAGACAACAAAGAGAAGGTTTACCTTATTATAAAAATCAATCAATGAAAGCACACCTTTCAGATTATAGAAACTAAGATATGAAAATAGGTTTATGTGGTACAATGAGTGTAGGTAAAACTACATTAGTAAATGCTTTAAAAGAATTAGAGCCATTTAAGGAATATAATTTTGCAACAGAACGTAGTCAACATTTAATGTCATTAGGTATTCCTTTAAATACTGATTCAACATTAAAGGGACAAACCGTATTTTTAGCTGAACGTTGTGGTGAGTTAATGTGTGATAATATAATTACTGATAGGACCATTATTGATGTAATGGCTTTCACTAAATGTGCTCATTCTATAGATTCTATAGATAAATTAGCATTTGAAGAATATGCTCGGAGTTTTATTAAGGAATATGATTATATATTTTATGTATCACCTAAAGGAGTAGATATAGAAGACAATGGAATTCGTGAAACTGATTTTGAATATAGAAATTTAATAGATTATACTATTAATAATATAATATCAGAGCAAAACCATAGAATTAAAAATTTTTATACACTTAAAGGTACGACAGAGGAGAGAATTGCACGTGTTTTAAATATTACTAATCTTTAACATATTTATAATAAAATACTTTATAATGAAAAAATCTGAATTAAAAAACTACATTAGAGAAAATATTCTTTCTACATTATCTGAATCAGAAGAAAGTGTAAAAGATCTTCAAGATAAAAAAAATGCCCGAGCTGAATATAATGCTGAGTTAGCTAAAACCTCCCAACTAAAAAAGGATGTTGGTATTGAAGAAGCTTATGGTAGTAGAATGCCCTCCCAAGCTCAAGTAGATAAATTCTTTGCATTAACTCAAAACGAAATGCATTATTTAAATTCTAAACCAGTAAGAGGTCAAGAAAAAACATTTAATAATATGGAAGTTGAACCATGGGATGAATATGATTTATCTAATTGGAATGCATTAGTTAGAAAGGCTAAACAACGAGGTAAATCAATAAATGAAAACGAAGATGCAGAACCAACTAAAAAAGATATTAAAAAAACTAAAGGTTTAGCTAAAGCAAAAGAAGAATTAGCACTATTAACTCGTGAAATGAAATCATTAGCTAAAAAGTATTCTAAAGCTGAAGGTGAAGAAAAAGAAAAGTTAGTTAAAACTCTAAAAGCAAAAACTAAATTAAAAAAAGAATTAGAGAGCATTTTAGATAAAAAGAAGATATAATGTCATCTAAAGAAAGGTTTTTATATATTGCTGTAATATTTTTTGGTGTTTATTATTTAATTAGTATGTACTCCTCAAATGAAGAAGAATATATTACTAAATACAATAGTAAAATCGAAGCTTTAAATAATAAAATTAATTCCTTACATAATGTAAATGAGAATTTGACATTAGAAATTAATGAATTAACTACTCAAATATCAGCGTTAGACCAAGAAATTAGTAAACAAAATAGCAAAATAGTTATATTAAAAACCCAGACAAATGAGAAAGTTAATAATGTTGATTCTTACAGGTATGATGAGCTTGAACAGTTTTTCACAGAACGTTATAGACAGTACCTCGATTCGATTACAAAAACCAATAGTAAGGCTAGTAATTAAAGATTTAATAACTGGAGATAGCTTTAAAAATGAATTAAAGTTAGTAACAACTAAATATACTTTATTAGAAAATAAAGTTGTACTAAAAGATAGTGTTATTAATAATCTTAATTTTCAAATTAATAATTTTAATTCTATCTTATCAACCAAAGGTTCTCAGTTAGAGTTTACTAAACAGTTAAATGAAAAATTAAGACTTGAAATTAAAAAACAAAAATTTAAAAATAAAATTTTAAGTGGTGTCGGTTTAGTAACGATTGGTGGAGTAATACTTATATTAAAATAAATCCATGTCAGATTTAAAAAAAGTAATACGCCAAGAATATCTTAAATCAGCTAAGGATCCTATATATTTTATGCGTAAATACTGTTATATACAGCACCCACAACGTGGACGCATACAATTTAATCTGTACCCATTTCAAGAAAAAGTATTAACGTTATTTCAAAATAATGATTATAGTGCTATATTAAAATCTAGACAACTGGGTATATCAACTTTAGCCTCGGGTTATTCACTTTGGTTAATGACTTTCCATAAAGATAAGAACATATTAGCTTTAGCAACAACACAAGCAACAGCAAGAAACTTAGTAACTAAGGTACAATTTATGTGGGAGAATTTACCCTCATGGCTTAAAGTAGATTCGGCTGAAAATAATAAATTATCCTTAAGATTGTCAAATGGTTCAAAAATACAAGCAAAATCTTCAAATGCTGATGCCGCACGTTCTGAAGCTGTATCTTTACTTATAATTGATGAAGCTGCCTTTATTGATAACATTGCTGAAACATGGGCTTCTGCACAACAAACATTAGCAACTGGTGGTGGTGCTATTGTGTTGTCTACACCTTATGGTACTGGTAACTGGTTTCACCAAACATGGGTTAAAGCTGAATCCGGAGAGAATGATTTTTTACCTATTAAATTACCTTGGTATGTCCATCCAGAAAGAGATCAAAAATGGAGAGATGCTCAAGATGCCTTATTAGGTGATCCTAGATTAGCAGCACAAGAATGTGACTGTGATTTTAGTACATCTGGTGATATAGTATTTTATAATGAATATTTAGAATATTACGAAAAAAGCTTTATCAAAGATCCTTTAGAACGTAGAGGAGCAGACCAAAATTTGTGGGTTTGGGAATCTCCAGATTATACAAGAGATTATATTATAGTAGCAGATGTAGCACGAGGTGATGGAAAGGATTTTTCTACTTGTCATGTAATAGATGTTGAAAGCAATGTGCAAGTTGCAGAATATAAAGGACAATTAGGTACTAAAGAATTTGGACATTTATTAGTAGGTCTAGCTACTGAATACAATGAAGCATTATTAGTAATAGAAAATGCTAACATTGGTTGGGCTACTATACAGGTAGCTATTGACAGACAATATTCTAATCTTTATTATTCACAAAAGAGTGACTCCCCAAATGCTAGTTCGTATTTTGATAAATATCAAGACCATTCAAAAATGGTAGCGGGCTTTACAATGTCTTCTAGAACAAGACCTATGGTAATAGGTAAATTTCAAGAATATATATCTGATAAAGGTGTAACTATTCAATCAAAAAGGTTGATAGAGGAAATGAAAGTATTTATTTGGAAAAATGGTAGGGCAGAAGCCCAAACTGGATATAATGATGATTTAGTTATGCCCTTTGGTATAGCAATGTATATTAGGGATACTGCCCTCATTCAAAGACAAAGAGGGTTAGACTCAACAAAAAATGTATTAAATAATATGTCTGTAAATAGAACCCCTTACCAAGGAGGTTATGGGAATAATCAAAATGGTAAAAACCCATATGAACAAAATTTTGGGGGTGGTAAAGAAGACATTAGGTGGCTCTTCTAAATCATATTTATAATAATAATAACAAACTATGGCTAACAAAAGTGTATTTACAAGATTAAAAAGATTATTTTCAACTGATGTAATCATCAGGAATGTGGGGGGTAATCAAGTAAAAGTGATAGATAGTGGTAAAATCCAATCTACAGGTGAATTAGAGACAAATTCTTTAGTTGATAGGTATAACAGAATATACTCCACTAGTCCTTCTTCACTTTATGGTGCCCAATTTAACCAAAATTATCAATATCTCAGACCTCAATTATATTCGGAATATGATTTAATGGATCAAGATGCTATTATTGCTTCTGCTTTAGACATATTAGCTGATGAATCAACATTAAAAAATGATATGGGGGAAGTACTTCAAATTAGAAGTGCTAATGAAGATATTCAAAAAATATTATATAATTTATTTTATGATGTTCTAAATATAGAATTTAATCTATGGATGTGGGTTAGACAAATGTGTAAATATGGTGATTTTTTCTTAAAGTTGGAAATAGCAGAAAAGTTTGGTGTGTATAATGTTATACCTTACACTGCTTACCATATTGAAAGACAAGAAGGGTATAATCCTGAAAATCCTGCAGAAGTAAGATATAGATATGCCCCAGATGGTATGGATAATTTAAGTTCAGGTATGTACCCTGTAGCAGGTGCGGGTGCCAATTTACAAAATGAAACAGGTATTTTCTTTGATAATTACGAAATGGCTCACTTTAGGTTAATTTCTGATGTTAATTATCTTCCTTATGGTAGAGCATATATTGAACCAGCAAGAAAATTATATAAGCAATATGTGTTAATGGAAGATGCTATGTTAATACATAGAATAGCACGTGCCCCAGAAAAACGAATATTTTATATGAATGTTGGTTCTATACCACCAAATGAAATAGAAACGTTTATGCAGAAAACAATTTCTCAACTTAAACGTACACCATTTCAAGATAATAAAACTGGAGAATACAACTTAAAGTATAACCAGATGAATATGTTAGAAGATTTCTACATTCCAATTAGAGGAAATGATGCAACTACTAAGATAGAAACAACACCCGGATTACAATACGATGGTATCCAAGATGTAGAATATTTAAGAGGTAAACTATTTGCCGCACTTAAAATCCCAAAAGCATTTTTAGGATATGAGGAGGGTGTAGAAGGTAAAGCTACTTTAGCACAACAAGATATTAGGTTTGCTCGTACTATTGAAAGAATACAAAGGATAATGTTATCTGAACTAAATAAAATAGCATTAGTACATTTATATACACAAGGGTATACAGATGAAACTTTAACTAATTTCACTATTCAAATGTCTAGTCCTTCCATTATACTAGAACAAGAAAAGATTGAATTATTAAAATCCAAAACAGAATTAGCTGGTACCTTATTAGAACAAGGCCTAGTACCCTCAGATTGGATATATGACAATGTTTACCACTTTAGTGAAGATCAATTTGATGAATATAGAGATTTAGCTAGAGAAGACGCTAAACGTAGATTTAGAATTGATCAAATAAAAGCTGAAGGTAATGATCCAGTAGAAACAGGTAAATCCTATGGTACCCCTCATGATTTAGCCTCACTATATGGTAAAGGAAGAACAATGTCTGACCCAGGTAATGTACCCGATGGTTATAATGAAGATGATCCTAAACTAGGGCGCCCACAAGATTCTATTACTAAAAGGAATACTCAAGCAGATAACTTTGGTAAAGATAGGTTAGGAGTTAAACGTATGAAAGATAAAGATAGGAATGATGGTAACTCAATTAATCCTAAATCTAAAGGTAGTCCATTAGCTCTTGAAAATGCTACTACTGTTTATTTGCAAAATAAACAAATATTTGAAGCTTTAGACAAGAAAAAATTAGTATTTGAGAAAGATAAAGACGATACTTCACTATTAGATGAATCTCGATTAAAGGAACAATAATTTTTACATATTTATAAATAAATATATTTTGATGAAGATAAAACATTCAAAGTACAAGAACACAGGCATATTATTTGAACTGTTAGTACGACAAATAACTGCTGATACTTTAAAAGGAGGTAATTCTCCTGCTATCGATATATTAAAAGAATATTTTATTAATACCAGCCTAGGCAAGGAATATAAATTATATGAATCTGTTTTAAAATCAAAGGTTTTAAATGAAGGTAGAGCAAATATGGTTATTGATACTATATTAGAAACATCTACTAGGTTTAATAGAACCTCATTAAAAAAACAAAAATATAATTTAATTAATGAGATTAAAAAACATTATAACATTGAATCTTTTTTTGGTTCAAAAATATCTAACTATAAGGAATTAGCTTCTTTATATACTTTAATAGAAAGTTCTAATTCTAAGAATATTAAAAGTCCTAATCAAATATTAGAAAATAAAATTACATTACTAGAGCATTTAACTAAAAAAGAAATTGAACTTTCTTCTAAACAAACTATATTAAATGAATTTTCTGAATATGATAAAGATGTAAGAACTTTAACTTATAAAATATTACTAGAAAAATTTAATAGTAAGTACGATATATTAACTGATGATCAAAAACAGGTACTTAAAGAGTATATTAATTCTGTAGACTCAACACCTAATTTAAGAAATTTTTATAACAATAAAATAAAAACACTTAAATCTTTATTAGTTAAAGAATCCAAAACCATTAAAGATAAAGCAACCAAGATTAAAACAGTTGAGATATCAAAGTTTTTAATAGAATTGAAAAAAACAGATAAAATTGGTGATAATAACTTAGTTGATTTATTACGTTACTATCAATTAGTAAATGAAATTCAAATAGTAAATGGCTCAAAAATATAAACTTACAGAAAGAGAAATAGGTGATGTAAAAATTGATAACGGTACAAAATCTACTGTTACTGCTATTGACCCTATTACGGGGGCTATAACTTGGTCTCTCTCACAAATACCAAACATTGATAAATTACTTGATGAATCAGATGATTTAGTTAAAACTGCTAAAGGTGTTTATACCAAATCTAAAGATGATAAAAAGTTTTTAGATATTTACAAACAAGCTAGATCTCTTAGAAATACTATACGTACCCACATTAGAAGTAACTACCCCGAAGAATACAAAAAATCCAGAGGGGTAAATGAAGAAGATATAGATGAAGCATCTATGTCAGGTGCCGCAGGTTCTTATTTAACACCATATGCTTTTAGAAAAAAAGGATCTAAACCTGATGATGAGGCTTATAAAGAATTAGGTTATAAAGTAGTAAAAGAAAAAGCTTTACCTGTAGTTAGAAAAAAATTAGCAAAGGTACCTAAAGCAAAAAAAGTTGCATCTAAATACAAAATGAAACTACCTTCAGGGGTAGTTAGTACATTAGGATATGCCGTATCTGAAGATGCAACAAAATCTGCAAATATACATAAACAAGGACAACATCCTGGAGAGGATTTAGGTCCTGGACCTAAAGCAGGAGATGAGGGTGTTACTGATAGCGCCTATACAAAACAATTTAAATATAAATTAGTTCCCAAAACAAAAGATGGTACATACGTACAAAAAGGTTCAGGGATGATAGTTAAAAATCCATTTTAATATGTATAAACGTAATATTAAAGAACAAGAAGATAAAGTATCTAAATTCCATGAGGAACGCATAGAAGCTTTTGATAAATTAGAAGCTAGATTTGAAGATATTAAAAAATCAATCAAACTAGCCAAAATAGAAACAATAAAATATTACAGAGACAATCCAAAAAGCTATGCCGTTGTAATAGGTACAGACATGCTAAACGATTATTTTAACGACATAGAAACATTATTACAAAATTATTAATATGAAACACACACCAAATCAATTATTCGAACAACTTTCTAAAGAATTTAGTTCCAAAAAAGACAAAGAATTAATTAATGAAGAATTAGGTCAAATAGTAACACTAAAGCCTTTAGTGCAAATGGAGGCATCAGTAAAGGAACCATTTTGGAAAAATTTCGAAAATTTCTTAGCTGAAGGTGGTACTTTAGAACCTCTTGTTAATAATGAAGATAAAGTTAAATATAATTCTAAAGAACAAGACGAAAAAATAAAAGCTGATCCTAAATTAAAGTTCGAAATGGACAATAAACTAGGAGGTTCTTATAAAGTTTCGGATGCTGTTAAAAATATTGATTCTCATAATTATGACTACGATCCTAAAGTAGAAAATATTAATAACGTTAATGCTCAAGAAGTATTAAGTGGTGTTCAATTAGAAATTAATTATAATAAAGAATTAACTTTGGATGAAGCAATGGAATTAGCTGTTAAAAACTTAGCTAAAGATCCATTACATTATGTAAAAGAAGGACAATTTGGAGTTCAAGGTCTAGGGTATAAAGAATCTAGACAACAACAATCTGATGGTGAGACATATGGTGGTAGTGGTTTTAGTACTAAATTAAAAGATGGTGGTGATAGTTATACACCAATCAAAGAATCTAAAAAAGAAATTAAAGAATTAGTTTTAGAAGCATTTGGTCAAGTAGTAACATCAGGCAACCCAAATTCATTAGCAGCACAATCAGGGAATATTATTCGTCAGATGATGGCTGAAAAAGAAGAAGAGAAAAAATTACCTATGGATGAAATGGAGGATGAAGGTACAGCAGTATCTTATTCTGACACAACCATGGAAGCAGCTAAACCTGATTTCGCTGATATTGATGGGGATGGTGATAAAGAAGAATCAATGAAAAAAGCAGCCAAAGATAAAAAGAAAAAAATGAAAAAAGAATCTATAGATAGTAAATTAGCGGAAATAGGAAAAGAAGCTGAAAAAGTAAAAATGGAAGCACAGTTAGACTTTTTACATGATCATATTCAAGAAAAAGTAGATAGAGTTAGTTCAATTCAAGAAGATGAAAATCTTAGTGAGTTAATTGACAAGATGAAAATGAAACAAATGCAGAGAGAAATCAAAGATTTGGAAAGAAAGAAAATGAAAATGGAAAGAATATATGAAAAATCTTGTGGTTCAAAATATGCCAAAAAAGAAATGGTAGATGAGGTAGAAGAATTAGATGAAATGGATGCTGTAAGTTGGAATGATAAAAATAACCCAACCAGAGGAAAAGCCGGTGAACGCGATCCTAAAAAGGTAGGCAGATCAACTTCTGATTATTCAGTAAACAAATAAACATAAATGAAAAAGCTATTAATTGAAACTCATACCATAAAGATTTCACCTTCTCAATTAACTGAAAATGTTGATAAAGAAAGTGGAAATCTTTTAGTTGAAGGTATTTTAGCTACTGCTGAGGTAAAGAATGGTAACGGTCGTTATTATTCTAAGACTTTATGGGATCGTGAAATGGAAAAATATAGTGAATTAGTTGAACAAAGACGTTCGATGGGAGAACTTGATCACCCTGAATCTACTGTAATTAACCTAAAAAATGTATCACATCTTATATCAGAATACTGGTGGGATGGTGACAATGTAATGGGTAAAATAGAAATATTACCAACCCCTTCAGGAAATATAGTTAAAGAATTAATTAAAAGTGGAGTTACAGTAGGTGTGTCCTCACGAGGAATGGGTTCGCTAGAAGAGAGTGGTGGAGTAATGGAAGTACAGGATGATTTTGAATTACTATGTTGGGATTTTGTTTCAACTCCATCAAACCCTGGATCATATATGGCTACCTTAAATGAAGGAAAAAATACTGTTGTGTATGATTATTCAAATGTAAATAAAACAATACATGAAATTCTTTGTTCTAAGGGTTCATGTCCTATAGTATAATAATATTTCCTCGGACGCTACCGTAGGATTGATGTACCCGTAAACATACCATAAGAACTGTTTGCGGGTCTTTCTTTCTTTGTATTCTTAGTATCTTTTCATATACGTATAACTGCAATGTGTCATGAGTACCTTATATGACACCAATATAAAAAAACTACCTATTACGATTCCTAATAATCGTATTTCACAAAAAAAATTTTGAGATTATGGCAAACACAGATTTGTTAAAAGAAGCAATCGCTGATGCTAAAGCTGTTAAAGAAACCGCTATTGCAAACGCAAAACTTGCTCTTGAAGAGGCTTTTACACCTCACCTTAAATCTATGCTTTCAGCAAAATTAGAAGAAATGGACAAAGAAGACGTTGACGAAGGATACGACGAAGACGTTAAAGAAGAAATGGACACTAAAGATGACATGAAAGAAGAGGAAGGTGAAATGTATGAAGAAAAAGAAGAGATGGATGAAATTAACCTAGACGAGTTACTTGCTGAACTTGAATTGGATGGAGACGCTCGAACAGACGCTGAAGAAGAAGGCTACTTAGATGGTATGAAGGACGAAAAAGAGGACTTGAGAGAGGACGAACGTACGGATGCTGAAGAAGAAGGCTACTTAGATGGCGAAAAAGACGAGAAAGAAGACATGGAAGACGACATGGACGACGAGGAAATTGACCTTGAAGATATGTCAGAAGATGACTTAAAAGGATTCATTGAGGATGTTATTAAAGATTTAGTAGCAGACGGAACAATTGAAGCAGGTGATGAAGCAATGGAAGACATGGAAGACATGGAAGACATGGAAGACATGGGAGACATGGGAGACATGGAAGATGTTGATGTTGAGATAGAATTAGATGAAATGACTAAGAAAGAAAAAGCTGAAGGTGATGATCGTAAAAAAGACGATAAAATCGAAGCTGAAACTGAAAAAATGAGATTTAAAGAAGCATTGGATGAAATTCATGCTCTTAAAGTTGAATTAAACGAAGTTAATTTACTTAATGCTAAATTACTCTACACAAACAAAGTTTTCAAATCAAAAAACTTATCTGAAGACAAAAAGATTAGAGTGCTTAAAGCCTTTGATAAAGCGTCAACAGTAAAAGAAGCTAAAGTTATTTTTGAAACATTAAACGAAGGTTTAGTATCAAAACCATCTAAATTTATTGCAAGACTAAAAGGTAGTGCATCTAAATCAACTGGAACAATAACAGAAGCTAAAAAACCAATTATTGAAAGTAATGATGTATACAAACGTATGCAACAACTTGCTGGAATAATTACATAATTAATTATTAAAAACAAAAATTAAACAAAATGAGCTTAAACTCTTTATTAGAAAGCGCAAACCCATATCAGTCTTTACAGTCTGATGCGGCTAGATTAGCTAGCAAATGGGAAAGAACAGGTTTATTGGAAGGAATGAATGGTGCCCAGAAAAATAACATGGGAATGATTCTTGAAAACCAAGCTAAACAACTTGTCGTTGAATCATCACAAACTAGTGGTGGAACAGGAAATGGTGGTACATACACTTCACAAACTGGCGTAAACGTTGGTGGACAGTGGGCAGGTGTTGCTTTACCATTAGTAAGAAAAGTATTTGGACAAATTGCTGCACAGGAATTTGTATCAGTACAACCAATGAATTTACCTTCTGGACTTGTATTTTTCTTAGATTTTCAATATGGATCTAATAAAACTCCATTTGCTGCTGGTGGTTCATTATATGGTGACAAATCTGCTGCTGAAAACCCTTTTGGTAACGGTAATACAGGTGGTCTTTATGGATCTGGTCGTTTTGGATATTCTATCCAAAATACTCAATCAGCTGTAACTGCAACTCTTATAGAAAATGCAACATGGGATGATTTTAATTACAACAGTACTTATTCGGGATCTTTAATATCTGACTTATACCAAGTAATTTCTGTACCTGCTACTAGTTTAGGATTTGCTGATTTAGAAGCTGTAAAAGGATTCCAATTATTTAGTGGATCTCAAGGTGATTCTATTCCTACTGGTTCTGCTGGTAAACAATTATCTGAATTCACAGTTTACGATGGTACAAGTGTTAAATTTGTATGTTTAGATGCTGATATCGCAGCTGGTGGTGACCTTAATATGTTAGTAAATTACCAAATCCAACCAACGGATAATAATAGAGGTGATTTTGAAGCTGGAAATCCAAATCCAAACATTGAGAATGAAACATCTCAAATAATCCCAGAAATCAACATTCAGATGCAATCATCTGCCATTGTTGCTAAAACTAGAAAACTGAAAGCTGTATGGACACCAGAATTTGCACAGGATTTAAATGCATACCATGCATTAGATGCTGAAGCTGAATTAACTTCTATCTTGAGCGAGTATATTTCATTAGAAATTGACCTAGAAATTCTTTCTATGTTAATTGAAGGTGCTGCTGCTGGATCTGAAGTATGGTCTGCTGTAAACAACCAAGCTATTAGTTTAACTGGTGCAGGTGCTGTTGCACAATCTGATTTAGGATTTTACAATTCTCAAGGACAATGGTTCCAAACTTTAGGAACTAAAATCCAGAAATTAAGTAACATCATTCACCAGAAAACTCTACGTGGTGGTGCTAACTTTATGGTTGTTTCTCCAACTGTAGCTACTATCTTGGAATCAATTCCTGGATTTGCTGCTGACACAGATGGTGATGCTGCTAAAATGAGCTATGCATTTGGTGTACAAAAAGTTGGTTCTTTAAATAGCCGACAAAAAGTATACAAAAACCCTTACATGACTGCTAACACAATCCTATTAGGATACCGTGGTACTCAGTTCTTGGAAAGTGGTGCTGTATTCGCTCCGTACATCCCGTTAATCATGACTCCTCTTGTATACGATCCAGAAACTTTCGTACCAAGAAAAGGATTATTAACTAGATATGCTAAGAAAATGGTTAGGCCCGAATTCTATGGTGTAATTAATGTAGCTGGTTTAGATACTTTATAGTATTTAATATTTACATATTTTATAAGAAGGGACGCGTTTTGCGTCCCTTTTTTATATGTATAATCGACCTGAAAATTCAAGCCCCTTGGAGGTATAAAAATTAATTCGTATATTGGTAACATGAAAGATAAAACCTGTAAAAAGTGTGACAACTCAAAACCCTTAACTGAATTCTGTAATCGGAAGGGGGAAAAAGATGGTAAACATAGGTATTGTAAAAGTTGCCTAAATGGAGACTTTAAAGAATATTACCATACCTCTGGGAGAAAGAATAGTGAATACTACAAAACCTACCGAAAGGAAAATAAAGAATATTTCAACAACTACTCCCACAACCACTATCACAACAATAAAGAACTATACCGGGTATGGGAAAGAGAAAGATACGCAACAGACCTACCCTTCAGGATCAAAAAACTCGTAGCCGCTAGAATTCATTTAGCTTTAAAAACTTACCAGACATTAAAAAAAGATAGAACCATTGAATATTTAGGATGTTCTATAGGTGATTATTGTAATTATTTAGAATCAAAATTTGATGGTAAAATGAATTGGGACAATCAAGGGGATTATTGGCATATTGACCATATTAAACCCATAGCCTCTTTTGATTTAAACAATGAAAAAGAATTATATAAATGTTTTCATTATACTAACACACAGCCTATGGAGGCACTTGAAAATAGGTTAAAAAGCGATAAAATACTTTAGTAAAATTAACCCGATCCTTTGATCGGGTTTTTTTTATCTTTATATGTATAATAAAATGCGTTATACACAAATTATATTTATCTCCTTATATAATTATATTAATATTTTACTGTTTTTTAACGTATTTACAATAGTTACATTAACCTATCACCTAACCCTTAATTTCAAGAATTTATGGCAAGTAAACACCATACGGACGATGTATTTCGTTCTAAGAGAGTTCCTAAAAACCCAATTAAGTTCAAACTCCAACTTAATGAAGAACAAAAACAAGCAAAACAGGTTATCCTTAATAACACTATTACCCTCCTAGGAGGAAGTGCTGGTAGTGGAAAAACCTTATTAGCATGTAATGTTGCTTTAGATGGTTTATTTAAAAAAGAATACACTAAAATTATTATAACTAGACCCACTGTGTCTAAAGAAGATATTGGTTTTCTACCTGGTGATATGAGAGAGAAAATGGATCCTTGGGTTCAACCTATATATCAAAATTTTTACTCTCTATATAATAAAGAAAAAATTGAAAAACTTATAGAAGATGGTAAAATAGAGATAGTACCTGTTTCTTTTATGAGAGGTAGGACATTCTTAGACTCAATGATCATAGTTGACGAAGCACAAAATGTTACCCATGAACAAATGGAAATGATTACTTCACGCTTAGGGTTAAGAAGCAAAATGATGGTATGTGGTGATTCCCACCAAACAGACCTTAAGAACAAATCAGATTCAGGTTTTAAATTTTTATATTCAGCAGCACGAAAAATTAAAAATTTAGAAGCTATTACTCTAAAAACCAACCATAGAAATGAAATAGTTGAAGACTTAATAGAATATTATAATACAGCTATAGATAAAGGAGTAAGTATTACTACCTCTGGTTCATATAATCATAATAATAAAAGATAGTATCATATTTATAACAAAATAGAATTATGGCATTATGTACTACTACGGGTTCGTTAGAGGTATTTATACGTGAAAGCATAACATTACCCAATGGAAATGAAGAAGTGGCAACTAACAGTATAAAAATCCCCGGTGTTAACCAATTAGTAAGAAGAATAGATACTATTTCCTCTAAATGGGAAAATACGGGAGTAGAAATTTTAAGAT
>Ga0209197_1000413_pt1 | contig 30552 bp, 24 predicted proteins | sample COGITO_mtgs_1105_4_FD_184802 | JGI IMG/M metagenome (GOLD analysis project Ga0209197, IMG submission 184802) | Pelagic marine microbial communities from North Sea - COGITO_mtgs_110512 (SPAdes) (version 2) | ecosystem: Environmental > Aquatic > Marine > Epipelagic ... | reverse complement strand
GTTTGAAAAAAATGAAATTTCTGAAATATGGGTAACATTTCCTGATCCACAAATCACATATAAAAGAACAAAACATCGTTTAACTAATCTAGAGTTCTTAAATAAATACAAGCAAATTTTAAACAACAAAGGATCTATCAACCTAAAAACTGATAGCGAGTTTTTACATGGTTATACTTTAGGTCTTTTACAAGCAATGAAAAGCGCTGAAATATTATACTCTAATCACGATATATACAAAAGATCGGGTAGTCCAAAAGAAGCCACAGAAATTAAAACGCATTATGAAAACTTATTTTTAAATAATGACAAGCCTATAACATTTATAAAATTTAAAATTTAGTTTTTTGATTCCAAATACTGATAATTTTTTTGATAGAGTTTATGAGGTTGTAAAACAAATTCCATATGGAAGAGTAACTAATTATGGGTCTATCGCAAAATATTTAGGCTCTGCTAAGAGTTCAAGAGCTGTTGGGTATGCGATGAATGCATCCCATAATATGGCTGATGTCCCTTCACACCGAGTTGTAAATAAAGTAGGTCTATTAACAGGAAAGCATCATTTTTTTGGATCTAATTTAATGAAAGATCTTTTAGAAAGTGAAGGAATTGAAATTGTTGACAATCAGGTTAATAGATTTGACTCACTATATTGGGACCCATGTCATGAACTATAAAGCTAATACATTTATTAAAATCAAGTTTTCGTACTATATTTGCATAAATAACTAGAGACTTTGAAAATTAATAAAATAGAAATACTTAAAGAATTAAATGAGTCAAATATTGATAATTGTACGTTCATTAATATTGTAAATTTTTCTGATGAAGTTATTTTAGATGTAAATATATCCAAACCTACTTTTCAGGCTAAGAAAAATGCTGAGTTAACAATTAATAAATTTTTTAGCTCAGAATCTCTTTCACGCTTCAAAGTAAAAATTAATTTTAAGAATGTTGTTGCGCAAAAGCAAAGCAATCAAATTACATCAAAAAAGATCTCTGGCATAAAAAATATTATTGCAATTGCATCTGGAAAGGGAGGAGTAGGGAAATCTACGGTAACTTCAAACTTATCTGTTACACTTGCGAAAATGGGATTTAAAGTTGGACTTCTTGATGCAGACATTTACGGTCCTTCTATTCCAATTATGTTTGATGTTGCTGAAGAAAGACCTAAATCGATTATGATAGACGGAAAAAGCAAAATGCAGCCTGTAGAAAATTATGGAGTTAAAATTCTTTCTATAGGTTTTTTCACTAAGCCAGACCAAGCTGTTATTTGGAGAGGACCTATGGCATCCAAGGCTCTAAATCAAATGATTTTTGATGCTAACTGGGGTGAATTAGATTTTTTATTAATTGATTTACCCCCAGGAACAGGAGATATTCATTTAAGTATACTACAAGCATTACCAATTACAGGATCTGTAATTGTCAGTACTCCACAAAATGTAGCTTTGGCAGATGCTAAAAAAGGAGTAGCTATGTTTAAGCAAGATCTAATCAATATTCCTGTTTTAGGGATTATTGAAAATATGTCTTATTTTATACCTGAAGAATTTCCAGAGAATAAATATTATTTATTTGGTAAGGATGGTGCAAAAAACTTAGCTATTGATCTTCAAGTGCCATTTTTAGGGTATATACCTTTAGTTCAAAGTGTAAGGGAGGCTGGAGATTTTGGCAGACCTGTAGCGATGCAAAATGAGACAATTATTAGCCAAGAATTAAAAAAAATTACACAAAATATAGTTTCTGAAGTTATTAAAAGAAATAAAGACCTTCCAGTTTCAGAAGCAATTAAAATCACAACTATGGCGGGTTGTTCAGCTGTTAACAATAAATAAATTATTATGTCTGAAAACATTAAAGAGAGAATCGAGAATGCATTAGATGAAATTAGACCATTTCTTCAAAAAGATGGTGGTGATATTTCATTAATCGAAATTCAAAAAAACACTGTTAAAGTTAAATTAGAAGGAGCTTGCTCTACTTGTACTATTAATCAAATGACCCTTAAATCAGGAGTTGAGATGACTATTAAAAAACATGCTCCAGAAATTGAAAATGTCATAAATATTGAATCTTAAATGATAAAGTCTGATATTTTAATTATTGGAGCTGGACCTGTTGGGCTATTTGCTGTATTTGAAGCAGGATTGTTAAAAATGAAATGTCATTTAATTGATATTTTACCAAATCCAGGTGGGCAATGTTCTGAAATTTACCCAAAAAAACCCATTTATGACATACCAGCCTACCCTGAGATATTAGCTGATGGTTTAATTGATAAATTGATGGAACAATGTTCTCAATTCCAACCAGGATTTACCCTTGGTGAAAGAGCTATGGAAATAGATAAACAACAAGACAATTCTTTTATAGTAACTACAGATAAAGGGACGAAACACTCTGCTCTAATTGTAGTTATTGCTGGTGGTTTAGGTAGTTTTGAACCTAGAAAACCAATAATAAATAATATAGAAAAGTATGAAGGCTTTGGTCTTGAATATTTCATAAAAGAACCTAATTTATTTAAAAATAAAAAAGTTGTAATTGCAGGTGGAGGTGATTCAGCACTTGATTGGGCAGTTGTGTTAAGCGACATTGCTTCTGAAGTTACTTTAATACATAGAAGAAACGAATTTAGAGGTGCTCTTGACTCAGTTGATAAAGTGCAACAACTTAAAAATCTTAATAAGATTAATATTATAACTCCTGCTGAAGTAGTAGGGTTAAATGGAAAAAATAATTTAGAATCTATTATTATACAAAACCCAGATGAATCAACAGAAGAGATTGAAACAGATTTTTTTATTCCTCTTTTTGGCCTTTCTCCAAAATTAGGTCCAATTGCTAATTGGGGATTAGAAATCGAAAAAAATGCAATTAAAGTAAATAATTCTTTAGATTACCAAACTAATATTCCTGGAATTTTTGCAATTGGTGATGTTAACACTTACCCTGGAAAGTTGAAGTTAATTCTTTGTGGATTTCATGAAGCTGCCTTAATGTGTCAAGGTGCATACAAAATCCTAAATCCAAATAAAAAATTTTTATTAAAGTATACAACTGTTTCCGGAGTTGAAGGTTTTGATGGTACGCATAAAAAGGCTGAAAAAGCTGTTGTTAAAACTATTTCGTAGTGACAGATATTAATATTACTATAATAGACAGGTTAGGTAATAAACATAATGTTTTAGCACCTTTGGATATGTCTATGAATATTATGGAGTTAATAAAGTCTTATGAACTAGCAGATGATGCATCAATTGGTGTCTGTGGAGGTATGGCTATGTGTGCGTCATGCCAATGTTACATAGAATCTTTTCATAAATTAAATGATAAATCTGATGAAGAGGAAGCCATGCTTTCAGAAGCTTTTCATATAAAAAAATCCAGTAGACTTTCATGTCAAATTCCTATTACTAAAGACTTAAAAGATTTGATAATTAGAATTGCACCAGAATATTAATCTAATATTTTTTCTAGTGCAGCTGGAAATATTCTCTCTACGAACTTTCTATAAGCTAGCTCAGAGGGGTGTAAATTGTCACTTGCAACAAGAGCAGGGTTTATCAATCCTTGTCTTGTAATGTCAGTTATGTTAATGAAATTGATTCCATTTTCTAAGCAATGATTCTCAGCAAATGAATTATACATGTCTATTTCTTGGCTTGTAACAGAGGGATTAGGTCCTGACTGCCCAAAAGGAGTATATGCATAATCTGGAATTGATATGACTATTAAATCATTACTACTTTGCGATTTTGTTAAACTTATAGCTTTATTTACTAACTCAGGAAATTCATTTTCATATAATTCGAATGGTCTATTTTGGTATTGATTATTAACTCCAATTAACAAAGTGACTAAATCATTTTCTTTAAAAATATTATCTGGACTATTATTTTCAAGTACAGGATCTAGACTATTAATTAATGCTGTTGTTGTCCATCCTGTAACCGCAATTATTTCAACATTTAAAGTGTCTATGATTAATGTGTTTTGCAATGAATCTTTTAATTGTACTGGGAAGTTACATTCATCACAAACACTTTGACCTATAGTGTAACTATCTCCAAGAGATAATATTTTGTAATTAGTTGGAGGAAAAATACCCATATCTTCTGCGTCTCGAAAAATATCACAACTATATACACTTATGACAATAATATATATAATTATTTTTTTCATTTAAACCAAAACCTTTTTACTAACAATAATATTTTCAATTGAATTCCATAACCCAATCCTTTTTTTTAGAGCTTCAATTGATACTTCTTCAATTTCTTTCCATTTTATTGGGTCATTTTCCGCTAATTCTTGCACCATTTGTAGAGCCATAGGTCCGTGTTCATCTTCATCTAATTCAATATGTCTTTCAAAGTAGTATATCAATTTTGAAATATCTTGCTCAGGAAAGTTCTTTTGAAAGTTTTTTAATATTGCAGTAAACATACTTGGAATAAGGTTTTCTCTGCCAAATGTGAAAGCTGCAGCAATCTTGTGAGGCTTTCCTTCTTCAATTATATTAAAAGTGAACTCTAAAAAATCTTTAACTTCATTTGGAATACTTGAAGATTTAATAGTTTTAATAACATCTTCGTTCTTTAAGTTATTTAAGAACAAATCGATATCATTAGTGTCTGCACCAAAACTTTCGATCGCTTCTAAATATAGCTCGTAATGACTTTTTCTTTCACCAATTTGATTAATATCGGTTTCTTCAGCAAGGACAATTTCATTAATTAAATATGCTGTTTGGGAATTATTATTAGGAATCCAAGGAGTTGTGGTACAGGTTAATTTTCTTTGCAGAGACTTTAATAACGACATAAAATCCCATACTGCAAAAACATGAATTTGGACAAAATCTCTTAAGTTATCAATTGTTTTAATATTTGAATATAAATTATGGTCTAGTAATTCTCGTCTATAATTTAGAATAGAATTGTTGATTTTTTCAACTGTCATGTGATTTATTTAAATGCATTTAAGCCTGTAATATCTAATCCAGTAATAAGTAAATGAATATCATGTGTACCCTCATATGTAATTACACTTTCTAAATTCATCATATGCCTCATGATTGAATATTCACCGGAAATACCCATTCCACCCAGAATTTGTCTAGCCTCCCTAGCAATTTTAATTGCCATTTCTACATTATTTCTCTTAGCCATCGAAATTTGAGCAGTAGTAGCTTTACCTTTATTTTTTAAGTCACCTAATCTCCATGCTAATAGTTGTGCTTTTGTTATCTCGGTAATCATTTCTGATAATTTTTTCTGTTGTAATTGAAATCCACCTATAGGTTTACCAAATTGGATTCTTTCTTTAGAATACCTTAAAGCAGTATCATAACAATCCATAGCTGCTCCAATTGCACCCCAAGCAATTCCGTACCTCGCAGAGTCTAAACAACTCAAAGGAGCTCCAAGGCCTGATCTGTTAGGTAGAATATTTTCTTTGGGAACTTTAACATTATCAAAAATCAATTCACCAGTAGAGCTTGCTCTTAATGACCACTTGTTATGGGTTTCAGGAGTAGAAAAACCATCCATACCTTTTTCAACAATTAATCCATGAATTCTTCCTTCTTCATTTTTAGCCCAAACAATAGCCACTTGAGCAATTGGAGAGTTCGAAATCCACATTTTAGCACCATTAAGTAGGTAGTGATCTCCTTTATCTTTAAAGTTAGTCACCATACCTGATGGATTAGAGCCATGATCAGGTTCTGTTAAGCCGAAGCAGCCCATCCATTCACCAGAAGCTAGTTTTGGTAAATACTTCATCTTTTGTTCTTCGTTCCCATATTTCCATATTGGAAACATAACAAGTGATGATTGAACTGAAGCTGTTGATCGAACTCCTGAGTCCCCTCTTTCTATCTCCTGCATTATCAATCCATAAGAAATATAATCAAGTCCTGCTCCACCATATTCCTCAGGAATATAAGGACCAAAAGCTCCAATATTAGCTAAACCATTTACGATTTGCGAAGGAAACTCTGCTTTTTGAGCATATTTTTCAATAATTGGACTAACATCACGTTTAACCCATTCCCTAGCTGCATCACGAACTAATAAATGTTCTTCAGTTAGTAGTTCATCTAAATTATAATAATCAGGTGCTTCAAATAAATCTGGTTTCATAAAATTGATTTTTTGATTAAACAAAAATAAACAAAGCTTGGTGATTTATGGTATTAGTGATAATTTTTTTTAATAGAATTAACAATAAATTAAGACTTTAATAATTTGGACATTAAGTGGTGAAAGTGGTGAACCCCTTTTTCTTTAGTTGCTGAATATCTTCCAGATTTATAAAAGGATGAATTTATTCCTTTTTGTACGTTTTGAACAACAAACTCATCCTCTTTTTCAACTTTTCCTAAATCACCACTAGCTCCTTTATTTAGTTTTGTTTTATCAAAAACATAAGATCTAAATTCAACTTCAGTTAATTTTAAATTAATTGGCTTAACTATATTAATTGAAAGACCCCAAGGGTAAAAATTAAACATCATATTAGGAAAAATCCAAAAATAGTATGCAGCTATATTTTTTCCATAATCAACGTGGTTTTTTGGAAAAATAAAACAATCATCTGTATTGTTACTATATCCAATTTGTAAATTACAATGATCATAAATTTCAGTTTCGTAACTATTATAATCTAAAATTTCATTTAAGTCTTTGTGTACAAATGGAACATGAAAACCTTCTAGATAATTGTCACAGTACAAAGCCCAATGGGCATTTATTTTAAAATCTTGAGAAAGAGAAGAGTCAAATTTCGCCATACTAAATGGCAAAAATCCAATTCTTTTATCCATAATGTCAACAACTTTATCAATGTCAATGATAGGGTTAAAACCAACAAAAAGTAATTTATTCCAACTTTTCACAAGAAAAGCATGTAGATTGTCACAGTCTCTTGGAAAATTTTTAGTTTTTTCAAAATCAGGCATAAATTCAAATTTTCCATCATTTTTAAAACGCCTTCCATGATACATACATCTAATCTTAGATGAATTAGATGGCTTTAGGACCAGCAAGTTACCTCTATGAGTACATACATTTGATAAACATTTAATATTGTTGCTTGAAGTCCTTGAAAGTAATAGAGGCTCATCTAAGTAACCCTCTAATAAAATCAAAGGGTACAGTGATTTTTTTTCTAATATTAGATTTTCATCTCCGATCCAATGCCAAGTTCTTAGAAATATTTTCTTTTTAATTATTTCAAACAACTCTGGGTCTTTATAAAAAATTGCAGGTAAGGTTTCCGCTTTACGTATGTCAGAGTCAACATTGAAATTTAGATTCATATGAAATCATTAAAAGAGTTAAGTTAATTTATATATAAATCTATAAGTCCCTCTGGTGTTTTTACAATTATTTGATTTTTCTTTTTGTCAACTTCAACTATAAATTCATCATGAATTGGAATTAAAACCTCATTTTTATTATGATCTATAACAAAAAGATCTTGAGAAATATTTTCTTTAATACTTATAATTTTCCCTATTTCTCCAAAGTCTTCATCTATAATTAGATAATTTATTACATCATGATAATAAAATTTATTACCTGTCAAAATTGGTAGGTTATTTATTGGTAAATAAATATCACAATTAATTATTGAGTTCGCTTCTTTTTCAGAATTAATTCCTTCAAATTTTAATCTTAAAAGACTGTCTTTATGAAATCTAGCAACTTCAATTTTATGTAAAGTCAATTTGTTTTCTTTATAAATAAATAAAGATTTTATTTTTTTATAATAACTTGGTTGGTCAGTGTCAATTTTTAATAACACCTCACCTTTAAAACTGTATTTTTTAGTTATTTTTCCTAAATAATAATAATCTTTCATATAAAAAAACCTGTTAATTTTAAATTAACAGGTTATAAATGTATTAAATGTTTTTTTAATATTTATTTATCTTCTTTAGGAGCTTCGTCAGCAGGAGCTTCATCAGCAACAACCTCTTCAGCAGGAGCTTCTTCAGAAGGAGCTTCATCAGCAACAGCTTCTTCAGCAGGAGCTTCATCAGCAACAACCTCTTCAGCAGGAGCTTCTTCAGAAGGAGCTTCATCAGCAACAGCTTCTTCAGCAGGAGCTTCATCAGCAACAACCTCTTCAGCAACAGCTTCTTCAGCAGGAGCTTCATCAGCAACAACCTCTTCAGCAGGAGCTTCATCAGCAACAGCTTCTTCAGCAACAGCTTCTTCAGCAGGAGCTTCATCAGCAACAGCTTCTTCAGCAGCAGCTACTTGAGCTTCAGATCTAGCCTTATTGACTAGTTTTTCAGCTTCTAATTCTTTAGCTTTCTTGTTAGCTTCTTCTTTTTCAAGAGAACTAATTTTAGAATCAATTTTAGATATTTTTTCTTCTAACCAAGCTGCTAGTTTTGTTTCTGCTTCTTCTAATGTTAAAGCACCTTTAGCTACACCACCTAACAAATGGTGTTTAAGCATTACACCTTTGTAAGATAAAATGTTTCTAGCAGTATGAGTGGGTTGAGCACCATTTTGAAGCCATTTTACAGACCCATCAATATCTAATTCTATTATTGGGGGGTTAACATTGGGATTATAGCTTCCTAATTTTTCTAAATATTTACCATCTCGTTTTGATCTGGTATCAGCTGCAACTATCCAATAATAAGGTTTTCCTTTTTTACCGTGTCTTTGTAATCTAATTTTTACTGGCATAATAATTAATTTATGGGGTTCTCGACCTCCGTTATTAATGAGAGCGCAAATATAATAATATTTTCTAATTCTAATTAATTCTTTTGTTTTTTTGTTTTACTTTTATATAAATATTAAAATTTTATGAAAAAAATCATCAATATATTGTTTGTTTCTTTTTTAGTTTTGGGTTGTTCATCACAAATTGAATATAGAATTCCAGCATTTCAGGCTAGTATTAATGGCTCTAATAATTGGGAGGCATCAAATTTTAATGTAACCACGAATGCTTTAGGAGAGGGAATAATTACAGGAAATGATTTTAATTCAACTATTAGTTTAAGATTTCCATCAATAACGGTTGGAGTTTATGATCTTCGAGATAATATAATTGGAGAAGCTACATACCAAGATACAATTCAATACTCAACGTTAAACGATGGAATAGCCAGCATAGCTTATTTTAGTGATGGAGAGATATCCATTAATGAAATAACTGCCGATTCTAAGGTTAGTGGAACATTTACTTTTAATGCTTACAATTCATCTGGGGAATCAACTGTTAATATTTCTCAAGGAATTTTCTACAGACTTCCATTAACGCAAACAACAGATTAATTAATGTATTTAATATTTGATACAGAAACCACAGGGTTACCTAAAAAATGGAATGCCCCTGTTTCAGATGTCAATAATTGGCCTCGCTGTGTTCAATTAGCTTGGCAAGTTCACGATAGTCTAGGTAATTGTATTGAAAATAAAGACTTTTTAATTAAACCTGATGACTATAATATTCCATATGATTCTGAAAAAATTCATGGAATTTCAACTGAGTTGGCCGAAAAAGATGGTCATAATTTATTAGATGTTTTAAATCAATTTAATGAAGCTGTCAAACAATCAAAATTTGTCATTGGCCATAATGTGAAGTTTGATTTAAACATAATGGGTTGTGAATTTTACAGATCAAACCTTGAAAATAATTTGGATGCCGCCAAGATACTGGATACTTGTTATGAAAAGACTGCATCATTGTGTAAGATTGCTGGAGGTCGAGGGGGTAAATACAAGTTTCCGACCTTAACAGAGCTACACTCTTTCCTTTTTTCAAAGCCTTTTTCTGAAGCACATAATGCAACTGCTGATGTTGAAGCAACGACTAGATGTTTTTTAGAGTTAATAAGAATTAAGAATTATTCTTTAAGTGAATTAGAACAGGCGGATGGGTATTATGAAGATTTTATAGAACAAAACAAATCTTTAATTGAGCCTTTAGGAATTAAACATATTAATCTGAAAAAGAAATCCAGTTTAATAAAGCAAAAGTTAGTTAAAGATGTTAAGGATTTTAGCAATCAAAATATTGTAATTTCTGAAGAAGTCGTTAACTCAAATTTCGCTCATCTTCATAACCATTCTCAATTTTCAGTTCTTCAATCTACAATTAGTATTAAGGATTTAGTGGATTCAACATCCAAACACAAAATGCCTGCTGTTGCGTTAACCGATCATGCTAACATGATGGGGTCATTTAGATTTATTAACGAAGTTACCAGATATAATAAGCAAATATTAATTGACAACTCCAAGCTTTCAGATGATGATAAAGATAAAATTAAATCACCTATAAAACCTATTTTAGGTTGTGAGTTTTTTGTTTGTGAAGATCATCTAAATAAATCATTTAAAGATTATGGGTATCAGATTGTATTATTAGCTAAAAATAAAAATGGCTATCAAAATTTAGCTAAACTGTCTTCAATAGCCTATACAAAAGGTTTTTATTATGTACCTAGAATTGATAAAAATTTAATTTTAAAATATAAGGAAGATATTATCGTATTAAGTGGAAATCTATATGGTGAAATCCCAAGTAAAATACTAAATATTGGAGAAAAACAAGCTAAAGATGCTTTGTTGTGGTGGAAAAATAATTTTGGAAGTGATTTTTATCTAGAAATAATGAATCATAACCAAGAAGATGAAAAGGCTGTAAACGCAGTTATCAAGAGATTCTCTGTTAGTCATAAAATTAAATTAATTGCAACAAACAATAATTATTATTGTGAAAAGCAAGATGCAAATGCACATGATATTTTGTTGTGTGTAAAAGATGGTGAAAAACAGTCTACTCCAATTGGTAGAGGAAGAGGTTTTAGATATGGATTACCCAACCATGAGTATTATTACAAATCTTCTAAAGAAATGAAGTCTCTTTTTACAGATTGTCCTGAATCAATAACTAATATTCAAGAAGTTTTAGATAAAATAGAATATTACACTTTAACCAGAGATGTGTTACTTCCAAAATTTGATATACCTGCTGAATTTGAAGATTGTAATGATTTAGAAGATCTTGGTAAAAGAGGTGAAAACAACTATTTGAGACATTTGACTTATGAAGGAGCTAAAAAAAGATATAAGGATATTGATGATAATCTAGTTGAGCGTATCGATTTTGAATTAAGCACAATCGAGAAAACAGGTTATCCAGGATATTTTTTAATTGTTGAAGATTTTATTAGAGAAGCAAGAAATATGAATGTTTCTGTTGGGCCTGGAAGAGGCTCAGCTGCAGGTTCTGTTGTGGCTTATTGTTTATGGATAACAAATATCGATCCAATCAAATATGATTTACTTTTTGAAAGATTTTTAAATCCTGATAGAGTTAGTATGCCAGATATTGATATTGATTTTGATGATGAAGGCAGGGGAAAAGTTATGGATTATGTTATCGATAAGTACGGAGACACACAAGTTGCACAAATTATTACTTATGGGACAATGGCGGCAAAATCGTCAATAAGAGACACTGCTAGAGTATTGGACTTACCATTAAATGATGCTGATCGATTAGCTAAATTAGTTCCAAATATGTCAAAATTAAAAACAATATTTGAGACAGAAACTAATAAACTTAGGAGCGAATTCAGACCTGAAGATTTAGATAAAGTAAATCAACTTTTAAATATTTCAGATGGAAATGATTTAGAGTCTGAAACAATAACTCAGGCACGAATTTTAGAAGGTTCGGTAAGAAATGTTGGAACACATGCGTGTGGAGTGATAATTACACCAGACGATATTACAAACTTTGTCCCTGTTGCAACTGCTAAAGACTCTGATCTCTACGTTACTCAATTCGATAATTCTGTAGTTGAGCAAGCCGGTTTACTGAAAATGGATTTTTTAGGATTAAAAACTCTCTCTTTAATAAAAAGTACAGTTAAAATTGTAAAAGCAAAGCATGGAATTAGTTTAGATCCGGATAATTTTCCACTGGATGATGCAAAAACATTTGAATTATTTCAAAATGGGGAGACGGTTGGAGTTTTTCAATATGAATCTGCAGGTATGCAAAAACATTTAAAAGATTTAAAACCTACTGTTTTTGGTGATTTAATTGCTATGAATGCTCTTTATCGACCTGGACCTATGGAATATATTCCAAGCTTTATTAGTAGAAAGCATGGAGAAGAAAAAATTGAGTATGATTTGCCAGAAATGGAAGAGTATTTAAATGAAACTTACGGAATAACAGTTTATCAAGAGCAAGTGATGCTATTGTCTCAAAAATTAGCTGATTTTTCAAAAGGTGAAGCCGATGTTTTAAGAAAAGCAATGGGAAAAAAGCAAATATCTGTTCTTGATAAAATGAAACCTAAATTTCTAAGTCAAGCTTCTGCTAAAGGATTAAATGTCGAAAAATTAGAAAAAATTTGGAAGGATTGGGAGGCATTTGCAAGTTATGCATTCAATAAGTCTCACTCTACTTGTTATGCTTGGATTGCTTATCAGACTGCTTATTTAAAGTCTAATTATCCAGCAGAGTACATGGCGGCAGTTCTCTCAAACAATATGAATGACATTAAGTCTGTTACATTCTTTATGGAAGAATGTAAAAGAATGAAATTAAATGTTTTAGGTCCGGATGTAAATGAATCATATTATAAATTTTCAGTAAATCAAAATAATCAAATTAGGTTTGGTATGGGTGCTGTAAAAGGGGTTGGTGCTAATGCTGTAGCAACTATTGTTGCTAATAGAAAAGAAGACGGGAATTATAATTCAATATTCGATTTGGCCAAGAGAATTGATCTTAGAGCTGCTAACAAAAAGGCCTTTGATAATTTAGCATCTTCTGGAGCTTTTGATTGTTTCAATAATGTTCATAGAGCACAGTATTTTAATGATGACGGAGATGGTATAACATTTTTGGAGAAAACAATGCGTCATGCTTCAAAATATCAAGAAAATATAAATTCTTCTCAGGTTAGTTTATTTGAAAATTCTAGTGAGGTACAATTCTCTGAACCATCGATACCTAATTGTAATGAATGGGATCCTTTAGAAAAATTAGCAAGAGAAAAAGAAGTAGTTGGCATATATATATCTGGACATCCACTAGATGATTTTAAAATTGAAATGAATACATTTTGTAATTCTAATGTTACTGCATTTAAAAGTATGGAAAACTTTATAAATAAAGAACTAGCATTTGGAGGAATTCTTACAGAAGTAGAGCACAGAATAAGTAGGCAAGGGAAGGGATGGGCGTCATTTATTATTGAAGATTATTTAGACTCTTATGAGTTTAGAATTTTTGGAGAGGATTATTTAAAATTTAAACATTTCTTAATTGTTAATAATTTCTTATTTGTAAAGGCCTTTATAAAAGAAGGATGGCAAAACAGAGATACTGGAAAAAAAGGAGATCCAAGGATACAATTTAGTAGCTTTAAGTTGTTACACGATGTTTTAGATTCGTTTGCGAAAAAATTATCTATTCAATTAAAAATTAATGAAATTGACAATAGTAAATTAGTCAAGTTAAATCAAATAATCGATAAGTTTAAAGGAAGTCATAGACTTAATTTTGTTGTTTATGACGACGTAGAAAAAGTAAAAATTGATATGATTAGCGAAAACAAAAAAGTCAATATTTCTCAAGAATTATTAGACGAATTAGAAAAGGAAAAGATTTATTTTAAATTGAATTAAAAAAAATAGATGAGGTTAATATTCAGTATTGTATTGTTTTTTATTGTTACCACTAATTTATATGCACAAAAAGCTAATTCAGATGAACAGCTTAAAGCTATTGATTCCATAACTTTTAATATGAAAGTTGATAAAGGTCTTATTACTACTTATCAAAATAAAAAAAATGAATTATATTTTGAAATAGATAAAAGTTTACTAAGTAAAGATCTTTTAGTGGTTACAAGATTAGCTCAAATTCCTTCTGATTATTCGGGTTATTTAAACGCAGGTTCTAAAACAGCAGAGCATGTTGTAGAATTTGTAAAGCAAGGACAAAAGATCTTATTAAAAGAAGTCAGCTATTCTAATATTGCAAATATTAATGACCCAATTTCAATAAGCGTTTCTGAAAATAATTTCAAGCCTATTTTGGCTGCTTTTGAAATAAAAAATTCCGATGAAGACAGTTTTTTAATTAATGTTACAAGTTATTTTATGTCTGACTCACCTGGATTTAATATTATTAGATCTTATGATAAAGAAAATTATAAAATTGGAGGAGTTGATAAAAAAAGAAGTTTTATTGATTCAGCTAATAGTTTTGCTAAAAATATAGAAATATTACACACACTCACATTTAGTGCAAATAAAGCACCCAGAAAAAATCAAACTAAGTCGTTTACCTTTCAAATTAATCATTCTATTATTGCTCTACCTGATGATTTAATGCCAATAAGATATGAAGACAAACGAGTGGGATGGTTTAATACGGAAAAAATTAATTATAGTTCTGATGCCTTAAAATCTGAAAAATTTAGCATTATTAGAAGATGGAGGTTAGAACCCTCTGATATAGACGCATACAAAAAAGGGGATTTAGTAGAGCCAATAAAACAAATAGTATATTATTTAGATCCCGCAACTCCAATTAAGTGGAGAAAATATTTTAAAATGGGTATTGAAGACTGGAATACTGCTTTTGAAAAAGCAGGTTTTAAAAATGCTATTATTGCTAAAGACCCACCTACAAAAGAAGAAGACCCTGACTTTAGCCCTGAAGATATTCGATATTCAACTGTTAGATATGTTGCTTCTACTACTAGGAACGCTGTTGGTCCTAGTGTTTCAGATCCTAGAACAGGAGAGATATTAGAAAGTGACATTATATGGTATCACAATCATTTAAGATCTTATAGAAACAGGTATTTAATTGAAACTGGTGCAGCGAATCCCAAAGCTAGAACATTAGAAACCCCGGAAGAAGAAATAGGTGAAATGATGCGACGTGTTATTTCTCATGAAATAGGGCACGCTTTAGGTCTTCCACACAACATGAAAGCTAGTAGCGCATACCCAGTTGACTCGTTAAGATCTGGAAATTTTACTCAAAAATTTGGAATTGCATCTTCAATAATGGATTATGCAAGATATAATTATGTTGCGCAACCTGGTGATAAAAACATTAGATTTATAAGACAGATTGGACCTTATGATGATTATTCTATTGAATGGGGTTATAGGTATTTTGGCGAAACACCAGAGAATGAAAGAGAAACTTTAAGAATGATTGTAGATTCTAAGTCACTAAACCCAATTTATATGTTTGGTGGATACGGAAATGACCCTAATTCGCAAACGGAAAACATTGGTGATGACCCTGTAAGGGCTAGTATGTATGGGATAAAAAACTTGAAAATTGTTGCAAATAACTTAGAGAATTGGACCATGCAGCCAAATGGTAACTATGATGATTTAAATGAGATATATGGTGAATTAATTTCTGTCTACAGAAGATATATTTATCATGTTCATAATGTTGTTGGTGGAATTTATAATACAACTCATAATTCAAATCAAGCAGGTGTGACAACTTATTTAAATACCGATGTTTCTAAGCAAAAAGAGGCTCTACTATTTTTAGATCAAAATCTTTGGAAAACACAAGATTGGCTCATGAAAAAGAAACTTGTATCTAAAATTAAAGAGGAAGGAGTTTTAGCTTCCTTCCAAAATTTGCAAATTGGGGCTTTAAATAGATTTTTGAGTGTAGATAAACTAAATCGAATGTTATCCGCTCAAGAATCTCTACTGGGTAACGCATTAACTGTTGAGCAATTGCTAAATAGCTTATTTAAAACAATAGCTACTAAGCCATTTAGTGAGGATTTATTTGAGCAAAGATTGCAACTTCATTTTATTGATAGAATAAATTTGTTAATGACTGAAAAAGATTTAAATCCAACCGTTAAGGGATTGTTAATGGAATTAAAAAACGATTTTTATTCATTATCAAAACGTAAAGGAAGATTTGCTAATGGTAAGAAAAGGGCTCACTTTAATTATTTAAAAAACTTAAGTAATTAATAATGTTTTTTTTAATTAATTTTGACTTCTTGTTTTTTTTAACTTTACATTAGTATATTAAAAAAAATTATAATTAATAAACATATATAAAAAATAGAATATTATGGCATTGGAAATAACAGATAGTAATTTTGAAGAAACAGTATTAAAAAGTGATAAACCGGTAATGGTAGATTTTTGGGCAGCTTGGTGTGGGCCGTGTAGAATGGTTGGTCCTGTAATAGATGAAATTAGTAGTGAATATGAAAATAAAGCAGTAGTTGGAAAAGTGGATATTGATTCAAATCAAGAATTTGCTGCAAAATATGGTGTTAGGAATATTCCAACTGTACTAGTTTTTAATAATGGAGAATTAGTAGACAGACACGTAGGAGTTGCTCCAAAAGATACATATGCAACAGCATTAGACAATCTTCTTAAGTAAGTATTAAACTTTTTAAGTTTATTATTACATAATTAATTAATAATTTTTATGAAAATATTTGTGGTAAAGAAAATGGAGTGTATATTTGCTCCGCTTAAAGCAACGGTCTGGTAGTTCAGTTGGTTAGAATACCTGCCTGTCACGCAGGGGGTCGCGGGTTCGAGTCCCGTCCAGACCGCATTTAAAATGTTGTGTTGCTAATAAGTTTAATACTTATTAGAGGTTTTTTTAAAACCAGTGGAAAGCTTTCCTTTTTCTTTTTAGAAATCGGGATGCTTTTTTATTTTAAATGCAATTTATTGCTCAAATAATAGCAAATTTGAAGCATATTTAACTCACTATATCGTTTTCGTGTAAAATTGAAGAATTCTTAGTATTACTAATTTTTTAATATTAATTATTTATAAATCAACTAATATTACTGTTTTTTCTTTAAAAATACAATTTATATGAATTATATAATTACATATTCCTTAATTTAGCGCATTCTATTTTGAGTTATTAGTAATTAGATAAAAGCTTTTTGATAATTCTTTAATAAATTAAACTAGATTAAATATTTATATTAAAATTATTTAAATAAAAATTCATGAAAATATTACTTTTAAATTTATGTCTGTTTATAGGAACAATGTTTTCTACTATACAGAGCCAGAACATTTCTGGAAATGTAAAAGACTCTAATTCTATTCCCTTAGTCGGAGTTAATGTTAGTGTTGAAAACTCTAACAACGGGGCTGTAACAGATTTTGATGGAAATTTTTCTCTTTCAAATGTTAGTTCAGACTCTAATTTAGTATTTAGTTATCTTGGTTATCAAACAACATCTGTTGCTGTTGGTATGCAGACCAATATTTCTGTTGTTCTGCAAGATGATTTAAGTGAATTAGATGAAGTGGTGGTAATTGGTTATGGATCTCAAAAGTTGAGTGACATTTCTGGTGCCGTATCCACAGTCAATTCTAGTGCTATTGAAGCTATAAAACCTGTAAGAGTTGAAGATGCTTTGCAAGGGCAAGCATCTGGTATTAATATTATTTCTAGTGGTTCACCAGGATCTAAACCAACTGTTTTAATTAGAGGTATTACTTCTTATGCTGGTAACTCTCCACTAGTTGTTATTGATGGTGTTTCGCAATCAATTGACGATTTAAATTCATTGAATCCTAGCGATATTAAATCTGTAAGTGTTTTAAAGGATGCTGCTCTAGCATCTATATATGGTGTAAAGGGTGGTAGTGGTGTAATCGTTGTTACTACTAAGTCAGGAGAAAGAAATTCTGACACTTCTTTTAACTTTAGTACATCTATTGGAAATCAATCTGTTGTCAAAATGATTGATGTTTTAAATGCAAGTGAATATGGTGCTATTTTAAATGAGGCAAGTATGGCAGCTGGAGAAGGCTTAATTTATCCAAATCTTTCAGGATTAGGTAAAGGTACTAATTGGCAAGAAGAAGTAATTAATGACGCTGCAATTGTTAATCATTCAATAACTGCATCTGGAGGTAGTAACAATACATCCTTTTATGTTTCAGCTGGTTATTTAGGTCAAGACGGAGTTGTTGGTCCATCAGAAAAATCTTTTTTTAACAGAACTAACTTTACAACAAATATTAATACTGATTTAACTGATAAAACTAAACTATTAGTTAATACAAATTACAGTAACATAAAAGGGAAGGGACTTCCAGAAAATGGAATAAATAGTGTTCTCTCTAACTCATTAAATTTTGATCCAACCGTTAGTCCTTATGAAAATGGTAGTTTTGGGATTAGTGAAACAATTACTCAGGAAATAATTAACCCACTAGCTCAAATTGATAACACATACAATGAGGGAAATACTAATAAGTTAACAGGGAAGATTGAATTACAACATGATTTAATGGATAATCTAAAAGTTACTTCTAGATTTGGTTATACATTTGTTGATATCTATAACAAAAACTTTATACCCTTAGCATTTTATGGTAGTGGTCACAATGCTACAAATGCTAATGAAGACTTAAGTCCTATAGTTTCTGTTGATGCAGAAGGTACAATTGTATCGACTCACAATAGAATATCAGAATCTAAAACAAATTATTTTAACTATACTTTTGAAACTTATGCAAATTATGATTTTACAGTTAATGAAAATCATAACTTTCAAACTGTATTAGGTTTTTCTATTGGTGAAAATAAAGGTGAATACATCGGAGCTTTCAATGAAGATGTACCTTTTAATTCGTGGGCCTATGCAGATATCAGTGCTGCTACTGGAAATGCATCTCAACAAACTTCTAGTTCTTGGCAATATGTTGGCAGAAATGTTTCTTATTTCTCAAGATTATTATATGATTTTAATGAAAAATACTACTTTTCCTTTACAGGCAGAGTAGATGGATCTACATCATTTGGTACAAATAATAAGTTTGGATTTTTCCCTTCAGCTTCATTGGGTTGGGTAATTTCAAAGGAAGACTTTTTTGAAGACGCTCCTTTAGATTACTTAAAGTTTAGAGCTAGTTATGGATCTCTTGGAAATGATAATATCAACCCTCAATTTGCACTTATCTCAACTTTCCCTAGTTATACTTTTGACGGTAGTATAATTAATGGTTCTGCACTTGGGTCTGTTCCTAATGAGGATGTTTCATGGGAAAATCAAGTTCAAATGAACTTTGGAATTGATACTAGACTATTTGATAATAAACTTTCAATAACTGTTGATTATTTTAAAAAAACAGTTGATGATTTATTATTTGCCCCAAATCTATCATTATACCTAGGAACTCCAAGTTTCCCAACAACGAATATTGGTAAAACTCAAAGTACAGGTATTGATGCTTCACTTTCTTATAATACTACTATAGGAAAAGACTTTAATATTAGTACAAACCTTAATTTTACAACATCTGATAATGAAGTTTTACAAATAAACAATGGAGACAGATATATATGGGGAGCTGGATATGGAATTCCTTACACTCCAATTGTAAGATTTGAAGAAGGATTTAGTCCAGGATATTTCTTTGGTTATAAAACTGACGGAATTTTTCAGTCTCAAGCAGAGGTTAATTCTCATGCCACACAAAATGGGGCAGCACCTGGAGATATAAGATTTGTTGATGTTAATTCGGACGGGATTATAAATGACAGTGATAGAACTGAAATAGGTGACCCTTTTGCTGATTTTACAATTGGGTGGAATTTAGCTGTTGATTATAAGAATTTTGATTTTAGTGTATTTACATACGCTTCTGTAGGTAATGATATTTACAGAGCTTACGAAAGAAACTTAAATTATACTAATCGATTTGCTTCCACACTTGATAGATGGACTGGTGCAGGTACAAGTAATTCTGAACCAAGAGTCTCATTTATTGATTCAAATAATAACAGAAGAGCATCCGATAGATATATAGAGGATGGAAGTTACCTTAGAATAAAAAACATTCAATTAGGATATACTTTTCCAGAATCATTTGCAAACCAGATTGGTTTTGATGAAATCAGAGCATACACTCAAGTTAAAAACTTACTTACTTTAACGGAGTATTCTGGTTATGATCCAGAAATTTCAAATGGTGGAGTATTAAACACTGGTATTGATATAGGAACTTACCCACAACCAAGAACTTGGTCTATGGGATTAAATATTAAATTTTAATAATAGAAATTATGAAAAAGATTAAACAAATATTTTTATTACTGACTGTTAGCATTTTGTCATACACGTGTGCTGATCACGTTGACTACGAACCGATAGAGGGGTATGCTATTACCGCAGACGTTTACTTTCAATCAGAGAGTGATTATGATGCTGCATTAATTGGAACTTACGATCCGCTTCAATGGTTATTTTTTAACATGCAAATTGGAGATATAGCTTCTGATAATTCTCTATGTGGAGGCGAAAGTGCATCAGATTATCTTGGTCTACAACAAATTGATGATATGACTCATTATCCGAACAATGATAATTTAAGATCAATTTGGCAGTGGTTATATGAAGGTGTCAATAGAGCTAATTATATGGAAGAAAATAAATCTCTATTAGATTTTGATAATAAAGACGCTCTTTACGGAGAGGTTTATTTCTTAAGAGCTTATTACTACTTTGAATTAGTAAAATTCTTTGGTGATGTCCCGTTATTTGTAGATGGAAGATTAACAGCTGGAGATGCTGGAACACTCACAAGAACACCAAAAGAAGAAGTTTATGCTCAAATTGAACTTGATCTTCAAAATGCAATTTCAAGTTTACCAAATTCTCAAAGTCAAGTTGGAAGAGTTAATAAGTTCACAGCTAATGCTTTACTAGGAAAAGTTTTATTGTATCAAGATAAATTTACTGAAGCAGCAGCAGCTTTTGATCAGGTTATTGGAGTTTACTCATTGGTTTCTGATTATGGTAGTCAATTTTTATCCTTTGGAGAGAATGGACCAGAATCTGTATTTGAAATTCAATACACTAATACATCAAACTGGTATGATTGGGGTTGCCCACAATGCTCAGAGGGAAATTATGGAATAATAATGAACGGACCAAGAGGATGGGATGGACCTGAATACGCTCAAGGATGGAGTTTTAATGTACCAGTAAATTCTTTATATGAATCATTTGAAGAAGGAGATACTAGAAGAGATGCTTCCATTTTGGATATGGTTGCTTACTCTGCTGCAACAGGGGCAAACTACACAGAAGGATATGAGCATACAGGATACTACAATAATAAATATATTCCTAGAGCTGGACAAAGTGGAGCTCAAACTGAGTTAAACTATTTAAATAATTATAGAATAATTAGATATGCTGATGTCTTATTAATGGCTGCTGAAGCCAATAATAGAGGTGGTATTAGTGATGCTTTAGCTCAACAGTACTTAAATGAGGTTAGAAGAAGAGCTTTTGGAGATGAAAATCACGATATTACTGCTACAGGAACGGCTCTTACTGATGCAATTTGGGCTGAAAGAAACTTTGAGCTCTCAATGGAGGGTCACCGATTTTTTGATTTAGTAAGAACTAATCAAGCTGCTTCCAAAATTAATGGTTTTGTTGAAGGAAAACATGAAGTTTTCCCAATTCCACAAGCGGAAATTGATATTTCTGCTTTGACTCAAAATCCTGGTTACTAAAAATTAATTTATACAAAAACATGAAAAAATTAAAATATTTATTAAACGTATTTCTTGCTTCTGCCTTAATATTTGCTTGTGTAGAAGAAATAGAAAACAACATTGATTTTGTTGAGACTATTCAAGCCCCAACAAACGTTTCAGCTATGATTAGTTTAACTCAAGATAACACGGGAGTAGTTACAATTACACCTACTGGTGAAGGAGTTGTTAGTTATACTGTTGATTTTGGAGATGGTTCTAATTCCTCAGATTCGGTAAATCCAGGAAATTCTGTTGTACACACATACCCTGAAGGTACCTACGAGGCAATCATAACAGCAGTTGGTTTAAATGGTGAAGTAACTTCAACAGTTGTCTCTGTTGTAGTATCTTATTCAGCACCTGAAAACTTATTAGTAACTATTAATAACGTTGCTGGAAATGCTTTTGTTATAACAGTATCTGCATCAGCAGATTTAGCTGCATCTTTTGAGGTCTATTTTGGAGATCAAGGAGCTGATGAGGCGCCAACTCCTCTACAAATTGGAGAGACACTAACATACACCTATTCAAATGTTGGAGAATACACTGTTACAGTAGTTGCATTAAGTGGTGGAGCAGCTACAACTGAATACTCAGAGTTAGTTACTATAGTTAACCCATTACTGATGCCTATTGATTTTGAAGACCCAACATTAAATTATTCATTTGTTGATTTTGGAAATGCTCAAAGTACTGTCATTCCGAATCCCGATCCATCTGGAGTAAACACTAGTAGTACTGTTGGTCAATCAGTTAAGTTTAATGGTTCTGAAGTATGGGCTGGTTCATTTTTAACTATTGATGAGCCTGTTGATTTTTCATCACTTAATAACATAGCAGTAGATGTTTGGACCTCAGAAATTGGAGAAGTTGTTAAGTTAAAACTTGAAAACTCAGCTAATCCAGATATTAATACTGAAGTTGATATGACAACTACTGTAAATCAAGGATGGGAAACTTTAATTTATGATTTTAGTGCCTCTGATTTATCTCAGGAATATGATAGAGTTGTTATATTCTTTGATTTCGGAAACTCTGGAGATGATACTTCTTATTACTTTGATAATATTAGATTATCTCTTCCAGCTGTATCTAACTTTACTACAGTTGAGGATTTTCAAGGCGACACACCTGGAAACTTTTCGTTTGGTGGAGTTGAAGGAGTTCAATTGGTATCTAACCCTAATCCATCTGGAACAAATACTACATCTACTGTAATGCAGTTTACCAAAACTGATGGAGCTGAAGTATGGGGAGGAATGGGATTTGCTGTTGATGGTATAATTAACTTTAACGGAACAAATCAAATAAAAATTAATTCTTATGCGCCAGAAGCAGGAAAAGTAGTAAAGGTAAAACTTGAAACTATTGAAGGTAATGTTGATGGTTTAACATACGAATTTGATATGACAACTACAGTTGCTAATCAATGGGAAGTTTTAACTTATGACTTCTCTGCTGCTCCGGATCTTGATTATATTTCTTTCATAGTATTTTATGATTTTGGAAATCAAAATGCCGCAGTATATCATTTTGATGAAGTTCAGGTAGGCTTGGGAGAATACATTCCTACAGTTGCACCTTCAATTGCTATAGAAAATTTTGAAGGAGAATTACCTGGTAACTTTTCTTTTGGTGGTGTAGAGGGAATTCAAATTGTAGAAAACCCTAATGTTTCAGGAACTAATACTACTGCTAATGTTATGCAGTGCACTAAAACAGAAGGGTCAGAAGTGTGGGGTGGAATGGGGATTTCAGTTGATCCTATTAATTTTTCTTCTGCAGGTATGAATCAAATTCAAATTCAGTCTTACTCACCAGAGGCTGGGAAAGTTATCAAGGTAAAACTTGAAACTATTGAAGGAAACGTGGATGGTCTTACATATGAGTTTGACATGACAACTACAGTAGCTAATCAGTGGGAAACTCTTACGTATGATTTCAGTTTAGCTCCTGATTTAGATTACGTATCTTTTATAGTATTTTATGATTTTGGAAATACAGCAGAAGGTGTTTATCACTTTGATGAAATAAAATTGGTTAATTAAAAAAATATAACAATGAAAAAAATTAAATATTTATTTAAATCTTTATTAGTAATTACTTCATTAGTTTTTACATCTTGTGAAACTGAAGATCACGAATTCGGTGATATAGTAAACCCTACTAATTTACAGGTTTCAGCAGATATTGTTGGATCTGATGAAAACAATCCTAATGGAGACGGTAGTGGTACAGTTCATTTAACTGCTGTAGCAAACAATGCAATTACTTATAAATTTGTAAGCAATGGGGTTGAGACAATGTCTCCAAGTGGAATGATTACTTATAATTTTTCTACGACTGGATTGAGTAATTATGATGTTACAGTAATCGCAATTGGAACAGCTGGAGTTGTTTCTAATACATCTATTTCTTTAGATGTTTTAGTCTTATACTCTCCACCTGCAGAATTGTTAGAAGCCATGTATACTGGAAGTTGGAGAGTAAAGGCAGAAGAGTTTGGACATATGGGAGTTGGCCCATCTGAGCTTGATACCCCAGACTGGTGGCAAGCAGCAGCATTTGATAAAGTAGATACGGGAATGTACGATGACAGATATACTTTTACCCCTGATGGAACTTTAACTATTGAAACTTTTGGTAGTATTTTTGGAAAAGCCCCCCCTTTAGCTGATGAATTTGTAGGAGATCAAGGCTTAGAAGCGAATGGAAATAACGAATATGAGTACTATCCAACTGAAGACTTTACATCAAGTTGGACTATAGGTGCACCAGGAGGTGAAGAACATATCTACCTTGATGGAAATGGATTCTTTGGATTTTATGTTGGAGGAACGCATGTTTATAAGATTGTCGATAGTTCATCAAATACTTTAACTCTTAAAACTGTTGGCTTTGAAGGCTTGGCTTGGTACATAATACTAACAAATGAGCAATAAAATATTATAATAACATTATTGTTTAAAAAGGGAGAAATTGTAATATATTTCTCCCTTTTTAGTTATATTTATATCCTTAAAATTGAACCATGATCCGTTTAATCATAATTATTTTTTTTGTAACTACCTCCTGTTCAAGTGAAAAATCTACTAATGGTGGAGATAATTCAGCAACGACTGTTGAAGAAATTATTCCTTCAAACTTAAATTTAACAATTGATATTGTAGGACAAAATAATGATAATTTAAATGGTGATGGAAGTGGAGTTATTAGTTGCTCAGCATCAGCAACAGACGCCATTAATTATGAATTTCGATTTGGTAATGGAGAGGTCGTTGAAAGTAATACTGGTAATATTGAATTTACCTATACCAACCCAGGTCTAAACAATTACACTGTTTATGTTTATGCATATTCTGAGACAGAAAATTACATTGTCGAATTTCAAGCAATTTCTGTCTATGTAAATGATAACACATCAGCTGGATTAATTTGGTCAGAAGAGTTTAATGAAACTGGATCAGTAAATAATAATAATTGGACCCATGAAATTGGTAATGGTGAGTGGGGCTGGGGAAATGGAGAATCTCAATATTATACTAATAGACTTGAAAACTCCAGAGTTGAAGACGGGGTTTTAAAAATAACAGCTAAAACAGAAGCTTACCAAGGATATAATTATACTTCGTCCAGATTAATTTCTCGTGACAAGTTTGAATTTCAATATGGTAGAGTTGATATTAGAGCAAAATTACCTGAGGGTCAAGGAACATGGCCAGCACTTTGGATGCTGGGAGCTAACCACAGCGGTGTAGGATGGCCTGAATGTGGAGAAATTGATATAATGGAGCATTGGGGTCATAACCCTACAGTTGTAGCTGGTTCTATTCATACTCCTTACAGTCATGGAGACACATGGACTACTGGTCACCTAAACGTTAGTAGCTTTAACGAATTTCACATCTATTCGATAAATTGGACATCGGAAAAAATACAATTTTTTATTGATGATAATTTGTATTATACCTATAATCCATCGCCTAAAAATATTGAAAACTGGCCATTTGATGCACCACAATTTTTTATATTAAATATAGCAATGGGAGGATCATGGTTTGAGATAGATCCTGATTTTATCGAATCAACTATGGAAGTGGATTATATAAGAGTATATGAGAATTAATTATCAACAAAAAAATACATAATAAATGAAATCAAAATTTTTAAAACTAATCTTAATAGCAACAGTAATTTTTAATTACAGTTGTAACGAAAGTAAGTCTGAAAAAGAAATATTTATTAGTGACTTAATGTCTAAAATGACTTTAGATGAAAAAGTAGGTCAAATGAATCAATATAACGGATTTTGGGATGCTACAGGACCTCTTCCTAAAAAAGGATATGAAAAGGGGAGATATGACGATTTAAGAAATGGTTTAGTTGGTTCAATGTTAAATGTTACTGGAGTTAAAAACGTATCTGCACTTCAAAAAATTGCAGTTGAAGAAACAAGGCTTGGTATTCCATTAATTTTTGGTTTTGATGTCATTCATGGGTATAAAACAATTAGTCCGATTCCACTTGCTGAATCAGCGAGTTGGGATATTGAAGCAATTGAAAAGTCTGCAAGAATTGCAGCTGAAGAAGCAGCAGCAGCTGGACTAAATTGGACTTTTGCTCCAATGGTAGATATTTATAGAGATGCAAGATGGGGTAGAGTTATGGAAGGAGCGGGAGAGGATACTTATTTAGGAAGCGTTATCGCTACAGCTAGAGTAAAAGGTTTTCAAGGCAATGATTTATCAGATTTTTCAACAATTGCAGCTTGTGCTAAACATTTTGCTGCTTATGGGTTTCCAGAAGCCGGTAGAGATTATAACACTGCAGACATAAATAAATATACTCTTTATAACAATGTTTTACCTCCATTTAAAGCTGCACTTGATGCTGGTGTTAGTACTTTTATGAATGCATTTAACACATTAAATGAAGTTCCTGCAACCGGAAGTAAATTCTTACAAAGAGATATTTTAAAAGGAGACTGGGGCTTTGAAGGTTTTGTTGTTTCTGATTGGGGTTCAATTGGTGAAATGATTCCTCATGGATACGCTAAAGATGGAGTGCATGCTGCAGAACTTGCAGCTAATGCTGGATCGGATATGGATATGGAATCAAGTCTTTATGTTAGACAATTACAAGGATTAGTTGCTGAAGGAAAAGTAGATATTAGTGTGATTGATGATTCTGTGAAAAGAATTTTGGGAGTTAAATATGATTTAGGTCTTTTTGAAGATCCATATAAATATTGTGATTTAGAAAGAGAAGAAAATGTAATTGGAAGTAAAGAAAATAATTTAGCTGCATTAGATATGGCTAAAAAATCAATTGTATTATTAAAAAATGAAAGTTCTTTGTTGCCTATTAAAAAGAAAGGTCAAAAAATCGCTTTGATAGGTCATTTAGCCAATGATAATAATAGTCCACTTGGAAATTGGAGAGGTGCAGCGGACAGTAATACGGCCGTAACTGTTTTAAAGGGATTGGAGAATTATGGTTCAAATTCTATAACTTATAGAAAAGGAGTTGATTTATATTATGGTGAAACTAATTTTCATAATAGAGTTAAGTTAAATCATACAGACAGAACTGGTTTTAAAGCTGCTAAAATAGCTGCTAAATCTGCAGATGTTGTAATAATGGTTTTAGGGGAAGAAGGTTTTCAATCAGGTGAAGGAAGAAGTAGAACTGAACTTGGACTCCCAGGGTTACAACAAGAATTGTTAGAGGAGGTGTTTAAAGTTAATAAAAACATTGTTCTAGTTTTGATGAATGGAAGACCACTTAATTTAACTTGGGCTGATCAAAATATTCCAACTATAGTAGAAGCATGGCATTTAGGCACACAATCTGGAAATGCTATTGCAGAGGTATTGTATGGAAATTATAATCCTAGCGGAAAGTTAACGATGTCTTTTCCTAGAAATGTAGGACAAGTCCCTCTTTATTACAATTACAAAAAAACAGGAAGGCCTGGAGCTTCATCTGCTGAAGTAACACGATCAACTTATGCTGACGTTGAGAACAGTCCTTTATACCCTTTTGGGTATGGTTTAAGCTATACTAGCTTTGAATATTCAGACTTAACTATTAGTTCAGATGAAATTTCTAGGGGCGATGTAATTAAAGCTAGTGTGAAAATCACAAATACTGGCAAGCTAAAAGGGAAGGATGTAGTTCAAATGTATATTAGAGACCATTATGGAAGTCTTGCGAGGCCTGTTAAAGAGTTAAAAGGATTTGAACTTGTGGAATTAAACCCTGGTGAAACTAAAGAAGTTAGTTTTGAAATTGATAATTCTAACTTAATATATTATACTGCCAATGACCGCTGGGAATCAGAAATTGGTAAATTCAGTGTTTTTATTGGTGGAGATTCTGATGTTAAGAACAATAAATCATTTGATTTAATTAATTAACAGTAATGGTAACTTTAAAACAATTAGCTAAAAAATTAAATGTCTCTGTTTCTACAGTCTCAAAAGCACTCAATAACAGTGACGAGATTAGCTCAGAGACTATTATTAAAATACAAACTTTAGCGAAAGAATTAAACTATAAGAGAAATAAAATCGCACTTAGTTTAAAGAGTAATAAAACACTTACCCTTGGAGTTGTTCTTCCAGATATATTAAATAGATTTTACGCTAAAGTACTGTACGGAATTCAAATTGCCGCCGAAGAATTAGGGTATGATATTATCACATTTTTTTCCAAGGAATCATTGGAAAAAGAGATTGATTATTTACAAATAATTGCTACTGGTTCTGTGGACGGAGTGCTGTTAGCTCTTTCAGAAGAAACCCTAAATAAAAATGAATTTTCTCACATAAAAAATTTAACGTTAAATAATATACCGTTAGTGATGCTTGACAGAATTACTGATAAAATAAGCTGCGATAAAGTTATAATTGACGATTTTGATACTATTTATAATGAAGTGAAAAGTCTAGTAAAAATGGGTCGTAAAAAAATAGGATTTATAACTGCTATTAACAATTTAAATGTTGGTAAACATCGAAGTAATGGATATAGGAAAGCTTGTGTCGATTTCTTTGGCAAATTCGATGACCAACTAATATTAAAACTTGTCCATCAAACTAATATCAGTCATATTGAAAATTCCGAGTATTATAGAAAAAATGCACATAACTCAATAGAAAATTTTATTAGAGAAAGTAAAGGCTTAGATGCAATTATAGCTGCAGATAATATTTCTGGAATTTTAGCAGTAAATACAGCTTCAAAATTAAATATTGATATTCCAAAAGATTTATCAATTGTTGGTTTTGGTGATAAATTAACGTCAATGCTATCTCTGCCACAACTGACAATAATTAATCAGCATGCAGTACAAATTGGTAAGAAATCTGTTAGGATGTTAATTAATAGAATTAATAGTAAATCGACAGAAAATACTTTCGTTACGGAAATTATTCCAACAACTACTCAAGGAGGATCATCAAAATAGTATTTCCCAATTAGTAGCTAATAAGCTTACATAAATTATTAAAAAAGCAAATCCTGTTATAAATTTTATAATGGATGACGATATAATACCTACTAATGAACCTATAGCTGGTTTAATTCCTTCAGAAAGATTTCTTCCACCAAAGTATTCACCTATTAGTGCTCCTAAAAAAGCCCCTATAATAATTCCAAAAGGTATTGGACTTAAAAGACCTACTAACAGTCCTATTGAAGTTCCAATAACTCCATACTTACTTCCACCAAAATATTTAGACCCAATAACAGGGATGAAGTAATCAACTATAAAAATTGTAATTGCTACTATAAATGTTATTATTAGTAATGTATTACTTACGTAGAAATCATGAATTTGAGAAAGAGCAAATAATCCAAACCAACCAGTGATTGGCCCTGGAATAATTGGAACAAAACTTGCTACTATCCCAGTTACAATTAAAATTATAGAAATAATTAATAGTATATAAGTCATAATTGGTAATATTTAATAAATATAATTAATAATCATATATGATATTAGTTTATATTTTTTTGTAATTTGAAAACTACAATATAGCATATGAAGTTTTATATTAATTATATTTTATTTTTGGTTCTTTTATCTTGTGATTTTACTTCTAACAAAGAGCTTATTGTTGATGATTTAGTTTCGGATGATTTAAAAACGTTTAATTGGAATGATGTTGATACATTTCCAAGGTTTCAAAATTGTGACACTATTGTTGATAAAGAATCAAATTTTAATTGTTTTGTAAATACACTTACTTCAAAATTACAAGCCAATTTAATTGACAATCCTGTTGTTGTTAATTCATCTATTTCTGATACCTTAATTATTAATTTTAATGTTACTAATAAGGGTCATATAGTTTTAGGAAAAATGTCTAATGAAAGTTTAATTTCAGATCTAAATTTATTAGTAGATTCAATATTTAAAATTACCGTTTTAGAATTACCAAAATTATACCCCGCTATTAAAAGAGGACAACCTGTAAACACAAAATTTATTTTACCAATACTAATATCTACAACCCAATAATTTATTCCTATGGCTAAAGAGAGAATTATATTGGGGATTGATCCAGGTACAACTATTATGGGTTTTGGTATTATTAAAGTTATAAATAATAAAATGATTTTTCTGCAACTTAACGAATTGAATTTAGTGAAATATAAAGATCATTATTTAAAATTAAAATTAATTTATGAGAGAACTAATGAGCTGATTGAAACATTTCATCCAGACGAAATTGCTATTGAAGCGCCGTTTTTTGGTAAGAACGTTCAAAGTATGTTAAAACTTGGTAGAGCTCAAGGAGTAGCAATGGCAGCTGGACTAAACAAGGAAATTCCAATCACTGAGTATTTGCCAAAAAAAATAAAAATGTCTATTACAGGCAATGGAAATGCTAGTAAAGAACAAGTCGCAAG
>Ga0209197_1000379_pt1 | contig 31853 bp, 53 predicted proteins | sample COGITO_mtgs_1105_4_FD_184802 | JGI IMG/M metagenome (GOLD analysis project Ga0209197, IMG submission 184802) | Pelagic marine microbial communities from North Sea - COGITO_mtgs_110512 (SPAdes) (version 2) | ecosystem: Environmental > Aquatic > Marine > Epipelagic ... | reverse complement strand
ACAACCCAGTAGCCAATACGCAAACCGAAGCTCTCTCCCGGACGTGATCGTAGAATAACTGCCCGAGAGGAACGACTGATTCTCCGGTACTGTGCCCAGCGGCAAACGAGGGAGATGATAGCAATATTTCAAATCGCCCTTGAGACAGCGATGCGTCAAGGAGAAATTCTTTCCCTGTGCTGGGAGCACATAAATCTCCAAGCCAGGATTGCGCATCTTTCAGAAACGAAAAATGGATCTAAACGGGATGTGCCGCTTACGATGACGGCTAGAGACCTGCTCACGGCCCAAGGCGTGCAGTCATCAGGTAGGGTTTTCAGCTACACCAGCTCGGGACTAAAAAGCAGTTGGCGGAGCATGATCAAGAACCTTGGCATCGTCGATCTTCACTTCCATGACCTTCGCCACGAAGCTATTTCTCGCTTGGTCGAACGCGGCACCTTCGACCTAATGGAAGTAGCCGCGATTTCAGGACACAAGAGCTTGTCCATGCTCAAGCGTTATACACACTTGCGTGCACAGCGGCTGGTCCGGAAACTGGATGCAGGAACGAACAAGGGCAAAGCGGCAGTGTTGAGCTATCTCATTCCGTATCCGGCCTATATTGTCGAAATTGAAGAACGCGTGCATATTACTTTCCCAGATTTTGAGAAGTTCCAGGTCACAGGTCCATGTTTGACATCTGCTATTACCAGGGCCCAAGATGCGTTATTGCGCCGTATTCTGACAATGATACGCAGCGGACAAAAGATTCCGGCACCGGATAATTATCTTGACTCACTGGACGATTCAAAAATAGCACGCATCGATCCACTTTTCAATTGCGAATAATTGAAGGCTAGCTGGGGAGCGTTTAATCACTTTGTGTCGGCAAGACGATCTTGCATGGGAATGAATCCCTATGGGAATTTAGTCCTGATCGCTCGCCGAATGGTTCTCTCGAAGTTCTTAGGGAAAATGCCTTTGGGACTTCAGTAGTTCACCAAGCGCCATCTTGTTCAAACCTACCTCGCCATCCTTGGACGGTGCTTAGCCGGGAGAGTAACACTTGCAAAGTACATGGCGTGGGGGAGGGCGGTCCTTTTGGCATACTTACATTGCGGAGCAGCTGATCTAACCCGCTTTCGTTCTTGCGACTGAAGCTGTTGACGATTTTTGCATAATTCGTTCTGATCGGTTGACCTCTTGCATTGTTGAATTGTATGTTTGCTCAGATCGTCAGCTCACTCCCTATACCAATATTTTTGCTGGATGAAGCCTGCAAGATAACGTATATGAATGAGGCATCCTGTCGCTTATTTGGAAAGCTGATGCTATGGAGCGAGTTCGAGCTACTGCTAAAGGAGCAAAGAGCGAGTGTGAAAATGGGGCGCTTTCTCACCACGGACGAGCATTCCATTGATTTGACCATGGTGACGGTGACTGGCGAGGACATGCCGGTGCTGTTAACCAAGTGCGAGCCTGCAGTGGGCACGATGATTCTGGCTTTCCCAAAAACCGGGGACACGCCCGCAGCGCAACTTTGGCAGGCGAATCAATACGACCCTCTAACGGGCCTGCCCAACCGGGGTTTACTGCGGGACCGAATCGACCAAGTGCTGAAGCTCGGCAAGCGACGGCAGCTCACCAACCCATTTGCCGTTCTGTGCCTGGATCTCGATGGGTTCAAGCCGATCAACGATACCTATGGCCACAAGGTAGGCGACCGTGTTCTCCAGATAGTTGCCCAGCGCTTGACTTCCTCTGTTCGCGACAGCGATACGGTTTCCAGGGTAGGGGGTGATGAGTTTGTCTGTTTCCTGAGCAACTTGCTTGAGGCAGATGATTCTCGGGTGGTTGCCGAGCGGATTCTTGAGGAACTTCGCAAGCCGTTGATTGTTGATGACCACGTGCTCTCGGTCAGTACATCCATAGGGATTGCACTTTGGCCCAACGACTCTGAGAGTGTTGACCAGCTCCTGAGCTTCTCTGACATGGCCATGTACAGCGTCAAGCAAGCTGGCAAGAACGGTGTCGGGTTTTTCCACCCACAGATTGACGAAGAGGCTCGCAGCCGCGCAGAAGTGGAAAGTGACTTGCGCGAGGCGCTTCGTCTCGGGCAATTTTTGCTGCATTACCAGCCGCAGTTTTGCCTGCAGACAGGGAGACTGAAAGGGGTGGAGGCTTTGATTCGCTGGAAGCAGCCAGATCGAGGTATGGTGCTACCAGGCGACTTCATCGACATTGCCGAGGAGACTGACCTGATCCACCAGATTGGGGACTGGGTGCTTGTGGAGGCGTCACGGCAGGCGCGCAAGTGGCTCAACGTGGGATACAGCATCAAAGTGGCCGTCAACATTTCGGCGCGTCAGTTTGTAGACACGCTGCCTGACAGGTTGGAGGAGATACTGCAAAATTTCAAGCTGCCGACCTCGATGCTGGAGCTGGAGCTGACCGAAAGTGCGCTGGTCTTGGACCATGCCAGCACTGCCAAAATTCTGGAGAAGATCCGGGATATGGGCGTGCACACCTCCCTGGATGATTTCGGCACCGGCTTTTCGAGCCTCAACTACCTCAAGAGCTTTCCGCTGCGAACCCTCAAAATCGACCGTTCATTTGTGGGGCCGACCTTTGCCGACTTCCAGCCCAAGATGATCCGTGCGATCTTGGCCATAGCCAAGGAATTCAACCTCACCACCTTGGCAGAAGGCGTTGAAAACCAGGAGCAGTTGGATGCGCTGCGCGACATGGGGTGCGATTACGTGCAGGGCTTTTATCTGGCGCGGCCGATGGCGCCTGACAAGCTGATCCAGTTCCTCAATGAATACGATGCCCAACTCAGCGCTGCTGTGCGGCAATAGAGCCATCCATCCATGAAGCCAAGGCCCGCCGCAGACGCGGGCCTTTTGCTTGGTGCTCAATCAAGCACGGTCATGGGAGAGTTGATGGCTGCGATGGCGTGGTCTTTGGCCGCTGTGCCCAGCTTTGGAGCGGGGGAGGACTGTTTCAGTGGCGGGACGGATCTCTTTTTACCCACCAGGATGCCCATATCCACCAGGGCATTTTGAATCAGGATCTGATATCGCTCGTTGTAGTAGGGGGTGGCCGAGTGGTAGGCGCCAATGCCGAACCAGGTATTGCCGAACTGGTTCATTTTCTTGCGCAAGTGCCAGGCTGCGACATAGGTATTGACGCATGGATCGAGCAGGGCGGATTTCGTGATGCCGTGCTTTTGCAGTTCGGGAAGGTGAACGGTGTTGATGCCTCCCATCCCATAGTCCACCGTCGAGTTTGAATTGCGACTCATCACGCCAGGGTTGAAACCAGATTCCACGCGCATGATGGCCCGCAGAATGTCCATGTTCACGCCGTGAAACGTGGCCGCATTCGCGATGCATTGGTCAGCTGCCATGCTGGGCATAGAAATGAAGGCGAGTGCCAGGGCAGTGCCGGCATGGCGCAATGAGATCTGAAAACCGGAAAGTCGCATGCTCCGACTATGCCACGCGGCAAACGAGGGAGCGTCCCCCATTGATAGAAGCTAACGACACCGGCCGCCCATTGGAGCCAGGGGGCAGGCGTGGAGGGGAGGGTGCGGCTTCGTCCCAGCCACTGTGAAAATCAGGCGTAACCACCTCAGATCAAGGCAAATCGGTATTACATGCACGGGATCGCCATGGCGCCAGATAACGGGCACCATATTATGAAAACCCGAGCCAAGAGAACAACGAATCGATATTACATGACCTGTCGGTAATTGAGGGCGCCCATTGATAAACTTTGTGCTTATTCACAGAACCTAATTTCCCTCTCATTTCCCCTTCTAATCCTTTCTAGCGCCCAGGCGGCCCTGCGGCCCCATGTCTCCAAGAGGGGGGGTATTAAGGAGGGTGGTTCAAGCATGACGTGTGCAATAGCCCCCATAATCTATACCCAAACACGTTCGGATGATGTAATATGGATTTATTCGTTTTAATCGCCAAAAAGCGAGTCCAGAATGATTCAAGACACGCCACTTTTTCATGAGCCCGCTCCCGATAATCCAGCCCTGGTGTATGACCTGTGGCTGGCTTATAACAATGAGCACGCCACATTCGGACGTGAAAGCATTGATGCCAAACGCAGCACCAGTTACCGCATGATCTGGCAGGCCTGGCTGAAATACCTCGCCGGCAACGCACAAGGACAGGGGGCCTTGTGGCGCACCGCCGATGCAACCGATGTCGCGCGGTTCCTGCAATCGGGCATGCGCCGCCTCAAGAACAGCACCCCCAGCAACACCGCACAGCGGCGCTACTGGCGCGTGCTCTCGCGCATCTACACGTTCGCGCACGCCAAGGGCTGGACCCCTGAAAACCCCCTCGTGGCCCTGGCCACGGCGGATATACCGGCTGCAGAGAAGACCGCAGGGGCCGTCCTGACCCCGGCCCAATTGAAGGCGTGCTTCGATTGCCTGCCGCCGCTGTACGGCACAGCAACCCAAGCGCGCGATCACACGATGGCCATGCTGCTGCTCACGACGGGCATAACCCCCCAGGAGTTGCGCAACCTCTGTGTGCAAGATCTGGAGCGCGACACCGCAACCGGCAAGGTCACACACGTGGCCATCACCGCGCAACGCTCAGACACCCAGCGTCGGCGCATTGCGCTCGATGAGCGCGTTGGCAATGCCTTGCTGTTCTGGCTCACCCAGCGCCACATGTTCAAAAGCCTGCAGCGAGTGCGACCGGGCCCCGAGGATGCGCCTGTCAACGCCTGCGACCGCCACCCATTCACCCGCCTTTTCATCTCCCAAAAGACCCCCGAGGTCACCATGGGAACGCTGCTCCTTGTCTGCCGGGATCTGATCCTGCAGGCCTGCCAAACGATCAAGGCGGAGCCACCGCCTCGCATCGGGCCCCAGGTGATCCGCAACACGGTACTGGTGCAATGGCTCAATGAAGGCATTGGTATCCACCAGGTCACGCAAATGGCCGGCTTGAAAAACCCAAAGGGGCTGCGGCACCTGCGCGAACACCTCAATCCTGAAGTTCGCCAGCACTTGGCCAAGGCCGATTTCAAGGACGATGAAGCACCGCCCATAGATCATCAGCTCGCAGCATGACTGCAGACAAAAGAAACGCCCCGACAGCAAGGCTGTGCGGGGCGTTTTTTTAAGGGGCTGACAAATCAAGGATCACTTGCCAGGGCGGCAAGCATATGCATCCATCACCATGCCATCGCCAATGAAGGACAACAGATAGGGAAGGGCGTTTTCGGCAACGATCAAGCCAAACACAAATGCCAGGCCAAAACCTGCGGCCAGCACAACGGGCGAGTCTTTTTCATCCAGACCGAACAGTGTCATCACTATCTCCAAAAGAGAGCGGACACTGCCCCAGCGGGTGGTGTCCGCAAGGGTGGTAAAAGCCAAGCCGAAGCTCGGATGCAGGGCTAGACCTGCTAAAGGGTTGCACAAGGCAACGACTGCACGGGAGTGCGAGTGCAGCCATTACACCTCAACTGCCGCAGCCTGGTCAATGTCCTGCAGGCAATAGCGTCGGCAAGTACCTGTAAATAACCGATACGGGAAGAGCAGGCCATCGGCGTTTGGGCTGGTAATCCATAAAGTATGAAGCTCTGATTTCATCCTCAGCAGCCTCCTATGAAGCATTTTTACGCCACCTTGGTCTTGACCTGCACGCTCACCACAGCGCCTGCCGCAAATGCCAATCCATGGGAGGCCCAGATGGATCTTCTTGCGGCCGGCGCCGCCGCATCAGTGGTGCTACACCATGCCTGCACGGGCATTACCAGCGATGCGGTACAGAAAGCTGCCCAGCGTCTCAGGGATGCCGCTCTGACGATGGCAGACCCCGAAGGCGCTTATCTCTACGCCACGAAATCCTTTGAACTCAAGATCAAGGCCTTGTGGCAGTCATCCAGTGGTGCCTGTCTCAACATGCAAAGGCTGCAAGAAATTGCCAGTTCGACGGGATTCGTACTACCCCGTTGAGAAAGACGATCCAGCCTGGAGGCATTAATTTAATTAAGATCAGCTGGAGGGAATCAAAAACATAAAGAGAAACATTAGTACAATCAAAAACCCAACTCACCAATGCGTTTATAAACAATCATCGCAAATGAAGAAAACAGCATCTACTCTCGCCATTGCAGCCATCGCTCTTTTTGGTGCCTCCGCATCCAATGCACAAAGCGTTTACGGTCAACTCGGAACCACTGGCATCACACTCGGGTACGCAAAGCACTTCAGCAATTACAACCTGCGCAGCGACATAAATTTTCTGGACTACAACCGCGAATTCAACACGGGCAACGTCAACTACGATGCGAAGCTGAAGTTCTCGACAGTGGGCCTGTTTGCCGACTACTTCCCCGTGGGGCAGTTCCGCGTGACTGGTGGACTCATGCTCGGTAACGACAAGATCACTGCACGCGGCGTTGCCGACCCCAACTCAGATATCCCAGCAGGCGAGTGGGCAACTGGTCAGGTCAAGTCGAAATCGGTTCGCCCCTACATCGGCGTTGGCTGGGGCCTGGGACCACAATCGAGCAAGGGCCTCTCCTTCGCTGCTGACATTGGCGCCAGCTATGGCAAATTCCGTTCCGAATACGCCGTATCACCAGGCCTTCAGGCCTACTGGGGCGATAGTCGCGTCCAGGCTGAACGCCAGAATTTCGAAAATAAGCTCAACAACTACAAGTGGTTCCCGGTTGTCCGCATCGGCTTGACTTATCGCTATTGATCCATCGTTGACAACATAACCAACGCAAAAAACCACTCGCATGCGAGTGGTTTTTTTTGGCCCATTCATCAGAACATGATGGGAAATTTTATTGATATGCAATTTCAAATGACGAGATCAACGATGGCTTGATATTTTAATGCGCGCTTTTCTGCAGATTGACAGATCGGACTTTTCATGTAACTTTATAAAAAAGGAGTCCGAATGTTGAAGCAAAAAACCCCCATCAAGCGAGGCATTTCCCAATTGAAGCGAACCGGCTTCAAACGAAAAGAAATGTCCAGAAAGAATGATGGAGAAAAGCAATGCCGACCAATCACAATAGCAAATCCAGCGATTTTTCGTCTGCCGCAGTGCGTAGATACACGCAGCAACAGCGTCGAGCGTGCTACTCGCCGAGAAAATAGTGCCCTTCGAGAATTTGCACGAAACCAGCCGTGCTTATTAATGGTCCCAGGACACTGCACAAACGATAGAGGCACAACGGTTGGTTGCCATAGCAATTGGAGCATCCACGGTAAAGGCAAGTCACGCAAAGCCGATGATCACTACATCGTTTGGGGCTGCATTGGGTGCCACAGCTGGCTGGATCAGGGGGATGCCGGCCAACACGAGAAGATGGCGGTATTTGAAGAAGCTCTTGTGCGCCAGGTTGCGCAATACAAGAAAGCGCTCAAGTGTTCCAGCCTGACCAAGAGGTTTCAGCAGGCGGTGAAATGGGCACTTGAAGAGCTGGCCAGTGACCGCCGCCTGGAAGACCTCGAAGCATCAGCAATTGGGCTGGGCCTGCTGACGCCAATGCATTTACCTGAAGGATTCAAGTCGCCTTTTCGGTCGCGGCCTCCAGCCGCTTGACCGGCGTAAATCCCATGTACAGCAGGCCGATGCTTGCTGTTCCACAGCCCTGAAGGATGGGGATTCTGGCTTCCACGGCCGTAATATTCAGGCAAAAAAAAGCCTGCATCAAGTGCAGGCCATTCAGTTCGGTTTCGGTTGGCTATACGGTAATCGCATTGATGAAGGCCCAATAGAACTTGGCCTTGTCAGCAATACCAGAAGGAACTGGCGTACCGTAATATCCAAGTTTCTGCAAACGATCAATCGCCATCGCATAGCCATCGACATTCTGCTTATCGTGGAGATTCAGCGAGAAGATTTCATTGGTCAGGTAGCGCAAGAACGCCATCTGGAGCAGTGGATTGCGTAGAACCGGGGCCAAGGCGGGCAGGGTAATATCCGCAAAGACATTGGCCCGAGCATCGCCCGTTCGGGTATTCAGATCCGCATAATTTGCGCGAAACATGGCGCGAGTCGTCATGGCATTCATATGTATCTCCTTTTGATTCATTCTTACACCAAACGCTGTTCTGTCAACACCCTCGAATCGGCCCTAGTTCAACCCAAAACCTGCGAGTGCCGAAGCGCTAACTGGCCGGATGGCGCCACTGTCATCATCGACTGGAGAATCCTCACGAGGCTGTTCTTTATGATTCGCCTTTTTCGGCTTCGGCAGCGCGGGTTCTTGCTGGGACTGCTGCTGGGTCGATTGAACGGCGACGGGAGAGACATTGGGCTGGGAACCGATGAGCGGGCGATTTTGAAACGCCCCCATCTGATTTTCATAGCACAGCGCACGTTCCAGCATCACCAGGATTAGTTTTGAATGCTGGATTGTGGGTATTTGACTGAAAAGCTCATAAAGGCCTGGGCTAATATTTTTCTCCAGCGCAAACCGGCAACGAACATCGACCTTCGTCGCATCGTTATCCATTGCTTGCCTCGCCCAGTACGTAAAAGCCCCGCACGTTCGAGAAAACCGGATCGGTATCCAGCGTCATAATTCCGGAAAGATCGGGCATCAGCTTCTGGGCGACATGATGCAGACGCTTACCGCCGCCGCCAGTGAAGATAATGAGATCGATGCTCTCAAGGGAAAGCACTGCATTGCGCATGGAGTTCAGGCATTCGGTCAGCACGGCATCGGCAATCGGAAGATAGTCGTCCATGCGGTATTTCTTGCCGCCCAGGGTGATTTCTTCGTAGCCTTCGCGAATCGCCTCATCGACACGTTCAACCACGAGTGGGTCGTCCTTGATGCCAGGCTTAATCCTGTCACAAACCATGTTCACGCAGGTCAACACACCCTTCTGATAAGCGCCAGAACGGTTATGGAGGATCTTGCGCTTGTTCACCAAGAACCAATCGAAGGTGCCGCCGCCCATATCCAAAACCAGCATGTTCTGATCAAAGAAGCGATCCAGATTCATGGTTTTTTGCCTAGCCCCCGTACTGACCATGGCACCTTGGGGCTGGGGAATCACATTTACTGACTTGATATGCACCTTGAAAGTCCCATCGCCAAATGGCGAAGGCACAACATGGGTGCCCTCAAATAGCTCTCTGACCTTAGCCTCATGCGTGCCCAATGTGTTCATGGGCAGGCCAGCAACCATGCGGCGAATTTCCACCTCGTCTTTCCCGCGCAACTCACTCGCATAATCGCGCAAGATGTAATACAAGCCGCCCAGGAACAACGCCTTGTATTCTGGCGAGTCCGCATAATTTTCGGTAATGGCTCGCGTTTGGCGAGCGCTGGTTTGCAGCACCACGTCTTGACCTACAAAATACTCTGAGCCATTGACGGTGACATTTGCGCCGGAAAGAGCGGCCATTCCCATAGAGGTCTTGTGCGTCGAAGAAACATGCGAGCACTGGCTGGGAAATTGAAACGCCTTGATCGTGTCGTTTTTCTCGCGGCGAGATGCTCCTTTTACAGAGAAATAACCAATATCGAGAGCTACGACGGGGATTTGAAAGGTGGAATTAGCCATATTTGAATAGGTAATATTGCGGAGCAAGCGGAATCATCCCTGATTCGCTGTCAATCACGAATCACCACAAGGCACTGATACGGTCGGATGCTCTATCAAAACCGCAAAGAAGCGTGTTGTTAATCGCCGTACTGGCCTGTGACTGGCTCGCAAAAGGCCACTGATTGCCAGGTGCCGCATGGACTGGCGGCGCAAACACAATGCGACGGGCAACAGGAGGCCCACTCCAGGCCAATAGCAGGCCACTTGGTGCCACACCCCATCAGAACCACCCATGACCCGCTGGAGCGCATGTCAGTGATTGGCCTCATTGGGGCCACTGATTGGCCATGCACGGCGACAGAGCGCCAGGACAAGCATGTGTGCTGGGCCACATCCACCGTCACAACATCTGCCATTCATGGCGGCAAGGTATCCGAGTCGCCACCCCACAACACCCCGCAAGTCTCGACCCGCTCCAGGCTCGCAGCGTGAGTCCTTGATGCCACGGACAAGGGCCAAGGACGCCCCAGAACACATCGAAAACGCCGCCTCGAACCCTTTGCCAAGGCGACTTTCCCCCTTTTTTTGCTCTGCAACCTAAGTTCTAGGCCAAGGAGAACTATTGCGCGCGGCCAGTATCCATGCGGGTTTCAAGACCGAACACGAATTCCAAACGGGTTTCGGCGGTTTTTTGGAGAAAAATCAGCCTGCAAAAAAGTGACTTTTGATACTTTTCATGTCAGAATCCACCCGCAACGGCCCTCGGGTTGTTCCTGGGCTTCATGCCCAACCTTCAAAGTTGCCGCTCGCGGCGTTCAAACCAGCTTCAGATCCTGCGCACAGCGGGATGGTCGAAGCAAACCAAAGAAGGCCCGTCTGGGTCTCGATGCTGGGGAAGTTCCCCAGCCACTGTCAGTTCCAACTGACTGAAGTAGTGAATCCCTCCGATGTTTATTCGGAAAGGTTCTAGCTCTACGTACCGATCAATACCGGAAGCTTGATTGCTTCGTTGTGTTGGACATTCCAAAGCCACATTTGCCCTCGTACACACGCCCGGAAAAAATTTTCCATGGCCACTGTGTAAGTGAGGTGAGCAGATGAAGAGCGGAATGTCCGATGCCGGATATTGAAACGCGTGCGGCGCCCATCGCCTGGGTTCCGTAGAAAGTAGAGTGAAGAGGTTCGACCGATGATCGAACTCAGTTTGCCACTTACGGCACTGCCTGCCTTGGACGACGCGTTGTAGCGTTTACCTTGGTGACCCATAGCGGGTGAATGGGCACAAGTTTTTACCGGGTTGATTACGTACCGATGATGTACGGATCAAACCGGATGCTAATTGCTTGTGTTCCACACCGTCCACGCGGGGGAGCTGCATTGTGTGTTCCGTTCTTTTTCACACATTGCACCGGGAGACTTCACTAAAAATACTCCAAAGACGGGACTGGATATCGGGATGGATTGAGGTTGGCTACCTTGATTCGAGTTGGGAAGGATTTCAGCTGGATCGGATCGGTGATTCAGGCTGGTTGCCCTGGAATAGGGCGGGGTGAGTGCGCGCGGGTTGCTTGTTTGGCTGCTCGCTGGGTTGCTCGCTGGGGTAATTGCTGGGTGGGATCTCGGAATCCCGGCTTGTGGCGCAAGATTCGCCGGGTGCTCCGTTGATGCGGACATTCGCAGGTGGATTGCGCCTGGTATTGCGTGGCGATGCACGGGATTGGCTCGTGCAGGTATTTCCATGGGCATTGGGCTCGGAAATGCTGGCCACGCAATGAGGCGGTGCACCTTTACAGGCTCGGGCATATCGGGTCATTCCAATGTGAATAGGCTTGCAGGGACGGCTTTCCAGAGAATCAGCGCGATATTCCGGGATAGTCCCCGTGCGCGGGCTTTCGCTGCGTGTTCACGGCTCTCGGCCACGCGGCTTTGGTTTTTTGGGGCATTGGGGACTTTTGATGTTCTCGCGGCTCCACTGCGGCGATCGGTATCGCGACCATGGTCGGCCAAAAGCCATTTGTGTTCCGGCCTATGGTGATAGGCGCCCCCTTATCGCATGGACCTCAGTGCGTGCGACCAGCCGCTCCAAACACGCCGAACCCTTCAAGTTTTCCTGACGCCTATTCCTATCCGAATTCACGGACGTTTCGCTTCCATGAGTCGGCAGCGAATCAGGAAAGAGTTTGGCAGGAAGAATTGCCTCGGAAATGCGCGGGCCAACTTCCACGGACCAGCGGCGGGGCATATTCAGAGATTCAGAGCAGGTTCGCGCTGTCATGTTCGCGGCCAACATCCTCGGCGGTTTGTGGCCGGTTTTTCCGATTAACTTATTTCTCGCGGTATCTGACGCATTCGCATGTGCACAGGGTAAGTGCCGTCGTTTTCAGTTATACATGCGACAAGGGCTGTTGACAGAAAGAGCCCCCGTAATAAACTGAGCGTATTCAACAGAAAATAATTCGTTGAACATCGCACCTCGGATTACAGGGGCCTTGTGAAAACAGGAGAAAGATAATGCGCGGAACCTCGACCCTATTTCAGGTCTCATTCAAACATCGCCTGCTCGGCGGCAAGCACGCACAGCTGGCAGATGCCGTCCTCACCGGCATGTCCACCGAAGGCTACAAAGCAGCCTATCTGCGGATGGATGATGAAGGCAATATCGCGCGCACCAATCCCATGCGCATTTTCTGCGGAAAAGCCCGCTCAGAAGATTTGACGTACTCGCCGGATGAAGCATTGCGCTTCCAAAGCAACCTGCAAGACGATGCTGCTGCCATTGAGGAAGTGGCCGAACAAATCTACCAAGCAGGCTCCAAGCACAAGCTCTTCGATTTCAACATTCAGACGCTGACTTACACCGATGGTGCCCTCACGCACCTGGATGGGGTATCCATCGCGGAGATTGCCGCAAAACGCGCAAAGCACTGACACCCTCTTGGCGCACTTCAATCAATCAGACGGCTCCATGTTTCTCGTGACCACCAATAGCAGCGAACAGGATATTGAGTCCTCCATTCGCCACGTTGACATGCGCGAAGAAGCCAAAGACCGCGTTGAGATGGAACGCGCGCTGAGTGGGCAATAACCGCTGCGCACCAGACGGCGTGTCTACCGGGCAGATCCTGCAAGCGATGCGCCTGCTGGGTTTTGTCGAACCAAAACTCTGAAAAGCCCCTGATGTCGCAAAACCATCGCAACCGATCTTGGCGCTCCATGTGGAGCACCGATCCTGTTTCACGAACTGCCGTCCACAAAAGCGGCGCCATCGTCTGTATCTCCAGCAACCCCTCTAGCGCTTCCGGTGCACGACTCACCATCAATAACCTGGGCCAAGTTGATGTCAGCCGCTGGAGCATCGCCAAGATTCTGGAGCAGGGAGCCAAGCTCAAATCGGAAGGCGCCTATTGACCATCAGGTCATTAGAGAATTATCCATGCATGCCAACACGAGCAGTCGCCCCATTCCTTTTTCTGGCGCCCTGTTGGTCAATAAAACCTGCACCTCACAAGCAATCAGCCATGCAAGAACTCGACCCAAAAATCCTCGGCAAGATCAAAAAATGCCTGGCTCTGTCAGCCTCGGATAACCCGAACGAAGCCGCAACAGCGATGCGACAGGCCCATGCGCTGATGGAGAAGCATGGCGTCACAGCGGAGGGAATCATCATGGGGGATATTGGTGAGGCCAAAATTAAAAGCCGCACCATGGCGCGCAACAAGCCCGAACAATGGGAAGCGTATTTGGCCTCAACAGTCGGCAAGGCATTTGGCTGCAGCATGATGGTGAGCAGTTATGTCCCCACAGCCACGGCGCGAATCAAAACCATCAACGATGGCAGCTTCATCTTCGTTGGGCTGAAGGGGCAAGCGCAAGTCGCGGCCTACACCGCCGATGTCCTGGTTCGCCGCTGCAAAGCGGCCAGAGGCGCATGGATCAAAGAGAACCTGGGCGAAATCACCGCTTTGCGCGGCGGGAAAAAAAGGGCCACCCGACTTGGGAATGAATTTGCGCTTGGCTGGGTGCATCGCATAGCTCAACTTGTCCACAACTTTGCGCGCCCGCCTGAAATTGAGCGCGCCATTGAGCAGTACATCGAAGCTCACACCAACATCGATGGCGAGCTGCCTATTCGGAGCACTCGATCCAGTGACCGAGATGCTGCAGTTGCGAGCATGGCGGGTATGAAGGCTGCTGCTGCCGAGCACCTGCATCGCCCTGTCAATGGGGCAGCGCCGCAACAACAACTGGGCACTTCTAATTAGGCAAAGAACATGCAGCAAACACAAACAATCCACAGCGCTATTCATGCACTGGAACAAATCGAAGACTTGCGTGCCCAGGTTTCAGCAGGGCAAGGAAAGATCGCAGTGACCAATCAACTTCCGCCTGATCACATACCCCCAGGCGCGGCCGGCAGACATGAGGCGTCTCAATCACATTCGGGTTGTCCTGAACCGATTCAGGCGGCAGAAAAAGTGATTAGTCGGACCCGCCTCAACTGGGGTATTAAAGATATTCAAAAAGCCCCTCGATTAAATTGACACGCGGGCGCCTGCTGCTATCCTTAATTATCAATGTTAAATCACACATTAACGGCCCACCATCTGGGCGATATTAATTAATCAAGAATCAAGGCCATGTCCATAATCACGATTGAGAACTCGCCCGCTGGAACAACTGCACCGGCAATCGACGGCGGCGCATGGCGCAAGATGGAAATTCACGTGCCATCGCAGACGCCTGAAGGTCAAATGCTGCACGGACCAGCCCTGGGAGGGTGCGCCGTATGAACCATCTCGCACGCCTGCAGCAAAGCCAGCGAGCCAAGCTGCTCAACAGATTTCAACCCGGCCGCAAGGTCAAAAAACTGGACGAGGCCGGTGTGCGCGATGCCGTGTCCCGGTCCCTTCTCCCAATCGCCCTGCTGGACGATTGCCGGCAGTATGAGCAGCGGGATCTGACCAGCGACTTCATCAAGCTGCGCGAATCTTTCACTCGTCTGTGCGACGGCTCCGCTGATGACGATAACCATCGGCAGCTGTACATCGCCATCCAGTTGGCCGCGCTACGCGCTGAGCAGATCGATGCCGAACTCGCCGCTCAGTTCGCCCCTGCCTTGTCAGCGCTGAGCCGCTGCAAAGAGCGGCGCAAGTCCACGAGCAAATACGACCTTGACGGTATAGGGATGCAGTCAGTTTCCTGGGCCATTGATGTGCATGAAGAGATCTTGCGCCACAGCACGCCCAAGCAGATGGACAACTGTCTGAAGAAAATCGTCAAGGCCATTGATGCCAAAACCGAATTCGGCCAGCAAGTGGCGAGCGATATTCAGTAGCGCCGTCCCCTCAAGGACTCCTTCACCAAAACATCTGAAAAAGAATATGCACAAATACCTTCGTTTTGGCCTTGCCACGGTCGCGGCCACCATCCTGTCCTTTCAAGCACACGCGGCCCAGCTGCAAGGCAAAGTAGTGGGGGTTTCCGATGGCGACACTATCACCGTGCTGGATGCCGGCCTGCAGCAGCACCGCGTTCGTCTCACTGGCATTGATGCCCCGGAAAAGAACCAGCCCTTCGGCCAAGTCTCCAAGCAATCGCTGTCCAATCTCGTGTTCGGGAAGATCGTGACCGTCACCTACGACAAAGAAGATCGCTATGGACGCATCCTTGGCCGCGTGGGCACACCCGATGGCCAAAACGCCAACCTGCAACAGATCCAGAAAGGCATGGCGTGGCACTACAAGCACTATGAGCGCGATCAGCCTCAGAAAGAGCGGCGCGAATATGCCGAAGCCGAGCGCGTAGCACAGCAGAGCAAGGCGGGCTTGTGGGTGGACAAAAATCCAACGCCCCCATGGGACTGGCGTCGGGAAACCAAGTAGGCCTTGCAGCCCCAGTCGCGCCTCAAGTGAGACAAAGGCGCTGCGGCAGTTCGCGATGAGCTGTTGCGGTACTACTTCAACAGAGAAAATTCAATGGCATTCATAAAAAATCTGGCCGCTCCATTCTTGGCAGCAGCCGTACTTGCGGCGTGTGGCGGTGGAAATGGCGGGGGCATCGGCAGTGCGCTAACCGACAAAGACCGCATCGCGGCCCTCGAAGCCGAGGGCAAGCTGCCCAAGCTGGATCGCAGCGCAGACTTGAAGGGGCCTGACTTGAATAGCGATGGCGTTCGCGATGATATTGAGGCGATTTTGAAGGCCAAGTATCAGGACAAACAATTGGCAGCAGCCATGCAGTTCGCGCGTAGTTACCAGGCAGTGCTCGATATGCCGGATGGTGATCGCATAGCAGCCAAGACATTGGATATCCAAGGATCTCGTGCATTCAATTGCGTATCCGTCAAATTCGTTGATAGGCCGCAGCAAGAGCGTCATGCTGTGATGGACGCCATAGTGGCGATGACATTTAACACCAAAGCTCGGCTCAAGGCATATATACGCTTCAATAGCGCACTGAGCGGCAGCGTGTTGTCACTGCCTGATGGAGACACATGCGATGAGTAATGCTGCAAAACGCTTTATTGCATTACTAATTGCAGCATCCATTGCATTCACCAGTGCGGCGCCCGTCGCCGCCCAGCAAGTCGCAACACCTTCGAGTTGCGCCAGCGGAGGATTGCTCTTTGGGTTTTTCAACGGGGTTATGAACACCCAGCTGATGGCCAGGACATCGCTGGACATTTTCCGTGGAATATACGGCAGCACATCCCCCCAAGGCGCCCCCATCCGCTACGAAGTTTTCTATAACGAGACTGAGGGTTTCAGTGACTTCGTGGAGGTCTTTGAGCAACGTCTGAACGAGCACGGCGGCGCCATTGCTGGCAGATTCGAGCTGTTCTTTTCGGCCCTGCAAGGCGGTGGGCCGTGGTGGGAAACCATCATTGAAGCCGCACCTGCCCTTGGCGACATTCTTGACTCATTCGTCGCATGGTTGGCCTCCATCATCCCAGCAACCCTGACAAAGATGATGGGCTCGCCATCCCTGCTGACGACTCAGGCCGAGCACCGCACTCGCCTGGACAACGGCTCCCTGGAAGGTCGGAAAATGCTGCTGGTAGCGCATTCACAAGGCAACCTGTTCCTGAACTCAGCCCTTCAATACGCAAGCACCCGCATCCCAAGCACCTCAATACAGGGCATCCATATCGCCCCGGCGTCTTCGGTGGGCAACAGACCCCATGTGCTCGCCGACAAGGATGTTGTGATCAACGCTCTGCGACTGGTGGGCAGCGTGCCTGGCATCACCGACAACATCCCACCAATACTGGAGCGCACGCCTGGGTTGAACGGGCTAAAGGATGCCAAGGGCCACGGGCTGCTTGAAATCTACCTTCACCCCGGTCACCAGACGGCATCCAAGATCCACGGACACATCATGGGTGCTTTTTCCAAGCTGCAGGCGGCGCCTTCCCAAGCAACCAGTGGTTTCTTTACAGCAACGATGACGTGGAATGGGCCAGGCATTGTTGACTTGCATGTCATGGAGCCAAGTGGCACGCATGTGTACTTTGAAAATGCACGCGGCCAATCCGGGCGAATGGCCTTCATCAACAAAACTGGCAATACCCAAGATCAGTACATTGCCAACTGCGACACAACTCAACTTGCCGAAGGTAAATACAGCTTCTCGTTGGCGAACTACGGTGGAGCGCAGGGCAGCAGTGCCTCTGTGCAGATCGCCTCGAATGCAGAAGGCGTGCTCGGCACACGCACCGTAACCATGGGGCCGGCAACTCTCACCACGCCCAGCATCAAGGTACTCGACGTGACGGTCGCCAAAGACCCGCGAACCGGGCGCATGACGGCCCGCATCGGGAACCAGATTTAGCACAGAGTCACTTGGCCCATTGCGCTTCGGACGATCAGAGATAACCTGACATCGAAGCGCCCGCAGTAACCATTCACAGTTTCGAATCACCCATTTCTCAACCAGCAAAAGGAAAACACCATGTCCACAGAAAATACCGCCGCCAAGAAGAAGGTGAACCCGGCTTTCATGAAGCCTCTCAAGCCGAGCCCCGCCCTGGCCGTAATCGTCGGCGCCGATCCGCTGCCGCGCACCGAGATCGTGAGCAAGCTCTGGGTCTACATCAAGGCCAACAACCTTCAGGACGCCAGCAACAAGCGCATGATCAACGCCGATGCCAAGCTCAAGGAAGTCTTTGGCAAGCCCCAGGTCTCGATGTTCGAAATGGCCAAGCTCATCGGCGCACACGTCAGCTGAACGCATCTCCACACACTTCTTTTCAGAAATGTCCAGAAACTTCATCTCCATAGTCCCCGCGCAAGACTGGTTTTTCGTGCACGAAAGCCATGAACCGAATAAGCCGACAGCCCATCGTGTTGCCGTCTGGGCGCTGGATAGCTCAGGCGAAACCACTGGCCTGATCGGCGGGATGCCCACCGGGCCAGGAACCCTGTGCGAGAGCAATCGGCTGGTGGGTGCTCCTACGGTCAAGGGCACCTACAAGCACTTGTCAAGCCTGACTGAGGCTGAGTTGCACTCTGCAATGCTCAAGCAGTAGTCAACTATGGCCGGGCTTGTGATCTGGACCGTCTACGACTGTCCAAAGGATCTGCCGGGGCGATTCGTGGCCAGGAAATGGATCATGGATCGCCCCACGAGTGAGTTGCTGCAAGACAAAAGCCTGGAGGGACTGCGCGCAAGACTTCCCCCCGGACTGACCCGCCTGGAGCGCTCACCCAATGATGACGCCTGCATTGTTGAGTGCTGGATTTAGCCGAGAGCCAGCGCCTCAATAGAAATGCGAGACTTTGGAGCCGGCTACCGAATAAGTCTTTGGCACGGACTTGCGCAAACTCGATCCTGTGCCACACTGAAAACCAGTAGAGGCTGCGAAGCACATGAACTACTCCACCCTATGCGTTGCAAAGGATGGAGTTTCACGGGGAGAATGAACCCCCGTCTCGGCCAGTTCCTGGCCGGATATTGATTCCAAGGCCCAGCGCAACACTACACGCGCTGAAGCCGTATCCCTGTTTTCCTCATGCCCACATTGCTCGCAGCAGTGCACTCGCTGCGACAACTGCTTTTTGGCCACATGCCAGCACCGGGGGCAGCGCTGGCTGGGTTTGAGTTTGCGGGTTGGAGCGTCCACCCATTCGCCACCAGTTTCCAGCACTTTGTAGCGAAATAGCGAAGTGAACAGCCCAGGGGCGGTGTCCAGAATTTCCCGGTTCAGGCCCGCCTTTTGCGCTACCTGTTTGCCCGGTTCCTCCACAGTGCCAGCGGCACTGCAGGTCATGTTCTTGAGTGTGAGTTCTTCCGTTGCCACCAAGGCATATTTGCCTGCCAGCGCTGCAGTTTGCTGGTGTGCCCAGTCCAGCCGCTTGCGGGCCACCTTGGCGCGGGCAGCAGCCAAACGGCGCACAGCCTTCTTTCTGCGGTTGGAGCGGCGGTTAGGTTTGCTTGAGACGGCTTGCTGCAACCGGATGGTCTGCTCTTTATCCTGTTGCCACCAGCGCGGGTTGTCGATGTTCTCCAGCTCCCCGGTGTGCGAGACGCCCGACAGGAAGCGCTCCACGCCCCAGTCATAGGCCATGGCGCCATCGGCCTGCCGACTGCGTTCTGGGCTGGCCACAGCCACGGTCAGCGACAAATACCAGCGACCATCGCGGTGCAGGATGTCCGACGCCCGAATCTCGCCGCCCTGGCGAGCCTGGCCACGGGCACGAATCTGACCCACGCCCGACAGACGCAAGCTGCCATGTTTCCAGCCATCTTTGGGTGTGAAGCGCCAACCGTCGCCATGGCTCTTGAAGCTGAAGCCGGAAAAACGCCCCAGCGACTTGAAGCGCGGAAAGCCCGGTGTTTGACCAGCCTTCACGCGCCGAAAGAATGCACCAAAGGCTTTGTCCAGGCGGCGCAGCGTCATTTGCTGGCTGGAGCAGTTGGCCGCATCGGCCCACTCGGGCAGGTCACGGCGCAACACCGTCAGGCTCTTGCACTGGTCGGCATAAGAAATCGATTTACCAGCCCTGCTCCAAGCGCTGATGCGCTCTTCCAAAGCTGCGTTGTAAAGCTCTTGGTGCGAGCGCAGCAGGGCATCGAGCGCAACTGTCTGCTTCGGCGTTGGGTACAGCCGGTAAGTTGTTTTGCGCAGATTGCGGGCTTCGCTCATCATTGGTTACTATAGACAAATCATGCAAATAAGCAAGATGCATCATTGCGTTTACGCACTTAACTATCATTTGGTTCTTGTGACAAAGTTCCGTCGCAAGTGCCTGACTGCCCCCATGCTGGCAGAGTTTGAAGTGCAGGCCAAGGAGCGCTGCGCGGCCTGGGGCGGCAGGCTCATCGAAGCCAATGGTGAGCCTGACCATGTGCATCTGCTCATTGAGCTGCCACCCACTGCGGCGCTGGCCGAGTTTGTGAATGCGCTCAAGACAGGCACCAGCAGGCGCTTGCGCACGATGTTTGCTCAGGAGCTGGCCGGGGTGTATTCCAAGCCGACGCTCTGGTCACGTAGCTATTGCGTGCTCTCGTGCGGCGGTGCTCCGCTAGAAATCATCAAGCAGTACATCCAGCAGCAGGACAGACCGGGCGACTGAAGCCAGCCGCTGGCTGGCGGCGCTTACCCCTCCAGCCAATTGGTGCGGCTTTGCCTCCAGGCCGCAAGCGGCCAACCCAAATGGATGGAGCCCCTCGCGCTAGTCGGTGGACGTATGCAGCGCAAAGCTCCAAGCCATGTTTGCAGATGCCATCTGATATATGGCTTGCTATATGGCAAGCACTGCCATATACTGCAATACATGGCAGTAAATCACACATCCACTCATAGGCCGACTGCTCGCGTCGGTTGGAACAACCGTTCGCAGACGGTCACGATGCCGCTCGAATACCGGTTTCCTGAGTCTGTGCGCGAGGTGTTCATCCGCCGAGATGGTGAGAGCGTCGTTTTGACGCCGCGCCCCAGCGACTGGTCGGGTTTTTTCGCTTCTGGCATGAAGGCTTCCACTGACTTCATGGCGGATATCGAACGTATGCCCATTCAGGAGCGCTCGTTTTGAGTTCACCAATGTTCATGCTGGACACGGATACGTGCATCTTCCTCATGCGAGGTGAGTCCCAGACGCTGGCGGTTAAGGTTCAGTCGGTGCCTCTACAGCAACAGGTGATGTCAGCTGTGACGTTCGCCGAACTGACCTATGGCGTGCAGGCTTCCGCCGTCGCTAAGCGCAAACAGAATCAAGCCGTTCTCGATAGTTTGGCTTTGCACTTGGCTGTTCTGGACTGGCCTCAAGAGGCGGCGAAACACTACGCCGAGATTCGTGCCGATCTAAAAAAACGAGGCGCGCAGCTCGGCGCTGCTGATCTCATGATTGCGGCACATGCGCGCGCCATGGGAGCCGTCATCGTCACGAACAATGTGAAGGACTTCGGGCGCGTGAAGGGCCTGCAAGTCGAGAACTGGACTAAATAGGAAAGCATGCAACGCCCTGAATACCTAGCTCTCGATGGGCACGGCCTTGAATACAGCCGCCAGGCTTTGACCATTGGCGAGCTGCCTTTGGAGGTGCGTGCTGCGGCGCTCGAAGAGGCAACAACCACGATTGCTAAGAAGACTGGATTGGTGGCCGTGAAGCGCATTCCGTTCGGAGCGCCAGTTTTCACCGCATTCGCTGACATGAATCGGCCAAAAGCAAAGCATCACTCAGAATCTGAACTACTCCTGGTCACTGGTGATGATGTACCGCTCGGATACTGTCCCAGCTACGACTGAAAGGAATCCATGCTTACACAGAAAAGTCTTGAAGGGCTACTGCGCGTTGCCGCTCAGAAGAAGGTGGACGGGCTACAGAACGAAGACGAATTCGTCGTTCGGAGGTTGAATTACCAGCGCAGTGAGCTTTTGGGTCTGCAAGAGGCTTTTGGGAGCGACCCGGCATACAAGGAAGAAGTCCAGTCGATAGCCGCAGAAATCTCCCGAATTGACGATGCCTTGGGTGCTTACCCAGCAGCCACATTCTCCGTAGCAACTGCCTGAAGCACGAAGGAATAAGAGATATGGCTGTTGTTTCAAAGAAGTCCGAGCACGTTCTACCCAAGGGCGACACCACCTCACAAGCCAACCACTCTTCGCGTCGTGTGCGAGGCTGAAGGTGGCCGTATGGGACGCCGCCGCCTGACTGCCTACGAAGGCGAGCGGTGGGTGGCGTCGAGCTATTACGCTTGGAACGTCTGGGAAGGCCATTGCTGCGGGCAACTGCTGATGGACGATTTCCTGGCTTACGCTGAGCGGCAAGCTGCGGCCCAGGCCGCGTAACGAGGAAAGATTCATGCCTGACTTCAAACTGAAGCGCGAGTCGCTGAACACCATTACGGATGTCGAAATCGCCTTCGGCACCACCAAACTGCTGCCTCCCTTCGACGCAGTGCCTGATGAGTTCAAGCGCGGAAACGACTACACGAAGCTGCTGGATCGCTTGTTTGCTGACCAGCCCCCGCCTGAAGGGGAGATCGTGTTTCGTGAGGGCTTCGACGACGCAGATGCCCCCGCGCTCCTGAATCGCGTGGTGAGGGCCCATCTGCGTTCGTTCGAGCCCAAGCACGAGCACAAGATCGCAGGCCTCGGCTACCTAATCAGCCAGGTATGCGAAGTCCGGTTGACCTGAAGGAAAGCAAATGGACGCTCGATGGGGGAAGGCGCTGCCTGCGCCACTGGATCAAACGCGAAGCATGGAGTTGGCGGGCGGCGAATACGACGATTCTCGCCCTCTATATCGCTGCGCGACTTGTCTCGATTTCGGTGAGAAGAGCTTGCACAGATACGTGGACGAATGCCCGTCCTTCGACGATTGATAAAGGAAAGCACCATGAAAAAATGGAAAGTCACGTTCAACAGGGGTGAAACTGTCGTCGAAGCGACGGACCTCACCGTTACCGCATCGGGTGCCCTCATGTTCAGAGTCGCCGGTGAAGTGCGGTGCGTCTTTGCGCCTGGGCACTGGGTCAATGCAATCCTGCAGGACGGAGGGCACCATGGCTATCGTTGATCGCCTTCCGCGCCTGTCGCAAAAACAGGCGCTGATGGGAACCTTCGCCCTGGTGTCCGGCGCTGCCCTGGTGGTGTTGCCCATCGACAGATCCATTGAACTCATCGGTAATACCTCGTTCGCCGCGACATTCTTGTCCTACGCACAGTCGGACATCATCCGTTTGCGGCTGATCGCCATTGCCAGCCTGTGCATGGGCCTCGTCTACAACACCTATGTACATCTGCAAATGCCCGAAGGCCAGGGCATTGCCCTCGTCATCTTCTGGCTATCCGTTTTTTTGGTGCAGAACATGGCCAAGGCCGTCCGAGAGGTGTCTCAATCCATCGAAGCCTCGCTCGACCCAGAATGGTTGATTTCGAAAAACCGAGTGCGCAAGGTATCGGAATATTGCCAATGCGCGTGAATTTAACGATCCGAGACTCTTGTCTCTCTGAAAAAGGAAAAAAGATGATCGACACGACAATTCGACAGATCGGCCAGCACCACTACGAGGTGATGTTCGACGGGCAAGCTCAATGCCAACCCTCCCGGCTGCGGCATACGCCAAAATAGTGCAACAACACGTCAACAACGGGAGGAACCATGGCCAGACGCAAGAAAACCAGCCCCTTGGAGGATGTGCTGGACCTCCTTGCAATGCTCCCCTGGTGGGCCTGCGTGGTGCTCGCTGCGGTGAGCTACCTTTCCCTGCATCCTTTGGCTGCCCCAATCCAAGCATCCGACATTCGGGGCCAAGGGGGCGCCATGGTGGGGGCCATGATGCAAAAGGCTGTGATCCATGGCCTGGCAACGGCCGGTCAGTACATCGTGCCGATTCTCTGCCTCGCAGCGGCGGCTCTCTCTGCCTGGCGACGCAAACAGCGCCACACCTTGGTTTCGGATGTGGCCCAGGCGCGCAATGCCGATGTCCTGGACGGAATGAGCTGGCGTGAGTTTGAGCTCTTGGTCGGTGAAGCCTACCGACAGCGTGGATACCGCGTTATCGAAATCGGCGGCGCTGGGCCAGATGGCGGTGTCGATCTCGTGCTGCTCAAAGGCAGCGAGAAATTCTTCGTGCAGTGCAAACAGTGGAAGGCCTACAAGGTGGGTGTGACCACGGTGCGCGAGCTCTATGGCGTCATGGCGGCCAAAGGAGCCACAGGCGGTTTTGTGGTTACCTCGGGGCGCTTTACCTCCGATGCGAAAGAGTTTGCGCAGGGTCGCAACATCGAGCTCATTGACGGCCCCGGACTGTTCGCAATGATCCAGCGGGCGAGGCTGGCTCAAGGTCAATCGGCGACATCTCGAAATGAATCGGCGAACTTAGCCGGAATATCGGAAGCTCTTGCCCAGGTCGCGGCCCTCGAACCAGCAGCCGCCAAAGAGACCTCCCAGCCTGAATGCCCGCGTTGCGGTGCAGCCATGGCGCTGCGTACCGCTCGACAAGGCGCGAACGCGGGCAACGGGTTCTGGGGATGCTCGACCTATCCAAGATGCCGAGGAACACGTGCGGCTGAGTAGTATTTTGTCTTCAGGGTGCAACCCAATGCGTTTCTTTCCATCTCAACGCCTGCATCTAAAACGACGCTTTCATGGGTCGTTTGCACTGCTGGGCCTTCTTTGCTTTGGTTTCGAGGCGAACGCGCAAAAACCCGTCTACCGCTGTGAGACGGCGGGCAAGGTGAGTTACTCGGACGCGCCTTGTATTGGCGCCAAGGAAATCATGCGATACAAGCAAGAACTCGCAGCCGTGAATTCTGCACTTGGCCAAGGTGCCAAGCAGATTGAGCGTGACAAGATTGATGCGGCTCGTTTTCGGCGTCTATGCGAGCTGCACGATAGCGTTGAAACGATGTGGCATGTTCGCGGTTCGGATGGACAGCCAATTGCAGTTGGTGGTCTCGCAAGCGCGCTTGATCAAAAGAACGAGTTGGCTAAGGCTTTTTGAAAGGAAACCTGATGATCTCCAAATCGACCAGGGCCAAGCGCCGCAAGAATCAGTCGTACCACCAGGCGGTGGCGAGCATTACGGTGTCGCTCATAGATGCCAGGAATGGCTGCCGCTTCTACGTCGTCTCGCGTCCGGTGACGCCGAGTCGCTCGATTCACCTGGAGGCCAATGGGGTGCAGCAATTGAAGCGGCAGTATCGCAACATGCTTGCGCAGTGTCGCGCCCTTGTGGCGACCACTGCGGTTCACTGATCAGCCTGTCAGAGGAAAGCCACGCTATGCCCTTCTACGTATTTCACCCTTCAGAGCGCGAATTCCTGTCGGAAGATGAGCCTTCATGGACGGCCGATTTTTTTAGCGCGGCTGGATTCACTTCGCGTGAGTTGGCAGATGACGTTGCGGCTCGTGAGTTGGGCGAGGGCCATGGGGCCTACGTCTTCGACGATGGCATCGACCAGTAGGGAACCAGGTCATGCGAAAAGCTCAGTTGGCCAAGGCCTACGGCGAGGTGTTCGATGTTCCCGGCGTTGTCAATGGCAGCGCTCGTGTTCGCTTCGTTGGCGTGTGGCCTACCGGCAATGTGGGTGTGAAGCGCGAGACTGATCCCGACACCTTCGGGGCACTGACAGTTTCTCCTGAGAAGGCGCAGCCGCTGATGCAAGCAATCGACCGCCGCTACCCGGCGAAGTGAAGGGAAAACAATGAAGCGCATGGATAAATTCTTCATCATTTTTATGATGTTAATCGGGTCAATCGTAACTGGTTGCTCCCGCGAAGAAACTGTTTCAATTGGAATGGCTGCGGCAAAAACATATAACGAGTCCTATAAGGATGGCGTGATCAAAAATTGGGTAGCGCGAGTGGCCTCTAGCCCTGCCTGCCAACAATTCAAAGAAAGATTCAAGATAGTTGGTTCCCGCTATGGAGATGCTGCCAATGGCATGTTTATGCAAGACGTGCAGAAGATTTGGGAATCCACCAAAGCCGCAGGCTGCGCGGCTCCTGTTTAATCCAAGGAAAGCAACCATGGCCATCGGAGCGAGCAAGCTGAGCGACATGCCAAAAGGGGCTTACTGGTACATGGTGCCGGGTAAGGAACCGGCGATTTGCGAGAAGCGGGAAGGCGAGGCCTTCGTGCGTTTCACGAACGGCTCGCGCCAGGAATGGGTGCGCGATGGCGAGCGCTTCGTCGGCCCACTTGCAGTACCGATTGCTGCTGAAATCAACTGATTAAGGAAAGCAGACGTGGCCACAAAACGAATCCACTTGGCGACCGAGATGGGCGGTCGTTCTCGCTGCCGCTACACGGCCAGGCCAAGCATTCGTGCTGTGTTTGTGCCGCAAGAGCAATTCGTAGCAACCCCTGAAGCGCAGCGCTGCCATGACTGCCAGGCGAAGTTGATCAAGCTGCTGGCCAGCGAAGCCAAGTAAAGGAAAACAATATGCTGCGTGTGATCGTAGAAGTAACCGCCGATGATCTGGCGGAGATGGGCGTGACTCAAGAGCAGCTTGAAGAGACGGTACGCGACAAGATGGGCAGCCTGGACGTGGAAGGCGATGCCCTGTATTTCAACGATCTTGGCGTATCTGTTGTCGTGGCCGAGCACTGAGAATGTAGATCAGGACCGATATGCCTCGTATTGACCCCCTCGAATGGCTTTCTGTCGCAAACCTTCACCGCCCGCGCTACGAGGGGTTGACGGAATGGCATCCTGGTACCGTGGCACCAGCTCATGTCGGCTGGTATGAGCGGCATTTCACGGATTCGACAATCTGTGAGCCCTGTGTTTCCATGCACTATTGGGATGGGCTACGTTGGCTCACGGAACAAGGCAAACCGCACTGGAGGCAGGTGGGCGACTACCCGGCTTGGCGAGGTAGCACACGCAATCTGCGAGTAGGTCAGCAAATCGTCTTAATCCGCGGGTCGCGTGGACGACGCGAGGGGCCGGGCTGCGAACGTCGCGTGCGCGCCCAGCTCATAGCGGCCACGGCGTACAACGTCCATGCTGTTCTGCTAGAAGACGATGCGCTTGCAACTTCCTCGCCTAAAAGAAACGGTGAGGCGGGCGTGTGGCATGGCCTGTCGTTTATCGAATAGTCGGAAGAATAATGCCTCAAGAGGCCGTCGATGCGCTCATTGAGCGCGTAATGAGTGAGCACCCCGGCCAGTCAGCCTCCGCATTGGCTCGCTACTACGAGGCCGTTCATCAGGAGTTGGCTCCCTTGGCCCGCGAGTTGGAGGCCGAAAACCAGCACTTGCGCGAGCGGCTTCAGGCCGACTGGAATTCGGCCAAGGCATTTCTCGCCTCTCGCTCGCGGCAGCGGGCGGTGTTTACCTGCGGTCGGTGTGGCAACGTGTACTGCGCCGGGGATATGCCGGTCACGATCTACGGAGAAAACGGATCAGCCAAGTGCAGAGCTTGCAACCCCAGTTGCGGTAAAGGCGGAGAGGTCATGACCATGGCGATTGAGCAGAAGCCCTGGCCGAGATCTTAAATCCAGGCACTGCTGGTTGACGCGCGTGCCGCGTGCCGTTACACTACACACAAATGATTAAGACCTTCTCGCACAAGGGCATAGAAGTCTTCTTCAGAAAAGGAACCAAGGCAGGCATCCAGGCGGTGCATGCTGCCAGGCTATCCAGACAGTTGGCGCAGTTGAACCAGGCTCAGTCGCCACGGGACATGAACCTACCGGGCTGGAAGCTGCATTCACTGTCTGGATTGCTTGAGGGGCACTGGGCGGTAACGATTAGCGGCAATTGGCGGCTGACGTTCCGATTTGAAGATGGCGATGCGATCCTGGTCGATTACCAGGACCACCACTGAGGAACACCATGAGCAGGATGCACAACCCTCCCCACCCTGGGCTGACGTTGCGAGACGACGTTCTGCCAGCCCTGGGCATGAACGTCACGGACGCGGCAGAAGCCCTGGGCGTCACCCGCCCGACGCTATCGCGTGTGTTGAATGGTGCGGCTGCGGTATCGCCCGAAATGGCGTTGCGCCTGGAGCGCTGGCTGGGCGTAGAGCATGGCGGGCGTGCCGATGTATGGCTAGGCCTGCAAGCGGCCTACGACCTGTGGGCGGCGGAGCAGAAAGCCAAAGCACTGATTCGCAAGGTCAAACCGCTGTCTGCAGCGGCATTGGCGGTCACTTAAATCCGAGGAAAGCCGCGCTATGGAAACCGCAACGCTGACGGGACCTGACCTGGCGTACTGGGTTGCACGAGCAAACATGCGTGGCCACGCGCAAGAAGGCAATGTGCTGCGCCGGCACTATGGTTCGGTATGCCGAAATGACCCCAGTGCAGAGCCTTCAATGCGGGCGTTTGTGTGTCAAAAAATCGGCCCTGTTCTGCCCGACCGCAGCGCTTGGCATTGAGAGGAAAGCATAAATGTCGAAGCTGCATATTGTGTCTGTGACCGTGGGAGCAGAAGGCCCCGATCAATCCCAGTCGAGCCGTGTCGTTGGTGCGTACACCGATCCCATCGTTGCAGATTGCGTTAGGCAAGTTGCGTGGGGTGATGGCGCTGTCGTTACTGAAGTTGAAGTTGATTTCATCGACCCCGAGTTGCGCAAAGCAATGCATGAACTGGGCGTTGAGCAACCGACTCAGGGCTACGGCGGCGGTCGAGTCGTGAACAACTCCTCTCCATACTCTCGCTAAAAGACGAAGGAAAACAGCGTGCCCGCACTCATCGTCAAGCCCAACGTGATGCGTCAGGTTCAGCCCGATGTGTACCTGTCCGCAAACGGGTTCAGCGCCCGACGAGAGGAAGGATTCACGCCCAACGGCAACCCTATTGGCCAGCGCTGGGTACTTCGTGATGCAAACGGGGCTTATGTCGATGTGAACCAGTACCGGCATGACCTGTTCGAGCACCACGGTCTTTGTACCGATTACTGATAAAGGAAAAACTGGCTATGAGCGATCAAGCGGCGAAGCGCATTGCGGTGGCACGAGCCATTTGCACCGCATGCCATGAGAGCCCTGACCACAAGGGTGATGCTGGTGGCAACCAGTATCGCTGGCAAGACTACCTCGATGCTGCTGACGCGGCGATTGCCGCAATGTCTGGCGACGATGTTCCTGTTCTGACCAAGGACGGCATCGCCGTCAAAGTGGGCCAAGTCTGGAGGGACTTGGACAAGCGGATGGATGATCGTCACTGCAAGGTAATTGCCGTGCTCGAAGGGCGAGCGCACATGAACCGTTGCGCCCCCAACGGACGGGTCTCAACTGATGCCGTCACCAAGGTGGCTATCGCGCGCATGCATCGCGGCAGTACCGGGTGGGCGCTCGTAAGCGATGCGGCTGCATAACGAAGGAATGAGCCACATGGAATTGCTTGACGTGTATCAGTTGGCTTGTCGTCTGCACAACGGGCAGGTGGACAAGACAGGGCGACCCTACATCGAGCATTTGACGCGGGTGCTCCTTCGTGTGCATGCCGCTGGCGGCGATCTGTTCCAACAGATGGCCGCTCTGCTGCACGATGTCATTGAAGATCGCAAGGCCAGTGCCGAGCAGCTACTGTGGCTTGGCGTGCCCGCTGAAGTGGTGGAGATGGTGAAGGTCCTGTCGAAGGACGAGAATCAAGGCTACGAAGAATACTTGGCCGTCGTGAAACGTCACCCGCGTGTCCTTCTGGTGAAGTTAGGTGACCTGGATGACAAAAGTGACTCCGCACGCCTTGCGATGCTGCCCGAGGCACTGGCGCGGCGGTTGAAAAAGAAGTACGACAGCGCAAAGCTGTTCCTGGCTGCGGCGTGAAAGGGATGGCTCTGGCAGCGCACAACTGAAGGAAACCTGAGTGGCAACCCTTCTTGAGCATGCGGTAAATGTGTCGGCTGTTGTCCGACAAAAAAGTTTGACACATGCTTCCCTCTGGGGGCTACCAAATTTCATACTCGCGCACGATAATAAAGTTCGACACAAGCACTCCGATCTATTCAACTTGCCGCCAAACGTGAGACAAAAAAGTTTGACACAAGGTTTGCGGCGTTTTGTTGCCTTGATTGTACATGCACATGTGCATATTCGCAAGCCCTACGCTTCCGTTTTTTGATGCCCACAGTCCTGCCGTTTTTCCCTGAGTCTCACCCAGACGAAACCTTTCTGTCCAGGGTTTCCCGGTATCACCTGCTTTCAGGCAACCCCACCAAGGCTGCGACCGACCAGGAGCTGTTTGGTAAGCGCGTGATCTTGGACTTCGTGGTTCCGGCGCAGGCCCTCAGCTCACTCGTGGCCCGGCTCCCCGGCGAGCCTGAGCTGGTCATGCAATCGTTGGTTCAGGAAAACACCCTCCTGCCAGCGTTCTCCCCCTTCCTAGGGACGGAAGCCACCCCGGCAAGGCAGGAAATCCAGCTTGGCCAGCATTACAGCGGCCTTGGCCGATTGCCGCAGCGGGTGGTCGGCATGCACGGGGAGAGCCGCCTTTGCGTCGAATGCCTGCGGGAGGACGTTTCAAAGCGCGGGATAGGGTATTGGCACCGTGGTCATCAAATCCCCGGCGTACAGGCCTGCTGGCGGCATCATAGGCCGTTATTGCAAGGCTGCCCAGTGTGCCGCCGTCCATTTGCGCGGCCTCAGCACCTTCTCTCCATGCCATGGTCGAATTGCCCGTGTGGCTGGCAGCCAACCACTCACGCAACCACCACGAAGGCAAACGAGCTTGACGTGCGCTATGCCGAGTTCTCTGCGCGTCTTTTGGAAGCCAATCTGCCTCCGCTCAAGCCGGGGCAGTTGATCAGGGCATACCGACAAAAGATTGCCGCCCACGGGCTGGTGCGCAAGTCTTCAGTTTCATGGACAGCGGTGTTGGATGCGTTGAAGCTTGAGTTCGGTGGCGAGTTCCTATCTTCCACTGATCCGGCGTATCGAGCTGGCCAGCTACGGTCCTGGCTGCGGCTGAGCCTGCTGGAGGGGCAGATTGAATTGCCGCTCACGCGGCATGTGATTTTGGCGCTGTACCTGTTCGGTGATTTCGACGCCTTCAAGGCCAGTGTGCTCGCGCAGACTGACGAGCCCTTGGAAAAGCTCCGCGTCTCAAAGAAGGACACCGTGCAGGAAGAGTCTGATCCCAAGTTGCAGTCCATGCGTAACAAGGTCAGGCATCTGCAGGCACAGTGGCCGACGATCAGCCTGGATGACCTTTGGAAAAGGTCATACGCGACGGCTGATTGGCTGTATCAACATGACCGTAGTTGGTTGCTGCAGGCGCTCCAGGTGCAAACTGAGCAGGCTCCTGACACCGATGGGTATCTTGAGCAAGATGCCGGTTTTGTAGAAACCATCAATGCACGTTTGGATGGCTTGTACGAAACACAAGGCAAACCCAATCGCGTGACCAAGGAACGACTGAGGGGCCTGTTACCAAAGTCGATTCCTATTGCCCAGATGAAGGTGCGCTACCCCCGCGCATCAGAACTGATAGACACGTTGAAAGAGTCGTACTGGCATTTCATTCTGCGCCGCGTGATGTTCGGCATAGGCGAGGCCCGCCGTTTGCAAGCGGCTCCAGCGAACACTGCTATTCGGAAACTGAGTGGCGTTCACTCCGTTGCCTTTGATGCTGTCTTGGATCACTTCAACTGGGAGCCTGAGCAGATGGTGCTGCCTTCTTTTGATGCCAAATCTGAATTGGTTCGCCTCGGGGTCAATCGGCAGTGGTTGGGGCCTACAAACCAGAGCCATAATCATGGCGGGCGTAGATATAAAAATAAAGCTGTCGAAGATCGGGGCAAGGCGGCTTAGTACCGATAGGGACTGTGGCCTGTTGATTGGCCCGCATCCATGCCGCAGTGTGCGGGAAACGAAGAGCAATCAGGTTGCTCGATACATCAAGTTTGGGCTTGCGGGGATAGAGAAAGACGCTATCCGACATGGCCGCCAGTGCGATGCTCATGCTCCCGGAAGCGGAGCCGGTGATGCCAGCCAGCGCGGTGACCGTGATGGCCTCGTTGACCAGCGGATTGGGGATGGCCTTCAATGCGTCGGCCACCACGATGAATCCGGGCAACGATGCGATGACCCCGCCGAAGCCGTATTCCGAGGCGGTGTTCATCGACGCGAGCAGGGAACCCGCGATCGCTGCCTTGGTGCCGTCGGCGAACTTGGCCATGACCTGTTTGAACGCGAACACGAGCACGCACACGATACCCACGATCAGCGCCGCCTCCACGGCCCAGATCGCCGCGACCGTGCTGACTTCAACCGTCAGCGGGTGTCCAGGCAGCGCCGTGAAGGTCTTGCCGTAGTAGGGGTCTCCTCGTTTTCAGTGCAATAAGTGACGGTACGAAAAGCTAGCACTGGCGCGGAGGTGGTGTTGGTAGATCGTTGATTTCATTGACTTTCCT
>Ga0209197_1000375_pt1 | contig 32033 bp, 44 predicted proteins | sample COGITO_mtgs_1105_4_FD_184802 | JGI IMG/M metagenome (GOLD analysis project Ga0209197, IMG submission 184802) | Pelagic marine microbial communities from North Sea - COGITO_mtgs_110512 (SPAdes) (version 2) | ecosystem: Environmental > Aquatic > Marine > Epipelagic ... | reverse complement strand
AAAAAGCAAAGGAGGACAATGATTTAATCAAAGTCCTCCTACAGCTTGAGCAATTTGTGGAAACCCACAAGACACGTACCCGAGATATGGTTACGTACCGAGACACAATAGAGAGAGCGAGAAATGAATATCGTAGTCTTAAACTAAGATACGATGGGACAGTAGAAGCTCTCAACCTAAAGACTAAGGTGCTTAGTCAAGTTATGAACGAAAAGATGGATGAAGATGTTAATAACCAATTCTAATTTAGATGATTTTATAGATGCAGAATACCAATATCTTCTGTATTATAATAATATTATTACTAAGTAATAGTATTATAAGAGTATCTCTTTAAGAGATACTCTATTAATAATAGTATTAAGAATTATAATAATAGTATACAGAGCGATGAAGATAACAGAGAAAGATTTACGAAATTGGTTCCCAAGGGATATGAGGTTCTTGCACTTCTGTGCAAAGTACTACGGCTACTCCTTTCACAATGATGAGGTAGTGGAGAGGGCTAACCACCTTGCCGTACTTAATGTGATGCGATTAGTGAATAGAGATGAGGAGTTTGAGGACGAAGCACATATGACAGGTATCGTTATGTCATCATTCCGATACGCAATACTTAACTCCTACTCCAATTCCCTTTCAGCTAACGAGAAGAACTTAGAGGTACGCAACGATAGTGAGTTGACCTATGGAGTTGGTGACGAGGAGTACAGCAAGTACCAAGCAAGTGCAGTTGCAGATACCAAAGAGATAGACAACCTTGTAGACTTCGTTACTGAGTACGCAGAGACTAACCTACCATACCTACAGAGGAGAGCCTTGGTAGAGTGTGTGATAGGAGAGTCAACAATGAAGGAGTTAGCTACAGATACAGACACAAGTGTACGCAAGGTACACCTTGCGAAGCAGAAAGCAATTAGAAGAGTTAAGAAACTAATAGGAGCATTGAATGAGAATGAAAAGAAGTATGGAAAGGAAGAGACTAATGGAAAGTACATTAGCCCATCTCGTAGCAAGTTACAAATCGCAATACAACTTGAACCCATTAGAAGAGACGAGACGAGAGAGCGTGATTATAGCAAGGCAATGTCTTTTGTCAATACTCCACCAAAAGTATAACCAGAGTCCAAGTTACTTAGGTAGATTAGTAAAGAAGAACCACGCTACCATACTCCACTGTAGCAAGGTAGTAAACAACGCACTGTACTATCGTGATATCCAATATGTGGATGAGATAAACAGATGGTCAGAAATCTTTGAGGAGGTGATGCCTAACAGCCACGAGACTAAGGATGATTTAGTAGATAATATATACCACCTACTACAAGGTTCAATGCTAAACAACGAGAGTAAAGAGTCCGTACTTAGTATGGTTTTAGAAAAAATTAACAATGTTTACGTCAACGATTAATATTTTGGTGTAATTTAGTAGTAATCAATTCAATTATATATGAGCAATTTAAACAAATCCCTAATCAAAGTCCAGTCAGAGTTGAAGGCTCCGAAGGGACAACGTAACAAGTTCGGTAACTACAATTACCGCAGTGCTGAGGATATCTTAGAGGCTGTAAAGCCTTTACTCGCAGCCAATGGACTGACTATGCAAATCTCAGATTCAGTTGCTGAGGTTGCAGGTATTCCTTACATTGAGTCTATGGTTGTAGTATCTGATGGAGAGGCAGACAGAGTAGTAACTGCACAAGCAGGTATTGACCCTAATCGTAAGGGTATGGATATCGCACAGTGCTTCGGTGCAAGTTCATCCTATGCCCGTAAGTATGCACTCAATGGTATGTTCCTTATTGATGATACCAAAGACCCCGATGCTACCAACGACCACGGCAGAAGTTCCGCTCCTGCTCCTGCACAATCAGCACCTGCACTTCTTCCTTTAACGGATGAGATTAAAGCTAAGATGGTATCTGCTGTAGCTGAAGGTAAGCGTGATGCAGTGGAGAATGCGCTGGGCAAGTACAAGATTACGTCTAAGGTCCGCAAGGAAATCTTAGGGTAATGGATATCTTAGAAAGGTTTAACGATGACGAGGTGTACTATGCGGACAGGGAATACCTGTCCAATAGTTCCCTCAAGCTAATGAAAGAATCGCCTACCAAGTTTAGCCTATGGCACAAAGGTAAATGGTCACAGCCTAATACCTCAGCGTTTGATGTAGGTCGTGCCTTACACGCAAGGTTCTTGGAAGATAAGGTAAACTACATTGGTTGGGAAGGTCAGCGCAGAGGGAACGACTACAAGGAGTTCCGTGCTGAGAATCCTCAGACCATTGCACTAACCCAAAACGACTTCCACCTTGTTGAAGGTATGTACGATAAGCTATCAAAGGTTGATGCTGTTCGTGATATTATGGGCTTGGAGTTTACTCCCGAAGTGCCAGGGGTAATGGACTACCATACTGCCCAAGGGAATGTGGTTAAGGTCAAGGGCAAGGCTGATGCATTAGCCTGGAATGGTGTAGACAATTACCTTGTGGATTTGAAAACTACTCGGGACCCAATGCACAAGTTTAAGCGTAACGCTTTCTTCAACTATGCACAACAAGCATACTTGTATAAGACTATCTTCAATGTAGATAAGTTCTACTTCTTAGTTGTACAGAAAGAGTTCCCTTATGAGGTGGGTATATACGAAGCAGGAGATGCTTTCCTTGCAAGAGGTGAGCAGGAGTTAGAAGATTCAATTAACCTTTACGAAAGATTATTTATTAATGGAGAATTCAAACCATACAGTGCGGACATTGATGTCATATAGTAGCCTTGAGAATGTAATCATCTCGGGGACCAGCACCATTAGTGGTGTTGCTATTGCAGACATTATGTCTAACAGCAAGAAGAAAGAAGTAGCATTAGCGAAGGGCATTGCCTGTGCTGTGTTCAATGATTATGGGTACGGTGTACGTGAGATAGCGAGACTATTAAGCATTGACCATAAAGGAGTATCGGTATATATCGGCTCACACGATAACCGAATGGCTGATAAAAAGTACACGATTAAGTACAAGAAAGTCAAAGCATTTGTTGAAGGCTATGAGCATTCAAATGAAGTAAACGTAAACAGACTGAATGAGATGTCCGCTAAGGTCATCGCAATACAGGAAAGGTACGAGCATTTAAAAGAACTATTAACAAGTAACTAAACAAAAATCAAGATGGCAAACGACAAAGTATTCGTTGGAAAGACAAGTGTAATCACCACTAAGTTCGGTGAAATTGTAAAGGTAGCTTTAGGTCCACAGGACTTTGAGGTATTGACAAACAGCAAGAATGAAAAGGGCTGGGTCAACCTTGAGATTAAGGACAAGCGTGATGGCGGTAAGTACATCCAACTCCAAGGTGAGTACACAGGTAAGCCGAAGGCGGCGGCTGTGAACGACACTGATGATATGCCTTTTTAATTCCCTTTTTCATTTCAGCTATATAAGTAGGGGGGCATTGCCCCCCTTCTTTAATCCTCACAACGATGAGCCTTAAATTGTCACAAAGTAAGGGTAAAACCTTACAATATGCCAAAGCATATAAAGGAGGGCTTATCCATTAATTTGTATGCAAAGGCGTATAACCTTTAACACCAAAGAGAAATGAAAGCACCAAAGATAATGGAGAAGTGGACTAAATTATATTGCTCTGATATATACGAAGTAAGTAATTTAGGAAGAGTTAGGAGTTTAAATAGAGAGGTTAAAATAGGTGGCAAAAACAATATCCAATCTGTAAAAAAAGTAAAATCAAAAATACTATCTCAGAGCATTACAAGCGAGTACCCTTCTTTTACTATATACGACCCGACTACAAGTTCTGAAAGAAAAAGGATTAGAACTCATAAAGCAGTTTATCATTCCTTTAATACGAGTCCTTCTATAGAGGATTGCCTTTCAGAAAAACTTGTGGTAGACCATATAGACGGCAATAAACTTAACAGTAGTTTAGTAAATCTTGAATTAGTAACATATCAAGAAAACGCTCTTAGATATCAGAAGAGTAGGAATAATAAATTTCCTACATATATAACTGATATGAAGAGTAAGGATTATTACTATATATCTAAGAAAATAAAAGGAAAGTCTAAAGTATTTGGAAGATATAATTCCATTGAAGAAGCTATTAAGGAAAGAGATGAGTTAATAAAAAATAATTGGAACCTTTAACACCAAAGATAAATGACACTTGAAGATGTTTTAGGATGTGTTTTAGTATTAGGTTGGAACGGATATCTAATTTATAAATGGAAGAGCAATGACAAGAAAGAGGAAGCACGTAAGAGAGATACAGAAATACTTGGAGATGTTAATGATAGACCAAGTAAACATAACACTACACGCCAGTAGGTTTGGATGGAATGAAGACATACAGAAACAACTAACCAACTCAGCACTACTTATCCGTAAGTATCAGCGTAGGTTGAGACTAATAAAAATGTAATATGAGCGACAAGTATTTTTGTGGTGGATGCGATAAGCAGATACCCATTGTGATTGGCATTAACCAACTGCATATATGTGATTGTGGAACCCTTAATAACATAGGAGATGCAGAGTGACGAAGGACAAATGATTTATGATGTTGGTGTACGCCTTGCTTGGAAGAAAAAGCGAGGTAACGGATACGTCAATATGTACCAAGGTACAAAGGACAGACCCTTTCAGTTTGTTACAAGAGCAAAGTCTCTTGACCATATCAATCGCAATCCAGAGATGATAGCGAAGATGATGTCGTTTGTAGGTGCGACAGGTAAAAGCGTTTACGATTTCTATATCATAGAAGAGTTCTATCGTAAGGAAATAAGCAATAGCTTTTCGCATAAAGAGGAAGATTACAGCAAAGAATTTGGAGAATAAAAAACAAGAGCAATGAGAAACATTATTTACAAAGCAGAAGATGTAGTAGACTCACTATCTACACTTCGCAAAGAGGGAGTTAAGAAAGGTGCTTGGACAGGATTTGAATCTCTGTTTGACAAGTACTCAGTTAAGAAAGGTAGCACCACATACATCTATGCTGGGGCGCACCAAGGTAAGTCGCAGTTTGGATTTGAACTGATGATGAACCTATCAGAGTTTAGCGGTTGGAAGTGGGCAGTGTATACTCCCGAGACAGGCTCACCTACAGAGGTCTTTGCCGAACTACTTTGGGTATACTTGCGTAAGCCATTCCTAATCAATGACCATCTTACTGCTACAGATGAGGAGACAGAGAAGGCTATTGAGTTTATCAACTCACACTTCTACCTAATTGACAGCGGTCTACAAGACCTCAGCATTGAGGGATTCTACACAGCAGTAGAGACTATTGAAGAGGATAACTTTATTACCATTGATGGATGTATGGTTGACCCCTTCACTGAGATTAGAACGGATGTGTCCAGCGGTGTTCGTGATGACATTGCTATCGGTCAAGTACTTACTAAGGTCCGTAAGCACTCAGCAGAAAAGAACTACCACACTATTGTAACAGTACACACTAAACACCAACAAGCTAAGTACAAGAATGGTGTACCCTATGTTGATAAGCCTACGATGAACGATATCGCAGGTGGTATGCAATGGTCCCGTAAAGGTATGATGGTTGTTAATGTATGGCGTTGCCCCTACGGATTAGAGGATGGTAATGGTGTGCCTTACGAGCCTAACCAAGTGGAGATTACAGTGGTCAAGGCTAAACCAAAGATTGTTGGTAAGCTTGGGACCGTTACTTTATATTATGACAAAATGAAAAACAGATACTATGAACTCAACAGCAGAGGAGAAAAGCAGTACGCCTATCCACAGTCTAATTCTTGATAGAAAGGTAGCCTTCGCAAATCTTGTGAGGGCTTACCTACGATTCAATGTAGATGATGCGCTCAACATTGTTGTTGAGGCCGATGGAAGTATATCCATAAACGGAAGCACATACAAGTTTGATGTATCAGACTACACTGGTTCTACAAATAGATATATATTCTTTAACCCTGCATCGGGCAGGTTGGTTATAGAAGGTAATGGCAAGAGCAAGATTTATAAAATAGAAGTTGATTTATTAGATGAAGACAATAAATAGTTTATCGGGAGGAAAGACAAGCAGCTATATTGCTGCTAATTATCCTGCTGACTATAATGTATTCTCACTCATAAGAACAAATGACATAGCGTCTAAGTTTAAAGATGAGAAGATACGCAAGTTAGTAGAGGATAGATTACAAGCACCATTCATCTCTACTGCTGAAGATGATACTATCATATATACTATGCTTGACCTTGAGCAGTATATAGGCAAGGAGATTACTTGGGTTACAGGGCCTGCCTTTGAAGATGCTATCAAGAATCACGGAGGTTACCTGCCCAACAAGGTAGCAAGGTATTGCACTACAGATATGAAGACTATGCCTATAGCCAAATGGCGATACGATAACATTGACGATGATGTTGAGATGAGGTTTGGGTTTCGTGCTAATGAGCAGTCTCGTGCTAAGACAATGAACGACAAGCTCAATGAACGTGGTATGACTGAGGTTAAGATTGTGATAGGCAGGACCAAGACAGGTACAAGGAACCGCTGGGGTGTTATAGATTACTGTAAGCCTACATTCCCACTTATTGAGGATGGCATATTCAAGGATAATGTAGAAGAGTTTTGGAGAGACAAGCCCGTTAGGTTTGCCTATATGAACAACTGCATTGGATGTTGGTGGCGTGGACCTATGCTACTAAAGCATATGGCTGATAAGCATCCAGAGAAGATGGATTGGTTTGCAAGACAAGAGGAAGGCAACAAAGGCAACTTTAAATCAGACGTAAGCTACAGAGAAATAATCAATTACAATTCTCAGTTCAGTCTGTTTGATGAAGATTTCTCAGAGTGTGATGGTGGTTATTGTGGTTTATAGAGTATATTAGGATATGGAAAAAGATTATATAAACAAGTTGAATAATGTTTTGAATGTTTCTCGTAATGAGTTTACAACAAGAGATTTAATACTTGAGGAGTCAGAAGCAGTTACTAAACTTCTTCTTCTAAAGAATGAGGCGTATGGTGATTCAGCACTAAACCCAGCAGGTATCTTTGCAGGTGGTGATGCTGTTCATAACCTATGCTGTCGCATTGATGATAAGCTTATGCGAATCAAGATGCGTGGTATCACAGATGAAACTGAAGATACTGTACAAGATTTAATTGGTTACTTGATACTACTGAAGGTTGCCCTAAGACAAAAGCGATGAGCAGAAACACATTCGTAAAAGCAAGTATCTCTGGGGACTATGGTCAAGACCTCGTAATGAAATACCTTGAGGACAAGGGCTATGAGGTTGAAGAGGCTCCAAAGAAACTCTTCTACGATTGGGATGTTAAGGCTACAAAGGGTAATAGAGTTGTTACCATTGAAGTGAAGTACGATAGCAAGGCTTATATGTGGGCTGCTCGTAGAGGTACTCCCGAACACCCTAATCTATACATTGAGTTTAGAAGTACAACAAGGGATTGTGATTCGGGTATCTTAAAGTCTAAGGCTGACTTCTATTTCTACATCTTAAAGACGGGTAAGAAGGATATTGCCTTTGTGTTTGATAGGGTACAATTGTTGCAACACCTACAGATGGCTAACTACAGAGTAGTTGGTAACAGTGCTACAGGTGATGACAATGCTGAAGGATGGATACCTCCACTACACGAACTTCTTGTATCTCGCTATGGGTACAAGGCAACCATAGACCTAACAGAGTATGCTTGAGATAGAACTTGACCTCCCTAAACCACCAAGCTTAAATCAGTACTATGCTGGTAAGCATTGGGCAATACGTAAAAAACAAAAAGATGAATATTCTAAATTCTGTAAAGAAGAACTTGAAAAGTTTGATGCGTTTACCTGCGAAACTTATGAGGTTCATATTAGGTACAATTCTCGTCACGATGTTGACAATGTTATTCTTGTTTCAAAATTTCTCTCTGATACTCTCGTTGCTATGGGTATCGTTAAAGACGATGGCAACAAATATTACAAAAGGCTTAACATCAAGATTGACAAAGACCTACCAAAAGATTCTTTCAAAGTAAAATTAAAGTGTTATGATTAATCAACGAAACTATCAAACGTGTAAATTAATTAAGAACAGGATAGACCTATACTTGTATGAAATGTCTCTGCTATTTGCTAACCTTGGAACCGATTCTACTGTAGAAGAACATCAAGATGCATACAGAAGAGAGAAGGAATACATTGAACTAATTGCAGAACTTGACCCCGAAAAGGCTGATAGGCTGCGCTCTTCTTATTGATATGATACTTGAAGAATACTACGAAGAATTATCCGATGACGAAGCAAATCTCATCCTTGATATATACCACGTCATTGACGCATTGGTCTACAACAATGAGCCAGTATCATTGGTACGATTGGGATATGAGTTGGACATAAAACCACAAGAGTTATCAGATTATCTGCCCACAATTGTAACTATACTAAATAAAGTAGAAGAAGAATATGCCGAGGTACGACAAGGCTATCATTGAGCAGGAAGCAATACGCTCTGCACAACAAGGTAGAATAACAGAAGAACTTGGTAAGTTTATACTACAACGCAGTATAGAGGTAGCGGGTTCTGCATTTGTTACCGATGGTAACGAGGAACTCAAGCAGGCACTAATAGATGCTGCTGTGATGAGAACCTGTGAAAAGTTCTTGTACTACTACATCAAGAACAAGTCCGCTGCGAATCTCGTTATTAGTATTATATACTCAACGATGACTAATAAGATAGTGTCACTTAACCACAGTGATGTCTATGGTCAGAACATAAAAGGTTACCTCACCTATATAGAGGATGGTGAGAGCGTTACCAAATTAAAACGCTACATTAAGGATGATTATTTAAGTGAAAAATTATGATGGAGGTTTATAACGATTGGATATTGGTTAGTTCATTAGGACTAATGTTTAGTTTTCTTTTTATATTTGAACCCTATGGTTGGGTGATGGAAAGAGTATTGCCTTTTAAGCCATTTAACTGCGTTCTGTGCCTTTCTTTTTGGTGCAGCCTACTCCTTTATAGTTACCTTGGAGTTAATCCCTTATATGCAATCTATACGGCTTTTATTGCAGAACTATCTTACAGAAAATTGGTCAATGAATAGTGTAAAGAATGTAAATTATAAAAGCGAGTGGCTCTTCCTTTATTGGGACGAGCCTATTTTTTCTAATCCAAACACTAAAGACAATGCCGATACCCGTTCCCTCCCTAAAGGAAACAAGACCTAAATTTATTGAAAGATGTATGAGTAACCCTACAATGATTAAGGAATACCCCGACACATCACAAAGATTAGGAGTGTGCTACACTTCTTGGACATCGGAAATTAAAAAAGTAAAATAATATGAACCTAAAAAAATCATCTCGCAAAATAAATAAAATTATTTTGCACTGTAGTGCCACCAGAGAAGGCCAAGACATCAGCGTAGATACTATAAGAAAATGGCACGTTGACGGCAGAGGCTGGTCCGACATCGGTTACCATTATATTGTTTCTATAGATGGACAGATAGAAGAAGGTAGACCAATAGATAGAAGCGGAGCGCATACAAAAGGGTTGAATAGCAATAGCATCGGCTGCTGTTATATCGGGGGTGTAGAGACTGACGGAAGGACTCCGAAAGACACCAGAAATGCAGAGCAATTAATAGCTATTGCTAATTTATTAGATGCTCTTATGGAAATGTATCCTGATGCTACATTACACGGACACAATGAATTTTCCAACAAAGCTTGTCCATCATTTGATGTGCAAAAAGAATATGATTTTTTAATTAATGCAAAAAATGTATAAGATATGAAAAATGATTTTGATGTGAGCGACTCATTCGCTGACTTCGTAGACGAACTATCTAATGATGAAAAAAACGATAACGCTCAATGCTCCATTGATAATCCAGAGTGTGAAAACTGCGGTAGCTAACTATGGGAAATCCAATAACAAAACTATTTACAGGGGGTGCGAAGGAAGCTGTGGAAGCAGTTGCCAATGTGGTAGATAGATTTGTATCTACACCCGAAGAGAAAGAAGCTGTGCGTCAAAGCATAGAAAAAGAAATCACCAAGCGTTGGCAGGCCGATAGCCTTACCGATTCTTGGTTGAGTAAGAACGTTAGACCATTAACCCTTGCAACCGTTATGATATTTCTGGTGCTTATGACCTTCTTTGAAGGCTTTGGTATTAGTAGTATTAACGAGAGATGGATTGGGTTATGGGAGCTGGTAAGCGTAACGGTAATAGGCGGGTACTTCGCGGTAAGAAGCGTGGACAAGAGAACAAAGATAAAGTAAGTTGGTGCGAAAACGCACCTATAGAATGTACTTGTAAAGGTACTTGCAACAAGAAGGGGTAGGCGTTAGTCTATCCCTTTTTTTGTCTCTTATTCATAAAGTACCACTTTTGTGCAGTGTAACCTATAGACGCTATAAGAAGAATAATTTTCAATGCGTCTTCAATGTTTGAGAATGACACGGCCATTGTAGAGGCGTTGAATAAAAGTACTTTGATATCTGTAGTGTCCATTACGGGTTATAGCTTACTCCTCCGTCTTCGCAGGACTTATATATGATACCATCTTGAGGGTAGAATACATCACCTTGGTAGGTATCCTCTTCATCAAATAAGTCATTGTCGCAACCATCGGCAGTAGCGATTGCTTTAATTGCCGCATTGTCAAGGATATAGTTAGTGATACGCTTGTTGATATAAGATAGTTTACTATCAACAGTAGTAGATATAGTGTCAAGGATGTATTGGTCTTGCTTTTGCTCCTCCGCTTTAGTTGTTGCAGTAGCTGTGCGTAATATAGAAATAGCTGCTTTCGCAGAGTACATAGCCAAGGTATACTTTACCAGCTTAAACAAACCTTGTTCTGCTACATTTAATGTTTCAGCCAATACTTTAGCCTCAATATCTTCATAGAGACAAGTACCTAACAAGTCTTGTATTGATGTGTATTGCTCTAATTGAATTAATGCCAATAAAGCACCTCTGTCCATACGCTTCGGTAAAGGGAAGTTTTGGTACAGGTAGTTATCGTCTATAAAAATTACGTCAACCATTATTATACGTCTTCAGTGTTAGCACCTTTAATACTCTCCAAGTTGATTGGCTGCTCAACAACAGATAGATTCATTTGGTCATAACCTACAGTAGCAAAGATTCTGTTTACAGAGTCTAAAAGAATTTCTCGGTTAGGTAGCGTTTCAGTCGCTCTAAATATTTGGTAAGCCGTAACAAGTTCGTTACCTGTGCCTCCCAATTTACCACTAACCATAACACCAAATAGAGTAGGAGAAGTAACGTTGTGGGCTGTAAGTATTTTGGCATCGTTAAGTTTTGATAAAACATCTACGGTCTTATCTAAATTAGAAACGTCTAATGGCTCAAACTTCGGAGCATCTTCTTCTTTCTTTACCCAAGAGACAATAAAGTTATCTGCATCAGCTCCTGTAAAGGACTCCTTGAACTTGTTGTACTCCTCACGCTTCTGCTCTGCACTCATATTTCTACCAATGAAGGTAGCCAATACTCTTGGCGTAAAGCCGTTCTCGGCGGAGTTCTTAATGTGCTTACCAAAGCTGAAGTCAGACTCAATATAATGGAACGCAGAGATGTAGCTGGGTACACCATAGTATGGGTTACCCGAATAAGGGTTAGCTACATAAAGCAATGCTTCAGTACCACTCTTATCAAACTTGTTAAATGCCTTAATCTTACGAGGCTCATTGTGCTGTACAGAATTAGCCCCGTAGCCGAAGCTTCTCCTTACGATGTAGTGGGTTACCTCACCTTTAGTATTTGGTTCGCCTACACGCACTCCTTTAGGGTCTATGGACTTAAATTCAAGTATCTTTGTACGCTCTTTGTTCCATCTAACGTATAATGCTAACGCACCCTTATGCTCGTATTGGAATGATGCGTGAGTTAATACTTCGTATAGACCTTTGTTGTTACCACCACAGTGATTGGTAAATGCCTTTAGTTCAGCTTTAGCCTTATTGGTAGTAAGGAACTCATCAGAGTAAGAGATGTCGTTACCGACAACCATCTTCGCTTTCTTGGTTAAGATACCACTATGCACAGGTGATTGGCGTAACATCTTCTCAAGAATAACTGGGAAGTCATCGTTAACACCAAACTTAATGTAGTCCCCTACAAGAGTATGTCCTAATTTGTAACGACCATTAAGGTCTTCAATAGAGTTCTCTAACTCGTTTGTTGCGATAGAATGCTCTGTAGCTTGCACATAAGTGTTAGATGCAAAGAATTCTGATATATTAGATAGTAGTCCCATTGTATTAATTTACAATTTATAGGTCAGTAAACCTCACAGTAGAGCCATAAATACCTGTACCCGTTTGAGTAACTGTATAATCTTGCACCTCTGTAAGATACTTGTAGCTGTCACCACTGTTTGTTATGGTAAGTTCGTACTCACCTCCCTCAATGTCGTTAGACAAAAGGTCTATGTTAATCTGAATGAAGTCCTTACAGGAGTCAAGGTTGTTAAGGTCAGTAAGGTTGGTAATCGTTAGACTACCAGTACCTACCACCTTATCCAATGTAACGTCAAAGCTGTTTACCGTAAAGGTAGATAGCTTGACGAAAGATAGAGTATTAACTACTCCTGTCTTAAGTCTTTTCATTAAAATTATTTTAGAGTTATACTAACTCGTCTTCTTCAGGCTCTGGGAAGTAATCAGGATGCAGACTCTTACAAGCCTCCGTCCACTCACGAATAGCTGAACTGCTACCGAATGTATGGACACCGATAGGCGGACACCATATCATATTGCTATCCCAAGACTCTACAGGCTCACCATTCCATAGAACATCTACACAATAGTTATCGGATAGTACAGGAGGTGTTAGTTCGTTTCCTTCATCATCGTATGTCCCTTCGGTTACGACTATGTGACCGAGTCTTACGATTGAGTGAGGGTGTGTAGGGTTACCTTCTTCATCAACACCTAAAGCATTGATTTTAGTTGTAGCTGCTCCTTGAGAGCCAAACTCGTATTTTCTAAATGTATTCATATTCTTCATTGTCTTATGTGGTTAATGTGATACAATCGGCATCGGATAAAATTTCATCAAAATATAAAAGTTGATGTACCTTTTGATTAGGGGAATAAGCTGAAGACGAAGTATAACTCGTTGCAAAACTACTCATATTTGTTCCGTCAAAAGTTCCGCTTGTATCTACACCTTGCAAAACTCCGTTTATATAAAACTTCCAATCGTTGTTTTTGTAGGTTAATAACATTTTAAAACGACCAGTGCTAAATGTATTAGAGACTATTAAGGCTTGAGTGCTTCCGTAATAGTGAACCATACGGAATCGGTCGCTAGAGAATGTCGTAAAATACAATTCATTTCCGCCTCCATATATTCCCGCCAAAAACATTGCGTTTTCTATGACATCCAAAGTTGTATCTATAAACAAAGTGCCTTCAACAGAATTTATATTTGCTTGTTGATTGGTTGCTTTATTAAAATCAACCCCCCGCGTAACACTCCCGCCCGAATGGTTCGGGATGTAGGAAGTTGGGTAGGTGGCTTGTTCTACTTGGAATCCGTATAGATGAATTTGACAAATAGATGGGGTAGTTAAACCACAAGAAAAATTAGTAGAGGCTGCCGTGAATGTGTAAGTAAATCTTTGCCATTCCGAAGTAGCGGTAAAATTACCAGACACTATGTTGCCATTCCCATATATTTTAAAAACTTGGTCAGTTGATAACGCTCTTTTCACATAACAAGAAATCGTATAAGTATTTCCCGAAACCATAACACCACCACCGTTTTGAAAGTAGTTTCCACCCGAGGTGAAGTTAATTAAAGCAGCGTTTTGCACTCCTTCGGGGCTTGTTGTTACATTATCGGTTATAGTTACATTAGAAGAGGAAACCCAATCACTACCTCCAAAATACTCACTTTGCGTTACAAGATTAGTCCGACTCGGCTCCAACAAAAGAGACGGACACGAACTATCCGTATAATCTAATCTTGGTACATTGTCTGTAATACCTCCCTCTACGGCAGCAGTAGTCGTTTCTATATAGTCTCTTGCTACAAGTCCTTGCTCTACTTGGGCATCTTGGATGTAGATGCTTCCTGCAGTTTCAACACCCGAACTATCAACAACTTTAACAAAGAATACACCTGTACCTTGTGATACTACTGAACAACGATACCAACCATTTCCAACGCTCTCAATATTTGTGTCAATCTTATCACCACCTGAATTTATTTGAACCCCTGTACTTAAATTCCATCTTCCATAACCACCGTGGCTATATATCATAATACCATCAGCAGTTCCTGCTTTAGCATAAATAGATAATGTGACTACGCCAATGTTTGTAAGACCACTTTGAATTAAATATCGGTTGTCCGTTGAGGCTTTAGTAAGCAACCAAGCATCGCTACTACCATCGTATCCGCTCTGCCCACTTGCAATAGTATAATCTCCACTTTCTAACACCCAAGTAGTATTAAAAGTATTACTCTGCAAGAGCAGGTTTTGAGTCTCCTTCTCTATATTACCATCTGCATTAACCCTTGTTGCAGCAGTTGACCTTGAGAAAGTAAAATCACCATCTCCATTAACAGGCTTTTGGCTATACACCTTGCTTGTCTTTGTTCCTGAAGGAATGAGTACAAGACTCGCTTTATCGTAAATGTTACTCATATTATATTTTTCTTAATCCGTGCTTATTAGGTCTATGTCCACTAATCATATTTAAGATGCTACTTTTAGAGCATTTAAGGTCTTCTGCTGCATCCATTGTGCATTCGTATGTCTTACCATTATTTTCACAATAAACCTTGTAAGAACGCTTTAATTGAGTTTTACGGACAGATTCTCTTGGCATTTGTTTATCTGCCCAATATCCTGTCTTGCCCCATTGAGGATGCTTGTCTCCACTCTTTGCGTTAGAAAGTTTCTCTTTAGTTTCTTCAGAGGCTTTAAATCCTTTTTTAGCTTCAGATATTTTTCTTTTAGTTTCTTCAGTATGTCTTGTAACTCCTTTCCAATTATTGGTTAGATTGTAAGACATTGAATCATTCATAGCATCCAACTCTTGAAGGATAAACTCCTCAAGTTCTCTATGGTCGTGACCAAAGTAAAGAATTTCTCTTGAGAAAGATTCCTTACGCTTCTTGTAAGCTTTATTAAAGAAGTGTCCTCCTCCAACATAGCCATCTTTTGGATGACCAGTATGGCTTCCAATGTACCATTTACTATTGGAAGAATCACTCCATTTATATACAAATCCTATATCACACATTAGGCGATAGTTGTTAAGGCGATACACTCGCTATCAGTTAATGCCGTTGAGAATGCGGCAACTTGTCTATTGATAATGTTTCTTACTCCTCGTATGATTAATTTGTTGTTTGCATCGTTGAAAGAAACACCTGTTGCTGAACCATACAAACTACCATTGATGAAATAAGCCAATCTATTACCATCATAACTTAATGCAACTTTAGAATTAGAGCCGATAGTAAACCCATCATTGTTAGCACTCCCAAAGATGTACCCCCCATTAGCGTTTCCTAAATAAACATTTAAAGCAACACTTGAATTAGCATAAAAACTAATGTTATCGCTTGTTCCGCTAATATCTAAACGATAAATCCAATCAGTACCTGTTGAGCCTAATGCTTTGTGTTCAAAAAACAAGGTAAACGATTGAGTGTCTATGGTATCAGCAGGATTTGTTTGAGCATCATCAAAAGACCTCGTTTGACTTGTCCCATAGGTAGGGATATATGAGGTAGGGTAGCTTGAATTGCTTTCTACTTGACCTCCATACAAGTAAAATCCGCTTGTTCCGTCTCCTGTATATGTTTCGGCTCTTGCAGCAGTTTTAGATTGAACAGAAGCAATGTAAAAACCTAAAGATGTAGCCAATGGATTTATTACTCCAAAGATGCGATACCATCCATTACCATAATCTTCAGTATCAAAACTAACCATATTATAGTCATTGTATGTGCCATTAGAAAGGTCAACATTTGCATAAGCCTCTGGAGATGTTTGCCCTGTTCCAAACAATACTTGCAAAAATTGATTTTCTCCTTGCTTTGCAAAAATTGAAAAAGCCGCATTTGATGAAGATGTAACACTTCCATTTAAAGAAAGAAAATGTAAACCCGTATCAGTAGTTTCTACCATCTTGGTAGCGTTGTCTACTCCCTCTGGAGATGTGGCTGCATTGTGAGTTAGTGTAATCCTTGTTTGAGGATAACCTGCATAATATTCACTATTTAAAACACTATTTGTCCGTTGAGGCTCAAGTAAAAGAGAAGGACACGAAGCACCACCACTATAATCTAAACGAGGCATATCCTCCAAGATACCTGCTTGTGCAGTAGATGCTCCTGTTTCAATGTAATCAGTAGCTACCAAGCCTTGCTCTAATTGAGCGTCTTGGATGTAGATTCCTGAAGTGCCATCTCCTGCAAAATTAATGTGTTCGCTTGATGTTGGGGAAGGTATTGGGCCAATTCCCACATTATAAGAACCACTATGGTTAATCGTAAGAGTAACCCTATACCAATCGTTACCAACGCTTGTAATCGTGGAATCTACAATACTATCTCCACCGCTTGTCCCCTTTGTTCCGTTTTGTAAATCAAAGTTTGCATATGCTCTACCACCACCAATACCATAGACACGAAGTTGAGCGTGATAACCCGAATACTTTACATAAAAGCTACCAGTGTTTAATTTAGTTGATGAGTAATCGGAATTGTAAATATATTTGGAACCTGCCGATACATTTGCAATTAAAATAAAAGCATTTGTTCCACCATCTTTATCTGCTTGATTACCTACAACACCAACCAAATGTCTAACCCAAATAGCATTAGAAAAGTCATTAGAATAGGTCAAGACATTCTCTCTACCCTTCTCAATAAGACCATTAACATCTACCCTCGTAGCAGCAAGATTTGAACCCCTACTAAAGGTAAAGTCCCCACTACCATCAGTAGGTCTAATACTATACAACTTACCATCCTTGTAGGCACTTGGTATCATCGCCAACGAAGCATCGTCAAATAATTTACTCATTATAATAATTCGTTTAATTCGTTTATGGTGCAAGTCCTTGCCTCCGTAGAACCACTGGCCGTTACAACCCTCAAGTCATAAGCATCAAACAGTACCCTTCCACCATCAGCATCTCCCATAGCCTTAATAGCATTGTTCACACACTTCGGGGATTCTACTATAGCACCATCTAATTCCGCTCTCTCAATAAAAGATTTAACGATAGCCAACAGCCTACCGATAGCCTTTCTTGCTATAAGAGATATGCTGTTAATTAAACCCATTTAGGAAGCTTTATATGCGATTACTTTTCCACTTGCTACAGCAACACTATCAAATCGTCCAAAGACAATAGTACCCTCTGTAAGGGTTACTGAAGTTAGTGCATCACCAACAGTCGTAGTAGTCGTTACCACACTGTCTTCCAATGCTTGAATAGAACGGAAGCTCTCTCCCGCTGTAGAAGAATCTCCACCTGATAGTAAGCGAAATCCGTAGTCACCTGTTGCGGACTGGTAGAAGTTACCTTCCTTTACAATAGTTTCGTATGACATTTTATTATTGTTTTAAATTGTATAATTCTGTTATAGTGCAATCTCTTGCCTCTGTATCTCCACTTGCTAATGCTACACGAGCATCGTAAGCATCAAATAATTGTCTGCCAATATTAGCTATAGGAGATGTTCTTATCTCTTCTGCAACACAAGAATAAGATTCTATGGTAGCTCCGTCATCAAGAACACGAGTACCAAAGTTATCATAACCTATCTCCGTAGAAGAGCCTTGATAACCACCGCTTTTAAAAAGGTAAACCTTTCTTCCAGTATCAGTAGTTATGGCGTTAGATAAATAACCTGTACCTCTATAGCTGTAAGCCATTAATTAAATATTGTTTGGTCAGTAAACGGAGTCTTATCATCAAGAACTAAAGAAGCAATACCGCTCTCGGTAGTTAGCGTGATGTTGATGTTAGATTTCTCCGAAATACTCGTGCCACTATTAGCCTCGTAGTTCATCGTTAAGCCATCCATCCATCCTGATATAGTAACACTGTCGTTGTTATGTACAAGAACAGCTACAATGTCTTCTCTGCGGCTCATATAGTCAATCTGATTGACCTTATTGTCAACAGAAGGAATCTGAACAACTATGTTCGTAGTTACTACACCGAGTCCGTTTGAGATATTCTTGTTCTCATCAAAAGAAGTTACACCGTCCTTGATGTTATGTTCAAAGACAACAGTATTGTTAGTGTCCACTTGTGTCACAACAGTTTCATCAAGCGGGTCAAAAGTGATAGTTAAGTCTTTCTGTAATAAAAGAATTACTTTTTCAATACCACCTGTAACACGCTTGTTACAATTGATATCAATATCACTTAGTAGTATGGAGCAATTAAAAGCCATAATTATTTTTTATTACATTGAAAATTCAAACTCAACAATAAGCTCCGCTTCAAAAGAGAAACCAGAAGGATATCCCGTATAAGGCGTGCTATTGGTTGCTGAGCCGTATCCGATGTATGGTCCGTAGTAAATAATTCTGTTCCCGTTAGAATCTTTAGTGTCTCTCCAAGCAGCGTTTGGAGTAGCTACATTTATTTTTTGATAAAGGCTACCGTCACTACCCATATAATGAGTAATATTTCCTGTGGAAAATCCATTATCAACGTTTGCTGAATAAGTATTTAGGAAGCGATATCCGTTATATTCATTTATTGTAAATTGAGAACCTCCTACGTATGATGCAATTCTAATATAACCAAACATATTGTAAAGTTCAGCAGAGGATATACCCATTAATGTACTTGTGATTTGAGAAGCATTTGATGTTAAATCACCAGCAGGCACGTTAGACTTTACAATTAAGTTTTTAATTCTAACTTTATTGTAATTGTTAAACTCGGGAGAGTCAAATGAGCTAGCATTTGTTGATGGAGCATCTAAAATAGTTACATTACCCGAAGCAGGGTAATAAGTAGTTGTAGAAGCCTCAAGTAGTTCTTGAGAAGACCAGGATTCGCCATTTATTCCGATGTGAGTGCCATCGGCAGTAAGATTTATAGAAACTGTTTTTGTAACAGAATTGTTTACGGTTGGTGTACTAACACTCCATACACCAACATTAGGGTTCTGTACACACACGATACGGTACAACTGACCATCATCAGGAATAGAGTACCCCTCACCATCGTTAAGCCCTAAGATGCTGTCTGTGGCACTATAAGGAAACACAGTGATGCTTCTATCAGAAGTGTTTACTACGTTGATTACAAGCCCTAATTCGGGTTGTGGTAGCTTAACAGCAATGTTGTTAGAGTCCGCAGAGGTCACAAGGTTTACTCCCGCTGTAAGCAATGTTGCTCCCGCTAAAGAAGTACCACTTGCAGCAATAGTCGCTTGAGTCTGTACAAGCTTATTTACTTGTAACTCGTCTAAAGTTAGTGAGGTAACGTCTTGACCATTACCATTTTGAAGAGTCCCTTGCGTTGGAGTACCAGCAGCATCACCTATCGTTAATAGGTTGCCATAAGTAGACTCAATAGTTTCGTTAGTTAAATTCATTTACCCCCAGTTAATATTGTTGTTAGACCAAATTTCATTGTGATTAACCCAAAGTGTTCCAAGCTTAATCAAAGACTGGTCACTCGTAGCTATGGATGATTCCCAAGAAGTTCCTTTTAAGGTTACATTTATACTTGAGGCATCTGTTATTGAAGCACCACTTGATGCCGAGTAGTTCATATCAAGACCTCGTATCCACCCGCTTATAGTTGCTGTTCCATTGTTGTGCATAAGAACACAAACTATATCGCTCCTATAAGACATCTGCTCAACCTTTGAAGCTCTGCTATCTATAGCAGGTAGCTTTACAAATATCTCAGTTTCTATAACAGGTACGGTTAAATTCGTTTGTTTAGTTTCTGAAAAGTATGTAGCCTTGTCCTTGGGGTTATGCTCAAATGTTACAAAGTCTTCTAAGTTGGCATTTAAAAGAACTGTCTCCGCTGATGTATCAAGTGTCAAACTTAAGTTTTCTTTTAAACCTAAATACACTTTCTTGATTCCTCCTGTCAAACTATTAGAACAGTTGGAGTCTATATCACTCAATAAAACAGAACAATTAAAAGCCATATATTTTAAATAAAAAGGGGCGAGGTTTTCGCCTCACCCCCTTGTTGTAATTTACAAGATTTGCTATTAAGTAGTAGCAAGAATAAAGTCAGCAGAAGAGATGCTGTAAGACAAGCCAAGCTCATCACCTGTTAGAGTGAGTTGGAAGCGGTTCTTTTCAGAACGGCCAGTTCCAGAGTTAGCGTCAACAGTTCCTGCGTACAAGCCGTAGTCCAAACCACATACGTGGAAAGTTCCAGCAGCAGTCTCTACAAGAGCAACCAACTCAGCACCACCTTTAGAGATGTCGTTAAGCTTTGTGATTTTGTCAGCAGTCATTTTAGGAAGCTCTACAGATACAGTTGGTACAGTTGATACTACACCATCAGCAGCTACAGTTTTAACTTCACTGAATACAGAGAAGCCATCCTTGTTGTTAAAAGAAATTTGTGATACTCCACTTACAGCGGTAGCAGCAGTAATCGCACGGTCAGCAGCGTCCAAAGTCAATGCAGCAATAGCATCGGTTCTGTTAGCAACGTGCAATTCTACGATACCACCAATTGCAACATCGTCACAAGAGTAGGAAATATCAGCAAGAGTTACATTACAAGCCATTTGTTATAGGTATTAAAGGAAGGGCGCAAGGCCCTTCCGTTAGTTATTTAATTATGCGAAGTCTTTTGCGTAGACAATCTCTTCACCTTTAAGGTAAGAGAAACCTAACTTGAACTGTCCCCAAATCTTGTCAGAAGATAGTTCAGCTTCGTACTTCATATCAATTGCGCGAACGTCATTGTACTCGTCAGTCAACATTACGATGTTCTGAGCAGCAGCAATCATAAATTCGTTAGCAGGCATAGATGGGAAGTGAATAACTTCCATACCGTAGTAGTTTGGCACACCACCTTCTACAACACCTTGTGGAGTAGTAGTGTAAAGACCAGCGATAGCGATTTGGTAGTGTTGCATAGCAGCAGTTCCCAAGAAGATGGCAGGTTTGAAATCACGGTCAGCATCGCCGTAAACAGCAGCCAACATAACGTCAGACATTGTTTCGTAAGCACCTTCCAATTTGTCAAGGATGTTAGCAGAAGTTAAAGCACCGTTAGTGTCGTAGTCTAACACAGCAGCATCAGCAGCCATTTCAGTAGTCAACGCAGTACCTGCAACAGTCAAAGCTTTCTCAGCAGACAATTTAGCGAAGTAGTCAAATACCCAATCCTTGAACTCAGCGTCCATAGTTTCTGGGTTGTTCTGACCTTTCTTCAAAAGAAGACCACGGTAAGAAGTTTCAAGTGCATTCTTACAGTTTAGGAAAGACCACTTGTAAGTGGTTACGGTCATTTCTTTTTCTCCGATTGTAGCAGCAGATGCTCCATCAAATACACAAAGGTCTGAACCGAAAGATAATGTAGCGTCAAAGATAGGTACGTTTACTTTAGCTTTAACACCGTCAACAAGGCGAAAACGGTTTAATACCGCTGCGCTTTTTACCATAGTATCAATGAAGAGGTCTGGACGTCTGTCACCGTATGGCAAGTTTGAGATTACTATACTCATTTTATTTTAGTTTAAAAGGATTCGTTTAATTAATTTACAATAATTACTTGCGGTTAAAGAAGTTATTAATCATATTCACCTTTTCGGGTGTGATACCATTAAAAACTACTGTCTTGTCTTCTACTGTTTCAGCAACTTCTTCAGCATTTTGTTCAGCAGCAAATTGCTCCTCAACTTCAGCTTCTGTAGCTTCCTCTTCAGCAGATAGTTCTGTCTGTACTTCTTGAGATGCAGGCTCTTCAGCACCTTCGTACTGGTCTTCCTTCATTTCTTCTTCCTCTTTCTCTTCGTCAGAGTGTCCAGCCATTTGTTCTTTCTCTTCATCTTCAGTATGCTCATCCATCTCTTTTTCTTCAGATGTTCCCATACTTTCAATGTGCTGTTGAATCATCTCAATAGCAGACTTTAAGCTGTCTACGCTTGCAAACTTTTCTTCAACAGATGTCACGGCTTCAAGGAGTACGTTATTCTCGTTCTCCAAAGCTTCAATTCTTGCCTCGTACTTGTTAGCCATAGCCTCAAATTGAGCCTCTAACTTACCAAGTTCTTTGGCGAAAGCAAATTCATTCATTTGTTCTTCGTTATTAATTGTTGGTTTAATATCCGCTTTAATCTCAATAGAGAAACCATTTATCTCTCCATTCTCAATTGCAGTAAATAATTCGTCAGACTCAATCTTTGCCTTTACGAATACGGTTCCGTTTGGTAGGTTATAACCATAGTCTACAGACTTATCGTTATCACTCTCCTTGGTCCAAACTTCAAGCATAACAACCTCATCAGTATCGTAGGAGTGGTTAATGCCAAATGCGTTAAATAGTCCCTCTTTAGAATACTTGTACATAATCTGCTGAATAGTCTCTTCAGTAAATCGTACATAGTAATATCCCATATCGGGTGAGAAGCGTAGGATTTCCTTGTTAGGAATCATAATAGGTCCTACAACCTCTTTCTTCTTTTCATCAGCAAACATCTGTACCTTCTCTACTTCATTGAAGTGGATGAAGTCTTCCTCAATAGCGGGCTTATCTACAAGAGAAATCTTGTACATCCCTTGAGCGATGTCTTCTAATGATATATCAAATAATGGTAATTTATCCATTCTTTAGTCTTTTAGGGAAGGATTTAATCCAATTAATCCTTTTTCTTATTAGTGGGAACATCCTTGACTTTACGGTCACCCCACGGGAGGTCAGCCACATCTGCACTTGCCTTAACTGTTCCTTTTCGTATAGACTCAGCTTTTCTAATTGCCCAGTTAACACCGCTTGTTCCTCCCCAACCGAGCCAAGCAACATAGCCTCTATCTTTCCAAGGCGTGTCCTTATACTTAGGGTCAATCGCAGCATTCTTTCTATGGCGATTAAACGCAGCCATTCTTGCAATAGTCTCATACGATAGTTTTCTTTTTGATGCTAATTGGTTTGCACGAGTCCAGCCCACCGAAGTCATTCCCTTAACTTCATCTCCATACTTCTTCTTCCACTCAAGAACTTTCTTGGCATTGTTAGTAGCAGATTGTGGGTAGTCGTTGTATGTAGCCATCAAATTAATTTACAATTATTGAAGTAGTGCTGTTATAGTCAGGTACGCGTAATCACCAAGCACTTCTCCTTTTGCACTTTTCACAAGTATATCAGACTGATTTATTCTTGAAGCACTTAAAGTCTTGAAGAAAAAGTCTAAAGACGAAAGCTCAGATGTTGGGACCACCATATCAAATTCTATGGTAGGACTGTTTGAGTATCTTATCTTCTCGTTGTCAGAATAAAAGCTGTAATAGTCTGTTGTGTTGCCACTCTCATCTTCTGCAAGTAGATTCCACCCTTGAGTATTGTAGTGGAACAATCTCCCGTTAAAAGGCATTCCTGCAAAGTTTTTATATATTCTTTGAGTAACGGTTTTTATAGCAGGTCTTGATTTATTATTTACTACAAATGGCTTTTTAATCCAAGTATTATAAAGAGGCTTATCCACATAAGCGAATCGCAATCCTATTTCTTGATGCTTTGTAAACAAGTTTGGCGTGAGAGCCATTTCAGAAGAGGATATAATTCCACTCTCTAAGTTTTGGTTTTCATTATCAATAATAAAATCTCCCGCTACAGAGTTGTAATATATAGCCGACTTTAGGTCTACAACTAAATCAGAAATTCCATCAGTGTTTATTTCTTGAGTAGTGCTACCTATTGTTACCCCATCGCTATTTTCATCATCGTAATATAAGCCGTAATCTTTATTTTTTATAGTTAAATTTTTAATTCTATCACTACCGAGATATACTTTGACAGATTTTAAATCATCAACTAAGTCGTTTATAGATTGGTTCCCATCCCTCACTAAGTGTAACGGGTCTATCCTAAGTATATTCTGAGTACCTGATTTCTCGTAGTATATTCCACAATTAAACCTTTTACATATGGCTACTAAAACTTCGTATGGAGTTAGGGTTGCTGTGTTTTCTAATGACTCTTTAATATTATAAACATCATCAATAAAATATGGGTTAAAGTTAGCGTTAGCCACAAACTTTATATTTAACTGACCGTAATTATCAGCTCTTGTTATAGCTTTTTTAATTCCATCTGTACCATATATTGTATCAGCTACACTCGTTACATCATAGTGAGTTCCGTGTAGACCTGTCGCTGTTGATACAGAAGCCTTTATATCTCCGTCTATAGGCTCTATAAAGTAGTTTATACCATATCTGCTCTCACCGCTAATTTCTATGGTTTCTTCGGGTAGATATAAATCAATGCCAAGGTCATCTAAGTTCCACTGAAGCATATCCCTAACATCTGTTCCTACAGTGTTAGCATCAAAAATAACATAGTTAGAAAATGTAAATCTAAATATTCCAAAATTTCCATTAAAACTATAGTCTGAATTCTTGTAGTAGTTATGGTCTGCTGAACCCGTATGGTCTGTTTTGTTTGAAAAACCTTCTACAGCAGTTGCATCTGATATATCAAGAACTATTGGATTACCAGTTGGGCCATCTGCATCCTGCAATCTGATTTTCTTAACCATCTCACCATTTTCGTACACACCAATAAACACACCGAAGGTCATTGTTGATTCTGGGTCTTGGGGAACTATTTGATAAACCATTCCATCCTCTCCCAATACTGGAATCTCACAATTTATAATGGGTACATCTGCAAAGGCATTGCCCGAACTATATAGTATATCGGCACTATAAGACATATGAGGAGAAAAGTAACCTCTCTCGCTGCCAAAGTTTTCGTCTTGAGTTGGATACGCACTATTCGTAACGTCTAATCCAAAATCAGTTTGACTCGTTAAAGGGAATGGATTATCTGGATTTTCTGGATTCGCTTCAAACGGTCCAAAGTTTCCAAAGGTTTCCATATTCCAGAAGTAGTTGCTGATAAATAACTTGCGATTATCGTCTTCATCAACTTCACTCAAAAGGCTTTGATTTGTTCCTGTCCAAAAAGGTGCTTGCCTTAAACTAAATTCTCTTGTGTTTGTATCTCTATCGGCTTCAAGCTTACAAGGTATAAGCATATGTAATTTCTCAGCCTCAAAGTCGGGTATCGCCTCAGCATAATTAAGAGCAAAAAGTTTGCTGTCAATGCGGGTATCAAAACCTTGTGAGGTTAACCAATAACCTAATGTAGTCAAGAAGTTCTTTACAGAGAAAGCAGGTACTATACCCGCTCTATCCATTCCTGTTCCGTATTCTGTAAACTGCCTTGCTGCGTAACCAAACTTTCCCTTTACATCATTACAGAAGTCTATATATGGAAATATAATTGGTCGGTCTGTAGGGTTTTGATTAAGTACACCTGCTTCACCAGGATTTGTAGGAGCGGAAGCGGGTTGAAAAAATCTTAAGAACGAATGGTCTGCATTAAAATATGTTCCGTATGAGGTTGTGTCTGCTTCGTACACCTCTGCTATTGTAGAATCCTTTAAATCGCTAATGTATTTACTTACGTAATCGTTGAGATTGACATCAATATAAGGTTCGTCAGATAAATATTCAAAAGCTTTTACTGTTAGAACACCCTCTATAGCAACACCAAGAGGAGGTCCGTATATAGTTATCTTAAAAAAGAAATCCTCCTTTGGAAATAAATCTTTTAAATCAGTGCTTGGATTGTAGTTAAATCTTGACTGGCTCATATTCAACTCAGTCATAGGTATCTTCATATCGCTTGAAAAGGGAAGCCTTATCTTGCTCACATCAAGAGTATCATAAAAATCTACATCATACTCTAATTGAGAATCGGGGAACAAATCAACTTCAAAAAATGATGTGTTGTTCCTGCTAATTTCTAACTTTAAAACCATATACTAACGTGTGGCGATATTAAACTCTAATGAAGACTTAAACTTATTATTCAAAGCTACAAATGTATCTTCACCAAAAGACACGAGGTAAGCCACTTCGTTACAGCCGTCTTTAAATACAACCCAAGTTGTGGATATCAATTCTTTGACATCTCCAAACAACAGCCTTTTTCTGTCATCAATAATTATACTATAATTGAATGAAGTGTTATAAGGTCTATAGCTCTCTGAATAAGTTGCTACAGTGGCATTTGCTCTTATCCTAAAAGAAGATACAGTATCACTTAATAGTGTTCCGTTTACATCAAAGTAGTAAGCAAATATAGGAGTAAAGCTACTTGGAACATTAGCATATATATTATTGTCAAATTTACCCCTTGTTACCGTCTGTTGAACTACTACTACAACACCCTCTGTATCAGATATCTTCATATAAAGTACATCACCAGGATTACCTAACGGGTTTGACGCAGCTATTGTCTCTGGGTCAGTAAGCGTACAAGCACCCGTGTTAAAAGATACAGGTGTGTTTGTACCGTAAAAATTATAGTCACTCATTATATTTTATCGTTTCGGTCCCTTAATCTTCTTTCTGTCTCATTCGTTCTCAAGTCGCTTGATGTAACAAATGCTCTGACAGGCTTACTTGTTTGAATAGCTGTTGAGGTAGTAGCCTCTGCAATAGCCTTTAGGTAATCTACACTTTCATTCATAGGCGAAGATACTAATCCTCCGTCTGCAAATTTACGACTCCCGATAATAGGTCTAACTCTTGTTGAGTCGTTTATTCTTTTTAATAAATCGTAATTTCTTGATGTAGCATCTTTGTTTACAATAAACTCACCACCTTCCATTTCATATCCCCCTCTTCCTTGAACTGTAAAAGGTACTCCGCCCTGTGCGTGTGATGGACCGTTTACAACACCACCATCAGCAAACTTTTTAGGGAAAAACTTCTTCTGTCCGATAGCAGCAAGTTCCGCTCCGTAGGATGCTGTTGCTAAAGCACCAGATAAAGCTGCTTTAATTGACAGTCCTATTGGATTTGCTTCTTTATCGTAGATGATTAAGTTTGGTATAATAGCTCCTAACGCTTGAAGATAACCTGTGGTAGCGTTCTGTCTATCTCGTTTCTTTTCGGATTCAAATATTTTCTTATCAACTGCGTTCTCTTCTGCAATTTTAGCCCTGCGAAGTTCTTTCTGTTTAGTTCTGAATTGAGTCTCTGTTATAAGCTGGTTATCTAATTGAGACTTTAAGATATCTTGCTCTACCTCGTATCTTGAAGCTATCTCTTCCTTTTCAGCGTCTAAGCGATTCTTAGTGTTTTCTAAAGCTGTATCATTAAACTTAGATATAATTTCTCCCGTAGATGCTAAAGCCATACCCACGGCTTCCTCTATAGAAAGGTCAACTACAAATGCCTGCCCTAATGCTTTAATGGTTTTTTTTGTATCCTCACTTGCTTTTTGATAATCTTCGGCACTCTTTTTAGCGTTTAGATAAGACAAGACAATCTTATCAAGCATATCCTTTAACTCTTGATTTGCAACAGTGCTATCTTTAATAGTTGTTATTGAAGATATTAGTGATGCTTCAAGAGCAGCTTCTTTTACTTCATACTCCCCTAAAGTTATTGTTTCATCTTTAAGTTGTTTTCCTAATTCCTCAAAAGATTTTTTGTAGTCTTTTAATATCGTTATACCTTCTTTACCTATTTCTGATTGCGTAAACTCTGTAAACTTTTGATACTTATCTGAAGTTTTTTGTATTTCGTCAGCGAAGTCGGGGTATTTGTTTTTAAGCTCTTCAACGGAATTAATAGAGTTGTTATATGCCGCTTGAATAAGTTTTTCTTGTTTCAATCTTATTTGAGCTGCCTGTTCTGCATCTTTAGCACCAGCTAACTCTACATTCGTTATAGCCTTTATTGCATCAATCTCTGCATCTAATGTTGATTGAATCCTCATTAGCTCTGAGCTAAACAAAGTTTTTTGAGCATCAGCTCTTTTTTTGTCTATTGCTGATTGGTTATTTTCAAGATTATCTACTTTATCAACTAATTCTTTGTATAAAGATATTCTTTTTTCTAACACTATGATTTCATCAACATCTGTTGACCTCTCTCTTTCTTCTCTCAATCCTTTTAGTTTCTCCCCAAGACCTTTAGACACACGGTCTTGTTCTTTTTCTACCAGCAACCCTTCTTTGGCTGACTGTGTTAATCGGTTTGTCAAGTTAATAGCCTCGTTGTAGTCTTCGTTTTTAGCTGCTATTGCTATCCTTTCCTCTCTAATAGCATTAGCTCTTTCTGATGCAAGTTCAACGAGACCCTCTGCTAATAATAATTGGTCATCAACACCCGGAATACCTTGACTTGCCCAATTTCTAAGTGTATTTATAAGGTTTTCACCCTTGTCTATTTTATCTTGGAGAATTTGTACTTGACTGTTAGTTAAATTACCAGAAGACTCCAACACATCAAACAACGCCTGAGAAGTGTTTATAGCAGCTTGCTCTGTAGTGTCTTCAAAATCTACCAAGGAGTCAGTTAGAGAATTGAATCCTACAGATGTCTCCGCAGTTGCTTGGGCAATAACTTTAAACGCTCTCGCTTGACTTGCAACGGCTGGGTCTAAAAGTTCAAGAAGCTCAAGAAAAAACTCAGTCTGAGTTATATAGTCTCCCAAGCGAATACTCGCTTTGTTGTAAGCTGATGTAAGCAAATCAATCTGACCACCTGTAGAGGACATTTGTTTTGCATTTGCACTTAGCAACCTTGTGTTATCTTGCAGCTCTTTATTCAGTTCTTTTATTTCATCTATGTTCTTAGATAAAGTGATAGCAGCGGCTGCACTTCTTTTTCCGAAAACATCTGTCGCTTCAGCAACGTTTAGGTTTTGTCTTGATACATCTTCTAAGAATTCTATAAATGGTCTACCATCTTTAGCTGCTTCTATTAGTATATTGCTAAGACCTGTACCAGCTCTTGATGCTCTGAATCCGTTATCAGCTAAAATACCAAGTAGTGACGCTGTCTCCGAAAATGTCAATCCACTCTGTGCGGCAAGAGGACCAACATACTGTAGTGCAGTGCCAAGGTCATTTAACGATAATGCTGATTCGTTTACAGCACCAACTAATACATTTGCAAATTTATCAGCTTCTTCTGTTGTAGCTTGAAATTGATTTAAAGCTTTCTTTAAAGCTGATGCTACTCCACCAGGCTCTTCTCCCAATGCTTGAGAAAGCAGGGCTACAGGACGTGTTAAGTTCTCAAGGTCATCTACTGATGTCCCCAGCTTTGCTAACTGTTTCTGTAACTCTACCACCTCAATAGCCGTAAGGGATGTGGTACCTGAAACATCAAACACTACTTTTTCAAGCCTACTCATATCTGAGGCTGTGAGGTTTGCTATAGCGGCAACGTCTGCTAATGCTCTTTCAAGTTGTATTGCTCTTTTCGCTGAGTTTACAAAAAGCTCACGAAGTAATCCTATCGCAGCGTTCACTCCAGCATAAGCGAGAGCATACCTTGAGAGTGTTCCTACAGCAGTTTTTAATTTACCAAAGAATCCTTTGCTGACTACTGAACCTTGTTGAGTGGTAGCATTAAATCTTTTTTGAGATTGGTTTGCAGCATCAATTAATCTCTTATGAGTTGGAAGCGTTGAAGATAATTTTCCTTGAGCGGAAGCCAACTCCTTAGAAGTTTTTATAGCCTTTTCTTCTACAGTAGCTTTTTCTTTAGTTAACCTCTTGTATTCTTTTGTGTTCTTGTTTACATCCTCAAGTTGCTTATTTAGTAGCTCTAACCTTTCGGTGTATTTATTAAGCTTATCTATGCTTTGTTGTGTATTAGCCATTATAGTGTCTCAATTAATCTGTCAATAGAAATGGTTGCCTCGCTGGTAAACAGCTCTGTCAATCTATCATTTATTTTTACTTCAGCTTTACTTAAGGTAGCCTTTACTCCTGTGTTCTTGTACTCAAAAGGATTGAAAAAGTTTGACCTATTCTTAATTCCATTTTTTTTAATTCCATTGGCAATAGCAAATGCGACCCTACCCACATCAATGGGATTACTCGGGTCCATTGGTCTTGTTTCTTTTTTCCTCCCCTTTCCTCTGCTTGGAAGTATAAATGAAAGTCCTCGTGAAGATTTTTGTTTTATCCAGTCCTCTAATCTATCAATACTTACAAGTCCGTCTTTACTCGGGAAAGGTTTTAATTTCTTAGAGTGTGTAGTTAGTTGATAATACTTTTCATCAACTCCGTACTTTAATTGTGTTTTGATTCTAACAGAGGATGGAACGCCTTGTTTAATTCCATAAACCCTTACGATAACAGCTTTTTTACCATTAGGAACAAGCCATCTGTCATCAGCACTTGGAGTTATTGATTTTGATTCAGATGGATTAATAAGTTGTCCCGAAGCAATGTGATTCTTTTGCTTGGCTATTTTTACAATAGCTTTTATTATAGCTGACTTTCTGAATGCCCTTGAGGTTTCTGAAACTGCTATTAGTCGTATTTGATTTTCATACTGCTTGCGGGTCATATTCCTTAAGAGTCAATGCCTCTCGTATAAGGCTTGCGAGCAAGAACCACGCTGAAGTCACTCATCGCTGAGGTTATGTTATACTCTTCACCCATAGCCGAGACAAGTTCTACTTCGCCAAAGTCAACATCGTAGCCCTCTTGTATTAGGTAGTCTTGTAGCTGTCCAATAACAAAAAGGTTTTCCTCTGAAGATATTATTGATTCTAAATCATCGTCTTCTCCAATCTTGTCTATGACTATTGCTCCAAAGTCAAGCGTGTATATTGGAGAGTTTAAGTCTCTTGATATGTTTGCCTCAAGTAATAGAAGGGCAAGGGTCTTGAAATTGAACTCTCTATTGTTTAAGTCCTCCTCTGTATTAGCTACAAAGAACTCGTTGACCATATTGTGGTCATCCGCAAAAGACTTTATCTTGCTGTAAAGCTCTGTGAGATTGTTCATATAAACCTTTCTTTAATTTACAATTTACTCATAGCTTGATTCTGTCTCTCTCTTGCGGACTCTATCTTGCTACGCTGTGCTAAATAAGACATTTCTGGCAATACGGTACTCATAGGCAACATATATATTTCTTCATACTTCGTTACATCTTCATTGCCGAGCATTCTAACTATGGAGTACCAATACCACTGTTGGCTAAACAACATATCCGATGTCTTCTCTTCCTCCTCCTGTTCTTCCTCGTCTTCGTTAACAGCATCATAAAAAACTCCAGCAAATTCTTTAAACAAAGTTGTGTTTCTGTCTTCAATGAACTTGTCTAATATATAATAAACTTCCCTTACATCATAAGAAAGTATATCTTTTTCGTTATTGTATTCATCCGTGGCACTTTCGTTGTCAAATACTTTGTGGTGAGATGGTCTTATAATTAGTTTCGCTATCTCTAAGTCAACCCTGTGGTCGGCTAATTTTGTTTTACCCGTTATTATCTGCTCTAACATTATAAACTGACCAAGGACCAAGTCTTTAACACTTGTGTGTATACTCTTGGAAGAGGATACTGACACTGGACTCTTGATATTGTCCTTTATTGGATATGTTTCACTTGAACTTCTTATGAAGTCCAACCTGTCTAAAGGGTTCAGCGTTTCAATAAAATCTTGCGGATTATTTTTCACACCTATGTACTCCAACATAGATATGTGTTTTCTTAGTGTAATCATAAAAATAAAGTTACTCCACCATCCTGCTCTTCTACGGCACAATACGCACAAATAGCTAACGACATTACCATATCATCGTGCTTTCCATCGGTGTTGCTAAACTGAAGGTTACCCGTAATAGCATTACGCTTACTCTTAAAGTCATACAACTCCTTTATCAAGTCCGTGTTCTTAGGTATCTTAATCACCTTGTCCTCAAAAAGCTTGATGAGGTTA